>Ga0233425_10007784_pt1 | contig 14784 bp, 12 predicted proteins | sample Watercolumn_Towu_2_FD_181712 | JGI IMG/M metagenome (GOLD analysis project Ga0233425, IMG submission 181712) | Freshwater microbial communities from Lake Towuti, South Sulawesi, Indonesia - Watercolumn_Towuti2014_140_MG | ecosystem: Environmental > Aquatic > Freshwater > Lake | place...
CCCTGTTTCTAAATTAACAAGATTGAGAGCCGGAGTCTCGTCGAGCCAAGCGGCAATTTTCCCTTCGGCAGAAGCGGTTGTTGGTAAACTAACAGCCCCGTGTTCGCTTAACGTTTCTAAAGTTTTGTCGGCGGCGTTGACCGTGTAAATTTTTCCGTTACCAGCCGCGGCATAGAGTTTGTCGTTAGCGCTAAAAAGTGCGGTGATGTTTGGTTGTTCTGAAATGGTAGTAAGACCAATAAGGACTTCTGGATTTTCGATTTCCGTTATTTTTTTCAATCCGTTGGCGATTTCTGTTAACTTGTTTTTGATTTTTTTTATCCTCTGTAAATTGTTCGAATCTTCAGTTTGAATAGCTTCGAGAGAAGTCAGAGCATCTTTAAGGAGGGACCTGGCTTTGGTTTCGTCTTTGTAGATCATGGCGCTTTCAGCGGCGCTTTGCAGAGATTCGATTCGGGTGACCGCGGCTTCGAAAGTGGCACGTTTGGCACTGGCCTCACGACTGCGGGATACGGCCATAACTCCAAAAATGATAATAACAACTATCAACAAAGCCGCAAGGATCAGGTATTTACTGGTTTTAGGTATTTGATTGAAAGTGTGGCCCATTGCTCTAAAACTATTTTTGAAACACGAATGAGTTTCTTTGAAGACCTCTTTTCGATCAGAAGAAGCCAATCGGCGTAGCAGGCGCAATTTCCATTTGGCTAAGTCGCGAACCATGAAGAGAATAATTTTTACACTACTAATGAATATCTTAAGCAGACTTCGTAACATTCTCCAAATTTTACGCTGGTCTTTCAGTAATCCAAAAAGGCCGGCCAAAAAAGTTTTGACAAAAGTTGGTTTTTGATCGGATAGGATGCGTTTGGTTTGTTCGCGGGAGGCCTGAAGTTGTTTGAGCGAAGCCGGAGCCGAGACTTTTGCTTTTTCATCATCTTCAGAACCGACCTTGAGAACAAAAAGTGACAGCTCAACCTCGAGTGGAAAATATTGACGTAGCTTTACTACCGAGCTTTGCGGGGGCAAGGTGGCCAGAAGTGTGTGTAGTTCTTCTGGCGGCATTTCTTGTTGCAAATCAAAATTGCAGACGCAGAAAATATCCCCGGGTTTCAAATCGCCGTCTAAAACTACGGCAAAGATTTTTTGCCAGCTTGAAGTTGCTTGTTCGGTGTGGATACTGCGCGCCAGATTAAAAACCTGGTAGCGACCTTCTGGGAGTTTGTGTAAGAAAATAGCCGCGAGTTCACCAGAGCCAGAAATATACATGGTGTTGTCAACAGCCAGACCGATTATTGCGTTCAGGTGTTCAGGAGGAAAGGTTTCCATTTCCATGGCTTTGGAAAAAATATCCTCGTTGATAGCCTCGAGAGTTTGTTCAAATCGACGAGGGACGCTGGCACCTTTTTGTAGGGTGGTGGCCAGCCGAGAAAGTCGGTCTTTGGCAACCTCGAGTAAGGCAGTGGCAAACGGGGCCCGACTTTCGACCTCCAGAACCCCAAAAACATAACCGTTTTGGTTTTCGATTGGCAGAGTAAAGGCTGTGGCGGTTTTTCGGCCATTTTCGCGGTTTTCCTCAGCGACCGCGGTTTTTAGAAGCAATATCTCGTCTTTCATATGTTGGGGTTGCCCTTATGAGTGGTTTTCGTGTACATTATACCTTAGGAAAAGGTAATAGCAATAAGGAAATAGGGGATAGGGATTAGGGATTAGGGGAGGAGGATTAATTTTTTAAAAAGAAATACCCAACCACCCCCAACCCCTAATCCCCAATCCCTAACCCCCCACCCTTATGTCTAAATCAAGTTTTCGTATTGAACAGCTCTTTGGTTCAAAGACACGCGCCCGTTTGCTTGGTTTGTTTTTGGAAAATCCAGAACAGTCATTTTTTGTCCGCGAGCTGACACGCAAAATTGATGCTCAACTGAACTCTGTCCGTCGAGAGCTTCAGAATCTGGTCGAGCTCGGCTTGGTTATCGAAAGTTCTGGCAAAAGCACTAGTAAGAGTTTGGCTTTGTCTGATCGAAAGAAATTTTATTTAGTCAACACTAACTTCCTTTTGTTTCACGATCTCCGAAATCTTTTTCGTAAAATTCAAATTCTCTTGAAACAAAGTCTTGTTCAAGAAATCCAAACCCGCGGCGATGTCGACCTTTTGGTTTTCACCGGTCGCTTTGTGGATAATAAAGATGTTCAAACCGACCTCTTGATTGTTGGCGGCATTGATCAAAAAGCTTTGCAGAAAATTGTCAGCGAATTTGAGGCCGAGCTTGGTTATGAAATTAACTACACCTTGATGACCAAAGACGAATTTAACTATCGCCGTCAAATTACTGATCGTTTTTTGTTTGCTATTTTAGGCGGCGAAAAGGTTGTTATGGTCGATAAGGTGGGAGCCACCTCGATACCAGTTTCAGAAGAGGTGAATGAAAAATAGCATGTTTTTATTTTTCTCTGCACAAGATATCAGTTCTATTGAAGTCGGTCTTTTGGATGCAGAAGGCCGTCTTCTTGCTTTCAGAAAAACAGAGACTACGCCAGAAAAATATTTGGCGACGATTTCGGGGTTTCTAGCCGAACAACAAGTTTTTGCCGAGGTTCTCGAAAAGATTATTGTCGTCTCTGGTCCCGGGGCTTTTACTGCCTCGCGTCTCACTGTGACAATCGCTAATGCGCTGTCTTTCGCTAAAAATATTCCGGTTGTTGGTGTTGAGAATCCTAAACGTCGAGGAGGCGAGGATCTGATTCAAAAGTTTGGAAAAGATTGGGTTAGGACAACTTCGGCCGGTTTTGTAAACCCAACCTACGACCGACCGCCAAATATCACATTAAAAAAGCAAAATCGTGAAAATGTAAAAACGTAAATTTACGCTTTTACGATTTTACACTTTTACATAAAATTATGAACAATTTTTATTTTTTCCAAGACTCTCTCTTGGAACTTTGGAATGGACTTTTGTCCTTCCTGCCGCAATTTGCCGGCGCGGTTTTAGTCTTTGTTGTTGGTTTGGTTTTTGCTTTGGTTTTACAGCGAGTAATTGAAAAAGTCATCCATCTTTTAAAAGTTGATGATCTTGCCAAGAAATTTGAAGTGCCTCAAGCTTTGGAAAAATATGGCCTGCGTTTGAACATCGGCCGTCTTTTGGGTTGGATAGTTAAGTGGTTTTTGATTATTGTCGCGATGATTGTGGCCACGGATATTTTGGGCTGGGATCAGGTGACAGATTACTTGAAACAGATTGTCCTATATATTCCCAATGTTATCATTGCCGTGATCATGTTATTTTTTGGTTCGGTTTTGGCCAACTTCGTTCATCGCGTAGTGAAGTCCGCGGTCTTGGCCGCCGGTTTAGTCTCGGCAGATGTTTTGGCCGGATTGGCGCGTTGGGCTATCGTGGTTTTTGCTTTCATGGCTGCTTTGATTCAACTTCAAATTGCCGAAGATCTTATTCGTACTCTTTTTACTGGCTTCGTAGCCATGCTCGCCTTGGCTGGTGGTTTGGCTTTTGGTTTGGGAGGCAAGGAACATGCCGCGAGGATTTTGGATAGGTTGAAAAAAGATATTGGATCGTAAGTTATGCCAACTTACGGCAAAAACAGAATTTATGAAATCATTCCCGGCCTTTTGGTTTGGACAACGCTGTTTTTGGCTGTCTTCTTTTCCTTTGTTGCGCCGATTATAGCGATCGTTTTTATCATTGTCTTTGATCTCTATTGGTTTTTTCGAATCACTTATTTTGTCGTCTTTCTCCTGCAGGCTTGGAAAACATATAAACAAGCTTTAAAACACGATTGGTTTACCGATCTTCAAAAACAAAAAGACTGGCAACGTTTGCGCCATCTGATCTTTCTCCCGACGTATAAAGAAGGACTCGACATTATCCGCGGAACACTGCATTCAATCGCTGCCAGCAATTATCCAAAAGAAAAGATGATTATTGTTTTGGCCGGCGAGGAGCGCGACCATGCTCATTTTCAAAAAAACGCCATGGTGATTTCTCAGGAGTTTGGGAAGACTTTTGGAAAAATTATCATCACAGAACATCCAAAAAATTTACCCGATGAAATTCCTGGCAAGGGTTCTAACTTGAACTACTCGGCGCGTCAAGTGAAAAAAGTTTTGGAAGAAGAATTTTCCGATGTTGCCGTCGAAGATATTATTGTCTCTTCGTTTGATGTCGATACTGTTGTTCATCCGTTATATTTTGCCAATCTTTCATTTTTATATTTAACAACTCCGAATCCAACCCACGCCTCTTATCAGCCGGTCGTTTTGTTTTCGAATAACATTTGGACCTCGTGCGCCCCGGTTCGCATTGCCGCTTTCGGAACTATCTTCTGGCTTCTCTCCGAGCTCGCCCGCCCCGATCGCCTGTGGACTTTTTCCTCGCATTCCATGCCATGGAAAATGCTTCTTGATGTTGGTTTTTGGCAAAAAGATATTGTTTCCGAAGACTCGCGAATTTTTCTCCAAGCCTTTATCAAATATCACGGCGACTACCGCGTTGTTCCAATATATCTTCCGGTTTCGATGGACACGGTTGTTGGCGCCAACTATTGGGATAGTTTAAAAGCTCTGTATAAACAACAACGCCGTTGGGCCTGGGGCGTGGAGCATTTTCCGGTCATGATCGAGGCTTTTAAGAAAGACAAAGAAATGCCGTTGTCTTTAAAGAGAAAATATTTCTGGAACCATCTTGAAGGCATGTATACCTGGGCTACTGCGCCACTTTTGATTTTTATTCTCGGCTATTTGCCTTTATGGCTTTCTGTTGGGAGTCACTCCGCTTTGATTCAGGCCGCGCCATTCACGCTTGAGTGGATTATGCGTTTGGCAATGGCTGGAGTTTTCATCTCGGCATTGCTCTCGCTCACCATGCTGCCGCCGCGTCCAAAAACAGTTAAGGCAACAGTCTGGATCGTGATGCTTGCGCAGTGGTTGCTGCTTCCGATCACATTTACAGTTTTCGGTGCCGCGCCAGCAATCGACGCGCAGACTCGACTAATGCTTGGAAAATATTTAGGATTTAACGTGACAAAGAAAAGTAGGTGACTTGTAACACCCTTGTAGTCTCAGAAATCCCATGCTATACTTCACCCACAACTTAACCATTATCCAGAGCGCGGCGAGAGTTTGGACTCTATGACCCGCCGGCAACCCCTCGACTCCTCGGAGTCGTTCAAGGTGCCAATTTCCACCCCTCGCGGGAAAGATAATTTTGTTTGAATCTCTTTCTTGTTTCGGGAAGAGAATTTTTAAATTTAAAAAGTACCAAATTTAAAAGCCCCAAGCACCAAGTTGGAAGTTTCAAGTAAGAAAGCCCCAAGTTGGAAGTTTCAAGTAAGAAAGCCCCAAGTCCCAAGTTGGAAGTTTCAAGTAAGAAAGCCCCAAGCGCCAAGTCCCAAGAAGGAATTTTATTTCTAAACTTTAAAGAATAAAAATCCTTCTTGGGGCTTGGGGCTTAAAACCTTGGGGCTTCCAAAAATAAAATCCAACTTGGGGCTTCCAACTTGGGGCTTTAAAACCTATGTTCACTCAAAAAACTCACACCATCGAATCTGTAAGCGCCGGACACCCGGACAAGATTTGTGATCAAATTTCCGATGCTATTCTTGACGAATGTTTGCGACAAGATCCCGCGAGCCGTGTGGCTGTGGAATCTTTTGGCGGACATGGAAAACTTTTTATTGGCGGCGAGGTGACAACTAAATCCGCGGTCGATTACGCAAAAATCGGCGCCGAGGTTTATCGAATGACTGGGTATTCTGATCCGCTCGAGATCTTTGTGAACGTTGTCGAGCAGTCGCCAGATATTGCTTTGGGCGTTGATGTTGGCGGGGCTGGTGATCAGGGAATTATGTATGGCTACGCGACCGACGAGACTCCAGAGTTTTTGCCGTTAGCTCAAGTTTTGTCTCGAGATCTGACCGACCGTCTCACCGCCACTCGCGAGAGCGGCGAGATCGAGTGGCTTGGACCGGACGCTAAGACACAAGTCACGATCGGTCAATTGGACTCCCCCTCTCCCACGCGCCACGCGCGGGAGAGGGTTGGGGTGAGGGCGGTCTTGGTCAGCTGCCAACATTCCGAATCTGTCTTACAAAACGAGATCACAAAAGTTGTTCAAGAAAAAATTATCCGTCCGGTTTTTGAACAACGAGGAGTTTCTCTTGAACACGCCGAGATTTTGGTAAACCCGTCTGGCCGATTTGTTCTAGGTGGATTTGCCGCCGACACCGGCCTCACTGGTCGCAAAATTATGGTTGACACTTACGGCGGTGTTTTCCCGCACGGCGGCGGCGCTTTTTCTGGCAAGGACGCTACTAAAGTCGACCGTTCGGCCGCTTACGCTGCGCGTCACGCCGCCAAGTGGCTTGTGGCCAATGGTTTGGCGCGCCGCGTCATGGTCTCACTCGCTTACGCGATCGGCCGTGCCAAACCATTGATGGTTACCGCCGTTGATGAGAACGGAGAAGACTTGTCGCTACATCTTTCTAATTTTGATTTCACGCCAAAAGGAATTATTGAACACTTCGATCTTCGTAAGCCGGTATTTTTTCAGACAGCCAGGAGAGGACATTTTGGGAGGGAAGGGTTGAAGTGGGAGGAGGTTTAGTTTATATCAGCAATCAAAAAAAATCCCCAGCTTCTGGCTTGGGGAAAGAGATTGAGTTGCCGTCCGCGGTTTTTCGATGTTCAGACCAGTTGGTCAGTTGGAGAGGATGGCCACGAAGGCGAGGACCACGGCCATGATGCCAGCGAAGGGACAGAGAGCGAGAAAGAGCAGACCGAAGAGACCCTGATTTTCCACGTTGGCTCCGTGTGGTTATAGGGACTTTTTTAGTTTGCTAAAGTTTTGGGCGAGCGTCAAGATTGTTTTATCTTGTGGCTTCAATCGAGCCCGTCAAACAAATGTGCTAAAATATCCGGTACATGAAACCTTGCCTTGAACTCAACACTGCTTTTTCCGAAGCCCTCGACCTAATGGAAAACACCACGCGGCCGATTTTTATTACTGGCCGAGCCGGGACAGGGAAGTCGACTCTTTTGCGACATTTTTGTAAGACAACCAAGAAGAAGACCGTGGTTTTGGCACCGACCGGAGTCGCCGCCCTAAACGTTGAAGGACAAACCATCCATTCGTTTTTTCTCATTCGCCCGGGAATCACTCTTCCTGAGGCAAAGCGTGAAGGCCGCCGGGCTCGCAACAATGAACTCTATCGCGAAGTTGAAACAATCATTATCGACGAAATCTCCATGGTCCGTGCTGATCTTTTTGATGCTGTCGACGTTTTCCTCAAAGCCGTCATGAATTTGCGCGAGCCTTTTGGGGGTAAACAAATTATCATGATTGGAGATCTCCACCAGCTGCCCCCAGTTGTTCGGCACGATGAAGCCGAAGCTTTGAATCAAATTTACAAGAGCCCGTATTTTTTCTCTGCCAAAGTCATGCAAGGAATTTTAAAGAAAAAGAAAAAAATTGCTTTTGTAGAATTGAACAAAATTTATCGTCAAAGCGATCGAAACTTTATTGAGATCCTGAATGCTGTTCGTGAATGCTCGGTCAAGCCGTCGCACCTGCGAGCCTTGAACAATCGTTGCGTTTCTTACGAAGATCCGGAAGCGATCGAGGACGCGATTATTTTAACCACCACCAATAAACTCGCCGACGGCATCAATGCCGGTCGTTTAGCGACTTTGCCCGGTCGCGCTAAAATGTACAAAGCCGAAACCAACGGTCGTTTTCAAGAAAAAGACGCTCCAACCGACGGTCAGTTGATTTTGAAAATCAATACTCGAGTCATGTTTTTGAATAATGACGCTCTTGGTCGCTGGGTCAATGGAAGCCTCGGAACTGTTAAACGACTCGATGAGCGTGAGATAGTCGTTGTTCTCGACGACGGCGAAGAAGTTGATGTTGAAGCTTATACTTGGAATCTTTTCAAATTCACTTTTGACAAAAAGACTAGATGTTTGGAGCGGGAAAAGGTCGGTAGTTTTACACAGATGCCTTTGCGTCTTGCTTGGGCAGTGACGATCCATAAGAGTCAAGGAAAGACTTTTGATCGCGTGGCGATCGATTTGGGTTGGGGCGCTTTTGCCGCCGGACAAGTCTACGTTGCTCTAAGTCGTTGTCGGAGTCTTGAAGGAATTTTTCTGCGCTCGCCGTTTTGTCCGCGGCATTTGTTTGCAGATGAGCGCGTTGTTGAATTTTTGAAACAGATAGACGGCTAATAAAAAAGTCTTTTTAAGGGTTTGCCAAAATCCTTTTTTTACTCTAAAATTAGAAGGAATTATATGAACAAAATTACCATTTCTCAACCAATCATTCGCGGTCTTTTGCATGCTGCCGGAGCCTTTTTGTATATTATCGGAATTCCCTTTATTTTTGACACGGGTTTTTTCGGGGCAGTTGACGTGATGCCAAATTTTTTTGGTCCGGTCGTGGTTTTGAATCTGCTAGTCATCTCGGCCGCGGTGATGGCTGTACTCTTTTTTCTTAAACCAATCATGCTTTTTATCGAGGATAAGAAAAAGGAAGCGATTTTGCTGTTGTCTTTCACCATGGGTTGGTTCGTTTTTTTGACAGCGGCCACGGTTTTAATGATTGCTTTAAGCATGGCTTAATTTATGCCAAGACTCGCGGTCCATTTTGTTGCTTGGAACAGCATGGCCAACATGCCCGATCTTTTTGAATCCATTGAAAAACAAACTTATAAAGATTTTACCGTGCGTGTTGTTGATAACGGCTCGAGCGATGGGGCGGAGAAATGGCTGCGCGAGAAATATCCGTCAGTGACAATTATTCGCAATACTCGTAATTTGGGTTTTGATGCCGCGCACAACCAAGCTCTTCGATTAACCATCGACAAATGGGCCGGGGAAGATTTGAATCATTGCTATGTTTTGTTGGTTAATCCGGATATTATTTTAAAACCGGACTGTTTTGAAAAATTGATTGCCGAGGCCGAAACCCATCCAGAAGCCGGAAGTTTTTCTCCAAAGCTTTTAAAAACTTTTCGCGACAATGGTACTGATGAAGTTCTACGCGAGCGCACTCCTTCGGATATGATTGATTCGACCGGCCTGCGCGCCAATCGTTTTCGTTGGTTCTACGAGCGCGGCGCCGGTGAGCTTGATCAGGGACAATTCGATGCTGGTCGCGAGGTGTTTGGGGTAAGCGGCGCTTTGGCTCTTTATCGCGCTTCGGCTTTGGAAGACATAAAAATGTCGAATGGTGAATATTTTGACAACGATTTTTTTGCTTATAAAGAGGACATTGATTTGGCTTGGCGGCTTCAAGGCCGAGGCTGGGAAGCGCGCTTTGTCCCCGAGGCCGTGGCTCATCACGCTCGCGAAATGTACGGAAAAGAAAAAGCCGGTTTTTTTTGGCGGCTTAAAAATCGTCGAAAAAAATCCAAACAGCGCACTTTTTATTCAACCAGAAACCACTGGTGGCTGCTCGTAAAAAACATGACCGTTCTAGACATTGTTTTGTCGGCACCATGGCTTGTGCCGGCAGAATTAGGGCGTTTTGTCTACGTTAGTTTGTTCGAGCTGTCTTCTTGGCCGGCGATTTTTGAGTTTTTTGTTAAACTTCCGAAGATGTTAAAAAAACGTCGCGAAATTTTATCGCGCCGTTCGGTTTATCGTAAAAAAATTGCCGCTTGGTTTATCTAATGAGTCGTATTTTTATTTTGATATGCCTTTTACCAAAAAAACCTGGCCAATAGCTATTGTTATAGTCATCGTCGTGGCCACTGTTGTTACAATTTGGACTGCGGCCAATGTTGGCTTTATGATTATGTCGATTTTAGATGGTCGAGATCGACTTTTTGAGGCCAGGGACGCTCTTGAGAATTTGGATTTTAATTCAGCCAAGCAGTCTTTGGATGAGGCAGAGGATGATTTTGAACAGGCGGGAAAATCTTTACGTCGTGTTGGTTGGCTTAAGGTGGTTCCCTGGCTCGGTCCTCAAGTATCGGCCGCCGAGACGCTTTTTGACTCGTCTTCAAGACTTTTTGTCGTGGTGGACGAGGTGATTGATTTTGGCTCTGAACTTGCGCGTCTTTCTGGCGAAGCTGGCGAAACCGCCGCGGCCATTGGCCCCTTGCGCTACGACCAACTTACTCCGGCCACCAAACGGATTCTATTGCAACGCGTCAATGGCGCTGCTCCTGACTTGGCTTTGATGGCCGAGCAGGCACGGTTGGTTAAAGAAGATATTGATGACTTGGTCGACACCCCAGAGCCAATGGGTTTGGTAATGCGCAAACTTGACGCTTTTTTGCTCGAGGCTTACAGCGCCTTATCCTTGGCTTCCATAGTCGCGCAAGTTGTTCCCGAGTTTACTGGCTTGGATCAGGAACGAACTTATCTTTTGCTTCTTGAAAACAACGCCGAGCTTCGTCCGGCCGGCGGTTTTATTGGCGCTTATGGAATTTTAAAAATTAAGGACGGAGAAATTCAAGAGCTGACTCTTAAAGATTCTTATTTGCTGGATGCTGCCGCTGATCCTTACTATTCGGCCGTTGCCCCGGCTCCACTGCAAAGATATTTGTCTACCAATGAGTGGTATTTTCGCGACAGCAATTGGTCGCCAGATTTTCCAACATCGGCCCGGCAAGCCGTAAGCATGTTTACAAATGAGGTTTTGTCGATTCCTGAAGAATTCCGTTCTGCTGTGCAAGAACCAACATCTTTCGACGGAGTGATTGCTTTCACTCCGACTTTTGTCGCCGATCTTTTAAAGATTACTGGTCCAATAACTCTTTCTGGCGAAACTTTTTCAGCCGACAACATTTACGACACTCTCGAGTACCAAGTCGAGGTCGCTTTCCGTGAAACCGGAATACCGTATGAACAGCGAAAAGAAATTATTACCTCGCTCCTCAACGAAATGAAGACAAGAATTTTTGCCGAGCCGTTGTCTGGCTGGGGTCCGATAATAGAGGCTTTACAAAATAATTTGTCTGCGAAACAAATTGTTCTTTTTAACGGCTCTTCAACCGAAACTGAAGAGACCATCGGCAAAGCCGGCTGGGGCGGAATTGTTGATCCCGGAGATAAAGATTTTTTAATGGTTGTTGACGCCAACATGGCTAGTTTGAAAACCGACCCAAAAATTTTGAGAAACATTGATTACAAAATCGAACCGTCTGACGGTGGCCGATTTATTGGCAAGGTTACTGTTCATTATGATCATCAAGGAGATTTTGACTGGAAGACTACGCGCTACCGAACTTATACCAGAATTTATGTTCCGTTTGGCAGTGAGCTTATTCGTTCCTCGGGAACTCTTCTGGACGATAAAATCAAAAGTCCTGGTGGAGTTGCTGGAACTGTCATTGTTGAACAAGAATTAGGTTCAACAGTTTTTGGTGCTTTTACCTCGGTTGAGCCGGGGACCACCAAGGATTTGGTTTTCGAATATTATCTGCCAGCTTCGGTTCAGTCAGCAATCGCTTCCGGATCCTACAGCTTGCTTGTGGATAAACAAATCGGCGCGGCCGAACACGGTTTGACCACTGAGCTAAATTTTGGTAAAAAAATCGTGTCCGCATCTCCTGGCGAGCTCGAATATTTGTGGGGGGACAATGTTTATTCTGGCAGTTTTGGCTTGGCCAAGGATTTGATTATAAATGTCGGCTTTTAGAAACAAAAAGGAGGGTGAAAATTATGTTTATCAAGAAGATCGGAATTGATCTTGGAACGACTACTGTCTTAGTCTTTTTGCCTAAACGCGGAGTTATTATCAACGAGCCATCAGTAGTCGCTATTTCCAAAGTCGATAAAAAAGTTTTAGCCGTTGGTCGCGAGGCTAAAGAAATGATCGGTCGCACTCCCGATACTATTGTTGCTCGTCGTCCTCTCAAAGACGGAGTCATTGCCGACTACCACACTACCGAAGCCATGCTTCGTTATTTCATTAACAAAGCCGTTGGTGGTATCCGTATTTTTCGTCCGGAAGTTATGGTGGCGGTTCCGGGAGGCATTACTTCGGTTGAGCGTCGCGCTGTCATCGATGCCACGCTTGCCGCTGGCGCTCGCGCCGCCTATGTCATTAAAGAGCCAATCGTAGCCGCTATTGGTGCCAACATTCCGATCGGATCGCCTTCTGGACACATGGTTATCGATATTGGCGGTGGAACGTCCGAGATGGCCGTGCTTTCTCTTGGTGGTATTGTTGCCTCTGAGTCTATCCGTATTGGCGGAGTTCGTCTTGACCATGCCATTTCTGAATTTATTCGTCGCAAGTATGGCTTAGCTGTTGGCGAACGCACATCCGAGGATATTAAAATTCGCATTGGTTCGGCCGTGTATCTTCCAGAGAAATTAGTCATGGAAATTAAAGGCCGCGATATGGTTACTGGTTTGCCAAAAATTCTCGAAGTTACTTCCGACGATGTCACCGAAGCTATCCAAAACGAGCTCGAGGGAATTGTTGCCACTGTCAAAGATGTTCTTCACAAAACTCCGCCAGAACTTTCCGCTGATGTTATGGAGAAGGGAATTGTTCTTTCCGGCGGCACCAGCCAACTCCGCAATCTTGATCAGTTAATCTCTGAAGCCACTGGTGTTCCAGTCTATGTTGCTGAAGATCCGCAACTTTGCGTGGCCAAGGGAACTGGCGTGGCTCTTGAAAATCTCGAGGCATATAAGAAGAGTATTTTTACGAGTTAAAATTTATGATTCTCGCGATTGATTCTTCGTCAGCCGAAAAAGAACAGCGGACCGGCGTTGAGGAATATTCGTATCAGATAATCGAGCGTCTAAAACAAAGCTCGGATTTGGAGGGAACCGAGGTTGCTTTGTATTCACCTAAAACTCTCAAATGGCCGCTCAAAAGATTTTGGATGCAGTTGCGAGTAACCTGGGAGCTTTTCCGTCGGCCACCGGATATTTTTTTTGTCCCCGGGCAAGCTTTGCCGTTTTTTATTTCAAAGAAAATTAAAGTCGCGACCACAATCCACGACATTGGTTTCCGGCGCTATCCGCAACTATATTCGTCATCCGAAGTTCGCCGACAAGAGTCGGCCACGCACCGAGCGGTTAAACGCGCTGACGTGATTTTTGTTCCAAGCGAGTTTACAAGAGATGAGCTTGTTGAACTCTATCACGCGCAACTCGAAAAAATTGTTGTCACCCCGCTCGCGGCCGACACTACTCGTTACAAAGTTTTGTCGCACGAAGAGATCGATCCGGTTTTGCAGAAATATCGTTTGGGTTTCAAAAATTATTTTCTTTTTGTTTCTCGTGTTGAGATTAAAAAAAATCCTGAAATTTTGATTTCAGCCTTTGGCGAACTCAAGAAAAAAATGGGCTTTGGCGATCCACTGCGTTTAGTTTTTGCCGGCCGTCCGGGTTTTGGTTTTGAAAAAATAAAAAAAGTTTTCGAAAACTCCTCAGCCAAAGAATTCATTTCCTTCTTAGGCTACATACCGTCAGAAGATTTGCCAGCGTTTGTTTCCGGATCACTGGCCTTGCTCGTCCCAAGCTGGTATGAAGGTTTTGGTATCCCCGCGCTCGAGGCCGCCTCGTGCGGTACCCCGGTCATCGCTTCTGATATCCCACCAGCTCGCGAGGTTCTTGGCGGGGCCGCGATTTTTGTTTCACCAAAAGACACTGAGTCTTGGGAGCAAGCCATGGAGCGAATCGCCAAAGATTCAAATTTCGTCTCCGAACTTTCTCAAAAAGGCCTGGAGCGCGCCAAGAATTTTTCGTGGGAAGCAACAGTTGAGAAAACTATTAAGGCCTTGATTCAGTAAAGACTTTTATGGAGCTAGTCGCAAGGGAATTAACAAACCTGGGTTTTTCCGACAAAGAGGCCGCGGTCTATTTGGCGGCTTTGCAGATTGGGCTTTCCTCGGTTCAAGAAATTTCCGAGAAAGCCCGAGTCAATCGCGCCACTACCTATCTACTCATCGAGTCCTTGATGAAAAAAGGTTTGATAAGCGCTTTTGTAAAAGACGGCCGCAAATGTTTTGCGGCCGAGGCTCCAGAGCGCCTCTTATCACTTCTTCGCCTTCAACGACAAGAACTCGAAGCAAAAGAAAAAGAACTCGAGGCCGCTTTGCCGAAACTTCAAGCGATTTATAATTGCGAAGGTTCGAAACCTCAAATTCGTTATCTCGAGGGTGTTGATGGCATTGCCTCGGTGATGAAATTTTTTGAGGCGACCGAGGGTGAGTTTATTCAAATCGTCAATTTGAACGAAGTTGAAAAAGTCCGCGCTTTTTTTCGTTATCAATCAAAACATCAAAACAATTTAAGTCGTCACGGAGTTTCTTATCGCCTATTGGCTGTTGTCGATGAACCGGATTTTTCAAAAGTTCCTAAAATTCCTGGCGGTGAAGTTCGCCTGATCCCAACAGACAAGTTTCCTCTCAAGGGCGATATTTCGGTTCGCGGCAATACGGTTTTTATGTATTCGTTTCAAGAGCAGATGATGGGAATTGTGATTACGAGCGCAGATGTGGCGAATACGATTAGACAACTTTTTAATATCGCGTGGGAGGGGTCGGGTGGGTATATGAGTGAGAGAAGGTAGTTTGATACCCTCACCCCCTAACCCCCTCTCCCGCCAACACAACTCCGATCCCTCACCCCCCGCCCCCTCTCCCACGAATACAGACTCCGACCCCTCACCCCCTGCCCCCTCTCCCGCCTATAGAAAATACGGCGGGCAGAGGGGGAATTCGAATAACTAGTCTTACCAATCTAGTCCCCCCTCCCACGAACACTCAACAACCCTGTGTGTTTGGGGGAGGGGGTTAGGGGGT
>Ga0233425_10007785_pt1 | contig 14784 bp, 14 predicted proteins | sample Watercolumn_Towu_2_FD_181712 | JGI IMG/M metagenome (GOLD analysis project Ga0233425, IMG submission 181712) | Freshwater microbial communities from Lake Towuti, South Sulawesi, Indonesia - Watercolumn_Towuti2014_140_MG | ecosystem: Environmental > Aquatic > Freshwater > Lake | place...
GAAACCGGGCGCGTGCTGGTACGAGCGTCATGCGCGAAGCATATTGGCTCTGCGCGTGGTGCGGGCCAATGGCGACTGGAAGCAGTACTGGAATTCCCTCAATTGACCAAAGCTTCGAACTGCACCCTCCGGCAGGGGCGAACAGCACGTTGACAGTGCCGGGATGCCGTGCTAGTTTCGCGCCCTTTTGACGGGCCAATGAGCCAACCAGACTACAAAGTTACACTGAATCTTCCGAAGACGGACTTCCCGATGAAGGCAAACCTGCCGCAACGGGAACCGCAGTTCTTGGCGCGTTGGGAACAGGAAAAAATCTACGAGCGCCTCCAAGCCGCCCGCAAGGACGCACTGTTGTTCCTGCTTCACGACGGTCCGCCGTTCGCCAACGGCGACGTTCACATCGGCACCGCGCTGAACAAAATCCTCAAGGATGTCATCGTCAAATACAAGACGATGCGCGGCTTCCACGCGCCGTATGTGCCGGGGTGGGACTGCCACGGCCAGCCCATCGAATACAAGGTCAAGAAGGAACTGGAGAAATCCGGCGAGAAAGTTTCGCAGTCCGAACTCCGCAAACGCTGCCGCGTGTTCGCTGAGAAGTACATTGATATCCAGCGCAAACAATTCAAGCGGCTCGGCGTGTTCGGCGACTGGGAGCATCCGTACCTCACGATGTCGCCGCAATACGAAGCCGAGATCATCGGCGCGCTCGCTGAGATGGTCGGCAAAGGGTTCATCTATCGCGGCAAGAAACCCGTCTATTGGTGCGCGAGTTGCCGGACGGCGCTGGCCGAGGCTGAGGTCGAATATGCTGACCACACCTCGCCATCGGTCTTCGTGAAGTTTCCCGTCAAAGGAAAACAAAATGAGTTCGCCGTCATCTGGACGACGACGCCGTGGACATTGCCTGCCAACGTAGCCATTGCAGTGAAGTCCGATTTTGTTTACGTCCGCGCACAGGCCAATGGTGAGACGTGGTTGCTCGCGGAAGGTCTCGTCGAGCAAACCGGCAGAATGTGCGGCGTCGAGTTGAAGGTTGTCGAGAAATTGACTGGCGCGCAACTCGAAGGTGTCGTGACACAACATCCGTTCGTGGATCGCGAGTCACCGATCATCATCTCACCCTACGTGACACTGGAGCAGGGGACCGGTCTCGTCCACACCGCGCCCGGCCATGGCGCGGAGGATTACGAGATCGGCCAGAAGTACGGCCTGCCGACGTTGGCGCCGGTAGACGACGCGGGCGTGTTCACGAAGGACGCCGGGCAATTCGCCGGGCAGTTTGTGTTCAAGGCGAACAAGCCAATTGTCGAATTCATGCGGAGCACCGGCTTGCTGGCGGCAACGGCGGACATCAAGCATTCGTATCCGCACTGCTGGCGTTGCAAGAACCCGATTATTTTCCGCGCGATGGAGCAATGGTTCATCGCGCTCGACAAGCAGCACCTCCGCCAGAACGCGCTCGACGAAGTGAAAAAAGTGCGCTGGGTGCCGGCGTGGGGCGAGAACCGGATCGCGGGCACCATCGCGCAGCGGCCGGACTGGTGTGTGTCGCGCCAACGGGCGTGGGGCGTGCCGTTGCCATTCCTGCTCTGCCGCGATTGCGGCACGCCGGCGTTGAGTCAGGAACTCATTCTGAAATTCCGCGAGAAGGTCGCGAAGGAGGGCGTGGACATCTGGTTCGAGCGCGGCGTGAAAGAACTGTTCGGCGACGTGAAATGCCCGTCGTGCGGTTCCGCGAACCTCGACAAAAGCCCGGACATTGTGGACGTGTGGTTCGAGTCTGGCGTCAGTCATCGCGCCGTTCACCGCGAACGGGCGGCGGACGTTTATCTCGAAGGCAGCGACCAGCATCGCGGCTGGTTCCAGTCGTCGTTGCTCACGGCGATGGCGACGGAAGGCCAAGCGCCGTTCAAGACCGTGGTGACGCACGGTTTCCTCGTGGTGCATGTTGAAGACACCGGCAAGAAACAAAAGGTCTCCAAGTCCGCCGGTAAACCGGCGAACGCGGAGGACTACGTCAACAAGTACGGCGCGGACGTGTTGCGGCTCTGGATCACGTCGGAAGATTATCAGGGCGACATCCCGCTCTCGGACGAAATCTTCGAGGGCGTCAGCGACACGTACCGGAAAATCCGGAACACGTTCCGCATTCTGTTGGCGAACCTGTACGACTTCGAGACGGGCAAGGGCGCGGTGACGACGGAGATTGATCGCTGGTTGTTGTCACGATTGCAGGCATTGGTGACGGAGTTGACGGAAGCGTACGAGCGGTTTGAGTTCCACCGGGTCTATCATTTGGTGAACGCTTTTTGCGCGGTGGAATTATCGTCATTTTACGTTGACGTGATGAAAGACCTGTTGTACACACTCGCGCCCCATTCAACGGAGCGGCGTTCGGCGCAGGCGGCGATGTATCAGACGGTCAGTGCGCTGGCGAAATTGATCGCGCCGGTGATGCCGTTCACGGCGGAGGAAGTTTGGAGCTTCCTGCCGGGGCGCGAGACCGAGTCGGTCCACATGGCGGCGTTCCCGACGGCGGACGCGAAGCTGCGCGACGAGGTGCTGGAGGCGCGCTGGGAGAAGGTGTTGGAAGTGCGCAGTGCGGCGGCGTTGGAGTTGGAGAAGGCGCGTCAGTCGGGCTTGATCGGCAAGTCGCTGGAGGCGCAGGTGGAAATCGCTCCGGGCGACGAGGCGACGCGGAAGTTGTTGGAAGATTTTGGGTCGTTGTTGGAGACGGTGTTGATCGTGTCGGGAGTGCGCCTTGCGGCGCCGACGGGCGGAGCGGCGCAGGTCAAGGTCAGCCGGGCGGATGGGCAGAAATGTGTTCGTTGCTGGCGGTGGACGACGGACGTGGGAGCCGAGACGGCGCATCCGCAATTGTGCGGACGATGCGCAGACGTTGTGAGAGGATTTACATTATGAAGAAGAAGGCGAAGAAGGTCAAAGCCGTGAAGAAGAAAGCAGCACCGGTAAAGGTGAAGGCGAAGGCGAAAGCCAAACCCGCGCCGAAGCCGGCCAAGCCCGCCAAGCCGGTGGCTCCTCCACCCGAAGCGCCGCCGAAGAAGTTGAAGCTGTCGAAGGACGATGCGGCGAAGTACAAGCGGCTGTTGCTGGATTTGCGCGATCACTTGATTGACGGCGTGAGTTTTCTTGCCAGCGACAACTTGAAACGCTCCAACCGCGACGCCTCCGGCGAACTCAGCGGTTACAGCCTCCACATGGCCGACGCCGGCACGGACAATTTCGATCGCGAGTTTGCGTTGAGCCTCGTCTCCAACGAGCAGGACGCGCTCTACGAGATCGAGGAGTCCCTCAAGCGCCTTGAAGGCGGCACCTACGGCATTTGCGAGATGTGCGAGAAGGTCATCCGCAAGGAACGCCTCGAAGCGGTGCCGTTCGCCCGGATGTGCGTCCAATGCCAGGCGGTTTCCGAACGCGAGAACCATCGCCGGCCCGCGCCGGCCACGGGCATTTTCAACGAGAACGCCGAGGAAGAAGGCGAAGAAAAAGAAGAGGCTGAGGAGAAGGATTGAGGCGGGTCGGGATCATTGCGGTCCTCATCGTCGTTCTCGACCAACTGACCAAGTGGCTGGTCGTTCAGTACATCAGTCCGTTACAACCGATCCCGATCATTGACGGGTTTTTCCAACTCGTCCACTGGCGCAACTCCGGCGCGGCGTGGGGAATTTTCCGCGACTACAACATCATCCTCGCCATCATCTCCGTGTTGACGGTGCTGGCGCTCTACTTGTTCCGTCACTCGTTTGGTTTTCAGCGGCCCGTGGCCGGCTGGGCGCTTGGATTGATCGCGGGCGGCATCATCGGCAATGTCATGGACCGGGTCCGACTGCATTGCGTGGTGGATTTCCTCGACTTCTACGTCGGCGTCCACCACTGGCCCGCGTTCAACGTCGCCGACAGCGCCATCTGTGTCGGTGTCATCCTTTACATCGTCGTTTCCTGGCGCAACGAGTAGCTGCCGCGTTCGCGATGGCGAAACGTGGCGAGCCGACGACAACCTTTTCGCCACAAGAGATCTTCGACGGTAGGGAACATCAAGCCGACTTGGTCTGGCCCGTGCGCGTCGGAATTGACCACCAACGAAATGCCGAGCGCGATCGCGCGCTCGATCACCGGCAACGCCGGATACGCATCCGGTTTCGGCAAATCAGAATGACGGTAACCGGAGGTGTTGATCTCCAGACAGAGGCCGGTGCGCTCGATGGCGTCGAGCGCGCGCCACATCGCTTCGGTGCCGCGCGCTCCCGGAACAGTGCCGGAACGACGGGGCACATCGAAGTGGCTGACAATGTCGTAGAGTCCGCTGCGGGCGAGTTTTTCGACGAGCGCGAAGTAGCGGGCGTATTGTTCGTCGGCGTCGAACGGCAGCCGTCGCGACCAGCAGCAGAGTTCGCATTCCGGGTCGAGATAGTGGATGGAGCCGATGAGATAGTCCCACGGATAGGCGGTGGCTTGCCGGGCGAGGTAGTCTTCGAGGCCAGCGACGTAATCCATTTCGAGGCCGAGCATCACGTCAATCTTGCCCCGGTACTGGAACTGGAGATCGGTGACGCGACGGACGTAGTAATCCAGTTCGGGTTCTTTCATCCGCACGTCGCTGGCGAGACCGCGCGGCAACGGATTGTGACAAGCGAACCCGATCTCGCGCAGGCCGAGTTCGATGCCGCGCTCGACGCAGGCTTCCATCGGCCCCGCGGCGTGGCCGCAGAGTGGCGTGTGGATGTGATAATCAGTGCGGATTGGCATGATGAGCCGCGCAATCTAAACGGGAAGCGTCGCATTGACAACCCCCAAGGGCACACCTAGTATCGCGACCTCATGGAAAAACCCGTTGTCTTCGATTGCAAAGGCCAGCAGATCGTCGGAATGCTTCACTTACCCGACGGTCGCGACAAAGTGCCTGGCGTCTTGTTGCTGCACGGCTTCACCGGTCACAAGGCCGAGATCCATCGCATGTTCGTGAAACTCGCCCGCAAACTGGCCGCGCACGACATCGGCAGCCTGCGCTTCGATTTCCGCGGCTGCGGCGACAGCGCCGGCGAGTTCGAGGAGATGACGTTGCGCACGAAACTCTGTGACGCCACGGTGGCGCTGAAGTTTCTGGCCCGGCAAAAACGGATCAACGCCAGACGCATCGCGGTCATCGGATTGAGCCTCGGCGGCGCGGTGGCGGCGCACTTGGCGGGACGGGAGAAATCACAGATCAAGTCGTTGGTGCTGATTTCGCCCGTGGCCGAAGGGGCTGGCATCCTCGATGAGTTCGCCACGCCGGAAGCGGTCGCGTCGCTGGCGCAGACGGGCATCACGGATTATCTCGGCAATCTTGTCAGCGTCCATTTCATCCGGCAGTTCGCCGACATGAAACCGTTGCGCGAAGTCGTCAAGTGCCAATGCCCGGTTTTGTTGATCCACGGCGAGAAGGACGAGATGGTGCCGGTCGAACACACCACCATGTACGAACGCGCCCTGTGCGGCGCGAAACGCATCGTGAAGAAAACCGTCATTCCCGGCGCCGACCACACGTTCAACCGTTACTTGTGGGAACAGCGCATCCTCACCGAGACGGTGGATTGGATCGGCGAGACGTTGTAGCGCGGCTTTACGGCAGGACCAACCGGCGGGCGACGTATTGCCAGTCCGTGGAGTTTTCCGCGACCGGTTCCTTGGAACCCTTGGCTTGCCACTTCCCAGTCTGGATCTCCCCGGAGAGTTTCTTGACTTCCTTCAACGTCCACTTGCTGCCGATAAACGCCAGCGAGATGTCGTAGTCAATCCGCGCCAAGGGCGTGGTGATCGTCGGAGCGCCGAATTCGTACACTTCCGCGGTGATGGTGGCCGTGTAAGGCTGGTTGGACGTGGCGGGTTTGTGGATCTGGGATTTCACCTTTCGCCACTCATCATCAAATGGCTGCACCCGTCCGCGCGTGACATTGGCTACATGTTCCTGAAACAGGCTGGCGGGATCAACTTTGTCGGGCATGTGTTTGAAACGGGCCTGCTGATCATAACGGCAACCCGAGATGGCCATTGCCATCGCCACACAGAAAACTGCTGACATGATGAGTTTCATTCGTCGTCTCCTTCTTCGGTCGCTGAAGATGCCAGAGCGCCGCCAGAAAGTAAAGACTACAACTGCATCCCCGGAACAAAACCGGGACATTGCCGATTGCCTTTCAAGGTTCGAGCAGACCGAGCCGCCACGGGATTTCGCCGTACTTCTTTCCAGAACGGTCGCGGTCGAGGACGCCTTGGAACAGGACGCGCAGATTCGACAGGTCAACCTCCAACCTCTCGTCGCACCCGGCGCGGAGCAGTTCGATGTGGCTGATGTTGTCGGTCCAGCGTTCGCCGCGCGGCTTGGTGTTGTCCATCGAGGCGAACGGCGCGGTGACGGCCTGCCACGGGCCATCGAGACGGTCGGCAAGGAATGCCTTGTACGAACGCCAGCCGCCCCCGGCGTTCTGCGCCTCGACCAGCGTCAGGTATTGGTTGGCGCCTTTGAGTTTGTAGGTGTGCGACGCCTCGAAGATATTCGCCCGCAGCGCGACCTGCGCCGGTTCCCAGCCTCGCGGGAAATCGGCCAGCGCCGTCCGCGTCCGCCACATCTTGCCGTCGAGCGAGGTGAAAAACAGGTAGGCGTGCGAGTCGTCCGCGATCACCCAGAAATCCAGCCACGCCTTCGTGCCCGTGGGCTTGGTGTCAATCAACGGCGTCGGACGGCTCCACGAGTTCGGGTCGCCGATGGTCGTCGTGGTCGAGAATGCCGGGAAGTACGGCTGCGGTTTGTGGTTCGGGTCGGACATCTGGAAGATGAGATACCATTTCTTGTGCGGCGTGAAGTAGAACACCTGCGGCGCGCAGAAATAACCGTCCCAGCAAGTCAGGATGTGGCGTTGTGCCTTGTCCGCGTCGCGCCAGTCTGTGAAGGAAAGGTACTCGATGGCGTGTGAGCGTTTCTGTGACCGGATCGTGCAGAACAAATGCCATCGTCCCCCGGCAAACACGAGGGACGGGTCTTTGACCGAGTAACACGGATCCTCGATTCGTTTCGCCGGCGAGACAAGTGGCGGACTGACGTTCCAATGAAACTGGTTCGTGACCGAAAGTAGAGCGGCAAGCAGGAGGGTGTGCATGGCGGCAGTGTACACCAGTGTGGTTTCCATTGGCAATCTGCCGGCGTTTCGGTACACTGCGCGGCGAGTTTTCCCATGAACATTACACCTGACATCATTGACAAACACGGGATCACGCCGGATGAGTACGAGCGGATCAAATCCATTTTGGGACGCGAGCCGAACATCACGGAGTTGGGCATCTTCTCCGTCATGTGGTCGGAACATTGCAGCTACAAAAACTCCAAGCCGGAACTGAAGAAGTTCCCGCGCGATGCCGACTTCATTCTCGTAAAGGCCGGCGAGGAAAACGCCGGCATCGTGGACATCGGCGACGGCTGGGCCATCGCGTTCAAGATCGAGTCGCACAACCACCCCAGCGCCGTCGAGCCGTTTCAAGGCGCGGCCACCGGCGTCGGCGGCATCATACGCGACATCTTCACGATGGGGTCGCGGCCGTTGCTGGGTTTCGATTCGTTGCGGTTCGGTTCCATCGAGGGCGACTCGGCGCAGGCGGCGACGAATCGCCGGTTGTTTGCGGGTGTCGTGGCGGGTATCGCGCACTACGGCAACTGCATCGGTATCCCGACGGTCGGCGGCGAGGTTTATTTCGATGATTCCTACAACGGCAATCCACTCGTGAACGCGCTTTGCCTCGGCATCATTCGCCACGATCAGATTAAGCGCGGCTGTGCGAAGGGCGTCGGCAACCCGGTGATCTACGTCGGCAGCGCGACGGGCAAGGACGGTCTTGCCGGCGCGGCGTTTGCGTCGCGTGAGTTGACCGAGGAATCGCACGAGGATCGGCCGGCGGTGCAGGTCGGCGATCCGTTCATGGAGAAACTGTTGCTCGAAGCGTGTCTCGAAGTGATGCGCAAGGATGGGTTGGTCGTTGGGATTCAAGACATGGGCGCGGCGGGGTTGACCTGCTCGACGTGCGAGACGGCGAGCCGCGGCGGCTCTGGAAACGAGATTGATTTGAACCTCGTCCCGAAACGCGAGACCGGCATGACGCCGTACGAGATCATGCTCAGCGAGTCGCAGGAGCGAATGCTGCTCATCGCGAACAAGGGACGCGAGAAAGAGGTCGAGGAAATTTTCCGGAAATGGGATCTGCATGGCGTCACGATTGGCAAGGTGACCGACGACGGGATGATGCGCGTGAAAGTCGGCAACGAAATCGCCGCCGAGATTCCGGCGGCGAAGCTGGCAGATGACGCGCCGATTTACCATCGTGAAGTGAAGCAGCCGGATTGGGAGATAGCCAATAGCCAATTTCAGATAGCCAAAGTCAAAGAGCCGCGCAACTATCAGACGATTCTGCCGAAGCTGCTGGCGTCGCCGACGATTGCGTCGAAGAACTGGGTGTATCGCCAGTACGACCACATGGTGCAGGACGGCACGGCAGTCCTGCCGGGCAGCGATGCGGCGGTGATTCGGATCAACCTGTTGCGGCCCGATCTCGGCTACACGCCGAAGAAGGGCGAGCCGACGGAGAAGTACATCGCATTCACGACCGACTGCAACAGCGGTTACTGCTGCCTCGATCCGTTCGAGGGCGGCAAGACGGCAGTCGCCGAGGCGGCACGCAATCTCGTCTGTAGCGGTGCGCGTCCGTTGGCGGTCACCAACTGCCTGAACTTCGGCAACCCGATGAAGCCGGAAGTGTTCTGGCAATTCCGCAAGTGCACGGACGGTATGGCCGAGGCGTGCAAGGTATTCGGAACGCCGGTCACGGGCGGCAATGTGAGTTTCTACAACGAGTCACCCGCTGGCGCGGTGGACCCGACGCCGACAATCGGGATGCTCGGGTTGATTGACGATCCGAAACAGATCACGACGCAATGGTTCAAGGAACCCGGCCACGTCATCCTGTTGCTCGGCGCCATCGGCGACGAACTCGGCGGCAGCGAATACTTGAAGCGCATCCACGGCTTGAAGACCGGCAAACCGCCGCGGATGGATTTGGCGTTGGCGAAGCGGACACACGATTTCATCCTCGACATCATCCGCAAGGGCTGGGTCAAGAGCGCGCACGATTGCAGCGAGGGCGGCCTTGCCGTGGCGCTGGCGGAGTGTTGCATGAACGGCGTCGGCGCGAAGGTAAATGTGAGTGCGTTCAAGCAGCGCGTGGACGCAGCGTTGTTCGGCGAGAGCCAGAACCGGATCGTCGTTAGCGCCACGAAAACCAATGCCGAGAAAATCATGAAGTCAGGATTCCCCGTAACAAAACTCGGCGTGACCGGCGGGCGGACGTTGAAAATCAACACGTCCCGCGGCGCGCTCTCGTGGGAGTTGGCGCGCCTGCGGGACGCGTGGTGGAACTCAATCGGTCGCTTGATGGGCGACTGAGTTACTTGCCGAACGATTTCTTAAGGTCGCCGGCTGCTTTTTCCGCTTGGGCGGTCAGTTGCTTCTGGACTTGGGCGATTGTATCCTGAATGGCCTGCTTCTGCGCGTCTGTCAACTTGGCTTGGCCAGCGGCCGCTTGAAGCTTGGACAATGCCTCGGCATAGTTGCCCGCTTTGACTGCGGACACGGCGGCGTCCACGTTGCTCTTCTCGGCCGGCGGGGCCGAACTAAAGCTACTCTCCAACTTACCGGTGTCCACTCCGCTCTTGCTGCATCCCACCAACGTCAATGCCCCGACTGCGATTACGACTGCGATCCATGTGAAGCGTTTCATGATAGCTTCTCCTTTCGTGTGCGAGGTTAGCACAGACGCTTGCTATTTGCCAGAAGTTCGGCTAAGAAAACTGCTGTGGGGAATCTCGATTACAATGCTCAGCCGCGGCATTACTGCGGTCTGTTCGGCATCTACGGTCACCCGAATGCCGCCGAACTGACGTACTATGGCCTCTACGCGCTCCAGCACCGCGGCCAGGAAAGCGCCGGCATCACGGCGTCCGACGGCATTGACCTGCGCACGCACAAAGGAATGGGACTTGTCGCACAGGTCTTCGACAAGAATACGCTCCGTGCCCTGCCCGGCCACCTCGCGCTCGGCCACGTCCGTTACTCGACCACGGGCAGTTCCACGATCAAGAACGCCCAGCCGCTCGTTGTGGATTGCGCGCGCGGCCAGATCGCCATCGGTCACAACGGCAACCTCACCAACGCCACCCGCCTCCGCCACGAACTCGAAGCGCGCGGCTCCATCTTCCAGACCACCTGCGACAGCGAGATCGTCCTGCACCTTCTCGCGCACCCCTTTAACGGCGACCGGGCCCACTCGCTCGAAAACGTCATGAGACGCATCCAAGGCGCCTACTCGCTGCTCATCATGGGTGAGGACGAACTCATCGGCGTCCGCGACCCGTATGGTTTCCGACCGCTCGTTCTCGGCAAGCTTCCCGTCACCGGCGCCGAAGGCAGCGCCCATCACATCGCCTACGTGCTCGCCAGCGAGACCTGCGCGCTCGACCTTATCCAAGCCGAGTTTGTCCGCGACATCGCTCCCGGCGAAATCATCCTCATCAACAAGAATGGTCTCCAGTCCATCAACCCTTGGGCCGGCACCCAACAACCGCACGCCTTCTGCATCTTCGAGTACATCTACTTCGCCCGGCCCGACAGCAACATCTTTGGACGCAACGTCGCCCAAATCCGCACCAACCTCGGTCGTTGGCTCGCCAAGGAACAACCTGTCGCCGCTGACCTCGTCATCCCCGTGCCTGACTCCGGCAACTGGGCCGCGATGGGGTTCGCCGAACAAAGCGGCGTCCCCTATGGTAACGCCTTCGTCCGCAACCACTACATCGGTCGCACGTTTCTCCAGCCCAGCCAACTCATTCGCGACTTCAGCGTCCGCGTGAAACTCAACCTCATCAGCGAAATGGTTCGCGGCAAACGCGTCGTCGTCGTGGACGACTCCATCGTTCGCGGAACGACAGCGCAATCCCGCGTCACCACCCTTCGCCAAGCCGGCGCGAAGGAAGTCCACATGCGCGTGAGTTGTCCGCCGCACATGTGGCCGTGCCCGTACGGCATTGATTTCCCGACCCGGCAGGAACTGATGGCCGCCAACAACACCCTCGATCAGATCCGCGACTTCCTTGGCGCTGACTCGCTCGGCTATCTTTCCTACGACGGCATGGTCGCCGCCACCGGCCTGCCGGCCGACGAATTTTGCACCGCCTGTTACACCGGCAACTATCCGTCCCCCATCGAAGACGAGATGAACAAGCTCGGCATGGAACAACGCCGCATCCGCCCCACCGTCTCCGACCTCGTCCACGAAGACAAACAACGCCCGCTCCTCTAGCGCCATGGCCACGCTCGACTACAAAGCCGCCGGCGTTGACTACGACGTGCTCGACAACTTCAAACGCGCCTGCCAACGCGCCGCCGCCACGACTGTCGCCAACCTCGCAAAACACGGTGCCACCGAACCGCCCGGCATCCGCGGCGAAAGCGCCTACCTCGTCGAGACGCCGACCGAGTATCTCGCCCACGTCGAGGAAGCGCTCGGCACCAAGATCCTCGTCGCCGATGCGATCTACCAACTCACCGGCAACAGTTTCTACCGCGCCGTCGCCATTGACGACGTCGCCACCATCGCCAACGACCTCTGCGCCGTCGGCGCGCTCCCGTTGAGCATCGCGATGTACGCCGGCGTCGGCGACAACAATTATTTCGCCGATGAACGCCGCGCCGCCGATCTCGCTGATGGTTTTGCCGAGGGCTGTCGTCAATCTGGCGCCGTCTGGAGCGGCGGCGAAACACAGACGCTCAAAGGCATGATCACACCCGGCACTGTCGTGCTCGGCGGCTCCGCGCTCGGACGCATCGCGCCGAAATCCAACCGCATCGCCGGCGACATCCGCGACGGCGACGCGATCATCTTCCTCGCCTCCAGTGGCGTGCAAACGAACGGCCTCACCCTTTGCCGCGCCCTGGCCGACCGGCTTCCCGAAGGGTATCTCACGAAGCTCCGCGATGGCCGCACCTACGGCGAGTCGTTATTGGACGCATCGGTCATCTACGTTCCATTCATCGCCGCCTGCCAGCAAGCCGTCGTGAAGTTGAATTACGCCGTCCACATGACCGGCCACGGCTGGCGCAAACTGATGCGGCTCGATGTTCCGGCTTTGTTCCGGATCGAAAACGTCCCGGAACCGCAGCCCGTATTCGATCTCATCCGGCAGATCGCCCAGCTCGACATGCGCGAGATGTACGGCACCTTCAACATGGGCGTCGGCTTCGCCGTCTATGTTGCGCCCGGCGACGCGGCGCGTTGCGTGGCGCTGGCGAAACAGAGCGGGTTTACCGCGTGGCAGGCCGGTTCGATCCGCAAGGAAGGCGACCGCAAAGCCGTCGAGATCGCGCCGCTCGGCCTGAGCTACGCCGGCGAGACGCTGCACATTCGTTGATTACTTCTTCGTTGTTTTCGGCAACGAAGACTTGCCGCCTGTCAGCCGCCGGTAAACGTACCGTAATAACGCTACATATGTAGCGTTATTACGGTATCGCTCGCGGCGGGGTTGCCCGGGGCGGGGCGCTACGGTAGGATACCAGCAACCGTGAGACGACGAACCAAAATCCTTCTCAGACTGCTGGCAGTGGCGTTTGTGCTGTTTCTGTTGAGCCGTTTCGTGGCGAAGCCGTGCGTGATCGTCGGCGAAAGCATGTCGCCCACGCTCCGTTCGTGGGACCTGTGCCTGATGAAACGAGTCTATCAGTACCTGCCCCAGCGCGCCGATGTGGTGATGTTCCGCACCGCCGATGATCCGCCGATTCATTTCATCAAGCGCGTCATCGCCCTGCCCGGCGAGATCGTCGCCGTGTCCAACGGCGTCGTGCAACTGAATGGCGCGCCGCTGGCCGAGCCGTACTCGACCGTCAACTCCGACTGGCGCCTCGCCTCGACCAACGTCCCGCCGGGCCGCGTGTTCGTCCTCGGCGACAACCGCGGCGAGAACGGCACCGAAACGTGGTACGGCTTCGTCGCGACGCGGCTTGTCATCGGTAAACTGATCTGGCATTGGAGATGGAAGAAATGAAATGGATTCAACGAGTTGCAGTGGTTGGTCTGTTGGCTTGGATTCTCTGGCAGGGCTGGCAACGGTTCTTCGTGACCGACGAGACGCGCATCAAACGGCTCATCACCACGATGGCAAAAGCCGTCGAACAGAACAAGACCCTCGCGCTGGCCGATTGTATCGCCGGCGATTACAGCGACGAACGCGGGCTGGACAAAGCCACCTTGGTCGGCGTCGTGCGGAGCACCCGTTCGCAATACGACGCGATGTTCATCTACATCAGCGACACGGCCATCGAGATTGCCGGCGACCGCCAGAAGGCGCAGGCCACGCTTGTCGCCCGCGTGCTGACCAAGCGCGCCGGCGGCGGCAGCACCGAGTTGAACGCCGAACGGGTGCGTCTCTTTTTCCGCAAAACGGACAGCGGTTGGAAGATGACTCGCGTCGAGTCCCCCGAGTTGAAGTTCGAGTGATCTGAAGGGTCATTTTCCGTGATTGACGACGACGACGCCAGCCGCTATCTTCCGCGCCCCTATGAGTAAAACTTACACAGTGGCAGTTGTCGGCGCGACCGGCGCCGTCGGCATCGAGATGATCGAGACGCTGGAGAAACGCAATTTTCCCGTCAAGAAGCTGCGCCTGTACGCCAGCGAACGCAGCGTCGGCAAGAAACTGAAGTTCCGCGGCGAAGACATACCTGTCGAGCTTCTCACACCGAATGTCTTCGGCGGCGTGGACTTCGCGCTGTTCAGCGCGGGCGCGTCCCGGTCGAAGGAGTTCGCTGCGGCGGCAGTCAGCGCGGGCGCGGTGGTCATTGACAATTCCTCGGCGTTCCGCATGGAGCCGGATGTGCCATTGGTTGTTCCAGAAGTGAATCCCGAAGACGCCAAGAAACACAAAGGCGTCATCGCCAACCCCAATTGCTCGACCGCCATCATGCTCGTCGCCGTCTATCCGCTCCACAAGGTCAACCCGGTGAAACGCATCGTCGTCTCCACGTATCAAGCAGCCAGCGGAGCCGGCGCGAAAGCGATGGCTGAATTGGAGGAACAGACCGCCAAGCTGCTGCGTGGTGAGAAAGCGGTTCATGCCAGCGCGCTCCCACAACGGATTGCATTCAATCTTTTCCCGCACGTGGATGTCTTCCTCGACAACGGCTACACCAAGGAGGAGATGAAGTTCGTCAACGAATCCCGCAAGATCATGCATCACCCGACGCTCATGATCAGCGCCACCTGCGTTCGTGTGCCTGTCTATCGCGCCCACAGCGAGGCCGTCAACATCGAGTTCGAGCGTCCGATGACGCCGCAGCAAGCCCGTGAGATCCTCCAGAAATCCCCCGGCGTGCAGGTCGTGGACGATCCCGCCAGCAAGAAATACCCGATGCCGATTGACGCCAGCGGCATGTACGATTGTCTTGTGGGTCGCATCCGTCAGGATGTCTCGCGCACCGATGGTCGCGGCATTGACCTCTTCGTCAGCGGCGACCAACTGCTCAAGGGCGCCGCGTTGAATGCGGTACAGATTGCCGAACTGCTGATCTGAGGCCCCAAAGAGGCAAAAAAACACTTGCACGGTGAACGCATTTAGAAGTTAAGGAGAGAGAGGCGGTATTGGTGTGACCAACTGGCGGCTTTTTGCTTGGCTCGGATGCCAACGTTGTATTG
>Ga0233425_10007786_pt1 | contig 14782 bp, 17 predicted proteins | sample Watercolumn_Towu_2_FD_181712 | JGI IMG/M metagenome (GOLD analysis project Ga0233425, IMG submission 181712) | Freshwater microbial communities from Lake Towuti, South Sulawesi, Indonesia - Watercolumn_Towuti2014_140_MG | ecosystem: Environmental > Aquatic > Freshwater > Lake | place...
CCGAGCGTGTACGAACGAATGGTCGCGGAGCAATTGCTCGACGAACGCGCGCTCACGCTCGAATCGTTGCGACGGCGCGGCATTCTCACGCTTGATGTCCCGGCAAATCAATTGACGATTGCGGTCGTCAACAAATATCTCGAACTCAAAGCGCGCGGAAAATTGTGATGCAGTTTGCAATGAGCCAAAACAAAAAAATTATTTTGCTGATCGTTTTGCCTTTGCTGGTTTCGTGCGTGTTGATTTGTGTTCTCGCGGTGTTCGCGCTTCCACGCGCGATGACGAATGTGGTTGCCACCGACTCACCGCGCGCGAAACAAATCGGCGCGCAGATTGCCGAGTACACATTGCCACCAGGTTATCGCGAAGACGCCGGCACCGATTGGTTCGCGATGCAAATGGTGATGATCGTGAGCAAAGAGAAACGCGGACTAACGATCACGTTGAATCAATTCAAAACGATGGCAGTCAGTCGCGAACAAATGGAAGCGCAAAATCGCCAAGTGTATCGCAATTTGTACGGGAACGCGAATATGCCTTTGCATTATGTCGGCGAGCGAACTGTAACGATCAAGGGCAAACCGACCGTGCTAACGATTTTGGAAACGACGGAAGGCGTCGCGACGCGCCAAGTCAGCGGCGTGTTTCAAGGCAAGGGCGGCACGACGACGATTATGGTGCTGGGTTATTCGGACAATTGGAATTGGCAAATGCTCGACGATTTTTTCCAGTCCATTCGTTGAAAATTTTTCGATGAACGTTCATTCACTTTTTACCGGCATCGCGAACACGCACATTCTCACGAACGCGCGCGGCGTCGCGATTGTGGACGCGGGGATGTCGGGGCAAGCGCGGCGTATCGCGCGCAAAATTCGCGCGCTCGGCTACGCGTTGCGCGATGTGCGCGTGATCGTGTTGACGCACGGGCACATTGATCACGCGGGGAGCGCCGCCGCGCTCAAACGTTTGACCGGCGCGCCGATCGCGTTGCATCGTGACGATGCGCGCCTGGTCGCGACGCGCGCGTTGAAAATTCCGCCGGGACGCAATCGCGCGATCAACGCGACCAAGTGGTTGATGGAAACGTTCGGCTGGCTCGCGCCGATTGAAACGTTCGCGCCGGATGTTTTGCTCGCCGATCAACAATCTTTGCGCGAGTTTGGTTTCGACGCGCGCATCATTCACACGCCGGGGCACACCGCCGGTTCGATCAGCATCGCGTTCGACGACGGCGCGGTTTTTGTCGGCGACGCGATTTTGAATTTACTGCGCGTCTCGTTTCCGTTGTACTGGGAAGACCCGGTATCCGCGCGCGCGAGCGCGTGCAAAATTCGCGCGCTCGCGCCGCGCGTAATTTACAGTGGGCATGGTCGCGCGTTTGATGCGCGCGCGCTCGATAAATTTGTGGGCAAGCATTGCACAGAGAAACGCGTTTTCTCCAAGAAAACGGGTTTCTGAAAAAATCAAAAATGACTCAAACCATCGTCATCACCGGTAGTTCGCGCGGGTTTGGTAAATCGCTCGCGCTTGAATTACAAAACGCGGGCGCGCGCGTCGTCGTTTCATCGCGCGATGCGGATGCGGTCGCGCGCGCGGTCGACGCGTTGCCGCGCCCGGCGGACGCGCTTGGAATCGCGTGCGACGTGCGCGAGTTCGAGCAGGTGCGCGCGCTCGCGGACGCGGCAATCGAAAAATTCGGCGGCATTGATGTGTGGATCAACAACGCGGGGCTGTCGCATCGGTACGCTAAATTGCTCGCGGTGGATCACGCGGCGTGGCGCGCGTCATTCGAAACAAATTTTTTCGGCGCGTATCACGGTTGCCGCGTCGCGCTCGACGCGATGTTGCCGCGCCACCAGGGGCAGATCATCAACATTCTCGGCGCGGGCGCGTTCAAAGCCGCGCCGAATCAATCCGCGTACGGCACATCGAAAAGCGCGCTCGCGCGCTTGACCGAAACGCTCGCGCAAGAATACGCGGACAGCGGCATCGCGATTTGCGCGGTTCAGCCGGGAATTATTTGGACCGAAATGATTCTTGCCGCGCAAGGCGTGGACGATCCAAAATTGCGCGCGCGGTTCGACTGGGCGAAACGCGTGTTTGGCAACCCGCCGGAAATCCCGGCGCGGTTCATCGCGAATTTGATCGCGCGCGGGAGTCGCAACGGAAAAATGTACCGCGTCGTTACGCCGCGAATGTTCGTGCCGCGAATGATCGGTGAATTATTTGGCGTGGGCAAACGCAATCCGCAACCGTGGGCGCGTTGACGATTGCCACAAGAGAACACAAAGAACACGAAAGAAAAAATAATTTCCTGGTGATCTTGGTGTTCTTTCGTGGCAAAACCAAAATGCCAGGGTTTTTCAAAAGTCGCTTGACAGGGCGATTGAAATCGCGGCAACCCATAGCCAAAGCGACCTGCGTCGCTTGAATTTAGCCGACGACGGTTGGCTTCGCCGTGTGTTGCCGCGAATTTATTCGCCCGACCGCGACTTTTGAAAAGCCCTGCGACGAACTTGGGGTTGGTTGACGCAAATCGCATCCGCGCGTAAAATGGAATCGAAAGGATAAAGGGGCGAGTTGACCTCGCCTCTTTTCTCGCACACATGATTGACAAATCGAGTGCGCCTCCCGGCGCGGGCAAACCGTCGTCGCGAGGCGCAAAATTTACCAACACCTTCGCCGCGCTCAAACATCGCAATTATCGTTTGTGGTTCATCGGACAACTTACCTCGCTCATCGGAACGTGGATGCAAAACGTCGCGCAACCCTGGTTGGTGTACGAAATGACCAAGTCACCATTTTATTTGGGGTTGGTGAGTTTCGCCGCCGCGATTCCAACGTTGACGCTTTCATTGTGGGCGGGCGTCATCGTGGATCGCGTGCCCAAACAGCGTTTGCTGTTGATTACGCAAATCGTGTTGATGCTCAACGCGTTCGCGCTGACCGCCGATTTTTTTCTTGGCTGGATTCAACCCTGGCACATTGTCATCACCGCGTTGATCAACGGCATCGCGCAAGCGTTCGACGCGCCGGCGCGTTTATCGTTCACGATTGAAATGGTCGGGCGCGATGATTTGATGAACGCGATCGCGCTCAACTCGGCGATGTTCAACATCGCGCGTATTTTGGGACCATCGCTCGCGGGCGTCGTGCTTGCGCTTGTCGGCGCGGGCTGGTGTTTCTTTTTGAACGGAATGAGTTTTCTCGCGGTGTTGGGCGGATTATTGTTGATGAACTTTCCGCCATTCGTCCCCAAGCCGCGCGCCGATTCGCATCTCGCGCAATTGCGCGAAGGGTTGAGTTATATTCGCCACAACGAAACCGTGCGCTCGTTGATTATTCTGGTCGCGGTCTCGAACGTTTTCGCGATGGGCTATTCCGCGTTGATTCCCGCGTTCGCGCGCGATGTGTTGAACGCCGGTGAAATCGGTCTTGGTTTGATGAGCGCGTGTATCGGCGCAGGCGCGTTGATCGCCGCGCTCGTGCTCGCATCGCTCGGAAATTTTCAACACAAGGGCATGTTGTTGACTGTTGGTAATTTACTTTTGCCGACGATGGTGCTCGCGTTCGCGTTCTCGACCTGGTTGCCGTTATCGCTCGCGATTTTGATCGCCGCGGGCTGGGGCTTTATGACGCAAAACGCGACGGCGAACACCTTGATTCAAACGACCGTGCCGGATCATTTGCGCGGGCGCGTGATGAGCGTCTACACGCTCGTCTTTATGGGATTTTTTCCGGTCGGTTCGCTCATCGCCGGAATCGTCGCGCAAAACTTTGGAATTCCGCTCGGCGCGGCATTCGGCGGCGCGATTGCGCTCGCGTTCAGTGTGTTCCTGCTGGTCGTCGCGCCGAACATTCGAAAGTTGGCATAGGAATGTGGAATCAAATCGTTGCCGCGCTCGCGCTTTTGATCGCGGCAACCTTCGTCATCGAAAAAATTTTTTATCGCAACAAACCACGCACCGCGCCGCGGCGAATGGTGTGGAGTCGCGAACTTGCCGCGCTCGTCGCGTTCGCCGGTGTGCTGTTGAGCGTGTTGTCGTTCGCCGAGGCATTGCGCCAAGCGGCGCTCGCGTCCTGGTTGTGGGGCATCGCGTTCGGCGCCATCGTCAGTGCGATTGCGATTGCGAGCGGCGTATTTCAAGCGCGTCCCTCGGCGCGTGGCGCGATCAATTTTGTGCGCGTGTACGGCATCGCGCTCATCATCGCGCTCGTCGGCATTTATATCGCGATGCGCGTGATTGGCGCGACGTTCCAAATTTTTTTCGAAGGCGGCTTGAGTGCGGGCGCGCTCGGCGCGTCCATCGCGATGTTCGCGCGCGGGCAACCCAATTCTGTAGCATAGCCCTTGTGGGCGTGTGCGGCCATTTGCGGGACATTCGAAAAATCGCCCACGAGGGGCGATGCTACTTGCATACACGAGGAGAAAATAAAGTGACAACTCAATATAGATTGCTTGGCGCGTACGCGCATCCCGACGATGAACAAGGCGTGAGCGGATTGATGCACAAGTACGCGAACCAGGGCGTGGATGTAACGCTCGTCTGCGCGACGCGCGGCGAAGCCGGTGAAATCGCGCCGGGCGTGGACGCAACCCCCGCGAACCTGGGCCACGTTCGTGAAAACGAATTGATGTGCGCCGCCGAAAAACTCGGCATTACCAACGTATACTTTATGAACTATCGCGATTCGGGAATGATGGGTACGCCGGAAAACGCCGACCCGCGTTGCTTGTGGCGCGCGAACGTTCTCGAAGTTACGGAACAACTCGTGCGAATCATTCGTCGCCACAAGCCGCATGTCATTCTCACGTTCGATCCGAACGGCGGGTACGGGCATCCCGATCACATCAAAATTCATCAAGCCGCGACGATGGCGTACTTTATGGCGGGCGACGCGCGCATTTTCCCGGAACAACTCAAGGATGACCTGGTCGCGTGGATGCCGCTCAAATTATATTGGGGCGCGTTTCCGCGCAGTCGCTTTGCGCGTTACGCGGAGATGGCGGAAAAGTTGGGGCTGGATATCAACGTGCCGATGCGCGAATTTTTGAAACGCGCGATGCCGGACGAAATCATCACGACGCGCATTGACGTTGCCGGATTCGTGGATTTGAAATTGCACGCGCTCTCCTGCCACGCATCGCAAATGAATCCGAACAGCATCTTTGCAAAAATTCCGCCGGAGATTCGTCGCGAAGGTCTCGGTACCGAAACGTTGATTCGCGTCGAATCGCGCGTCGCGCCCGCGCCAGAGATCGAAACCGATCTGTTCGCGGGGATTGAATAATTGCAAATTTCAAATTTCAGATTTCAAATTGGTGGCTCAACCTGAAATCTGAAATCTGCAGGACTTTCGCTCCGATGTCATTTCGAGCGGTTTTTGCGACGCAAAGCGTCTCGCGGCGAAAATCGAGATTCCTCACTTCGTTCGCGCGGAGCGTGACCAGCGAAAGTCCTGATCTGAAATCTGAAATCGTCGAGATGATTTACGAAGTCGGCACACGCAGTAAAGTCTATTGCATCGAGAACGCGGGAAACGCGCGCGTCTTTTTTGTCGGCGTGCCGGAATACACGCTGATCGACGCGGGTGTTCCCGGCAAAGCCGATAAAATTTTGAGCGCGCTCGCGCAAATCGGCGTGCAACCGTTACAGGTCAAGCGGATTATTCTCACGCATCATCACTGGGATCACGTCGGCAGTTTGTGGGAATTGAAAAAACGCACCGGCGCGGAAATCATCGCGCACCTGCGCGACGCGGAATACATCACCGGCAAACGCGTGCGGCGCGCGCCGCGCCGCGCGCTCGGTCGCATCGTGTATTCGTTGTTCACGCTCTTTGGCGCGCAAGACGTTCAAAGTGTGGATGTGGATCGCCGCGTGAATGATGGCGATCGCATCGGTGGTTTTATCGTTGTGCATACGCCCGGGCACACGCCGGGACACATTTGTTTATTGCGCGACGGTTATTTGTTTAGCGGCGATTTATTGCAAGCGACCGCTGGCGAATTTCGCGAGACCGCGCACATTTTCACCGCCGATGTGCCGACCTCGCGCGCGAGCATTCGCCGCGTCGCGGAACTCGAATTTCAATTTATTCTTTCGGCGCATCATCCGCCGCACGTTTTCGGTTCGGCGGATAAAGTGCGCGCGCTCGCGCATAAACTGGGAACGATGCCGTAATTGAAGGGGACACTGATTTACGCAGATGAGCGCTGATTTTTTATCTGTGTTCATCCGGGTAAATCAGTGTCCAATTCTTTGGTCTAATTGGTTTGTCTATGATGCTGAAAAAAATTTTCAAAGGCGCGCTCAGTATCGCCGGGCTGGGCGCGGTTGCCGCGGGCGCGACGATGTTGATCAATCGCCGCATTGATCGCTGGGAAACCTTCGCGCCCGACGACGCGCCCGACGGCGATTTCGTTACGCTCTCCGACGGCGCGCGAATGCACTATGTTCAACGCGGCGACGCCGGCGACGCGATCATTTTGATTCACGGACTTTTGGGTTCGACGCACGAATGGTTTCGCAACATTGACGTGCTCGCGCAACGGTATCGCGTGTGGGCGATTGATCTGATCGGATTCGGTTATTCTTCGCGCGTAACTGACCCGACGTACTCGCTCAAGTACTATGCGAACGCGTTGCGCGAATTTATGGACGCGCAAAACATCGCGCGCGCGACGATTGCCGGTCATTCGATGGGCGGCGCGGTCGCGCTCGAGTTCGCGCACGCGCATCCCAAGCGCACGCACAAATTGATTTTGATCGCGCCCGCGGCGTTCCTCGCGAAAATTCCGCCGGCGCTTCGCGTCGCCGCGCAAGTGCCGTTCATCCCGCGCGCGTTGATCGGCTTGGGCATGACCAGCGCGCCGGCGCGCGCGCTCGCGTGGCGTAACGTCTTTGGTGTGCGCGATCAAGTGTTGATGGATTGCGTTTCGAATGGGTTGCGGACGGTGCGACTCAGAGGCACGGCAGACGCGATGGTCGCGATGCTCGCATCGCCGCACGCGAGCGATCTCACGACCGGCATCGAATTGATCGCGACGCCGGCATTGGTCTTGTCCGGCGCGCGCGATGTAACGGTGCCGAATTGGTACTGTCGCGCGCTCGCGCGCAAATTGCCGAACGCGGACATTATCACCTTCAAAAGCGCGGGGCATTTGCCGCACGTCGAATTTCCCGACCAGGTCAATCGCGTGCTGTTTGAATTTTTGGATCAACCCGATCCGCACGCGGAGAAGGATCGCGATGAAGCGACCGTTTAGAAAATTCATCGGCAATTATTTATTGGAAGACAACGCGCTGACGTTGAAGGATTTGGATCGCGCGTTGGCGCGGCAATTGGAGTTGGGGTTCCGGGATCAGCCAATGAAACTTGGGGACGTGCTAATCGAGTTGGGGTTGATTACGCGCGCGCAATTGGAACGCGCGCTCGAACGCCAGGCGCGCGAGAGCGGGGAGTGAGTGGCGCGATGTAGGGGCGAAGCATCCTTCAACTTTGCTCAGGATACTGCGCCCCCACACTAGCGCGCGGCGCGCAGAATGCGCGCCAACGCGATTTCGAAATTATCGCTCGTGTCCACGACGAAATGTGGACGCTCGACCGGCTCGACCTGGGGCTTGAGTAATTCATGCACGCCCCAGTCCGCGTCGGACAACTCGGTCGGTTCGCGTTGCATGACGCGCACGGCAAGCCGCGCGCGCACGATCTCTTCCGGCGCGACCGTTCGCACGACGACCAGTTTCGCGCCGGTGCGTTCAGCGACGCGATACAATTTTTCGCGATGCCATTCCGCGAGATTCGTCGCATCGGAAATCACGCGATAACCGGCGCGTAACAATTGTTCGATGATCGCGTGCGCGACGCGATGCACGTACAGATTTTCCGCGCTGGCATACGTTGGACGCGGCAAAATAATTTTTCGCACAAAATCGCTTTGGACAATGACGGACGGCAATCGTTCCGCGAGGCGACGCGCTAAATGCGATTTGCCGGTGCCGGGCAAACCGCTAATCACGATCAACACTGGCGCGACGAGTGTTTCCGCCGGACAAACCAACTGTGCGCGCACATGCGCGACCGCATCCGTAAAATCAACCGAGTGCATCATTCGTATTATACAAACAATCGGGGATTTGATGCAAATGCGTTTTTAGAGTATAATCGCGCCCCGAATCAGCGCAAGGAGATTTGAAAAAATGATTGGCGTTCAAGATTTACGCAAAGGCACGACGTTCATTGACGACGATGACAACTTGTATCGCGTGTTGGATTATCAGCATGTCAAGCAAGGGCGCGGCAATGCGACGATCAAAACCAAATTACGCAACGTTCGCACGGGCGCGACGATTGACAAAAATTTTCAATCGGGCGGGCGCGTGCAGGACGTGCGGCTCGATCATCAAACCGTGCAGTATTTGTACAATGACGGCGAGACGTATCATTTTATGGATACGAAAACGTACGAGCAACCGATTCTGTCCGCGGAAATGCTGGGCGAGCACGCGCAGTTTTTGAAAGAAAACATTATGGTTGATCTGTTGACGTATGACGGTCAACCCATCGAGGTCGAATTGCCGACGACGGTTGATCTCAAAGTAACCGAGACTGCGCCCGGTTTCAAAGGCGACACCGCGAGCGGCGGCGGCAAACCGGCGACGCTCGAAACCGGCGTCGTGATCACGGTGCCGTTTTTCGTCGCCGTCGGCGATACGGTGCGTGTGGACACGCGCGATGGATCGTACGTCACGCGAGTCTGAGTGTGAAGAGGCGCGATTCAATTGCGCCTTTTTTATTTATGCTGAAACAATTTCTCTCGAACGCGTACGCGCGGGCAACGCGCCTCAACCTTGCGCGCTGGATCATCGCGATCAGCGCGCTCAAAATTATTTTGGGGATCGTGACGCGGTTCACCGGTATCGATGTCTGGGATGACGCGTTAATGTTCGCGCGCTATACGGAAAATTTTCTCGCGTACGGCAACGTGGCATGGAATCCCGGCGGTGAAGCGGTGTACGGAACCACGTCGCCGTTGTTCTTGATCGCGATCATTATCATACGGAGTGTGGTCCATACCCAGCCGCTCTTGCTCTTGTGGCTTGCAAGCATCATTGGCGGTCTCGTCTTTGTCGTGCTGTTTGTGATTCTGATCGAACGCCACACCCAACTCGAACCGTCAAGCCGGGACTGGGTTGGGGCGTTGATATTTTTTTCTATCGCCGCACCGAACACATTGTTGGTTCATCATCTTACCACCGGCATGGATACAACCTTGACGCTCGTTTATCTCGCCAGCTTTTTGTGGTTGCACAAACATCACGAACGCGCAATCGAACGCGAGCGTGCTGGCAACCGGGTTGGTCGCCGGGCTTGCTTTTTTCTGTCGCCCCGAATTGCTCATCTTTACATTCATCATTCCAGCGTTTGTCGCGATTGGCGATCCCGCGCCGCGCGCGCGGCGCAATGCGTGGCACATTCTCGCGATTGCCGCGTGCACAGTTGCGAGCGAAATGCTCATCGCGCGATGGCTTGTGAATTCACCGCTCCCGTTACCCTTTTACGCCAAGGGGCTAAAACTATACGGCGACGCGATCTATCTGCAGTACGCCGGAAAAAATTGGAACGAGTTGAAAAATTTTTTGAGCGCGTATTGGTACTTGTTCGTGCTCATCGCGGCAGACCTGGTTTTGAATTTCAAGCCATGGCGCACCGGACGCGCGGCGGAAAAAGGAATGTTGCTCGCGGTTGTGGTGTTCATCACGTATTTCACTTTTTTGGTTTTGCAAATTATGGGCGGCGCGGCGCGTTTTTATTTGCCGGTCTTGCCGATCATTTTATGGCTTGGCTCCCAGGGACTGGTCGCGCTGGTTCAACGCGTCTCTCGCGTACCCTCCGCGCGCATCCGCCCGGGGAGTTGGGCGATTGCTACTTTTTTTGCGTTGATCGCGTTGGCGTTTCTGTTTCGGCGCGCGTATTGGGAAGTGCAATGGCTGGGCGCGCGCGTGCCACAGCCGATGTTCGCGAATTTCGACGCGCACCGTTTGGTTGAAATTGCGTGGCCCCGCCAGCTGTGGTATCGCCTCGATGAAGTTGCCGATTTGCCAGACGATCTCGTAATCGCCGCGACCGAAGTGGGCTATCTCGGCGCGCTGAATCCGGGCAAACCGATTGTTGATCTCGCCGGTCTGAACACTGCCGATTTCGCGCGCGCGCCGTTCGCGGCGAATGTGCTTTTTGAAAAATACAATCCCGATTTAATTTATTTGCCGCATCCGCATTACGTCGAAATGAATCAAGCGATTTTCGACGCGCCGCAGTTTCGCCAAAACTATGTGTACCAGCATCGCGACGAACTCGGCGTGTGGTTGGATGTCGCGATTCGCCGCGACAGCAAACACTTTGACGCCTTGCGCCGAATTTTGGACAAGGGCAAGATTGCTTCACCGGTGCGGACCCAATGACGCGCGTGTTTTCGTCGTGGCGCGATTCGGCGCGGCGCAACGAGCGCGCGATTCAACTCGGCGCATTCATTTTCGCGATCCTGGCTCTGCTCGCGTCCTGGTTAACCATCATTTTCAACGCGCGCAGTTACGCGAACGCGACGAGCCGCTACTGGTGGCTCGCCGATGACATTTTGATTTCGATGCGGTACGCGCGCAATTTCGCGCACGGCGCGGGCTTGGTGTGGAATGTCGGTGAACACGTCGAAGGATTTTCCAATTTTCTGTGGACACTGTGGCTGAGCGCGCTTCACCTTTTGCCGATTTCGGTCGCGCAAATTTCGCTCGCGGTTTTGCTAACGAACGTCGCGCTCGGCGCGCTCACGCTCGGCGCGATTTTTCGCCTCGCGCGCGCGCTTGATGGAAATTGGCTCGGCATCAGTGCCGCGCTCGCCGCGTTCGCGATCAACCGCGACGCGCTAAACTGGGCGACGCTCGGATACGAAACGACGCTCGTTACATTTTTATTCACGCGCGCGCTCGGCGAACTGGTGCGCGGTTTGCGTTGGCGCGCGTTCGCGTTGATCGCCGCGCTCGCGCTCGCGCGCGCAGACGCGATCGTGTTGTGCGCGTTGCTCTACACGCTCGCGCTGATTTTGCATCGCGACAAACGGCGCGCGCTCATCGGCCTTGCCGCGTCGTTGCTCGCGCCGCTCGCGTACCAAATTTTTCGCGTGAGTTATTACGGCGCGTGGTTGCCGAACACCGCTGAACTCAAAGTGTTCAACTGGGACACACGATTTTTTGCCGGCGCGCTGTACGCGGGTGATTTTATTTTCGCGCACGCGTTCCTGCTCATCACCGCGCTCGCGGTCGGCATTTTCACACGCGACGCGCGATTGCGTTGGATGCTCGGCGGCATCGCGGCGTACACGCTCTATGTCATTTACATCGGCGGCGACACGAGCCGGTTGTTTCGATTTTTCGCGCCGATCATTCCGGCGTTGCTGGTGATCGCGTTCGTCGGAATTTCAAATCGCGTGCCGCGCGTCATCGCGATCATCAGTTTGCTTGCTTGCCTCGCGACGATTCCGCGCGTGAATCCGCTCGCCGAATTGTCCAATCGCACAAACGCAAATCCAAATCGCGATGTCGAAACCGCGTTGCTCATCGCGCAAAACACCGCGCCGACGAGTCGCATCGCCGATTTTATGGTAGGCGCGACCTTTTATTTTTCGGAGCGTCCCGGCATTGATCTACTCGGCAAAGTGGATTCGCATATCGCGCGGCTCCCGGCGAAACCTGGTTTGCTGATGCCAGGGCATAACAAGTGGGATTTCGATTATTCGATTTCGCAACTCAAGCCGGACCTTGTGATCGCGCCCGCGGCAGATGTGATGCGCGATGAAACTCTGCGCGCGTCCACGTATGGCAAATGGTATCCGCAGTTCACGCAAGAATTGTACGCGCATCCTGGTTTTCGCGAGCACTGTTTGCCGAATCCGATTTCACGCGCGACCGATCGTGCCGTGTTCGTGTGCGACTGGTCGCCGGAATTTGCGCGCAAGGACGCGTGGCGCGCGCTCGGAGAATAAATCCAAATGCAACACTCGCTCTTCGATCTCGCGCCGACGCTTACCGTCGCGCAACTCGTCAAGCAAATCAAGAACGTCGTCGAAAGCGACGACGTTTTGCGCGATGTGTGGGTGCGCGGCGAAGTTTCCAATTTCACGCAATCCGCCGCCGGGCATTTGTATTTCACGCTCAAAGATCGCGATGCCGGGATTCGGTGCGTAATGTGGCGAAGCGATGCCGCGCGCATCTTCCGATTACCCAGCAATGGCAACGCGATTGAAGTGCACGGCAAAGTGTCGCTGTACGAAACGCGCGGCGATTTGCAATTGTACGTGGACGAAATCAAACTCACCGGCGCGGGCGCGCTGTGGCAAGAGTTTGAACAATTGCGCGCGCGCCTTGACGCGGAAGGATTGTTCGCCGCCGAACGCAAACGCGCGCTTCCGCAATTCCCGCGCGTGATCGGCGTCGTAACGTCGCGCGATGGCGCGGTGTTCCACGATATTTGCAACATCACGCGGCGGCGTTACCCGCTCGTCGAAATTTTGCTCGCGCCGACGATGGTGCAAGGCGATGCCGCGCCGCCGCAAATCGTCCGCGCGATTGAAACGCTCAATCGTTTCGAGATTGATCTGTTGATCGTCGCGCGTGGCGGCGGCTCGATTGAAGATTTGTGGGCGTTCAACGACGAGCGCGTCGCGCGCGCGATTTTCGAGTCGCGCGTGCCGGTGATCAGCGCGGTCGGGCACGAAACCGATTTCACGATTGCCGATTTCGTCGCGGACGTGCGCGCGCCGACGCCGAGCGGCGCGGCGGAACTCGCGTCGCCGGACGCGCGCGAACTACGCGCGAACGTGCGCTTTTTCCAACAACAACTCGCGCAACTCGCACTCGATCAAATCGGCGATGCGCGCGTGAGTTTAGCGCGCCAGGTGTACACGCTCCAACGCAACGCGCCGGACGCGCGCGTTCTCAACGACCGGCAACGTGTGGACGAGCTCGCGCGGCGACTCGCGGCGCGCGCGCATCAACTTATCGCGCTGAAACGCGAAACCTTGACCGGCGCGGCGCGTCATCTCGCCGCGCTCAATCCCGACGCGACGCTCGCGCGCGGGTACGCGATCGTGCGCGAAAAAGAATCGGGGCGTGTCGTCAAAAGCAAAAACCAGGTCGCGGGGCGCAAAGCCATTCGCGTGCGCGTGCGCGATGGGGAATTTGAAGCGGAGACACAGTAAAAATTAGAAACCCGTTTTCTCGCCTGCGGCGGAAAACGGGTTTCTTTTATTGGATAAATGCGGCGACGACATTTTGAATTTCTTCAAGCGGCGGCGTCGTCATATCGAACCAACGAATTCGCGTGTCATCCAGCCGAAACCAACTGTATTGATGATGCACGAATCGGCGCGTGTCGCGCTTGAGCAAACGCACGGCTTCTTCGTACGAGACTGCCCCGCGCAAAAATAATTCGATCTGCCGATAACCCAGCCCGCTCATCGCCGGCGTTTCCGCCGTGTAGCCGCGCGCAAGCAACCCGCGCACTTCGGCCACCAATCCTGCCGCGAGCATCGCGTCGACGCGCGCGTTGATGCGCGCGTACAATTGATCGCGCGGCATCGTCAACCCGATTCGCAAAACGCGATAGTTGGGGGCGCGCCGCGTTTGTTGCTCGCTAATCGGCGCGCCGGTTTCCTCGCACACTTCGATCGCGCGAATCACGCGCCGTTTGTTGCGCGGATCAATGCGCGGCGCGCCGAGCGGGTCACACTCTTGCAAACGCGCGTACAGCGCGGCGTGATCGAGTTGTTCGAGTTGCGCGCGCAATCCCGGGTTCGGTGCGACGCGCGGAATGGTCAATCCTTCCAACACCGCGCGCACATACAAGCCAGTGCCGCCGACGAGCAAGGGTAAATGACCGCGTTTGTGAATTTCCGCAATCGTCGCGTACGCGAGATGTTGATAATCGGACAGCGTGAACGTTTCGCCGGGTTCAACCAGGTCGAGTAAATGATGCGGTGCGCGGCGACGTTCTTCGGCGGTCGGTTTCGCGGTGCCAATGTCCATGCCGCGATACACCAGGCGCGAATCCGCCGACACAATTTCGCCGCGTAATTCTTGCGCGAGGTGGAACGCGAGATTCGTTTTGCCGACGGCTGTCGGTCCGACAATGGCGATGAGTGGCTGATTCACAGTTGACTCGTTATTCTTCGACGATGCCTTTAAGCACATCGAGCCGCGCAATGCGCCCGGCGCGATCCACTTCCAACGCGACCAGGTCAATGCGCCACGCGTGATCGGCGAACTCGGGATGCGCCGCGAGAAATTCTTGCGCGACCGCGAGCAAGCGTTGGCGTTTGCGCGGCGTGAGCGATTCTTCCGGCGTCACGCTCCGCGCGTCGCCGCGCCGCGCGCGCACTTCGACGAACGCGAGTCCGTCCGCGTCCTCCGCGATCAAATCCATCTCGCCGGTGCGCGTGCGAAAATTGCGCGCGATGATTTTATAGCCGCGCTGTGCGAGCGACAACGCGGCGACGCGTTCGCCGGAATCACCGAAATTTTTACGCGCGCGCGACGGGGGCATAACTCCATTATATCGCGAATGAGCGCGCAATGCGAAAAAAGCAAAAGCGATTCTCGCGGGGGAGAATCGCCGGGATGATTGGCACTCGAAAACTAGTCGATCATTTTACGCCATTGCACCAAGATATCAGTTAGATCAGCACGATTTTCTTGGGTAGTATAAAGCGTAAAATCCTTGATCATTT
>Ga0233425_10007787_pt1 | contig 14780 bp, 12 predicted proteins | sample Watercolumn_Towu_2_FD_181712 | JGI IMG/M metagenome (GOLD analysis project Ga0233425, IMG submission 181712) | Freshwater microbial communities from Lake Towuti, South Sulawesi, Indonesia - Watercolumn_Towuti2014_140_MG | ecosystem: Environmental > Aquatic > Freshwater > Lake | place...
ATTTTATTTCTAAGTGTAAACAATAGATTGAGAGGCATTTTTACATGACCTCATGGAAGTGTATTGTCTGTTTAAAAATACATGAGTTATGAACAATTTTAAAAATCAGCTACAGCGAGAATGCCTCGTTATAGATCATTCTTTACTGTTAACTCTAAGAAGGTTATCATTTTCTTTAAAGTGGTATTTTATGCTTAAATTTCAAATTCCAAAAGGTTTTTTCGATCTAGTGCCATATGGAGAAAAATTCCCTTGGCAAAATATTGCCCTCTGGCAGCATGTAGAAAAAATTATTAGAGATCTCACCCGTGAATATGGCTACTTTGAAGTGCGTACCCCAATTGTAGAATATACGGAACTATTTCAAAAAGGTGCTGGAGAAACATCAGATGTCGTCTTTAAAGAAATGTATACCTTCTTAGATAAATCTAAAAGATCGTTATCCTTAAGACCAGAAGGGACCGCGGCCGTTATGCGCGCTTTTATTGAAAATAATCTGGCATCTATAGGCAAAATACATAAATTGTATTACGTTGAATCAATGTTTCGCTACGAAAGGCCACAATCAGGAAGATATCGACAACATCACCAGTTCGGAGTAGAAGCTGTCGGATTAAACAACTACGAACAAGATGCAGAAGTCATCGATATGTTTTATGAGTTCTGTCGAAGGCTGAATTTAAAAAATTGTACTGTTGTTATCAATTCGTTAGGAGATTTCGAGGGTAGACAAAATTATAAAGAAGCTTTAAAAAAATATTTAGAACCAAGTTTGCAGTTTTTATCCAAAGAAAGTCAGATCCGATTTTATAAAAACCCTTTACGTATACTCGATTCCAAGGAATTAGAAGATCAAACGTTAATAAAAAATGCTCCTTCCCTTCTTGATTTCTTAAGTGATAAAGAAAAAAAACATTTCGAGGATTTGCAAAAATTACTCTCAGATATCAATATACCATTTGTCGTTAATGAACGTTTGGTAAGAGGTTTTGATTATTACGATAGCGTGATATTCGAGGTCGTAAGTAGAGATATCGGCGCACAAAATGCCATCGGAGGAGGCGGAAGATATAATAACCTTCTTAAAAGTTTCCATGGCCCCGATCTTCCAGGTATTGGCTTCGGTGCTGGTATAGAGAGAATTTTGCAGGTCATGATGGAACAGGGAATTGCCCCAACAATTAAATCTGCACCTTTTGTCTACTTCATACCACTTGTACAACAAGCTCATAATATGTGCTTTCTAAGAGCAATGCAACTTAGACATATGCAAATACCAACAGAAATAGATTTCGAGGTGAAAAGAATAAATCATGCCTTGCAAAGAGCAAATGAAATGGGCGCTTCTTTCTGCGTTATCATCGGAGAAGATGAATTAGCACAAAATAAAGCGAAAATTAAAAATATGACTAGTAGAAATCAAGAAGAAGTTGTAATCGATGATATAACTAACTTTATGGTAAATTTATGGAAGACTACAAAAGAACGCACACCTGCGGCGAATTAAATAAATCTCATATAGGTAAAACAGTATCTCTAAGCGGATGGGTCCACCGCTGTCGTAACTTCGGCAATATCGTCTTCGTAGATATTAGAGATAAATATGGAATAACACAAATTTTATTAGATGGCGATTTTGCAAAAAAATACGACCTCCATCCAGAATGGGTTATCAATGTCAAAGGTATTGTCGCTTTAAGACAAGATCCTAATATGAAAATAGCAACTGGTGAAATAGAAATAAAAGCAGAAAGTTTATCGGTACTTTCAAAAGCACAAACACCACCTTTCAATATTAATGAGGAACAGGAAGTAAAAGAAGATCTTAGATTAAAATATCGTTACCTTGATTTTAGAAAAGGTTATTTAATTGATAAAATGATCCTGAGACATAAAGCTATTTTGGCAGTGAGAAATTTTTTCGATAACTGCGGCTTTATCGAAGTAACAACACCTATACTTTCAAAATCTACACCAGAAGGAGCAAGAGATTATCTTGTGCCCTCTAGAATTTATCCCTCTTACTTCTATGCCCTCCCACAGTCCCCTCAGCTCTTTAAACAATTACTAATGATCGGAGGAATGGATAAATATTTTCAAATAGCCCCTTGTTTTCGCGATGAAGATTTAAGATCCGATCGTCAACCGGAATTTACCCAAATAGATGTCGAAATGAGCTTTGGCACACCACAAGATGTTTTTTCTATCATTGAAAAATTAATGCAGCATGTCTTTAAAACATGCTTGAATTTAGAAATAAAAACACCCTTCATGCATATGCGACATAAAGATTGCTTGGAGTATTACGGTTGCGATAAACCGGATTTAAGATATGAAATGCAATTATTTAGATTAGATGATATCGGAAGAAAAAGTAGCTTTGCCAATTTTCAAAATAATAAAAATTGCTTAAAGGCTATAGTAGTTAAAGAAGAAGTGTCTCGTAAGGATTTAGAAGAATATAGCGAGTTTGCGAAAACTTTTGGCATCATTGGCCTTTATTCTTTGAAAAAAACTCAAGAAAACTTTTCCGGCGGTGTTACTAAATTCTTTACTATAGAGCTTTTGTCAGAAATAGAAAAAAAATTGTCTGTGAACACAAATGATACTATTTTAATCGCATGTGGACAAGAGCCTTGCGTAAATCAAGCACTAGATCAATTAAGAAGATTGTTAGCAAAAAAATTTAAGTTGATTAAAGAAAATGATTTTAAGTTCTTGTGGGTCGAAGATTTTCCACTGTTCAGTTTAGATAAAGAAACTAAAGAATTAACCTCAGAACATCACCCTTTCACTGCCCCCCACCCTGAGGATTTTTCCCTATTAGAAAAAGAACCTTTAAAGGTAAGATCGCTATCTTACGATCTTGTGTTGAATGGTTATGAGCTCGCTTCGGGTTCTCAACGTATCCATAATGAAGAATTACAAGCAAAAATTTTCCATATTTTAAAGTTAACAGATGAAGATATAGAAAAGAAATTCGGATTTTTTATCGAAGCATTAAAATATGGAACACCTCCTCATGGAGGTATCGCCTTGGGTATGGATCGCCTAGCGATGATTTTAGCAAATACAGAAAATATCAGAGATGTAGTGGCATTTCCTAAGACAATAAAAGCGGCCGACTTAATGACCTCCTCTCCTTCAGCAGTAGATGCTAAACAATTGCAAGAGTTAAAAATAAAAATTTAGATGAGCAACAATATGGAGCCAGTTCTCGAACCAATACTTGGGAAAATAAGTGGCTTTGCAGATTATACGGAAGAACAAAATTTCTTGATTTCCCTTTGGCAAGAAAAAATAGCAGATACTTTCAAACTTCATGGCTTTACTAAGTTAAATGCTATACCAGTAGAATATATTGACAATTTACAACTTAAAGGTGGTATTGCAAAACAAATCTATCGGATTGCAAGATTACAAGATGGGGCCCTTACCGATTTGGGTCTCCCCTTCGATCGTACTGTTCCACTGGCCCTTTATATGGTGCGCCATTTGTCGGAAATATCTCTTCCTTTTAAAAGATACGATGTCGCTTATTCCTTTAGAGGAGAACATGCACAAGCAGGAAGATTTCGAGGTTTTATCCAGGCAGATGTGGATATCGTGGACAAAGATCATAACTTACTAGATGATACCATGTGTCTTTTAACGATAATAAAAGCATTAGAAAATTTAAAGATCCCTGCCTTTGTCATGTTATTAAATCACTTAAAAATCTCTCATGCCGTTTTACATTACTTTAAGATAAGCAAAGATAAATATGACGAATTTTTAAAGTATATTGATAAGATGAGTAAACTTTCAGATGAGGAAATTTTTCTCGAGGGTAAAAAGATTTTAAATGAGAAAACTGATGATGAACTTCTCTTTATAATTAAAACCTTAAAATTTCGAGGAAAAATTCATGATTTTCCACTGTTAGATAAGTTGGATGCTAATGGTAAAAAGGGAATGGAAGAATTAATAACAGTAATAGAACAACTAAAAATTTGCGGTGTTGATGAGAAAATACTTCTTTTTGCCCCAGCAATGGTAAGGGGTCTGGATTATTATACCGGTATGATGTTCGAAACAATACTTTTAGAATATGAAAAATATGGAAGTATTGCCGGTGGAGGAAGATATGACGGTCTCATTGCTACGTTCTTACAAAAAGAAAAAAACTTGGGGGGTGTTGGCGGATCTATTGGCATTAGTCGTCTTTTTGATATTTTATTAAGAGAAAAACTTTTACCAAAAACGGAATTAACCTCTACACAAGTTATGATAATTCCTCGTGAAGCAAACCTAATTGCTTTGGCATTAGATGTAGCGGAAAAATTAAGGGATTTTGGTTATAATACCGACCTGTATATAAAAAAGAACATAACAAAGGGACTGGAGTTTTGTAATCGTAAAAAAATTCCTTTTGTTCTTATGCTCATGGAGCAAAATAAATTTGTCATTAAAGATATGCATACTACAAAACAGATGGAAACAGGCTCTCTCGAAGATGTTCAAGCTTTCATGAAAAAATAGTCTTAGAAGTTTATTTATAATATGTGGCTAGAGAAAACAAAAAAAGTTGTGAATTTTTTTTAACTAAAGGGCGTTAAGCTTTGCAATTCTCTCAGCATAGGTGGGATGATCTATTAGATTTTCTTCCTCATGAAAATCCACACCAAAAACCTTTAAAAATGCTCGTTTTGTAACAGATAACAAATCTCGATGACAGTTCACTTCTTGTTCTTCTCTTGCAGTTAGAGGAAGATGATGTTTGTGCGCTTCTTTTACGATTTCAAAATGGTTGTGAAATCTTGTAAAAATATCAATTAATCCTTGCCTATATGCTGGTATTTGTGCAGCAAATCTATCAGCAGCAAATTCTGATGCTTGTAATTGATGTATGTGAGTAATTTCTTTGTTTATCAAGTATATGGATAATACAGCAGTTCCTATTAAAAATAGTTTAAAATAACCTATGACTGTGACTATTACTAATGCCGCTAATACAATTCTTGCTAGTGTGTAGTTTGTATTGTGAATATTGTTATTAGGGTCTTCTACTACGTGTCCAATCTCATGAGCCATTGCGCCATCAATCATGTCTTGAGAAAAATTTTCATATAATCGTTCTCTAGAGCGTGCTAAACGTACATTTATTGGTACTTCAGGACCATAACTTCCCCTATCTGCATTATCAAGTCTTCTTGCAAATTTTTTTTCTATAAAGATTGAATTGACAATCAGTCTTCTTTGTTCTTCATCAGTAGAAATACCAAAGATGTCTACAGTATCGTTGAAAATAATGCGGGCACTTATAGGAGTTCTTAACACGGAACATACAACTTGCATCGTATTAGTTAAAAACAATTGCGCTCTTTCTTGAGTTGCTTGACTTATAAACATGGAAAATATTTTATAATTTTTGATTATTTATGACATGCAAAATAAAATGTTTATCTTAGGATTTATTTAAAATTTTTTTTGGTTTTTGTGTTAAGATTTGTTTTGAGCATCTTGCCAATCCCCGCCGCCTAAGGCCTTGAAAAGAGCGATTAGATTTAAGGCTAAAGTGCGAGTAGAGTCAATGGCCTTTTTCTTATTTTCAATATATTTTTGCTCGTAGGTTAAATAGTTAGAAAGATCTTTTATGCCATTAATATATTTATCCTTTGCCAAAGCAGTTTGAATGCCAATAGCAGTGACTTCCTTTTCTATGTCCTTGAGTTTTTTATCTTCGTTAAAATAAGCAACAAGAGCACTCTCTACATCTTTGAGCGCTTGTAGCACAGTATTTTCGTAGGTTAAAATAGCTTGCCTTTGTTTGGATTTGGCCATGTCTACTTTTGATTTTATCCTACCAAAAGTGATAACCGGCCAGTTCATTAACGCTCCTAAAGACCAATCAAAACTTTTACCAACAAATAAATTTGATATTTTGTTCGCATCAAATCCAGGATCTCCAATCAAGAGAAATCTAGGAAAATAATCAGCAATAGCAGCACCAATGCGAGAAGTGGCTGCAGCAAGTTTTTTCTCTGCTAGTCTAATATCGGGACGTCGTCTTAAAAGAGTCGAGGGCAGCCCAATTGCTAATTTGTTCTCTGCTTTTGGTATAATTCTACATTGATCGAATTTTTTTTCTAATTCTTCCGGCTGTTTTCCTAAAAGTACTGCAAGACGATATATAGCCTGTTTAAAGAGCGTTTCGTATGATAAGATATTTTCTTTTGTTATTTGTAATTCTGCTATCTGTTGTTCTACTTCCATTTTACTATTTATGCCTCTTGTGGTTCTTTCTTGTTGCAAATCTAAAAGAGCTTGCTGCAATCTAGCCTGCTCTTTTGCTAAAATTAAAAGATTGTTAATAGCACAAATATCCACGTAATTGCGGGCAACTTCGCTTAGTACGATAATATATATATCGCGCATGCTCTCTTGCGATGCTTCTAGTTCAAATAACGCTGCTTCTTTTTCTCTTCTTAGTTTACCAAATATGTCGGCTTCCCATATGGCATCAAATCCAATAGCAAAAATATTATAAGTTGTTTGCGGTAAAAAAGAAGTGGTGAGAAGATTTTGACTCAATCCATATCTTATAGCTTGGGCTGTTAAATCTACTTCAGGGAAAAGATCGGCTTTTTTTAAGTTATAGAAAGCACGTGTCTCTTCAATTTTTTCTAGAGCTATTTTTAAATCATAGTTGTTACTAATAGCTGTTTGTATGAGGTCATCTAAAGTAGAATCTTTAAAACTTTTCCACCATGTTTTTAAGGATTCAATGGCAATACTAGCATTTTCTTTCTCAGCAAATGTTTTTGGCATAGCTGTATCTGGTGTTTTGTGGTTAGGCCCTACCATACAGCCAGATAAAAATAATAATAAAAATATCTTCTTTTTCATTTTTTTTTACATTAGCATAAACATTAAATATTATTCCAACCTCCTTCTAAATACGACAGTGGAGATGGCAAGATTAAAGATAGCAATAATTATCATGGGATAGATTTGCATAAGAGCAAGATGTATCGGCATGTCTTTTAAAAATATACTTCTAACTATTACCAACATATAACGTAAAGGATTGGCCAGTGTTACGTTTTGTAGCCATTGTGGCATATTGTCGATGGGTGTGCCAAAGCCTGATAAGATCACTGCGTTGGACATGAAGACAAAAACGGCAAGAAGTGCTTGTTGTTGTGTTTTACAAATAGCAGAAAGACAAATACCAACACCTACAATGGAACAAACAAAAATAAGCATAGAGAAATATAATAAAAGTAAAGACCCTGTAAATGGGATCTGAAAAGCTGTTATCGCCGCAATTAATATTATAGATCCCTCTATCATCCCGATAATAATACCGGGAATGGATTTGCCAATGAGTATATCTATTGGCTTTAAGGGCGAGACTAAAAGTTGTTCAAAAGTTCCAAGTTCTCTTTCTCTAGCTACAGATAAAGCAGTTATTATAATTGTTGAGAACATAGTTAAAATAGCAACAAGTCCAGGAACATTAAACCATAAATAAATAAGATTAGGGTTGAACCAACTTCTTTGTATGTTAATAGAAGAGGGTACCGGAAAATGCATGATTTGTCCCAGTTCGTCATTGTAATTTTGGATGACTTGCATAGCATAGCCCTGTACTATTTGCGCGGAATTGGACTTGCGTCCATCAAAGATCATTTCTACATCTGCTTTTTTATATGCTAATAATTTACGAGAAAATTCTTCGTTTATGAATAGCACCATGATTACTTTTTGATTGTCTATTACATCTTTTATCTCTTCAACACCACGTAAATATCTCACGTGAGGAAAATAGGGTGACCATTGAAAACGTTGGCATAGCTCGAAAGATTGTTTTCCCGAGTCCAAGTTTAATATACCAATAGAGATGTTTTTAACATCCAAGGTGGCAGCAAAAGCAAAAATAAATAATTGTATTAATGGTGGTAAAATTAAAATAATGCGACTTTTTTTATCCTGCCATACGGCTAAAAACTCTTTGATGATTAGGGAATAAATTCCTTTTTTCATAAATTAGTCCAACCTTTTTTTCGTTTTCATAAAAATGATGAGAAAAAGAACCAGTATCATTGTGGATAAAAAGGCAGCATTAATAATAAGAAGTTTCCATACATTGCCAGCTAAAAATAAAGTTTGCATACTTGTCACCATATATCTTGCAGGAATAAGTTCAGAAATCCATTGTATTGTTTCTGGCATACTCGATATCTCAAAGATGAATCCTGATAACATGAAGGCAGGTAAGAAACCAACTATGATCGCTATCTGCGATGATAAAAATTGATTGCGAGCAGCACTAGAGATTAAAAGGCCCGTTCCAAGTGCTGTTAGAAGGAAAAGAGCGGATATTATAAATAACGCTAATATCGATCCTTTAAAAGGAACGCCAAATACAAAGACGGAAAGAATAACACATAGCACCATTGAACCCATGCCCATAATGAAATAAGCAATAAATTTAGAAATATAAATTTCTCTCATAGTAACCGGTGTTGCCATGAGAGCTTCAAAGGTGCCTCTTTCCCACTCTCTTGATATTACTAATGAGGTTAAAAGTGTTCCAATTAAAGTCATAATAATGGCGATTGATCCCGGAAGAAGAAAGTAGCGACTATTGATTTCTTCGTTGAACCAAAAACGTTGTTGTACATTTACGTGAAAAAAACCACGATCTTTATTGCTGATAGCTTGTTGTAATAGGTAGTTTGCCCAGGCTCCTTGTACGTAGTTTAATACGAAGTGAGCAGTATTGGGATCGCTGCCATCAGCAACGACATAGAGGGGAGCTAAATTGACGCATTCGGGATTGCTAAGAGGAATGTTATTGGCCCAAGCAGTTTTAAATCTCGTGAAGTAAAAAGGAAGAGTGATAATACCATGAATATCTCCACAGGTTAATTTATCAATTAGCTCTTTTTTATCACGTCTGATATCGACATTAAAAAATTCTGAATCTCTTAGAGAAAGTACAAAGCTTTGGGCATCGGGATTATCATCTTGCACAACAAGACCAACTTTTAAGTGCTTAAAATCTAATGAAACACCATAAGCATAGATGAAAATAAGCATTATAGGAAAAATTACTGCTATTAAAATGCTGCTAGAATCTCTGATGATTTGGAAGAATTCTTTAATGGTGAGAGCTTTGATTTTTCTGATTTTGACAGTATATTTTTCAAACATGTTGAGCCTCATCTTGTTTTGAGCTCAATATGATGAATGCATCTTCTAATGTGGGTGAGGGAAGATCTGAGGATTGTGCCATTTGTTTTAAGTCATCAGGACTACCAATAGTAATAAGATTACCATGATTAATTAATCCGATACGGTCACAATATTCTGCTTCATCCATAAAGTGGGTGGTAATAATAATCGCTACATTTTTACTGACCATAGCGTTAATATGGCTCCAAAATTCTCTTCTGGTGATTGGATCAACGCCAGAGGTGGGTTCATCTAAAAAAAGAACTTCAGGATTATGCATGATAGCACAAGAAAGAGCTAACCTTTGTTTAAATCCCAACGGCAGTTCAGATGTGGTAGTATTAATGAATGATGTAAGATCAAAAGTTTTTATCATATTTTGAATGATGTTTTCTTTATTTTTTTCATCTACTGGATAGATGCCGGCAAAGAAATGTAAGTTTTGTATTACAGTCATATTATTATATAGAGAAAATTTCTGTGCCATGTAACCGATACGAGCACGAGCTTGAGAGGTTACTTTTTTTATAGATAATCCGCTGATAAAAGCTTCGCCTTTTGTAGGAGTTAGAAGACCACATAACATTTTAAATGTCGTAGATTTACCAGCTCCATTAGGACCTAAAAGTCCAAAAATTTCTCCTTTTTTTACAGAAAAAGTGATGTTATTTGCAGCTGTAAAATTACCAAAACATTTTGTTAGTGCTTTTACCTCTATGATTGCTTGTTCATCTTTTGGTACGTTGGAGATGAGTTTTGCAAGAGGCGATTCTCCTTTCGGGGCACCTCCTAAAAGATCCATGAAAGAATCCTCAAAACGAGCATCTACTGCCCTTAAAGTGGCCATCTTACCAGCATTAAAATTTTCTAATCTTATTTGTTGATCTTTTTTAGCGACTATTCTGACAGCGCTACCCTGAATAACACCATCGAGCACTTCTTCTTGGTTTAATGCAGAGGTAAGAACCCTTCTTCTATCGGTTTCAATGTTTTGAATCTGAAAAACTCTTTCTTTTAGTTTTTCTGTTAACCTCTTCGGCTCACCATAGTAGAGCATTTCTCCTTTGTTCAATATGAGTACTTCTTGGCATTTTTCTGCCTCGTCGAGATATGATGTGCTCCATAGTATAGAAACCTTGTCTTTAGCGAGTTCAAGTATCATTGACCAAAGTTCTCTTCTAGAAATTGGATCAACGCCGACACTGGGTTCATCTAAAAGTAAAAATTTGGGCTTGCGTAAAAGAGCACAAGCCAATCCAAGCTTTTGTTTCATTCCACCAGAAAGATCGCGAGCTAACCTTGAAGTAAAAGGTTTTAGAGCGGTAAAATGTAAAAGTGTTGGGAAACGATCTTTTTTTGCTTCTTTTGTTAATCCCTGTAATTCTGCATATAAGTTCAGATTTTGCATTACAGTGAGATCTTCATAAAGACCAAATTTTTGTGGCATGTAACCGATGAGTTCGTAAATATTTTTAGATTGTAATATAGTATCATTGCCTAGTATGGCAACACTACCTTCTGTCGGTTTAAGCAATCCTGCCATGATGCGTATTAGAGTGGTTTTCCCGGCGCCATCAGGACCAATTAATCCAACAATTTTACCTGCGGAAAATTCAGCATTTATGGATTTTAAGGCAAAAGTTTTCTCGTTATCGAAAGATTTTTTTAAGTTTTTTATTATGACTATTTTATCATTCAAGTAGCTTACCTTTTTCTACATATTATTTAACTTGAATTTTACTGTTACCGGCATACCCTGTTTTAAGAATTTATCAGTATCATCAACATAAACTCTTAAACGATATACTAGATCTGTTCTTAAGTCGGTAGTTTCCACATTTTTTGGTGTAAATTCTGCTGTGGGAGAAATAAAACCGATATGACCGTGGTAGAAATTCTGTGAGTCGGTAGAAATTTCTGCTGGCATATGGAAATATATTTTTCCAAGATTGGTCTCTGTTACATAGGCTCTTATCCATACCGGCGCATCTACTGAGAGAGTGTAAGCTGGTTCTCCTATAGTTACTACTGATCCTGGTTCTCTAATACGCGTCAAGATTACGCCGTTGGTAGGACAGAATATATGGGCATCTTTTAGGTTAGTTAGGGCAATTGCTAGTAAAGCCTTAGCCTGCTTTACTGCCGCCTTTGCCGCTTTTAAATTGTAAAGAGCATCATCATAGTCTTCTTTAGAGATAGCGCCCGATGTGATTTTATATCTTTTATCGAATTGGGCTTTTAATTTTTGATAACCAGCTCTTGCAACTCCTAATTGTGCTTTTGCCTTTGCGACATCTTCTTCATATGGCGTGGTATCTAAAGCTGCCATGAGTTGTCCCTCTTTTACCGAATCTCCCTCGTCATAATATAAGGTTTGTATTCTTCCGTATACACGGAAACCTAAGTCTACTTGTCTTATATCTACATTGCCGTAGATAACAAGTTCTTTTTTATTTTCGTCGGCTCTCCATAAGGATATGATTGTTATCGTTGTGCCTATTAACAAAAGAAGAACAATAACAATGATTATCTTGAATTTTTTCTTCATAATCCTATTTCTACTGATTATATAATCAAAAATCAAATAAAAAATTTTAAGAATCGGCTTAGATTAATTGAGACAGGAAAGTTTTAGCCGGAACAATAATAGGTTTTGATGAGGAAAAGCAATTACCGCTTTGATATTTCATATCGAAGACTACTTGGATAGCATATTTTGCCCGTGTTTGATTTTGATAGTAAAATAACGATTTTGTAAGTCCATGATTATCAGAAGTTTTTACTTCTACTAACATCCAGGGAACCTTATTCTTTATTAGTAGAAAATCTACCTCTCTTTTTTCTTTATCCCTTAAAAAATGTAGTTGATATTCACCCAATCCCAAATCGTTCCAAAGATGTACAGCTTTATATAGATGTGCAGCTATAAAATTTTCAACACGTGCTCCTTCATTTTCTACTAAGGCCCAATCCCATAGGTATATTTTTGGTTCTTTTAATAAAGATCTAGATATGTTTTTTGTCCATGGTTGTATGTTGAAACAATAATAAAAAGATTTTAATGTTTTGATCCATCTTCGTATGGTGTCAACCGATACATTCACTTTGTTAGCAAGAGATGTATAGTTTGTCAATTGGCCAACATTGGAGGCTAGTAAATGGGCCAATATTTCCATTTGGTCGATACCTTGAATTTTTGTTAAATCTCTTAAATCTTCTGAAAATAATTGTTGTGCTCTCAGTTTTTTCCATCTTAAAAAAAAGGATTTTTTTCTTTTTAAAAGAGGTTCTGGAAACCCGCCAAAATTAAAAAGAGCATTAAATTTTTCATCCGATATATTTTGTGATACTAAAGAGAGATCTGTAGTTTTGAGTTGAGGATTAATAATTTCGGCAACTGAGAAGGGATGAATGTGATAAGGGAAATATCTACCCATTAAACTATCTCCACCTCTTGTGAAAACGTCCAATCGAGCGCTGCCGGTTATAATAATTTTTGTTTTTTCGTTATATTTATCGAAAAAACCCTTAATGAAATTTTTCCATTTTTTATATTTATGTAATTCATCAAAAACTATCATTGTTTTTGATTGTTTAAATTGATGTAAGTTAGTTTTGTCTGCTACAGCATCTGCTCCTTGCATGATTAACATGCGATCATTTTGAATGTCCCAATTTAGGTAAAAATAATTTTCTTCTTTTTTACAGGCGGTTAAACTTGTTGTTGTTTTCCCTACCTGTCTTGGTCCGATTAAAAAGAGCATTTGACGATTTTGTTTAAAATGAGAATCGATAACCTTATCATACAATCTTTTCATGCAAGCTCTCCTAATGACCATTATACGATATATCGTAAATTAGTCAAGACCAAATTACGACATGTCGTAAATTAGTCGTGCTAAGGGCTGATAGCAAAAGAGTTGCTGTGTCTAAAATATTTTGCAATTTTTTTGAGATGAGGTAATAATCAAGATGAGGAAATATCATGAGCAATGAACCTGTAGTGACTATTAAAGCGACCATTTTTTTCGATAAGCGTTTTTGGATAGGGCTTTTCGAAAGAATCGATAAAGAAGGATATCGTGTTGCAAGGCATGTGTTTGGTGCAGAGCCTAGTGATAGGGAGGTCTATGAGTTTGTTTTACATAATTATAAAGAATTAAAGTTTGGAGCGCCTAAAGAATTTAAACTACAAATCAAGAGAATGAATCCTAAAAGGGTACAAAGAGAAATTCGTCGTGAAATGCAAAGAATAAAAGAGACAACGCGCCCTTGTACTTTTGCTCATGACTATATGCGGCAAGAAATTGAGGGGAAAAAAGTTCAAAAAAAACATGAGTTGAGCGTAGAAAAACAAGAGGATGAAGAAAGACGATTTACTTTAAGACAACAAAAGAAGAAAGAAAAACATCGTGGTCATTAGTATTTTCTTAGCTAAATGGTGTCTTTAATACATGTTATTTGTGTTTTGCTTTTTCTCAATGAGATTTTTTATTTTTTCTGCACATTCCTGTGGGGAGAATTGTGAGGTATCTAGGAGTAAATCATCTTTATAGTTTTGATATGCCTCATCATACATACCTCTTGCTAATCCTATTTTTCTATCTCCTCTGTTTTTTTCTCTTTTTTCTATTACTTCTAAAGGAGCCCATACTTTTATCGTTATAAGATTAAAATTTTTAAAAAGCTGACGATATTCTTCTAGCTCCTCTTCCTTTAAGATAAGTTCGTCGATAATCAATGGAAATCCATCTGTTGCTAAGTCTAGCATAATTTTTTTAATTGAAGAGAAAAGTTTAATAGCAACAGCACCGTATTTTAATTTTACTTTAGGAAGATTATTTTTGTCGTTTTCAATAACAAATATTGCTCCATCGTGCTCATATGTGCTTCCAGGGAAGTATTTTTTGGGTAACATTGCTATGAAATTATCCGCTCCTATGTGAAGATAAGGCCCGTCTAATCGTTCTCTTAAGATGGAAGCAATGGTGCTTTTCCCTACACTACTTGCACCATGTAATAAGATGATATTAACTTTTTTCTCAATTGGACATACAGAGTCTGTTGTGGCCAAGCAATTGCTGGCAAATATTATCAGTAATATGTAGGGTATAAAAACTTTAAAACTCATATGTTTATTCTCCTGTACATTTAATCAAGCTTGCACATTATCAAAATGACCTCATAGGTAAATATTGCACGCAAGTTTAAGATATTACAACTTTTCCAAGAAGAAATATTTTATTTTGTGTAAGGGCAAAGTAGAAATGTCACCTTTTCTAGCAAAAAAAAGAGGATCTTAAGATCACTATTCGTCTTTGTTCAAAAATACAGTCTCAAAATCTCTTAAAGAAGAGCTATTTTCCATTCCCCTTTTTCTAAAAATGCTTCAATTGTTTGTCTCTTAGCTTTATTAACTGACTCACTCCCCAGATAAATCCATACCTTTCTACACATCTTGTAAAAAATAATTTTAACCAAAGTTTTTAAATGCCAACCATCCCTGTGTGCAATTATATAAAGCTTGTAACCCTTTCCACATTACTTTGGGACCAGGA
>Ga0233425_10007788_pt1 | contig 14780 bp, 10 predicted proteins | sample Watercolumn_Towu_2_FD_181712 | JGI IMG/M metagenome (GOLD analysis project Ga0233425, IMG submission 181712) | Freshwater microbial communities from Lake Towuti, South Sulawesi, Indonesia - Watercolumn_Towuti2014_140_MG | ecosystem: Environmental > Aquatic > Freshwater > Lake | place...
GCACGGATCTCGACCGACCCGAGCGGCGTGGGCTCGCCGTCGGTAAGGTCGAGGACGCCCACCGACATGCCGTGCGCGAGAAGCAGCGCGATCGTGCCCCCCATGCCGAGTTCGGCGTCATCGGGATGCGGGGCGATCACGAGGGCGTCGAGCATCGGAGGGGCGCCGGGGCGTGCGGTCTGCCGCGGGAACCATGAGGATTTGCGGGGCGTGGGCTGATCCGATCATACTCCGCCACCATGTCATCTCCGCCGTCTGCCGAGAGCCGAGCCCGATCACTGTTCGACGAGGCCTGCCGTCACGCCCGCCGCGGGGCCGTGCTCGCGAGCGTGGAGGCGGTGCTCGGCTGGGACGAACAGACGATGATGCCGCGGGCCGGGGCCGGCCACCGCGCCGATCAGGCCGCGGAGCTTGCCGCGATCGTCCATGCGCACCGCACCGACCCGGCCCAGGGCGACCGGCTCGGGGAACTCGCCACCGGTCCGCTGGCGACGGGCGGCAGCGTCCAGGAGCAGGCCGCGATCCGGCTTCTCCAGAAGGATTTTGAGAAGCAGGCTCGGTTGCCTCGGCGGCTGGTCGAGGAGCTTGCACGCACGGCCGTCGAGGGCCAGCACGCCTGGGCCCAGGCACGGGCGTCGTCGTCGTGGCCCACGCTCGCGCCCCTGCTCGAGCGGATGTTCGCCCTCAAGCGAGAGCAGGCCGCCTGCCAGCGGCCCGACCTCGACCGGTACGACGCCCTCATGGACGACTACGAGCCGGGGGCCCGATCGCGAGACCTGGCGGCCCGGTTCGCGCCGCTCCGCGACGGCATCGTGGCCCTCGTGAGGGCCTGCGTGGAATCGCCGCGTCGGCCCGATCCTCGCATCCTCACGGACGCCGCGTTTCCCGTCGATGCGCAGCAGTCGTTCGTCCACATGGTCGCGGCGCGGATCGGCTTCGACTTCGACCGCGGCCGGCTCGACACCACGGCTCACCCGTTCTGCTCGACGCTCGGCCCCGACGACTGCCGGATCACCACCCGCTGGAATCCGCGGTCGCTCGCCACCGCCCTGTACGGCGTGATGCACGAGGCTGGCCACGGGCTCTACGAGCAGGGCCTTCCGCGCGACTGGTTCGGTCTGCCCCCTGGCGAGGCCGCCTCGCTCGGCGTGCACGAGTCCCAGTCGCGGCTCTGGGAGAACCTCGTCGGTCGGTCGCCCGCGTTCTGGGAATGGTGCCTCCCCGCGGCACGGGAGGCGTTTCCGGCGGCGCTCGGCGGTGTTGATGCGGCAGCCCTACGGGCCGCGGTGTTGGCGGTGCGGCCCTCCTTCATCCGTGTCGAAGCCGACGAGGTCACGTACAACCTTCACATTCTCCTGCGCTTCGATCTCGAGCGCCGGGTGATCCACGAGGAACTCGCGGTGGCCGACCTTCCCGCCGCGTGGAACGAGCGCTTCGAGGCCGACTTCGGCATGCGCCCGCCCGACGACGCCCGCGGCGTGCTTCAGGACATCCACTGGCCGGCCGGGCTGATCGGCTACTTTCCGACCTACACGCTCGGCAACGTGTACGCCGCCGCCCTCATGGCGGCTGCCCGGCGCCGATTTCCCGACCTCGACGCCGAGTTCGCGACGGGCCGCTTCGACACGCTCCTCGACTGGCTGCGCCGTGAGATTCATGCGGCCGGCCGGACACTCGCCCCGGAAGACCTCGTGGCCCGGGCCACCGGCGGCCCGGTGAGCGTGGAACCGCTGCTCGCGAGCCTCCGCGACCGCTACGGCCCCGTCCACGGCCTTTCGCTGCCATAACGGTCCACGGCAACGGCATCGACGGCCGGAGCCCACGCGGCCGGCGGAAGGAAAAGTCGAGATTTCCATGGGCGGCAGCCGCCCCATCGAGCGGCCTGCCGTGGGGCTTCGGCCTCGGCCGATCGTGCTTGGTACACTCGGATCGTCGAGGCATGATCCGCGTCATCGCCAGGCCGTGGGCGAGGGGCTCGCGGTGGGACGGTGGGCTTCGGGAGGGTTCGTGATGGCAGGCGATGACGAGAAAGACAAGGCTGACGGGTTCGATCCGTGGGCCGACCTCGTGTCGGAATCGAATACCGAGGCTGGTGATGCCTCGGCCCTGCCGTCGCCCGATCCTTCGGAAGCCGAAGGTCCGCAGGCCGGCGAGTTTCATGGGGAGCCGGCTGCTCATGACGGTCAGGGTTCTGCTGGTGCCGACATCGAGGCGGCTGCGGACGCGCCGGCCCAGGAAGACCTCGTCGATGCGTGGCTCGACGACACCGCGATCGATCGCGAAGGCCACGCGCCGCTGACCGTGTTTCCCGGCGACGAATCCGGAGATTCCGCGTCCGAGCACAGCGATCTCAGACTGGGTGGTTCGAGCATCGAGATCGGCACCGGCGCGTCCGGGATCGAGTCGTCGAGTGGGGTCGAGGTGATCGAGTCGCTCGAAATTGACCCGCAACCGGTCGCCGATCGCTCCGAGGCCAATGAGCCGGCAGCCGACGTGCTGGATTTCGCCGCATCCACGGCGAGCCCCGCCGCCGCGGCCGCTTCTGCCCCGGTTGGGAAGAAGACGAAAAAGAAGCATCCTCCCAAGGTCCGCAAGTCGGGGGCGATCGGTCCGTTGCTCGGCGTCGTTGGCGGCGGTGTCATGGCGGTCCCGATCACGCTTGGCATTCTCATCTGGGGATTCCAGAAGGATCCGTTCAAGGTCACGAAGCATGTGCCGGAAGAGGTGGCGTTCCTGTTGCCCGCGAAGTTCCGCAAGGGCTACGTGAAGCCCTTGGAGGACGGTCCCGACCTCTCGAAGGCTCCGTCGCTCGATGACCTGCCGTCGAACGCCACCGCGGTGCCCGATGTGCCGATGCCCGACATCGCAACGGAGGAGCCGCCGCCCGCGCCTGCTCCGGTCGAGCCCGCCACGGACGTCGCGGTCACGCCCGAACCTGCTCCTCCGCCGGCGCCGGCGCCCGAACCCGAGCCGCTCGACGTCTCGGCGCTGGAAACCGCCGTCGCCGATGCATCGGCGGCGCTCGACGCGGTGAAGGCCGTCGAGGATCCGGCCGATCCCGTCCGCAAGAAGCTGCTCGTCGACTGGTACAAGAAGCTCGCTCGGGTCGCCCAGGAACTCGCCATGCTCGAGCACGTCGCCGGCGACTCGGGGCGGCCGCTGGCCCACACGCCGGAGGGCGTCCTCCGGCTCCACGCGAACATCCTCGAGCGTCCGGAACTGGTCGATGATCTCTCGCGTTTGGCCCGCAACTGGCTGGCGTACTCCAAGCGTGGCGGTGACGGGATCGTGGTGCCGGTCACGTTCGCGGGTGCGAGGCGGGTCGGGCCGTACTGGTCGTCGCGGGCCACGATGATCGAGGCCGGCGGAAAGCCCCGTGAACTGGCGATCATCTCGAGGACGGAACCGACAGCCGTTCCCGGGGACGTGATCCTCGTGACCGGGCTCGTCCTCGATGGCGGCGTGTTCTGGGCCGCCGATGTGCGGGCCGCCACGGGCAATGGTCCTGCTGCCGCGCCAGCCGCGGAGCCGTTCGGCCTGCCGGAACTGTGACGACCGGGTCTCGCGGCGACGTGGTCGGCGCCGCGACGGCGGTGGCGATCGCGGCTGACGTCGCGGCGGGCCGCAGAACGGCGACGGACGTCCTCGCGGACAGCATCGCTCGCCTGTCGGCAGAGGCCGCTGGTCTCAACGCGCTCGTGCAACCGCGAGGGCGTGAAGCCGAAGACGATGCGGCGGCGATCGATGCACGGGTGTCGGCTCGCACCGGGGGCGTCGGTCCGCTCGGCGGCGTGCCATTGAGCGTCAAGGAGTGCTTCGCCGTTCGCGGTCTTCGAACCACGTTGGGGATTCCCTCGAGAATCTCGCTCGTCGATGGCGACGACGCCGACCTCGTCACCCGGCTGAAACTGGCGGGGGCGGTGGTCGTGGGCAAGGCGAACGTGCCGCAGGCGATGTACGTGCACGAAACGGCCAACCCCGTGTGGGGGCGGACGAACCATCCGCTCGATCCGCGCCGCAATCCCGGCGGCTCGAGCGGTGGCGACGCGGCGCTCGTGGCGGCGGGCGTGGTGCCGCTCGCGCTGGGCAACGACCTCGCGGGCAGCCTCCGCCAGCCGGCCCATGCCTGCGGCATCGCCGCGATCATGCCCCGCGGCACGATCCTCGGCACGGGTGGCGCGTTCGACACGCTGCCGGACCTCGAGGTCGTGCGGCCGCGGGCCGGTTTTCTGGCGAGGTCCGTGGCCGATCTCTCGCTGGCGTGCGACGCCGTGGGGGTTCCGGGGGGCGGTTCCGTGGCCTCCGGCCGCGTGACCCGCGTGGGCTGGTGGGACGCGGCGGGACCGATACCGGCCTCGCCCGCCGTGCTCCGCGCGCTGGCCATGGCGGTGACCGCGATCGATCGCGCAGGCATCGAGACGGTTCGTCTCGACGGCGGGATGGCCGATGAAGCCGCCTGGCTGCATCTGGCGCTGCTCGCGGCGGACGGTGGCCGGCAGGTGAGCCGCCTTCTGGGTTCGGACTGGCCGATGCGGGGAGTGCGCCGGTTGCTGTGGATCGCGAGGCTTCCGCGACGATGGCGCGGGGTCGTCGCGGCCGTGGCGAGACTGGCGGGCAGTGGCGTGGAGGCCGACGCACTGATGCGCATCGGACCATGCGACACGGCCGCCTTCGCGGCACTCGTCGCGGCGCGTGTGTCGCTCCGTGCACGCTTCACGGCGCTGGTCGCGGGATGCGACTGTGTGCTCGCGCCCGTGTCGGCCTTGCCGGCGATGCGGCATGGCCACGCGGCACGACTCATCCTCGCGGCGGCGCCCTGCCTCCCGGCGAATCTCTTCGATCTGCCCGCGGGCGCGGTCCCGGTCACGAGAGTCGCCAGCGACGAAGCCCGCAGCCGGCCATGGTCTTTCGATCCCGTGCTTCAGGCTGCGGCCGCCACCGACCGCGGGAGCGAGGGACTTCCGGTCGGCGTGCAGGTGATCGGTTGCCCCGGTCGGGATGAGGCCACGGTGCTCGAGGTGATGCGGCTGATCGAAGCCGGAACGCCCGCGTGAGCACCGAGGCGTTCACGCCCCCATTCGTGAGGCGACCACCTTCGCCATGTCGTCGATGGCCAGCACGTCGCAGGCGGCGCCCGCCTCGATCGCGGCCCTGGGCATGCTGAACACCACGCAGGACGCCTCGCTCTGCGCGATCGTGTGCCAGCCCCGCTCGCGGAGTTTCAGCAGGCCGCGGGCGCCGTCGCGACCCATGCCCGTCAGCAGAACGGCCGTGCCCGTCTGCGGCCAATGATCCGCGACGCTGTCGAAGAACACGTCCACACTCGGTCGGAAGAACACGTCCCGGGGCTCCACGCGGTACTCAAGCGCGCCTGATCTCGTGAGGACGAGGTGGTCGTTGGTGCCGGCGAGGAGCACATCACCGGCGAGCGGATGGTGGCCGTTCTCCGCGACCCGAACCGGCCGCCCGGTGCGGTCACCGAGCCACTTGGCCAGCCCCGGCGCGAAGGCGACATCGACGTGCTGCACCACGATCACCGCCACGTTCCACTCGCGCGGCAGCGGCGTGAGCAGATCGGACACGGCCTTCGGGCCCCCGGTCGAGGCGCCGACGACCAGCAGCCGCGGCGGCCCGGCGGCGGCTGCGGCCCGTGCTGGCCGCCGCGGCTCCCCCGTGACCCCCACGATCTTGGCGATCGTGTTGATCTTCTCGATGAGGGCCCCCGCGCCGCTCACCTCGCCGGACGGTCCGAGCATCGGTGTATCGACCGCGTCGAGCGCGCCGTAGCCCATGGCGTCGTAGACGAGCGAGATGTTGCCGCTCACCGTGGCCGTGACCACGAGGATCGCGCACGGGGCCGTCGCCATGATCTGCCTGGTGGCCTGCGCGCCGTCCATGTGCGGCATGAGCAGATCCATGAGGATCAGATCGGGTCGGTCGCGCTTGGCCATCGCGATCGCCTCCACGCCGTCGGCCGCCGTCCAGGCGACGGAGTGATCGGGGAGGCTGTCGACCACGCGGCGCAGGGCCTCGCACGCCGCCCGCATGTCGTTGACGATCCCGATTCGCATGCCCTGCTCCCGCCGGCGGCGGGCCGACGCGTCAGCCGCGCGCCTCGCCCACCAGATCGACGATCGTATCGACGAACGTCTCGTCGTGGAAACTGCTCTTCGTGAGATAGCGGTTGGCACCCGCATCGAGGCCGCGGAGACGGTCCTCCTCGCGGTCCTTGTACGAGACGATCACGACCGGGATGTCCCGGCGGCTCGGGTCGGACTTGATGAGCGAGACGAGGCCGATGCCGTCCATCCGCGGCATGTCGACATCCGTGACCACGAGGTCGTAGTGGGTGGCCCGGATCGCGTTCCAGCCATCCATGCCGTCGACCGCGACGTCCACGAGGAAGCCCCGGGCGTGGAGCAGTTGCCGCTCCAGTTCGCGGACCGTGATCGAGTCATCGACGACCAGGATCCGCTTTCGCTGACGGGCCTGCTCGGCCATCCGCTCGAACTCGACCCGCGAGAGTCGCCGCCCCATCAGCACGTTGTCGATCGATCGCACGAGGTCCTCGACGTCGACGATGAGCACGGGGTCGCCGTTCTCCAGCAGCGACGCGCTGTTGACGTCGGGCACCTTGCCGAGCCGCGGATCGAGCGGCCGCACCTCGAGGTCACGCTCCCCGAGGAACGAGTCGACGATCATGCCGAACTGCTGGCCGCGATCGCTGATCACGACCACGGGCATCGGATCGGCCGGCGCCGAGGCCGGGGCCTCGAGAATCTGCGCGGCCATCACCAGGCCGATCGAGGCGCCGTCGCGATCGAAGTACTGCCGGCCCTCGACGGTGCGGATGTCGCCGGAGCGGCAGTAGAGGATGTGATCGATGCGGGTGAGCGGGAAGGCGTAGGGCTCGCCGCCGATCTGCACGAGGAGCGCGCGGATCACCGACATCGTGATCGGCAGTTGCAGCATGAACGTGGTCTGGCGGCCGGGTTGCGTGGCCACGCGGACGCTGCCACCGACGCTTTTGACCATGCTCTGCACGACGTCGAGGCCCACGCCGCGGCCCGAGATCTCGGTGACCTGCTCCTTCGTCGAGAATCCCGGCAGGAAGAGGAACTCGAGGAGCTCGAGTTCCGTGAGCTGGTCGGCCACCTGCCGGGCCACGAGGCCGCGGGCGATCGCCTTGGCACGCAGATGCTCGACGTCGATCCCACGGCCGTCGTCGCCGAGCGTGATCTGCAGCATGCCGGCACGGTGGCGGGCCTCGAGGCGGATCGTGCCCACGGCCGGCTTGCCCGCCGCAACGCGATCGTCCGGCGACTCGATCCCGTGGTCGAGCGAGTTGCGGATGAGGTGCGAGAGCGGCGCCTCGAGCTTGTCGAGGATGTCACGATCGACACCCTCCTGCTCGCCCCGGACCTCCAGCCGCACCTGCTTGCCGAGCGTGCGGGCGAGATCGCGGACCAGCCGCGGGAATCCGCGGATGCCGTCGGCGAGAGGCCGCATGCGGCTCGCGATCACCTCGTGGTGGAGGCGGTTCGAAAGGTCTTCGTTGCGGCGGGCGAAGCTCTCGAAGTCGTCGACGTGACGATTGATGGCCGCGACGTTGGCGTCTGCCCGCTCGCGGATCGTGGTCAGCATCGCCGTGACGTTGGCGGGCACGGGCACGTCTCCCGCCTTGAGTCGTTCGTCGAGCGCCGCGATCGCGTCGCAGAGATCGACGTCGATCGAACGGATCGTCAGGAGCGATTCGACGAAGGGCCGCAGTTGGCGCGTCTCCACCAGCGATTCGCCGGCGAGGCCGACGAGCCGCGTGAGGCTGTCGGCCGACACGCGCACGACGCGGTCGAGCTGATCGGGTGGCCGCGCGGCGGGCGCTGCGGGCTCGGGCGGTGCCTCGGCCGGCAGCGGGATCGGCGAGGTCACGGGTGCCGGCGGTGCCGCCGGGGCCGCGGCGACGGCGGGTGGCGCGGGGATCACCGCCGGCTCGGCCGGTGTCGCCGACGGTGCTCCGGCGGACGCGGCGGCGTCGGCGGCGAGCGAGGCCAGTTCCGCCTCGACCGCGTCGGCGCGGGCGGGCCACGGACCGCCCGGCTCGAGCGCATCGGGAGCCTTGGCGATCTCGCCGAGGAAGTCGATCGCGGCGAGCAGACGATCGGCGTGACGTGCCTGCACGCGGAGCGTGCCCTTGCCGGCCGCCACGAACACGTCCTCCAGCGCATGGGCCACGCGCACCGCCGGGTCGAGCCCCACGATCCGCGCGGCGCCCTTGAGCGAGTGGGCGGCCCGCATCATCGACTCGATCGTACGGGGCGACTTCTCCAGCTCCTCGATCGCGAGCACGCCGGCCGACAGCACGGCCGTCTGGCTCTCGGCCTCGAGTCGAAACAGTTCGAGCATCGAGAATCCGCTGAGATCCTCACCCATGGCGATGTCCTCGTCTGCGGACGGGCGGGGCCGGGCGGGCACGGCGGCGATCGAGGGCATGCATCATTTCGACACCGCGCTTTCCAGGGCCTCGAACAGCCGTTGTTCGTCGAGCAGTGCGACGGTGCGATCCTGCCAGGCGAACAGGGCCGAGGAACAGCGGGCGGCGGCCTGACTGACGGTCGAGGGCACCGGCCGCAGGTCGGCCGGCCCGACGCGATGAACGCCGGCCACCTCATCGGCGCCCAGCGCCCAGCGCTCCGTGCCCAACGGCGAGGCTCGCTCCACGACGATCAACCGTGGCGTGCCCGCGGGGACGTCGCCATCACCGTGGGGTCGCGGGGCGGGGCCTCCGCCCAGGCCGAGGATGCGGTGAAGGGACACGCAGAGCTGCAGCTGGCCACGGATGTTGACGAGGCCTGCGAGCGCCGTGCCCGAGCGGTGCGGCAGCGAGTGCAAGGTCCGGGCCGGCGTCACCTCCACGAGCACGCCCGTGGGGAGCGACAGCCACTCATGCTCCACTCGGAACACCAGCACGCTGGTGTCGGCGTTGTCGGTGGCCGCCGCCGGCTCCTCGAGGATCGCACGCCACGACTCGAGATAGCCCGCGGGCGCGGCCCGATCGAAGAACGTCCGCGCCGCGTCGGCCAGCACCGGGCAGTTGCGGCAGTGGACGAACTCGCGGAGTTCCGGGCAGCTGCGGTCGCCGCCGACGCCGATGATTCGCCAGCACTCCGCGATCGGTGGCTGCACCCGCCGCTCCTGGCCGTGTCGCTGCTCCTCGATCATGGCGTCTCCTTGCGGGCGAGGGCTCGGGCCGCCGACTGACGGTAGGTCTCCGCCATGCGGACATCGCCCCGGCGCTGGGCGAGGAGCGCGAGCGCCAGGAGGGCCTCCTCGTGGGTCGCGTCAAGGTACAGCGTCTTGTGGAAGCAGGCCTCGGCCCGGTCGAGGTCGCCCAGCGACTGGTGCAGGATGCCCATCAGGAAGAACAGCTCCGGCGACGGCGCGATCCTCGAGCGCCCCCGCTCGCACACCTCGAGCGCGTCGAGATGCCGCCGGGCGTTCGCGAGCCGGCCGGCCTCCTCGAGCACGGCCGCGAGCGTCGGCGGCGTGTCAGCGACCGGCCGGGGCCACGCGACCGTGACGGGGGGGGCGGACGGGACAGGCGCTCGGGGGCGGGCGGGAGCATGAACCCCGCGACGGAGGGCGAACAGCGATGCCGCGCCGGCCGGGATCCAGTCTCCCTTGAGAATCGACGGTTCGGCCGCGCCGACCACGAGCACCCCGTCGGGCCGCAGCAGCCGGTCGAGCGCCCGCTCCACGCGTCGGCGGGCGTCGCCGGTGAGGTAGATCAACAGATTCCGGCAGAACACGATGTCATAGCGGTCACGGCCGGCGACAAACGATTCGTCGAGGAGGTTCGCCCACGTGAACCGCACGCACGATCGCACGCCGTCCGAGATCGTCGCGCGACTGCCGTCGGAGTGGAACCAGCGATCGCGGAACGAGCTGTCGGCGTTGCGGAACGCATTGGAGGAGTAGCGACCGAGTCGTGCCCGGTCCAACGCCGCCCGGCTCACGTCGATCGCGTCGATGACGAACTGCTCGGAGGTGAGCCCCGCGTCGAGCAGCGCCATCGCCACCGAGTACGGTTCCTCGCCGGAGGCACACGGCGCGCAGAGAATCCTCAGTGGCGAGCGGCCGGGCACGGAGGCCAGCGTGACGGCCACGTCGGCCACGAAGGCGAAGACCTGGGGGTCCCGGAAGAACCAGCTCTCGGCGACGATGACCTCCTCGACGAGGCGGTCCCGCTCGGCCGGATCGTTCGCGATCAGGCTGGCGTAGGCGTCGGCATCGTCGATGCGGACCGCGTCCATGCGGGTCCGGGCCGCGCGGGCGACGGCGGCGGTGCCGATGGTCTGGGCATCGAGACCGATCCAGTCCCGCAACACGCCCTCCACGCGAGCGATGTTCATGGCCGCTCCCGGGGTTCGGGGGCGGGGTACAGGCCCGCTGCGACGTCGTCGGGCAGGAGGCGGTCGACCTCGACCACCTGCACCGTGCGGCCGCCGATGCGCAGGAGCCGGCCCAGGAACGGTGCGGCGGCGAGTTCCAGCCGCGGCAGGGCGGCATCGCCGGCCTCGGTCGAGCAGATCGAGATCACGTTCTCCGCCACGATTCCCAGCAGCCGAGGCTCCGTGCCCGGTGGGCTGATGTCGACGACGATCACCCGCGTGCTCAGGCGCTCGTGGAGCGGACCGGCGGCGAGCCGCAGGGCGAGGTCGACGAGCGGCACGAGCCTGCCGCGATAGGTGAACACGCCACGGACGTACTCCGGCGCGAGGGGCAGGGTCCGCGCCTGAACCAACGGCAGCACCTCGACCACGCGTCGGGATTCGATGGCGTAGTCTTGGCCCGCGATCGTGAAGGCGAGGAGTTGCATGGTGGCTGGAGCGGTACGTCCACGGAACTCGAGCGGGCCGTGCCGAACGTGACCCGCCGCACGATGCGGCGGCCGTCGCCCCGGGGAACCCTCAACGCTCCCCGCGGTCGATCGAGTGGACGAAGGCCATGGATGGCTTCGTGCACGGACAACTAGATCGTGAACCGCGACACTTCCTCCTTGAGGTCTCCGACCGCCTCGCGGAGGTGGACGGTGGCTCCGTTGAAGTCGTTGAGCGAGGCCGCCGTGCGAGCCGCTCCCTCGGCGAGGCGGACCATCGCCTCGCGAATCTGCTCGGCCCCCTGCGACTGGGCGCGCATGCCCTCCGTCACCTGGCCGAACCGCCCCGAGATGCCCTGCACGCCCGTGATGATCTCCCCGAGCTTCGCCGACACCTCGCCGATCTCGCGGACGCCCGTGCGGACCTGCTCGGCGAACTTGTCCATCTCCATCACGCCCGCCGAGACGCTGTTGTGCATCTCCTTGACCATCCGCTCGATGTCGAGGGAGGCCACCGCCGTCTGGTCGGCGAGGCGGCGGATCTCGCGGGCCACGACGAGGAAGCCGAGCCCGTACTCGCCCGCCTTCTCGGCCTCGATCGCCGCGTTGATCGACAGGAGGTTGGTCTGGTCGGCCACCTTGGTGATCGTCGTGACCGCGAGGTTGATGTTGGAGGCCCGCTCACTGATCACGGCCAGTTTGGCGCCGAACGACGACGTGCTTTCGGCGAGCTGCCGCATCGTGCCGTCCATCCCCGCGAGGCTGACGCGGCCCTCGGCCGCCATGGTGCCCGTCGTCGAGGCCATGTCGTTCACCTCGGTCATCGTCCGCAGAAGCTCCTGGCTCGTGACGGAGATCTGCTTGACGGCGGCGACGGCCTGGCTCGTGGAGGCGCCGTAGTCGGCGATCACCTGCTGCTGCTCGCTGGCGGTGGCCTGGATCGCGGTGGCGGTGGAGATGAGGGCGACCGACGAGTGTTGGATGCGGCCGATGAGGCCGCGCAGGTCGTTCGTCATCGTGTGGATCGCGCCGAGGAGCGCACCGGTCTCGTCGTCCGATGAGGCCTCCACCTCCGCCCGCAGATCGCCGCCGGCCACCTGATTGGCGACCGCCACGGCGGTGCGGATGGGATTCGAGATGGTGCGGGCGACCACGAGGGCCGCGGCCGTGACCCCCACGATGGTCGCCAGCGAGAGCCCGATCACCGCGAGCCGCTGGAAACGCACGAGTCCGAAGGCCTCGCTGGCATCCTGCTTGACGACCAGACCCCAGCGGAAACTCGGCACGTAGCACCAGGCGGCCGCGACTTCGGCGCCACGGTAGTCGATCGCCTGTCCGTAGCCGCGGTCGCCGGATGCGGCTCGTTGGGCGGCCGTCGCCTGCGCGGACGTGAGCGGGATCCGCATGCGGAAGGCGGTGTTGGAGGCGTGCCGCGCGGGCGTCGTGATGAGGACGGAGTTGCCGGCGAGCTCCCCGGCGACGATCTCGCCCGTGTCACCGAGGCCGGTGAGGTCGGAGAGCATCTTCCATACCCGCTGCGGGCCGATGCCCAGCGCGAGCACGCCCGTGACGCGGCCCTTGTGGAACACCGGGCAGGTGACGAACGCGAGCGGTGTCGCGGACTTGCCGTACGTCTGGAAGCCCGACAGGTCCGACTGGAGGAGGGTGCGGGCCCGGTCGAATCCCGCCGCGAGTTCCGACGGAGCCAGCGCACCCGACGTCAGCGACGCCCCGCAGGGGATCGAGTCGGCCAGCGAGAAGACCACGCGGCCCTCGCGATCGAGGAGGAGGAGGTCGGCGTAGTCGAAGGCCTTGGCGACATAGGTGAAGTATTCACGGAAGGCGTCGCCACCCGGTCGCAGTTTCCCGGCATCGGTGACGGTCGAGAGGATGCCGACCGCCTCGACGAACGTCGGACCGCGGGCGAACGCGGCGCCGTCGCGAACCCGTTCCGATGCGTAGGCCTCGAGTTCGTTGACCTTGCCCGCCGCGATCTGCATGAGATTGTCGCGCACCGATTTCTCGAGCGCGGTCGCGGCGATCCGGGCGGTGATGGCCGTGAGAATGGCGCAGGGGATGAGCGCGATCACGAGAAACCAGAACAGCAGCCGGCCGGCGATCGACCGCCGCAGCGCCGCTCCCCGATCGGCCGAGGCGACACTCATGGTCCCGCCTCCGCTTCGTCGAGACCGCCGCGGCCCGGCGGGCCGGGGTTGGCCCACTCGCCCCCCCACGACCGCTGCAGATCCGTGACGAACGCCTCCCACTCGGGGCGCGAGCGGGAGATCGGGAATGGCACCGGCCGGACCGCCGTGCGACTCGTCCACACGAGATCGACCTGCCCGTCCGGGCGAATCCGCCCGATGAACACCGGCCGCCAGGTGTGCTGCGTCTCGGGGTCGATGGCGATGATCCCCTCCGGGGCGTTGCGGCTCTGGTGTCGCATGGCGTTGCGAACCGGTCGCACGTCGGCCGTCTCCGCCTCGCGCACGGCCTGGGCCCAGAGGTGCACGCTGTTGTAGGCGGCCACCATCACGTCGGACGTCGTGCGATCGCCGCCGTAGCGGGCCTTGAACGCCCGGACGAACTCCAGGTTCTCGGGCCGGTCGATGCTCTGGAAGTAGTTCCAGGCGGCGTAGTTGCCCGTCATGTCGGCGGCCGACTGGTGCCGCAGTTCGTTCTCGGCCACCGCGAACGTCACGATCGGCGTGGTCTCGGGGGTCATGCCCGCGGCTCGAACCGCCCGCGCGAACGGCAGCGCCGAGTCGCCGACGACCGTGCTCAGGATCACGTCGGGCTTCGCCGCCGCGATGCGTGCCGCGAGATCGTCGGCATCCGTGCTTCCGAACGGCAGGTAGGCCTCGCCGACCAGGTCGGCGTCGAGTCCGGCGATCTGGTCCGTGATGATCGCATTGACGCAGTGGGGCCAGATGTAGTCGGATCCCACGACGAAGAATCGCCGCGCCTGGAGCGTGTCATGGCACCACTGCACGGCCGGTGTGATCTGCTGGTTGGGGGCGGCGCCGGTGTAGATGATGTTCGGCGAGAGTTCGAGCCCCTCGTAGGCCATGGGGTAGACGAGAAGGTGGTCGTGCGATTCCACCACGGGCAGCACGCTCTTGCGGCAGGCGCTCGTCCAGCACCCGAAGATCACGCTCACGCCATGGTCGCGGATCAGGGCTTCAGCCTGGCGGGCGAACGTATGCCCCATCGACGCGCCGTCGGCGATCACCCAGCGCACCGGGCGACCGAGCAGCCCACCCGCGCGGTTGATCTCCTCGAGCGCGAGCACCTCGGCGTCGATCATCGACCGCTCGCTCACCGCCATCGGCCCGGTCTGAGAGTGCAGCAGGCCGACCACGATCGGCCGACGGTTGACGAGGATGCGATCGACCGCAAACCACGCGGCGGCCGCCAGCGCGACCCCGACGAGGAGCGAAGCGACCCGGGCGACGGGCCGCGGCCGTGCGGCACGGATCGCCGACGGGCGAGACGGCGTCGGTGGCGGGAGCGCGATGGACATGCGAGAGCGAAGGGCCGGGGGCCGCGGATGGAGGCGGAGAGGCGCGGCCGACCTCCCCGCAATCTTTGTCCATCTTTCCGGACCGGGCGACGCGCCGGCCAAAAAACCGGACGTTCGCGGAGAATCCCGCGTGGCTTCCTCGACCCCCCTGGTCGCATGATCCGCAGAACCGCTTCGAACGGATGCCGACGCGGGGGCCGCGAGTCGCCGCGTGGCATGCGGAATGCAGGGCGGACCCCCGCCCGACGTTGGCCCTGGCAAAGCCCATGGGGTATATCAACGGTGGAGCCATGGCGAACGTGTGGGCTTCTGGGCCGCGCTTCCATGCGGCCGAGCCAGTTCGTGGCCTGGAGCACCTTTCGGGCGTGTTCTGATGGAGTC
>Ga0233425_10007789_pt1 | contig 14778 bp, 10 predicted proteins | sample Watercolumn_Towu_2_FD_181712 | JGI IMG/M metagenome (GOLD analysis project Ga0233425, IMG submission 181712) | Freshwater microbial communities from Lake Towuti, South Sulawesi, Indonesia - Watercolumn_Towuti2014_140_MG | ecosystem: Environmental > Aquatic > Freshwater > Lake | place...
TTCGTGCCAGACACGCGACGTGGGGGGCGGAGTGATCGAGCTCACGTGGGTGGTACACAACTTCAGCACCCGCGCCGACGTCGTCTTCGATTTCCTCAACGCGCCGTGGGGCGGGACGCGGCTCACGAGCCTTCCGGTGCACGCGATCGCCGGGCCCGACGGGCAGCCGCGGCCCCGGGCCGACGTTTTTCCCGAGGACGATTCGGGCAAGGCCATCGACATCGGGACGACGGGTGGCTGGCGGGTCGCAAGCGCGAGCGACGCTGACGACGCCGCGAGCCTGGCCCTCGTGTTCGGCCGCGACCGGCATCTGGCGGAGGAGCGGGCGAAGGCGAGCCGGGGCGAGCCCCACTGCCAGTTCGCCCCGAGCCTGCTGCGCGACTATCTCGCCCACGCGCCGCAGCTCTACGAGAAGCGCTGGGCGGACTGGCGGACCCGGCCGGAGAACTTGTTTCGCAACTACGACGTGATCGAGTTCATCCCCAAGTTGCGGCTCGCGCCGCAGACCACGATCTGGTATCGCGTGTTTCTGGTGGTGAACCGCCGCGATCGTGCGATCGAACTGGCCCGCTCGCTCGTGGATAAGGTCGATTACGGGCTGCTGTCGTTCGATCCGGCCACCACGCCGCTCCTGCCGGTGCATGTGCGAGACGGCCGCATGCTCGAGCCCGGCGCCGCGCAGGGCCCGCCGGCGTTCGAGCTCTACGCGAAGCCGGTCCCCGGATCGCTGCCGGTTTTCCTGCTCGAAGACACCGCGACGGGCCGCGAGGCCGTCTCCACCGACCCCTACCTGTTCGTGCCGCAGGAGTCGCTCGACCTCGATGTGCCGGCCGATCACCCGCACCACGACTACTACGCCCAGGTGAAGGGCATCGCGATCGACAAGCACACGACGAAGTGGAAGCGGCTTCTCGGCTACGGTCTGCGGACCAAGCCCGCGGGGGATGGATTCGCGCCGGTGTCGTCGGCGGCCGGGCCGCAGCTCTTCCCGGCGGCAGACGCCCATCACCTGGACGTGTGGGTGCGGGTCCCGGGGGCCGAGACGCCGGCGACCGCGGCACCCGTCGGCGATGCGGCGACGTCGCCGGCCCGTGTGCCCCAGTCGGTCGAGGAACTCCGGGCCGCGTTCGACCCGCGGCGTGATCCGCTCGAGACGGAAGTGATCCGCGAGTGGCGCGAGGACGGCGGCGTGTTCCGCCACGTCCGCTTCCTCGTGGGTACGTTCAAGGGAAAGCCCGCGAGGATGGCGGCGATCTACGGTTTCCCGGAGCACACCGCTGGAAAGCTGCCGGCGGTGATGCACATCCACGGTGGCGGCCAGCGGGGCTCGCTCTCGGAAGTGAAGTTCCTCGTAGGCCGCGGGTACGCCGCGCTCTCGGTCAACTGGGGCGGCCGCGGCGGCGGTGAAGGCCCGTTCAACGCCGTCGAGGGAGCAGACCCCGGCGATCCGAACACCGACTGGGGGGCCGTCGATCCGTCGCAGTGCAACGTCCAGGGCTACAGCACGCTCCTGCCGGGGCCGCGGCAGTGGTTCGACGGCAATGATCAGTCCGCGACGAGCGATCCCAGGAACAACAACTGGTACCTCCTCACGCTCGGATGCCGCCGCGGGATCACGTTCCTCGAGCGGCAGCCGGAGGTCGATCCCGAGCGGCTCGGCGTGCATGGCTATTCGATGGGGGGCAACCTCACGATGTACGTGGCGGGCAGCGACGACCGCGTGAAGGTCGCCGTGCCGGCGGTCGGCGGCCAGGGCTGGCGCTGGGAGCCGCACGTGTTCTCGAGCGGCACCGTGCCGCCGCAGGATCGCGTGCAGGGCGATCTCGATCTCTTTCGCCGCACGATCTCGTTCGAGAGCTATGCGCCGCTCATCCGCTGCCCCGTCCTCCACCGCAGCGCCACCAACGACTTCCACGGCTGGATGGACGACGTCTATCGCACGAACGCACTGATCCCCTCACAGCCGCGGCGCTATTCATTCGCCCCGCACTTCAACCACCGGCTCACGCCCGAGGTGGCCGTCACGATGCCGCTGTGGCTCGATCACGTGCTCAAGGGCGGCCCGGCGCTGCCCGAGACGCCCGCGGCGACGCTCGACCTGCAGGCGGCCGGCGGCGTGCCGAAGCTGACGGTGAAGCCCGACGGCCGCTGGCCCGTGGCCCGCTGCGAGATCTTCTACGCCGTCGATCCCGATCCACGGGCCCGGTTCTGGCGGAGCGCCGATGTCGTCCGTGAGGGCGAGGTCTTCAGCGCCGTCCTGCCGCTCGAAGGAACGTCCCGGCCGCTGTTCGCGTTCGCCAACGTCCATCACACGCTGCCGGAGCCCCTGTCGATGAAGGTGCTGCCCGGCAATGGCGATCTGGTGCGCGAGGTCTGCCTGAGCAGCGAGATCCGCTCGGCCACGCCGGCGGAACTCGACGCCGCGGGTGTGCGCGGGCAGCCGGTGGCCGTGCGATCCGGCGATCGTGACGGCGACGTTCTGATCGACGACTTCGCGCACGGCTGGCGCGACTGGTATCGGCTCAACGTCGGCAACCCCGTGCACTGGCAGCACTGGACCCGCAAGATCACCGATCCGGCGTGGCGGGGACCGGATGGCGCCGCGCTTGCGATCACGCTCACGGTGCCGAAGACGAACCGGATGACGTTCGTCGTCATCGAGAACGAATGGCGGGGCGAACGGGGCCGCCGGCGCACGTTCCTCTGCACCCGCGAACTGCGGGGGAGTGCCGAGCCGCAGACGATCCTGCTCTCGACCTCCGACTTCGTGCCCACGGACGACAAGGGGCCGCTGACGTCGTGGGCCGAACTCGACCTGCTCGGCTTGTGCGGATTCCACGCCGACGAGAAGCCCGCGCGGAGCCCGGCATGGGACGGCCCGGTCCCCGAGTTCGCGCGGGTCGAGTGGATCGCGGCGCCGTCGCGGTGAGGCCGTCGTGTGTCGCGGGTCCCCGCAGGTCACGCGCCCGCAAGCCGCGCGTGGGCCTCGAGCAGCAGCGACTCGGTTTCGTCCCAGCCGATGCAGGCGTCGGTGACCGACACGCCGTAGGCGAGCTTCGAGCGGTCGGCCTGGACCGCCTGGCTCCCCGCGTGGATGTTGCTCTCGAGCATCATTCCCACGATCGACCGGTCGCCGCTCACCCGCTGCTCGAGCACGTCTCGCCACACGAGTGACTGTCGCGTGGGATCCTTGCCGGAGTTGGCGTGGCTGCAATCGACGACGATCCGGGCCGGCAACCCGGCGGCCTCCAGCCGCGTCCGCGCCTCCTGCATCACCTCGGGGGAATAGTTCGATCCCGAGCGGCCGCCGCGGAGCATGAGCACGCCCCACGGATTGCCGGTGGTCGAGACGACGCTGATGCCGCCGTCGTTGTCGATCCCGAGGAAGCTGTGGGGCGTCTTCGCCGATTGCATCGCGTCCACCGCCGCCTGGAGCGAGCCGTCGGTCGAGTTCTTGAAGCCCACGGGCATCGACAGGCCGCTGGCCATCTGGCGGTGCGTGGGCGACTCGGTGGTGCGGGCCCCGATCGCCCCGAGGACGACCGTGTCGGCGATGTACTGGGGCGTGATCGGCTCGAGGAACTCGGTGGCGGTCGGCAGCCCGAGGCGGGCGATCTCGATGAGGAGCGAGCGGGCCAGCCGCAGGCCGGTGGCCACGTCGAACGAATCGTCGAGGTGGGGGTCGTTGATGAGCCCCTTCCAGCCGACCGTGGTCCGCGGCTTCTCGAAGTAGACCCGCATGATCACGAGCAGCCGATCGGCGACGCGATCGACGAGCCGGCGGAGCCGGGCGGCGTAGTCGCGGGCCGCGTCGGGGTCGTGGATCGAACAGGGGCCGACCACCGCCATCAGCCGCGGGTCGCTGCCGGCGAGCACACCCTCCACGGCGCGTCGGCCGGCGACCACGGTGTCGAGCGCGGCCGCGTCGAGCGGCAACAGGGCGCACAGTCGCGCGGGCGGCACGAGGGGCTCGAGGCTGCGGATCCGCAGGTTCGACGTGGCGTGGGCGGCGGTCGCGTTCATCGGCATCCCACAACTCTACACGACGAATCCCGCAGGGGTTTGACCGCCTCCGGCACCGCTGGTTCAATCCGTTTCCGGAACGGTCGCGAGGGCGGCCGGAGCAGGATGTCAGACACCGGCGGACGGGAAGGAGCTCGCACCGTGACGAAGCACGTGTTCGTGACCGGCGGCGTGGTCAGCTCGCTGGGGAAGGGGCTCACGAGCGCCTCCATCGGCATGCTCCTCGAGGCCCGCGGCCTGCGGGTGCGGATGCAGAAGCTCGACCCCTACATCAACGTGGATCCGGGCACGATGAGCCCGTATCAGCACGGCGAAGTGTACGTCCTCGACGACGGCAGCGAGACCGACCTCGACCTCGGCCACTATGAGCGGTTCACCTCCACGAAGCTCACCCGCGAGAGCAACTACACGACCGGCCAGATCTACCTCTCGGTGATCAACAAGGAGCGGCGCGGCGAGTTTCTCGGCAAGACGGTGCAGGTGATCCCGCACATCACCAACGAGATCAAGGACGTCGTGAAGCAGCTCGCCGACGCCGAGACCGACGTGGCGATCACGGAGATCGGCGGCACCGTCGGCGACATCGAGAGCCTGCCGTTCCTGGAGGCCATCCGGCAGATTCCGCTCGAGGTCGGCCGCGAGAACTGCATGTTCATCCACCTCACGCTCGTGCCCTACCTCAAGGCCGCCGGTGAGTTGAAGACGAAGCCCACGCAGCACTCCGTGGGGATCCTCCGCCAGATCGGCATCCAGCCCGACGTCCTCGTGTGCCGCACCGAGCGGGGGCTCGACGTGTCGGACCGCGAGAAGATCGCGCTCTTTTGCAACGTGCCGCTCGACGCCGTGATCGAGGAGCGCGACAAGGACTTCTCGATCTACGAGGTGCCGCTCTCGCTGCAGTCGAACAAGATCGACGAGATCATCCTCCGACGGTTCGGGATCCAGGCGGGCCCCGCCGACCTCGAGGAGTGGCACGACATCCTCCATCGGCTTCGGAATCCCGAGCACGAGGTGTCGATCGCCGTCGTCGGCAAGTACGCCGAGCACCGCGACGCCTACAAGAGCATCTACGAGGCCCTCGACCACGGCGGCATCGCCTGCCGCACGCAGGTGCGGGTGCAGCCGATCCAGAGCGAGGACATCGAGCGCGAGGGGGCCGAGCGGCTGCTGGCCGGCTTCGACGGCCTGGTCGTGCCCGGTGGCTTCGGCGAGCGCGGCATCGAGGGGAAGGTGGAGGCGATCCGCTTCGCCCGCGAGCGGCGGCTGCCGTTTCTCGGCATCTGTCTCGGCATGCAGTGCGCGGTGATCGACGTCGCCCGCCATGCGGCGGGGCTCACCAACGCCCACTCCACGGAGTTCAGCCGCAACACGCCCCACCCGGTGATCTGTCTGATGGACGAGCAGCACGCCGTCGTGGACAAGGGGGGCACGATGCGGCTCGGGGCGCAGCCGGCGGTGCTCGCCGAGGGCACGCGGTCCGCGGCGGCCTACGGCTCCATGCGGATCTCCGAGCGTCATCGGCACCGTTACGAGTTCAACGCGAAGTACCGGCGGCAGCTGGAGGAGGCGGGCCTCGTGATCGCCGGCACGAGCCCCGACGGCTCGCTCGTGGAGATCGTGGAGTTGGCCGACCATCCGTGGTTCGTGGCGGTGCAGTTCCATCCGGAGTTCAAGAGCAAGCCCACCGCCGCCCATCCGCTGTTCGCGGGGCTCGTGGCGGCGGCGGTCGAGCGGCACGCGGGCAGTGCGTGGGTGGCCGAGGCCTGAGACAGGAGACGCGATGAGCGACGACGCGGCGATGACGAACGAGGCGGACGATCGGGCCGCGCCGGGCGGGATGCCGCCGGCGACATTCGAGTTCCTCGTGCACACTCTCTTCACGCAGGCGCTGATGGCGTTCGGCCGCATCCCGAATCCCATCACGAATAAGGCGATCAAGAACGTGGCCACCGCGAGGCACTTCATCGATACCCTCGACATGCTCGAGACGAAGACCCGCGGCAATCTCTCCTCCGACGAGCAGCGGCTCCTCGAGGAGGTCCAGCACCAGCTCCGCACGCTGTACCTGCAGGAGTCGCCATGAACGCCCTGCGGTCCGCGCCGGCCGCGGCCCTCGTGGCGCTCATCGTCGCCGCGGCGGCCCGTGCCGACGTGGCCCTCGAGCGTCGCGACGCCGACGGCCGCGTGGACGTCTCGATCGACGGCCAGCCGTTCACGTCGTACGTGTTCGCGGGGCACAAGAAGCCGATCCTCTATCCGGTGCTCGGGCCCGGCGGCGTGCCGATGACGCGGTCGTGGCCGGTGGAGAAGGACGTGGCCGGCGAGGCGCACGACCATCCGCACCACGAGTCGGTCTGGTTCACGCACGGCAAGGTCAACGGCGTCGATTTCTGGCTCCATCGTCCGGCCAAGGGCGAGACGGCGACGCCGCGGGTCGAGCACGTGGCCTTCAAGGCCTGCGAGGGGGGCCGCGACGGGGTGATCGAGACCGAGAACCGCTGGGTGGCCGCCGACGGCACGGTCGTGTGCACCGACACGCGGCGGATCGTGTTCGGGGGCACGCCCGCGGCGCGCACGATCGACTACACCGTCACGCTCCGCGCCGACCACGGCGCCGTCACGCTCGGCGACACGAAGGAGGGCACGATGGCCCTGCGCGTGCGCACGCCGCTGCAACTCAAGGAGATCGACGGCTCGAAGGGCGCCGCAGGCCACTGCGTGAACTCGGAAGGGCAGCGCGACGCCGACGCCTGGGGCAAGGCGGCGCGGTGGGTGGGCTACTGGGGGACCGTCGAGGGGAAGGACGTGGGGATCTCGATCCTCGACCACCCGAAGAACCTGCGGCATCCGGCCCACTGGCATGCCCGCGACTACGGCCTCTTCGCGGCCAACCCGTTCGGCCTGCACGACTTCACCGGCGCCCCGCCCGGCTCGGGCGACCACGTGATCCCGGACGGCGGGACGCTCACGCTCCGCTACCTGCTCGTGTTCCACGAGGGGGATGCCGAGGCGGCGGGCATCGAGCCGCGGTGGCGGGCGTGGTCGGCGGATCCCGCGAAGGACACGCCATGACCGCGCGGCTCCTCGACGGCAGGGCGCTGGCCGAGCGGGTGGAGGCCTCGCTGCGGGCGGAGGTGGAGACGTTCGCCGCGATGGTCGGCCGCCGCCCGCGGCTCGTGGTCGTGCTGGTGGGCGACCTGGCGGCCAGCGCCTCCTACGTGAAGAGCAAGGCCGCCGCCGCCGGTCGCGTGGGGATCGACGCGGTCGTCGTGCCCGTGTCGGCGACCGCTCACACCGCCGACATCGTCGCGCTCGTCGCATCGATCGCCCGCGACGAGCAGGGGCCGGCCGACGGCATCCTCGTGCAGCTGCCGCTCCCGCCGCACGTGGACACGGTGGCCGTGCTCGACGCGGTGCCCCCCGACCGCGACGTGGATGGCTTCCATCCGGAGAACGCCGGGCTGCTCTCGCAGGGCCGGCCGCGGTTCGTGCCCTGCACGGCGGCGGGCGTGCAGCGGATGCTCATCGACGCGGAGATCCCGACCGCGGGAAAGCACGCGGTGATCGTGGGCCGCAGCGACATCGTGGGCAAGCCGCTGGCCCTGCTGCTCGCGTCACGTCCGCCGACAGGGGTTCCCGGACCGGAACGCGGGGGCTGCGACGCCACCGTGACGATCTGCCACAGCCGATCGGAGAACCTCGCCGCCATCACCCGTCAGGCCGACATCCTCGTGGCCGCGGTGGGCCGGCCGCGACTGATCACGGGCGACATGGTGAAGCCGGGCGCGGCCGTGATCGACGTGGGCATCAACCGCGTCGATGGCCGGCTCGTGGGAGACGTCGATGCGGAGTCGGTGGCGCCGGTGGCCGGCTGGCTCTCGCCGGTGCCCGGGGGCGTGGGGCCGATGACGGTTGCCATGCTGCTGGCCAACACGCAACTCGCCGCCGAGATGCGCCTGGGCAATCGCTAGCCGAGGCTCGGGGCTGTCCATGCGCCCCCGCCGCCGGCGCACGATGAAGCGAGCGAGGGGCTGCCCATGCCCCGAGAGCCGGCGTATGCCGTCCAGCGGAGCCAGGATGGCGAAGCGAAGGCGGCATCCGAGTGAGCTGCGGGCAGGATGCCCGCAGCGAACGTCCGGCGACGGGGCATGGGCAGCCCCGAGCGGGGCAGGAACCGCGTCGATCCGCCGCCAAACCCGCCCTTGAACGCGTGCGGCCGGATCACTACCTTCCCGACCCGCACGACAGGCTCTCCCGGGCGAACTTCGCCCAGCCTGCCCGTTCACGCGCACCTTCCGCCGGCGGTCGTCCGGCGGGCCGTGATGGGGCCGTGACGCTGTTCCGTCCGATCACTTCGGGGTCGCCCCGGCCCCGACCGAGAAACGCGGTTCATGAACTACTTCCTCCGGGCCCTGCGCGAGGCGGCCAAGAGCTGGCCGCTTCTCGCCGCGGCGCTCGTGTGCTCCGCGGGCGTCGCCGCCCTTTGGGGCGCCAACATCGCCGCCCTGTTCCCGATCATCGAGGTCACGCTCAAGGGCGACTCGCTGCAATCGTGGAACGAACGGCGGATCAAAGATGCCGGTGACCGGATCGAGGCCGCCGCCAAGCGGATGGCCGAACTCGAGACGAAGCTTGCGGAGGACGGCGGGGAGCCCGGGGCCGCACGGAAGGCCCGCAACGAACTCGACACGCTGAAGCTCTCGAAGCGCGGCGACGAGGCGATCGTGTACTCGGCCGAGAGACTCGGCCCCTGGCTCGACCGCTTCCTGCCACGCGACCCGTTCCAGACGGTGCTCCTCGTGGTGGCGTTCGTCGTCATCAGCACGTTCGTGAAGCACGTGCTGCTCATGGGCAGCACCCTGCTCGTGAGCTGGGTGGCGATGAACATCAGCCGCAACATCCGCCTCAAGGTGTTCGACAAGGCCCTGGCGCTCGATCGGGCCCAGTTCATGAAGTGGGGCTCCGCGGGCTTCATGGCCCAGGTCACGGGCACCTCCGACATGCTCGCCGGCGGCATCACGAGCTTCTACGGCGGGGCGGTCACCGAGCCGCTCAAGATCATCGCCTGCCTCGGTTTCGCGTTCATGGTGTCGTGGCGGCTCACGCTCGCCTGCCTCGTGCTGGCGCCGGTGGTGGGCTTCCTCATGGTGTGGCTCAACCGGCGGATGCGGAACGTCTCGAAGAACATCCTCAACCGCTCGAAGGGCTTTCACCACGTGCTCCTCGAGGCCCTCAACAACGTGCTCACGGTCCAGGCCTACACGATGGAGGACTTCGAGCGGCAGCGGTTCCGCAACTGCACCGGCGACATGATGCGCACCGGCATGTGGCACTGCTTCTACCACGCGCTGGCCAACCCGATCACCGAGATCCTCGGCATCGGCATGGTGGCCACGTCGATCGCCGTCGGGGCGTGGCTCGTGATCAACCAGCAGACGCAGATCTTCGGGGTCACGATGACCGACCAGCCGATGACCGTGCCCGGCATCATGATCTTCTTCGGGTTCCTGATCGGCGCGAGCGATCCCGTCCGCAAGCTCTCCGGCGTGGTCACGGGGCTCAACATCGGGATCGTCGGGGCGCAGGCGCTCTATCCGCTGCTCGACACGCCCTCGAAGCTCGCCGAGGCCGTGCACCCGCGGACGGTGCCCTCGCCGCACCGCGAGATCCGCCTCGACAACGTGTCGTTCACCTACGACGGCATCGACACCGTGCTCAAGGACGTCAACCTCTCGATCCCGTTCGGCGAGCGGCTGGCGATCGTCGGTCCCAACGGCGGCGGCAAGAGCACGCTCGTCAACGTGATCTGCCGGTTCTACGACCCGACCAAGGGCCGCGTGCTCGTGGACGGCGTGCCGCTCACCGAGCTCGCGCTGCACGACCTGCGGCGGCGAATCGCGATCGTGACGCAGCAGACCGAGCTCTTCAACGAGTCGATCCACTACAACATCCGCTACGGCCGCTGGGACGCCACCGAGGAGGAGATCGTGGAGGCGGCCCGCAAGGCCCATGCCCACGAGTTCATCACCGACTTTCCCGACGGCTATCGGACGATGGTCGGGCCCAACGGCTTCCGGCTGTCGGGCGGCCAGCGGCAGCGGATCGCGCTGGCCCGGGCCTTCCTCCGCAACGCCGAGATCCTCGTGCTCGACGAGGCGACGAGCCAGATCGACGTCGAGAGCGAGCGGCTGATCCACGAGGCCCTGGCCGCGTACGTCGAGAACCGGACCGTCATCATGATCACCCACCGGGCCAGCACGCTGGCCCTGGCCGACTCGATCATCGAGGTCGATCACGGCAAGGTCACGAAGCGGCCCGCGCGGCAGCAGGCGGCGTGAGTAGGCCGCCGCCCCGGCCGCGACCGGGGTGGCACGTTTCGTCGTGGACAAACGGTTGGTAGACTCGCCGCCCATGAGTGGAGACATCGCCTGTTCCTGCGGGTACCAGGGTCCTGCCGTCGTCGATGGTGACGCGACCCTCTGTCCGATCTGCCGCAGCCCCGCGGCCGCCGCCGAGAAGACGTACCGGATTCCCTGCCCCAACGGCCATGTGCTCAAGGCGCGCGAGGCCTGGCTCGGCCGCGAGATGGTCTGCCCGCAGTGCAACGAGCCGTTCATGCTCCAGGTGAACCGCAGCCTGGAGTACCGCAAGCAGCAGGAGCGGCGGCAGGCGGAAGCCGACGCCCGTCAGGCCGAGATCTGGATCAACCGGGCGATCATCGCCGGTGTGGTCATCGGCCTGTCGTTCATCGCGATGATCGTCGCGAGCCTCAATCCGCAATGGTTCAAGCCTGGCCGCTGACCCCGGCTCTCGCTCCCAGCCGGTCGTTCCAGCGGGCGGCGTCGCGGGGCTCGTAGTGATCGGGCTCGAAGCTCTCTCGCACGACCGTACGCACCGCCCGCAGATCGAGCGCGCCGTTTCGGCCGCCGAACTGCACGAGCAGGTTGCCGATGGCGGTCGCCTCGACGGGCCCGGCCACCAGGGGACGTCCCGTCGCATCGGCGATCATCTGGCAGAGGAGGCGGTTCTTCACGCCCCCGCCGACGACGTGCACCCGTGAGATGCGGCGGCCGACGAGGCGATCGAGTTCGCCGAGCGTGCGGCGAACCGCGGCGGCGACGCTCTCGAGGGCCGTGCGCACCACCGCGGCCGTCGTCTCGGGCACCGGTTCCCGCGACTGCCGCGCGAGCGCCCGGATGGCCTCGGGCATGTCGGGCGGGGCGACGAGCGACGGATGGTTGGGGTCGATGAGCGTGGCGAGCGGCGGCGCCTCGGCGGCCAGCGCCGTGAGCTGATCCCACGTCCAGCCCTTCCCGGCCCGCTGCCAGGCGGCGCGGCACTGCTGCACGAGCCACAGCCCGCAGACGTTCTTGAGGAGGCGGGTGGTGCCGCCGACACCGGCTTCGTTGGTGAAGTTGTGCGCGAGGCATTCCGGCGTGACGAGCGGCATGGCGAGCTCCGCGCCCACGAGCGCCCACGTGCCGAGGCTCACGTAGCACCAATCGGGACGGGAACTCGGCGGCTCCGCGGCGGGCACCGCCGCCACGGCACTGGCGGTGTCGTGCGTGCCGGGCACGATCACACGGACACCGTCGAGGCCGGTATCCGCCACGACGCTCGTCCGCAGCCCGCCCAGGCTTGTACCGGGCTCGGTGATCGGGCCGAACACGCCGCGTGGGAGGCCGAAACGTTCGAGCATGTTGAAGGCCCAGTCGTTCCGCCGGGGATCGAAGCACTGGGAGGTCGAGGCGTTGGTGCGCTCGTTCGACCGTTCGCCCGAGAGCAGCCAGTGGAAGAGGTCCGGGATCATGAGCAGCCGGTCGGCGGTGGCGAGCACGCTCGACTTCGCCCGCTGCATTGCGAGGAGCTGATAGAGCGAGTTGATCTCCATGAACTGCAGGCCCGTGGCCGCGAAGATCTCGGCCCGCGGCACGACCTGCTCGGCCGCCGCCAGCAGGCCCCGGGTCCGCGGGTCGCGATAGCACACGGGGTTGGCCAGCAGGTCGCCATCGGCGCCCAGGAACGAGAAATCGACGCCCCACGTGTCCACGCCCACCGTGGAGATCGCCCGGCCGTGGCGCTCATGGGCCGCACGGAGGCCCGCGACCACCTCCTGCCAGAGCCTGGGCAGATCCCAGATCAGCTGGTCGGCCATCGAGACCGGCCCGTTCTCGAACCGGTGGATCTCCTCGAGTTCGAGGATGCGGCCGTCGAACGCCCCGGACACGATGCGGCCGCCCGAGGCCCCCAGGTCGATCGCGAGCGCCACATCCCGTGCCATGTTCGATCCTCCTCCCGCCCGCCGATCGCCGCATGGCCGCACAGGCGGCCGACGTGGCGGAGATTGTGCGTTTTTCCGCCTCCGTGGGGAGGGGGTCGCGGGCGGCTCGGGCGATCCGGGAAAACCATGACGCCGGGTGCGCGGTCGGTGTGTCGATGGTTGGAGCGGTGCCGATCCAAGACGCTGGAAGGCGATTCTTGCAATTGTTGAGCAATGTGGTGAGGATTCGTTGATGGTCCCATCTGACGCGCCTTCCACCGACGCGATTCGCACGGCGTCGGCGGCGGTGCGCGAAGATCTCGCCCGCGCCAGTCGGTCGCTCGAGTCGGCAAGCCCGCCGGAGATCATCCAGTGGGCGGTCGATCGCTACGGCGACAAACTCACGATGGCGACGGCCTTCGGGCCGGAGGGCTGCCTCATCATCCACTGGCTCGCGGCCATCGCCCCGAAGACCTACGTCTTCAACCTCGATACCGGATACCAGTTCCCGGAGACGCTCGCGCTGCGTGACCGGATCGCCAAGCGCTACGGGATCGAAGTCGCGCTGGAGCGGCCCGCCCTGGCCGTGGCGGACTACGAGCGGGCCCATGGCGGACCGCTCTACCGCACCGATCCCGACCGCTGCTGCGGCGACCGCAAGCTCGCCGTCGTCACCCGCGTGCTCGCCGATTTCGGCGCGTGGATGAGCGGCATCCGTCGCGACCAGAGCCCCGACCGCGCCACGGCGCCGATCGTCGGCTGGGACCACAAGTTCGGCGTCGTCAAGATCTCGCCGCTCGCGAACTGGACGAAGGCCAAGGTCTGGGACGCGATCGTCCGTGAGGACGTTCCCTACAACCCGCTGCACGATCAGGGCTACGTGAGCATCGGCTGCGCACCGTGCACCCGGGCCGTCACGTTCGGCGAGGACGAACGGGCCGGTCGTTGGAGCGGTTCCGTGAAGACCGAGTGCGGCCTGCACTCCCGCTGAAGCCTCGGGGTGACACCGTGCGACTTTCCGCCAAGACCGAATACGCCGCCATCGCCGCGGTGGAACTCGCCCGGCGCGACGAGGGCCGCGATCCGGTGCCGATCCGCGCGATCTGTGCCGCGGAGGGGGTGCCGTCGCGCTTCCTCGTGCACATCCTCCTCCAGCTCAAGGCGGCGGGCATCGTCACGAGCACCCGGGGCGCCGCCGGCGGCTATCGTCTCGCGCGCCGGCCCGAGGAGATCACGCTCGACGATATCCGTCGCGCCGTCGAGGGGCCCGGCGATGCCGTGGCCCCGGTCAGCGCGGGCCTCGCCCGGCGATCCCGAGCGGCGGCGACCCTCGCGCAGGCATGGGACGAGGCCTCGGACGCCGAGGCCGAATCGCTTCGCCGCGTGACGCTCGCCGACCTCGCGGCCCGCTGTCGTCCGCCGGCGGACGCGATGTATTACATCTGACTACACGGCGGCGACGCCCTCCTGGCCGTCGCCGCCTTGGCCGACCTCCGTCGGCTCGCGAGGCGCGTCGCATCCGGCGACGCCGCGGAGGATGGGGCGACGTCCGTGACAGGGAAGCCCTCCTGGCCGTCGCGGCGTCAGATCGTGGCGGCCGGCTGGCGGATCACGAGCCTCCAGTTCTTGCCGCCACCGATGTTGGGCACGTTGCCGGTTATCGTCGCCCCCTGCATCAGCCACAGCGCGTAGACGTTGTCGGCGTTCTTCTTCCACACGACCGAGCTGTTCCAGTAGCTCAGCGTCTGCACCACCTGCCGCGTCGGGCCGCCACCGATCACCGTCTGCGCCAGGGCGACGCCCGCGGCGCTCACCACGTCGTAGCTCATCAGCCACTGTGACACCTGGCCCGTCACGGTGTCCTGCCAGAGGAGATCGCTGACGCCGGTTCCGTCGGCGTCGAAGTTGCCGGTGCCCACGAGCTGCCAGCCGTCGCCGTCCGCGAGCGGAAATGCACCGAGCTCCGTGGTGCCGTTCATCAGCCGCACGACCATGTCGGAGGTCGAGGCCTGGCGCCAGATGAGATCCGTGCGGCCGTCGCCGTTGGCGTCGTAGTCCGCGGCCGTCTGCACGAGCCGCCAGTCGAGGCTGCCGCCGATCGGTGTCTTCACCTTGGGCGTCGTGCCGTCCATCAGCCACATCGTGTTCAGGCCCGTCGACGCCGAGCGCCAGATGAGGTCGGCGCGGCCGTCGCCGTCGTAGTCGCCGCTCGTCTCGATCGCCCTGTCGAGGTTCCCCCCGAGGGTCTTGTGGACGCCGGTCGAGCCGTCGGCGTTCATGGGCCAGAGGATGGTCAGCCCCGACGCCTTCTCACGCCACACCAGGTCGGTGACCGGACCGGTGGTGAAGTAGCCCACGGTGGCGAGTTCCCACTCCGGGCCCGTGCTCAGGCGACGCCTGCCGATCTCGTTGCCGGAGGCGTCGTACAGCCGCCCGACGTACGACCGCGTCTTGCCCGTGTCGTCCACGTCGCGCCAGATGAGGTCGGTGATGCC
>Ga0233425_10007790_pt1 | contig 14774 bp, 14 predicted proteins | sample Watercolumn_Towu_2_FD_181712 | JGI IMG/M metagenome (GOLD analysis project Ga0233425, IMG submission 181712) | Freshwater microbial communities from Lake Towuti, South Sulawesi, Indonesia - Watercolumn_Towuti2014_140_MG | ecosystem: Environmental > Aquatic > Freshwater > Lake | place...
GGTCCGGCCTGTCTTCAAAGTCTCGAGTTCCTGACGCTCTTGCTCTGTTAACGTCACACGATAGCGAGGTTTCATGGCAAATCCCTCCCCCAAGGAATTTGCCCAATCATAGCGCATTATACGAAAAATACAATGTTACATGATACTAGCACCAAATTCAAAGGCACGAGTTACCAAACATTTTTTAGAAGAGGTAGATGAATTTTGTACTCTCATCAGCCACATCATTGTTACACTTCAAAATTATTATAGTCTAAATCCAATTTATCACTGTGACAAGCCAAAACCGGTAGCATATGGAATAATGACAAAAGGCGCTAACACCCTGATGGCAGCATTCGAATTAGTCCTTGGAGGATATCTTTGGGAACCTCCCATATAGTTTCGAAATGCGCTTGAAGGATTTGCCTCGGCTTGGGATATTGTCCATAATCAAAAGAGATTTGAAGTTTGGAAAGGAAAAGGTAAGTTTAGTTCAACAAATAGTATTACAAACCTTAAGCACGCAATTGAGCCAATTGGAAAGATGTATGGACTACTATCAAATATGTATGCCCACATCAATCCTATGAACGCCTTTCCGTCGCTTGTCATGTCAGGGAGTGAGCCAAAACTACAGTTTTTTTAGTTTGATTAGGAGCGGAAAAGAGGACATACGAGCTGTAGGAGTATATTTCGCGTTACTAACAGCTTTTGTATGTTTACAATTAACAGAGTTAACATTCCATCAATTTTCGCCTGAACTTGAGACAATTGAAAAAATCCCCAATAGTGATTATGTGCGGGTTAAGGTAAGTGACAGGCACAGGAAATTCGTAAATGCAGCAATGGAACATTTTAAAAATATTTTAACAGATCCTTCCGGCAGGTTTTAAATAATAGATCGCCTGGTCTAACAAGTGAAGCCCCATTTTTTTCTCCAACGCGCACAGGCGAGACGCCTGCTCCACAATTTTTTTCACATTTTTTTACCGATGACCGAGGACCGAAGACCGAAGACCCAATACATGTAAGAAGCAATAATCAAACAAATCACCGCTATCACCGGCCCGGAGCACGTGCTCACCACCCCCGAGGACCGCTGGTGTTATGCCTTTGACGCCATAGACTTATTCTGCCAAAAGAATGATGAACCTCTATAAGGGGAGAGAAAACCTAAATACAGTACCCGCTTCCGGAGAGGTCGTAAAACTCACCTGCCCGCCGAGAATTTTTTCACCGAATAATTTCATGGAATAGGTGCCGATTCCCCGGCCGGCTCCTTCTTTCGTGCTGAAATTACGCTGAAAAACCCTGAGAGCAATATGTGGCGGGATAACTTGGCGATTCCACACGCAAAAGGGTAGCAAACCATCTTTTTGCTCCAACCAAACCTTGACGATGCCTTCTTCAGCCGTTGCTTCCAAAGCGTTGGTGATCATGTTGCAGAGCACCCGTAATAGTAAGGAAATGTCCGTTCTGATCAAAATGGTTTGGTTATCTTCTGAAAATAATAGATCCTTTTTGCCCACAACCGGGTGATAGGAGTAAAAAGATTTAAGTTCTTCAAAAATCTGTCCTACTGATATATCATAGTACATCGGTATATAACCACAGTGTTCGCTTTGTAACAAGCATGATTGGATGGCCACTTCTTTTTGGAGGCGTAATGAGGCGTTATGAATAGTTTTAACAAGCTTCGACTGAGGATCTGCAAAAATAAGTAATTCGCTGGCTGCGGCCAGCGAGGTTAAAATGTTGTTGATATCATGAAAGAAAGTTCTTTCCAGGGCGGCCCGTTGCTGCTGAAGGGTAATATCCTGAAGAAATAACAAAAGAAATTTATCGCTATTGATTTTAATCGGGTGAGATTTTACTAACAGGGCCAGGTCGACAGTAGTATCACCTCTACCGACTGTGAGAGCGCACATCCTCTCCGCAGGTTTATTCTCGCCAAGGCTGGTGACCATGGCAACAGCCGCGCCGCAGGTCGAACAAAATTTTGTGGTGCCGCATCCACGGGGTTCTTCATGGGCATGGATACAATTCAATACTTCGCCGGGCCGCAATCCGAACGCTTCTTCAGGGTTATGAATACCCAGCATCTGCATAAATGAATCATTGAGCGCCAATAACTGACGCCGTTCATTCAAAACGGCAAGCAATCCGCTAACTGAGTGCAACAACCCATCCAAGACTGGGTTATGGCTCACTATTTCAATTTCTATAGCGATCTCTTTTTCGCTGGCTCTTTCGGCAGGAGCAAAATAGGTATCCATCATTTTATGCCTCAGCAATAAATGTTTCTATGCAAGATAGCCTATTATTCCCTCTCTGCATGCACCAAGCATTAGATATTTCGAGTGGATTCTCTTTTTTTACCGATGTTTTCGCATTGGGCTATTATAGGCTAAACATGGTCGAAATTCAAAAAAAACCAATTTATTAATTTTCTTGGACAGGTGAAGGTATTTGCTTTAAATTTTCTATAGTTATCCTTATAATTATTTTTTATCTAACTCCATCTTATTTTCTGCTGCGAGTATGGTTCTACATAACCTGATTCGTGAATTAGAAGCCATCGCCGGCCCGGAGCACGTGCTCGCCGCGTCCGAGGACCGGTGGTGCTATGCCTTTGATGCCACGGAGCTGGCTCGTCTCCCTGATTTGGTGGTTTTTCCGGGGTCCGCCGCGGAAATCTCCCAAATTCTAATCCTGGCTAATGAACACCGTTTTCCCGTCACCCCCCGGGGCGCGGGGACGGGGCGGAGCGGCGGGTCCGTGCCCATCGAGGGCGGGGTGGTGCTGGTGTTGACCCGGTTGAACCGCATCCTGGAGATTAATACCAAAGACCTGGTGGCGGTGGTGGAGCCGGGGGTGATCTTAGGAAGGCTCAAGGCCGCGGTGGAGGAACAGGGCCTCTATTATCCCCCGGACCCGGCCAGCGCCGAGTTCTGCACCATCGGCGGCAACGTGGCGGAATGCGCCGGGGGCCCGGTGGCGGTGCAGTACGGGGTTACCCGGGACTACGTCCTGGGCCTGGAAGTGGTCCTGCCCACCGGCGAGATCATCGACACCGGCACCCGCACCATGAAAGGGGTGGTGGGCTACGACCTCACCCGCCTCTTTCTCGGGTCGGAGGGCACCCTGGGGGTGATCACCAGGATCATCCTCAGGCTGGTGGCCAAACCCGCGGCCCGGCGCACCCTGGCCGCGGCCTTCGGGACGCTCAAGGCCGCGGCGGAAACGGTGAGCCGCATCCTCGCCTCGGGTCTGGCGCCCACGGCCCTGGAGTTCATGGACCACGTCACCTTAAGGTGCGTCCGGGAGATGCTGCCTTTCGCCGTGGACCCGGCAGCCGCGGCCTTGCTCCTCATGGCCGTGGACGGCCACCCCCAAGACGTGGCGGCGCGGGCCGGAGCCATGGCCGCTTTCTGCCGGGAGCAGGGGGCCGACCCGGTGCTCCAGGGCCAAACCCCGGAAGAGGCGGAACGGTTATGGGCGGCCCGGAAGGTCATCTCCCCGGCCCTGAAGAAAGTAAAGCCCCACAAGGTGAGCGAAGACGTGGTGGTGCCGTTGGGCGCCATCCCGGAGTTGATCGCCGGCCTGGACGAGCTCTCCCGGCGCCGGGGGCTGATCATCCCCTGCTACGGCCACGCAGGGGACGGCAACATCCACGTCAACGTCCTGTACGACCGGGCCTTGGAGGAGGAAGCCGCGGCGGTGGAGCCCACCGTGGAGGAAATCTTCGTCCTGGTGCGCCATCTCCAAGGCACCCTGTCCGGGGAGCACGGCATCGGCCTCACCAAGGCCCCTTATCTGGGGATGGAGCTGTCACCCGCGGCCATTGACCTGCAGAAACGCCTCAAGCAGGCCTTTGATCCCCGCAACATCATGAATCCGGGCAAGATTTTTCCCCAACCGTCCCAGACCAGGGTCCGGGAACAAGAAGGAATTTGAGGAAGGCTGGAATTAATCTTTAGATTTTTTTATTGCTTGACAAAATTTTCACAATGCCGTAATTTTGAAAAACCAAAAAAAATCAACCCCGGCGATAAATATTCAAAGGAGGATATACCGGCATGGCCACAGTCGAATACAAAGGTAAACAATTTACAGTTGACGAAGACGGCTTCCTGGAAAACCTGGACCAGTGGTGCCAGGAATGGGTGGATTATGTGAAGGATTCCGAAGGCATCAAAGAACTGACCGACGAGCATTGGAAAGTCATCAACATGCTCCAGGATTACTACAAAAAGAACGGCATCGCCCCCATGGTGCGGATCCTCTCCAAGGTGACCGGCTTCAAGCTGAAACACATCTATGAGCTGTTCCCCTCCGGACCGGGCAAAGGCGCATGTAAGATGGCAGGGCTGGCCAAGCCCACCGGTTGCGTCTAAGCATCCTCCATTTTCGATATACCATCATTACGCATTTGAGCAGGTTCCCCCTGTCCCAGGGGGAATCTGCTTACTTTTGCGCGGGGAAATTTCCCCTTGGCCGCGTTAAAAAGAATTATTTGACAATTATACCCTTTCCCCATTAAACTCCTGGTACATTAAACTGCCACAATAATCTTTTTTCAGAGTTCATGTCCACATAACGGCAGGGGAAATACCGCCGGCCGGGATGGAATTCCTGGAGGAGTAAGCCCATGTCCCGCCCCATTAATAAGGTCTTGTTCATCGAACCCCGGGCGCCCCGGCCTCATATCTTCAGCCGGGTGGCGATTCCCCGCCTGGGCCCGGTGCTGCTGGGGACAATTTTGCAGCGCCAGGGGCTGGAGGTCAAGGTCATCATCGAGGAGATCTCCCAGCCGGATTATCAGACTCTGGACTTTCACCCCGACCTGGTCTGTATCTCCAGCATCACCTCCACTGCGCCCCGGGCCTATGAACTGGCGGATTTTTATCGGGGGCAGGGGTTGCCGGTGGTCATGGGGGGGGCCCATCCCAGCTTCGTGGTCCGGGAGTCCTTGGATCATGCCGATTACGTCATCTGCGGGGAGGGGGACGAGGCCCTGCCGGAGCTGGTGGCCATCCTCAATAACGGCGGGGACGTAAGCGGGGTGCGGAATCTGGCCTACCTGGAAGGCGGGGCCGTGCGCCAAAATCCCTGGCGGCCGTTTCTGGGAAACCTGGACGACCTGCCCATCCCCAATTACGAGGTGGTCCACGACTGGAACGCCCGCCGGGGCCGCCGTTTCGTGTCCATCGCCACCTCCCGGGGCTGCCCCTTTAATTGCCGGTTCTGCGGGGTGATCAAACTCTTCGGCCGCAAGTACCGCTTCAATTCCGTGGATCGGGTGCTGGAGGAGATCAGGCAAAACGGGGTCAAGGCCCACCACGTCTTTTTTTGCGACGACAACTTCACCGCCAACCGGGAGCGGATCAAGGAATTATGCCAGCGCATGCTCCAGGAAAAGCTGAAGATAGAATGGAGCGCCCAGGTGCGGGTGGAGGCGGCCAAGGACGAGGAATTGATGGAGCTCATGGCCAAAACCGGCTGTTACTGCGTCTTTGTGGGCCTGGAATCCATCAATCCCGCCACCTTGAAGCTGTACAACAAATCCCAAACCGTGGAAAACATCGAGGAATGCGTCCTGAATTTCCACCGCCACGGCATCCGGGTCCACGGCATGTTCGTCTTCGGCTCGGAAGAGGACCACTACCAGGTCATCCGGGACACCGTGAAGTTTTCCCGGAAGTTGGATCTCGATTCCCTGCAGTACCTCATCCTCACCCCCGTCCCCGGCACCCCGGTCTACCAGGAACTGGAGGCCCAGAACCGTATCTTTTGCCACGACTGGAGCCATTACGACGGCCACCACGCGGTCTTCCAGCCCAAGCATCTTACCCCCTACGAACTCCAGTGGGAGACCATCCGGGCCATGAAAAAATTCTACTCCTGGCCCTCGGTCCTTAAACGCCTGATCGCCCGGGATTGGTTCTACGTGAAAATGAAGGCCTACGGCCGCATCCTCATGTGGCAGGCCCGGTGGAGCAAAAGCCCCCATGTGCTGCATCTGAAAGAGCGGCTCTTTGCCCGGGTGCGGCAACTGCGCCAGTGGCTCCCGGGCGGCGCCCAGATACAGCGGGTGGGCATTCCCGCGGAAATCTGGAATCTCGGCCCCTGGGAAAAAGGCCCCCGGGAATTTCTCCTGCGTTTCCTGGAGCGCCTGGGAGTGGAAGTGGTCCAGGAGGCCGTAAGCGACAAGACGGAAAACGCCATGCAGTTGGTGCAGGCGGAAATCGCCCGGCTCCAGGAAAAGGCCGACCTGATCCTGCTGCCTTTCTGGCAGGGACTGGAGGACGCCCGCCAGAAGATCAAGGACCTCCACCAGCAGGCCGCCGAAGAGACCATGGCCCGGCTGCTGGCCCTGGACTTCAACCGGGAAACCTTTTATAACGCCTGCATGGAACTGGGGTTATGCTTCCGGAAACGCCTCCAGGATATCAGAAGCATCTACTTCCAGACCCTGTCCGAAGTGGGCGCGCCGGTTTAATACCGTTTTTCGTTTTTGGTTTTTAGTTTTCAGTTTCCGGTTTTCGGAGCCTTTTGAAAAACTATTTTCTCTGCGTGTCTTTTCTCTGCGCCCTCTGCATCTCTGCGGTAAATTCTGCCTGTTTTTCACCGCAGAGACGCAGAGGACGCAGAGAAAGCGCAGAGGAATTAGGATCAAACATTTGCAGAGCCTCGGTTTCGGTTAAAAGAAAAAGGCTTTCGGTCCTCCTGCCTTTTGGTTATTGCAGGAGATTAATTACCTTAACGCCTTTCTTTTGATAGGTCTCCAGATGCTTATCGACGGTATAGATGGTATGCGCTCCAAAGGATAAGAAACCGGCGAGAATTAAGGAGTCGACCGCAGGAATACCCAAGCCATGACTAAGGGCTGCGGCTTGGGAGAGAACTTCGGGCGATTGGATCCAGGCAATTTTACAAACTGCGGGAATGGCTTCCAGGATGTCAGCAATCCACTTAATCCCCCTTTTTAAACCCAGCCTTTCCAGCTCAAAAAGAGTTAAACAGGAAACAACGCCTGCCTCCTCATCGCCCAGAAGAGTATTCCACACGGAAACCGCCCGCTCATTATCCTGAAGAATCGCGAAGAAAAAGCCGGTATCAAGCCCGATCATCTCTTCGTCCTTCCTCAATCAGATCATAAATGTCCGCCGGGACTTTTACCTTGCCCACCAAATCGAGGATCTTTTTCCCCATGGCGAGTTTCCTCTGGGCCACCAGGTAGTGCTCTAGGGCTTCGGAGGCTATGCTGGAGACAGACTTGCCCCGGTTGGCGGCCTCCCTTTTCAGGTTCTCACTTAAATTATCAGAAATATTAATAGTTAAGCGCATGGATGCACCTCCGGTTTATAAGCCTGATCATATCATATATTAAGCGCATAATATACATTCAAGATAAATAATCATGGTGAGAAACAAAGGGTGGACCCTGGAGATGGAGAACATGGCTGCCCCACCTTCTTCAAGCGGAGAACAGGGGGTTATAGTTGGGAGATTAAAGCCCATAGGTATAGTCCCCAGCCACGGCAGGCTACCGTACATTATCGTATAAACCTTAAATCACAAAAATACATTATGGTACATAAAGATTTTCTTAAAGTAACAGTTATGTTATTTATCCCCTCTATAAAAATATCTAAAAACTCCCGATAATTATTAATTTCCTGATAATTCAATAAGATATAATTTTATAGACTCTTTTGGCATCCTCATTGCTTATTCATCAATGCAAAAAATCAGTACAGGAGTTTTGGTATGCGTAAGGTGGCAATTTACGGCAAAGGTGGGATCGGTAAGTCCACCACCACTCAAAATACCGTGGCGGGGCTCGCCGAAATGGGACGGAAAGTGATGGTCGTGGGCTGCGACCCCAAGGCGGATTCCACCCGCCTGCTGTTAGGCGGCCTGGCCCAGAAAAGCGTGCTGGACACCCTCCGGGAGGAAGGCGAAGACGTGGACCTGGAGGATATCCGCCGCTGCGGGTTTTCCGGGACCGTGTGCGTGGAGTCCGGCGGGCCGGAGCCCGGCGTAGGCTGCGCCGGCCGGGGGATCATCACCTCCATTAACCTCCTGGAGCAATTGGGGGCCTATGCCGAGAGCGAATCCCTGGATTACGTCTTCTATGATGTCCTGGGCGACGTGGTCTGCGGCGGTTTCGCCATGCCCATCCGGGAAGGCAAGGCCCAGGAGATTTACATCGTCGTCTCCGGCGAAATGATGGCCATGTATGCGGCCAACAACATCTGCAAGGGCATCGTCAAATTCGCTGAAGCGGGCGGCGTGCGCCTGGGCGGCCTGATTTGCAACAGCCGCAACGTGGATAATGAAAAAGAGATGATCGAGGCCCTGGCCGCCAAGCTGGGCACCCAGATGATCCATTTCATCCCCCGGGACAATATGGTGCAGCGGGCGGAGATCAACCGCAAGACCGTAATTGAGTATGACTCGGCCCATTCCCAGGCCGATGAGTACCGCACCCTGGCCCGGAAGATCGAAGCCAACGAAATGCACGTCATCCCCAAGCCCATGAGCACCGATGATTTGGAAAAGCTGCTCATCGACTACGGGCTGGCGGGTTAGCGGGAGGAGGAAATGAACCTGAATACTTTCGCAGGATTAATGTTGTTAAGTTGGATGGGCGGCTGGACCGTAGCCATGGTCATCGCCGGTCTTAAAGCCAGGGCCGTGGCCCTGGCGCCGGCGGCCTCCCGGGAGAAGTTCTCCGGGAAATCCGCCCTAATCACCAGATAGCCCAGTTAAGGATCGGAGGAACAACCATGATTATGATCAGATCGGTGGTCAGGCCGGAGAAAGTGGACGCGGTCCTGGCCGCGTTAATGGAAGCGGGGTTCCCCGCAGTCACCAAGATGAGCGTGGTGGGCCGGGGCAAGCAGCGGGGCATCAAGATCGGGGAAATCACCTACGACGAAATCCCCAAGGAGCTGCTGCTCATGGTGGTGAAGGACCAGGACAAGGATTTCGTCATCAAGACCGTTCTCAAGGCGGCCCGCACCGGCGACAAAGGCGCTTACGGCGACGGCAAGATCTTCGTCTCCCCGGTGGAGGAAGTCTACACCATCAGCTCCGGCATCAAGGAAAACGCGGCCGGGGAGATGGAAGAGGTGAAGCCATGAAAGAGATCATGGCCGTAGTGCGCATCAACATGATGAACCGGACCAAGAAGGCCCTGGCGGAGGGGGGTATTTCCTCCATCACCGCCCGGGACGCCCTGGGCCGGGGCAAGGGCCTGGTGGATTTGACCCTGCTCGAAGGCGCGGAAAAAGGCTATGAGGAGGCCGTGGCCCAGTTGGGCCAGAGCCAGCGCCTCATCCCCAAGCGGGTCTTCTTTGTAGTGGTCCCGGACAAGCTGGTGAAAAAGACGGTGCAGACCATTATGGACGTGAACCGCACCGGCAAATCCGGGGACGGCAAGGTCTTTGTCATGCCCGTGGCGGATTCCGTCCGGGTGCGCACCGGCGAGGCCGGGGACCAGGTCTTGGATGAATTCTGAAGGATTAATCTCACGCAAAGACGCAAAGGCGCAAAGACATAATTGTTCTGGTTCCCAAGCTGTGCTTGGGAACCCAAATAGAACCCAAGCTTAGCTTGGGGGGCGCACCGATGCCAAGCCAAGCTTGGCGGACCATGGCGTTCCCAAGCACAGCTTGGGAACGAGCGAGATGAAGAAGTACTGGAGAAATAAAATGGCTACAGTGAATGCAGAAGAACTGGGCGCTCCCATTATCGACATCAACGCCGAAGAGGTGAAAAAGGAGCTGCTCAGCAAATATCCCACCAAGGTGGCGCGCAAAAGGGCCAAGCAGATCGTGGTCAACGAGGTGGCCCCGGACGGCACCGTGCCGGAGATTGCGGTCAACGTCCGCACCATCCCCGGGATCATCTCCCAGCGGGGCTGCACCTACGCCGGCTGCAAAGGCGTGGTTTTGGGCCCCACCCGGGACATCGTCAACATCACCCACGGGCCCATCGGCTGCGGGTTCTATTCCTGGCTGACCCGACGCAACCAGACCAAGCCGCCCGGCCCTGACGCCCATAATTTCATGACCTACTGCTTTTCCACGGATATGCAGGATGAGCAGATCATCTTCGGCGGCGAAAAGAAGCTGAAGCAGGCAATCCAGGAAGCTTACGACCTCTTCCATCCCAAGGCCATCGGCCTGTTCGCCACCTGTCCCGTGGGCCTCATCGGCGACGACGTCCACGCGGTGGCCCGGGAGATGAAGGAAAAGCTGGGGGATTGCAACGTCTTCGCCTTCAGTTGCGAGGGCTACAAAGGCGTGAGCCAATCCGCGGGCCATCACATCGCCAACAACGGCGTCTTCACCCACATCGTGGGTCTGGACGACACCGAGCGGGAGGACAAGTTCAAGATCAACATGCTGGGGGAATACAACATCGGCGGCGACGCCTTCGAGATCGAGCGCCTCTTCGAGGACTGCGACATCTCCCTGATCAGCACCTTCAGCGGCAACTCCAGCTATGAAAATTTTGCCAACTCCCACACCGCGGACCTCAACCTCATCATGTGCCACCGCTCCATCAACTACGTGGCGGAGATGATGGAAAAGAAGTTCGGCATCCCCTGGATCAAGGTGAACTTCATCGGCGCCGGGGCCACGGCCAAGTCGCTGCGGAAGATCGCCGGTTATTTCGAAGACAAGGAATTGTCGGCCCGGGTGGAAGAGGTCATCGCCCGGGAGACGCCGGCCGTGGAGAAGGTGCGCCGGGAAGTGGAAGCGCGCTGCCGGGGCAAAAGGGCCATGCTCTTCGTGGGCGGCTCCCGGGCCCATCACTACCAGGAGCTTTTCAAAGAGATCGGCATGGAAACCATCGCCGCGGGCTACGAGTTCGCCCACCGGGACGACTACGAAGGCCGGCGGGTGCTGCCCTCCATCAAGGTGGACGCGGACAGCCGCAACATTGAAGAACTGCACGTGGAGCCGGACCCCGGGCGCTACCGGCCCCGGCTGGCCCCGGAGGGGATCAACAGGCTGGCCCAGGCCGGCATCGAACTCAGCGGCTACGAGGGCATGATGCCGGAGATGGCCAGCGGCTCCTTGGTTATTGACGATATCAGCCAGTTCGAGACGGAAAAGCTCATCGAAATCTACCGGCCGGACATCATCTGCGCGGGCATCAAGGAAAAGTACGCCATCCAGAAGAGCGGCGTACCCATGAAACAACTGCACAGTTACGACTCCGGCGGCCCCTATGCGGGTTTTCAAGGCGCCATCAACTTCTACCGGGAGATCGACCGCATGGTCAACAGCAAGGTCTGGAAGTACCTGAAGGCCCCCTGGCAGGAACACCCGGAACTGGCGGCCAAGTACGTCTGGGAATAAAACGGTCTTCGGTCTTCGGTCTTCGGTCTCCGGTCTTCGAATTGGTGGGCGATGACCACTGCATCGGTACCCCCTTAACTTTGAACCTTGAACTTTGAACTTTGAACTATCAAGGATAACACCATGTTACTGAGACATACACCCAAAGAAGTCAAAGAACGCACGGCCTTGGCCATCAACCCGGCCAAGACCTGCCAACCCATCGGGGCCATGTACGCGGCTTTGGGCATTCACGGCTGCCTGCCCCACAGCCACGGCTCCCAGGGGTGCTACGCGTATCACCGCAGCACCCTGACCCGGCACTACAAGGAGCCGGTGATGGCGGCCACCAGTTCCTTCACCGAAGGCGCGTCCGTCTTCGGCGGGCAGGCCAACCTGATCCAGGCCATTAACAACATCTTCAGCGTTTATGAGCCGGAAGTCATTGCCGTGCACACCACCTGTCTCTCGGAGACCATCGGCGACGACATCCCCCAGATCATCGCCAAGGCCAGGGATGAAGGCAAGATTCCCCCGGGCCGCCACGTCATCCATGCCAACACCCCCAGCTACGTGGGGTCCCATGTCACCGGCTTCGCCAACATGGTCAAGGGCATGGTGGACTATCTGGCCAAGTCGAACGGCCACAAGGAGAGCCGGGTCAACATCATTCCCGGCTACGTGGAGCCCTGCGACATGGAGGAGATCAAGCGCCTGGCCGCGGAGCTGGGGGTGCCCCATATCATGTTCCCGGACACCTCGAACGTGCTCAACGCCCCCCAAACCGGCCGCTACCACATGTTCCCCCCCGGGGGCGTCACCGTGGAAGAATTGACCCTGGCCGGCAGCAGCGTGGGCACGGTGGCCCTGGGGCGTCTCGCTTCGGGGCCCGCGGCCCGAGCCCTGGACACCAAGTGCAAGGTGCCCTGCGAGATCCTGGACCTGCCCATCGGCTTGAAGGCCACGGATATCTTCATCGACACCCTGCGGCAGATCGCCGGGGTGACCGTGCCCGACTCCATCAACATCGAGCGGGGCCGGCTGGTGGACGTGATCACCGACATGCACCAATACTTCTTCGGCCGCAAGGTGGCCCTGGCGGGAGACCCGGATCAACTGATTTCCCTGACCCAGTTCCTGGTGGACCTGGACATGTGGCCCATCCACATCGTCACCGGCACCCCGGGGAAGAAGTTCGAGAGCCGGATCAAGGAGATCACCAAGGACGTGCCCCATCCGGTGAACGTCCGGGCCACGGGCGACATGTTCCTGCTGCACCAATGGCTGAAGAGCGACCCGGTGGACCTGCTCATGGGCAATACCTACCTCAAGTACATTGCCCGGGACGAGGACATTCCCCTGGTGCGCTTCGGCTTCCCCATCCTGGACCGCATCGGCCACAGCTACTTCCCCACCGTGGGCTACCGGGGGGGTCTGAGGCTGCTGGAGATGATCCTGGACGCCATCCTGGACCGCAAAGACCGGGACGCGCCGGAAGAGAGCTTTGAGCTGGTGATGTAAGAGCGCGCCGTAAGCAGTGAGCCGTGGGATAAGGATAACTGACTGGGGTTAAAAGGGAAAAAGGGGAAGAGGGGAAAAGGCAAGAGAGGCTTTTTAATGACGATCACCGTATTTCCTTTTAACCTTTTAACCTTTTCCCCTTTTAACCCCATTTGTGGGACAGCAACGCAAATAAAAATGGAGCATAAAAACCATGGAAAAACCTGAACATCATATCTTCGTGTGTATGAGTTTTCGGGGCCTGGAGCCCAAAGGCAAGTGCATTAAGAAAAACGCCGGGGAACTGCTGGGCTACCTGGAATCCGAGTTGGCCGACCGGGGCCTGGACAACGTCATGGTCTCCACCACCGGCTGCCTGAAAGTCTGCGACAGCGGCCCGGTGCTGGTCATCTATCCCCAAGGCTACTGGTACGCCGGAGTGGACGGCGAAGACGCCATCGACGCCATCCTGGACGGCCTGGAGAACGGCGGGCCGGCCAAGGAATACTTGATGAGTTGAATTTAGGGAGAGGAAGCTTTCAGCTATCAGCTGTCGGCTGTCAGCTAAAGAAGAGAAAGATAGAAGCTGAATTTCGGTCAGTCTTTAGAAAGCTGAAAGCTGACCGCTGAAAGCTGAAAGCTCAGAAGGAGCCCGATCATGGAATCCGTTATCTTCGAAGAAAGACAAAACCAGGTCCACCGCAAAGGGAAACAACCCTTCGACCTGGCCTGTAACAAGGACAGCCTGGCCGGGGCCGTCAGCCAGCGGGCCTGCGTCTTCTGCGGCTCCCGGGTGGTGCTCTACCCCATCGCCGACGCCCTGCACCTGGTGCACGGCCCCATCGGCTGCGCCGCGTACACCTGGGACATCCGGGGCGCGCTCTCTTCGGGACCGGAACTGCACCGCCTGAGCTTCTCCACGGATTTGCAGGAAAGGGACGTGATCTTCGGGGGCGAGAAAAAGCTCTACCGGGCGTTGAAGGAACTCATCGAGCGGCACCATCCCAAGGCGGCCTTTGTTTATTCCACCTGCATCGTCGGCCTCATCGGCGATGACCTGGAAGGGATCTGCAAGAAGGCCAGCCAAAAAACCGGGATTCCCGTGCTGCCGGTACAGTCCGAAGGCTTCAAAGGCAACAAGCGGGCCGGCTACCACGCGGCCTGCCAGGCCATGTTCCGGCTGGTGGGCGCCGGCGATACCACCGGCATCAGCAAGCATAGCGTCAACATCCTGGGAGATTTCAACCTGGCCGGGGAAATCTGGATCATCCGGGACTATTTCCAGCGCATGGGCATCGAGGTGGTGGCCAACATCACCGGCGACGGCCGGGTGGGCGACTTACAAAGGGCCCACGGCGCGGCCCTGAACGTGGTGCAGTGCTCCGGGGCCACCATGGACCTGGCCTTGATGATGGAGGAAGTTTACGGCATCCCCCACGTCCGGGTCTCGTACTTCGGGGTGGAGGACATGGCCGAATCCCTCTATACCGTAGCCCGTTTCTTCGATGACCCGAAGGTCATGGAGCGGACCCGGAAACTGGTGCGGGAGGAGCTGGCGGGGCTGTACCCGAAGCTCCAGGAATTCCGCCGGGCCTTAACCGGCAAAAAGGCCGCCATCTACGTGGGCGGCGCGTTCAAGGCCTTCTCCCTGGTCAAGGCCTTCCGTCTCCTGGGCATGGAGGTGGTGCTGGTGGGATCGCAGACCGGGACTCCTGCAGACTACCAGGAACTCCACGACATCACCGACGAAGGCACCATTATCGTGGACGATTCCAATCCCCTGGAACTCTCCAGCTTCTTGAAGGAGAAGGACGTGGACATCTTCGTGGGCGGCGTCAAGGAACGCCCCATCGCCTACAAGCTGGGGGTGGGCTTTTGCGATCACAACCATGAACGCAAGGAAGCCCTGGAAGGTTTCGTGGGCATGCTGAA
>Ga0233425_10007791_pt1 | contig 14768 bp, 11 predicted proteins | sample Watercolumn_Towu_2_FD_181712 | JGI IMG/M metagenome (GOLD analysis project Ga0233425, IMG submission 181712) | Freshwater microbial communities from Lake Towuti, South Sulawesi, Indonesia - Watercolumn_Towuti2014_140_MG | ecosystem: Environmental > Aquatic > Freshwater > Lake | place...
GGTGGCGGCCGACGAGGTGATCGTGTGCGAGGGATACACCGACGTGATCGGGTTCTTTCGTGCCGGCGTGCCGCGCGCCGTGGCGACCTGCGGCACGGCGCTCACCGAGGACCACGTGCGCACGCTGCAGCGGTTTGCCAAGCGTGTGGTGCTGGCCTTCGACGCGGACGCGGCGGGCCAGGGTGCCGCGGAGCGCTTCTACGAATGGGAGCGCAAGTACGAGGTGTCGGTGTCGGTCGCACAGTTTCCCGCCGGGAGCGATCCCGCGGACCTCGCGTCGCGGGACCCCGAGGCGCTCGCGCGGGCCGTGGGGGACGCCGCGTCGTTCCTCGCCTTCCGCCTCGGTCGCGTGCTGCGGGCGGGGTCGCTCGCGACTCCCGAGGCGCGCTCGCGCACCGCCGAGCGGGCGATGGGCGTGGTGAACGAACATCCCGACCCGCTCGTGCGCAAGATGTACGCGGGCCAAGTGGCGACGCACACGGGCACCTCGGCGACGGACCTGGAGCGCATCGCGGAGCGGCGCGCACGGCGGCCGACCGTGGAGGTGGTGGCCGCGGCATCGCGCGGCGCCAAGACGGAGTCGGCGGAGTTCGTCGTGCTCGCGCTCCTGATCATCGAGTGGGACGCGCTCGCACCGTGGCTGAGCGGTGAGATGTTCACCGACGAGGTGCACCGGCGCGCATACGACGCGTTGGGTGCGGCCGGTGGCGAGCTCGAGCCCGCGATCGCGGCGGCCGACGCGGAGGCGCGCGAGGTGCTCGAGCGTGCGGCGGTCGCGGACGTGGATGCACAACCCGTGAAGGAGGCGTGGAACCTGCTCGCCGCCGCGGCCCGGCGCCGCCTCGCACATCGTCGGGCGGTGAGCGACCCAGAGGCGATCCGTGCCGACCGCGACGCGCGGTTGCTGCTGGAACATCTGGACGACCCCGATGTGGCAGAATCGGCGGCGCAGGAACTGCTGGGGTGGCTGAACGCCACCTCGGAAGGGGGACGGTGAGCTCGGCCATGGGCACCTCGGCTGCGCGAGAGACGATCGGGAGCGACCCGGTCCGGCTGTACCTCAACGAGATCGGGCAGGTGGACCTGCTGACGGCCGACGAGGAGCGCGACCTCGGGCGGCGCATCCGCGCGGGTCAGGCCGCGGCCGCGCGGCTCGCGGCGCACCGCGCCGAGATCACCGATGCCGAGGTGCGCGCGTTGCAGCGCCGCGCCGCCGACGGACTGCGGGCCAGGGAGCACATGGTGCGTGCCAACTTGCGCCTCGTCGTGTCGATCGCGCGCCGCTACGACCGGCGCGAGGTGCAACTGGCCGACCTGATCCAGGAGGGCAACATCGGCCTGATGCACGCGGCCGAGAAGTACGACCCCGAGAAGGGGTTCAAGTTCTCGACCTACGCCACCTGGTGGATCCGCCAGGCGATGACGCGCGCGCTCGCCGACCAGGGCCGCAACATCCGCATCCCGGGGCACATGATGGAGATCGTCCACCGCGTGCAGCGCGCCGAGCGGGACCTCACGGCGGAGTTGCGCCGCGACCCGACGCCCGAGGAGGTGGCGGCGCGCTGCGACCTGAGCGTCGAGAAGCTGCTCGAGATCATGCAGATCGCCGTGTCCACGACGAGCCTGGACGCGCCCGTCGGCCAGGACTCCGACGACCTCACGGTGGGGGACACGATCCCGAGCGAGACGGTCGACGACCCGTCGGAGTCCACGGAGCGGGCCCAGTTGCGGGCGGCGGTGGAACGCACGCTCACGGACCTCGCGCCGCGGGACCAGGAGATCCTGCGGATGCGCTTCGGGATCGGGGAGTACACGCGCCAGCACACGCTCGAGGAGGTGGCGGGGCGCATGAAAGTGACCCGCGAGCGGGTGCGCCAGATCGAGCAGAAGACGCTCGCGCGACTGCGACACCCGCACAACGCGGCGAGCCTGCGCGCGTTCCTCGCCGACGGCTGACGCGCCGCGCGCTCGCGACGCGAGGGTGCGGCATTAGGCTGAGTGAGCCGTATTCCGGGGTAGCTCAGCTGGCAGAGCAACGGACTGTTAATCCGTGGGTCGTGGGTTCGATCCCCACCCCCGGAGCCACCGCACACGCGACGCCGTGTCGTCGCGCTGCGGCGCAACCCGAGGGCGGTGGACCGCGCGCGTAGGGTGCGGGACGGGCCAGTAGCTCAGTGGTCAGAGCAGGGGACTCATAATCCCTCGGTCGTTGGTTCGATCCCAACCTGGCCCACCGGGGCGGCACCCCATTCAGCGAATGTTCACCGAGCGGGACACGGCGCGTTCGACGCCGCACCGTATGGTTCGGGACATGGCGGTGGATCTCGCCCATCACGTCGTGCGGCGCTTCACCTACGGGTCCACCCCGGAGCTGCTCGATCTCGTCCGAGCCCGGGGCGTCGACCGGTGGTTCGAGGAGCAACTGCGACCCGACTCGGTGGCCGACGACGTCTGCGAGGGCGTCATCGCGAGCCACCCGGGCTTCTATTGGGGCCAGCTGCGGTCGTACGCCGAGGTCCAAGGCGTACGGGACTCGCTGAGCGGTACCGGGCTGCCTCCCGACTCGATGTTCCAGAACGCAAAACGCAATCTGAACTACGCGCGACGGCTCCTGAGTACTCGTCAGGTCTTCGAGACCATGGTGGAGTTCTGGTCCGAGCACTTCAACATCAACGATGCGTCGGGGAAGGGCGCGGGCCTGCTGAACGCCTACGGGCTGGATTGGGAGGTCTCCGTGGTTCGGGCGCATGCGCTCACCTCGTTTCCTCGCATGCTCCGAGCCGCGGTGTACCACCCGGCGATGATCGTGTGGCTCGACGGGGAGTACTCGCGCAAGTCCTCGCCCAACGAGAACTTTGCGCGCGAACTGCTCGAGCTGTACACCGTCACCCCCGACGCGGGGTACACCCAGGACGACGTCGTGCACGCGGCACGGTTGTTCTCGGGTCTGCGGGGCCCGTGGCAGCGCACACCCTCGGCACCGCGCGCGGGGATGGTCGGCATGCACGCCGTGGACGACCAGACCTTCATCGACGTGAGTCAACAGCACTTCGGCTCCTTCAGGGTCATGGGCTGGAGCGGGTCCGCCACCACGCCGAGCGGGGTCGTGGCCGCAATCGACGGCCTGGTGGCGTACCTCGCGGGTCATCCGGCCACGGCTCGCAACGTCGCGACCAAGCTGGCTCGGCGTTACGTGGCCGACGCACCATCGCCCCAGCTCATCGGAGACCTCGCGCGGCACTTCTCCGCCGTCGGTGGTGACACCCCGGGGATGCTGCGGGCACTCGTCGCGCACGGCGAGTTTCGCGCCGCGGTCGGTCGCAAGCTCAAGCGGCCGACGGAGGATCTCATCTCCCTTGCCCGTGCGCTCCAACTCGTGCCGGATCCCGCGAAGTTCGGCTGGGTGGGACGCTCCGGGGGCACGGCAGCGGTGAATTGGGGCTTCGATCAGCTCCTCGGGCGATTGGGACACCAGCATGCGCGTTGGCCGCTGCCGGACGGATACCCCGACACGGAGGAGTACTGGAACGACTCGGCCTCGCACGTCGCGCGTTGGTACGCGCATCAGATCTTGGTGGGCGGTGCGGCCGCGTCGACCGCGGGAATGCAGCCGGCGCGCTGGGGGTCGCTCGTGTCGTCGTCGACACCCGCGACTGTCCCCGACATCGTGGACGCGGTCGCGTCCCGACTGCTGCAGCGGCCGCTCTCCACGGAGTCCCGAGCGGCGGTGATCGCGGCGGCGTCGCGCACGCGGGGTGCAGTCACGGAGTCGACGCGCGACGCAACCTGCGCCCTCGTTGCGTTCCTCGTCACGTCGCTACCCGAGTGGGTCGAGCGGTGAGCGCCGTACGGCGGACCTCGCCATGACGAACCCGCGCGGGCAGTACGCCTCACGGAGGGATTTCATCGGCGGGTCCCTGGCGGCGGGCGCGCTGCTGTCGCTTCCGAGCGGGGTTCGTGCTGCCGTGGGGCCACGGACGCAAGCGACCGTGGCCCCGGCCGGTGATCTCGCGGCGCAAACGGGCGTGGTCGTGCACCTGTTCCTGCGTGGGGGATTCGACGGGCTCTCCGCGATCTTTCCGCTCGGCGACGCGGACCTGCGCGCCGCGCGACCCGTCATCACCGTGCCCGATGCGGCGGCCCTCAACCTCGGCAACGGTTGGGGCCTGCACCCCGCACTCGCACCGCTCGTGCCGTACTGGAACGCGGGAGAGCTTGCGATCGTCGTCGGCGTGGGTGCCACGACGCACACCCGCAGCCACTTCGACGAGACCAATGCGGTGACGCGCGCGAGCTTCGGTGGCTCGACGCTGTCACGCACCGGATGGATCGCGCGTGCGACCGACGAATTGACCGAGAGGGCCTCCCTGCAGAGCGTGTCGATCGCGTCCTCCACCCTGGCATCACGCAACGGCACCAAGCCGTCGCTCTCCGTCGGTCGACTGTCGAACACGCGCTTTCCGAGCGTCACGGGGCTCTCCTCGGTCACGTTTGCAGACTTCGTCCGGGAGGTGGGGCGCTCGTCCGGCTCGTCGTGGGCCGCGCGCGCGACCGCGACCACCGACGCAGTGCGCCTCGTCGAGGGCCTCCGCACCGTGGAGCCTGCCGTGACCTACCCCACCACGGACACGGCCGCACGACTGCGGGATGCGGCCGCGCTCATCAAGGGGGACGCGGGCGTGCGATTCGTCGACCTGGACTTCGCCGGCGACTGGGACCTGCACGCGGGCATCGGCACCGTGGACGCGGGGACGATGCGCGGACTGCTCACCGACCTCGCCGTGTCGCTCGCGATTTTCCGTGCAGACCTGGGGGCGCACTGGTCCCGCGTCACAGTGGTCACCTCCACCGAGTTCGGTCGCCGCGTGCGGGAAAACGCGAGCCAGGGCGCGGACCACGGTTGGGCGTCGGCGATGTTCGTGCTCGGCGGGGCGGTCAAGGGCGGTCGTGTCCTCGGCGCATTCCCCGGCCTCGCGCCGTCGCAGCTTGCGGATGGGGACGTGCGGGTCACCACCGACTACCGATCGGTGCTGGCAGAAGTGCTCACGCGGGGCGCGGGCCTGCCGGGTGCGTCGATCGGGCGAGTCTTCCCGCGATTCAGCCCCGTGTCGGTCGACGCCATGCGCTGACGGGCGCGGCGCACCCGTGCAGGGGGTGGTGGGGCGGGCGACTACGCTCGCGGACACAACAAGGGGCGGCTCAGCCGACCCCGACCCGACCGGCACCCGTCGGAAGGGCACGCGTGCGGCCCCGCCGCGCGAGGAGGAGACAGCAATCATGAAGAAGCGCAACGGACTGAAGTCCGCAGCCTTCGCACTCGCCGCATTCGCGCTCGTCGCGGGTGCGTGCGGTGGCGACGACGCCGCGGACGACACCGCAACCGAGGAGACGACCGCCGAGGAGACGACGGAGGAGACCGCGGCCCCGCTGCCCGGCGCCGGCGTGCTCGCGTGCATGGTCACCGACACCGGCGGCGTGGACGACAAGGGGTTCAACCAGATCTCGTACGAGGGCATGAAGAAGGCGGAGGCCGAGCTCGGCGTCACCATCGACCTGCTCGAGTCCTCGAGCGACGCGGACTACGCGCCGAACCTCCAAGCCTTCGCCGACAAGGGCTGCAACATCACCGTCACGGTGGGGTTCCTCCTCGGTGATGCGACCAAGGCGGCAGCCGAGGCCAACACCGACCTGAACTACGCGATCGTCGACTTCGCCTACGACCCGGCCGTGGCCAACGCCCGCGGTCTGGTGTTTGCGACCGACCAGCCCTCGTTCATGGCCGGCTACATGGCCGCCGCGATGACGAAGACCGGCACCGTCGCCACCTACGGCGGCATCAACATCCCGCCGGTCACCATCTTCATGGAGGGCTTCCGACTGGGCGTCGAGTACCACAACGCGCAGAAGGGCACGAGCGTGAAACTGCTCGGCTGGGACGGCAAGGACGGCACCTTCGCGGGCAACTTCGAGAGCCTCGACGACGGCAAGAACATCGCCAAGAGTCAGGCCGACGAGGGTGCGGACATCATCTTCCCGGTCGCGGGCCCGGTGGGTCTCGGCTCCGCGCAGTTCGCCAAGGAGTCGGCCGGCAAGGTGCGGATCATCGGCGTGGACGTGGACATGAGCAAGTCCAACCCCGACGCGGCGGAGGTCTACATCGCCTCGGTCCTGAAGAACATCGACGCGGCCGTGTTCGCGGCGATCAAGGACACGGTGGAAGGCGCGGCGACGAGTGACAACTACGTCGGCACGCTCGCCAACGGTGGCGTGGGCGTGGCGTTCACCGACGTGCCCGCGGACATCCAGTCGGAGGTCGAGGCCATCGGCGCCGGTATCGCCGACGGGAGCGTGAAGATCGGGGGCTGACCCCGTTCGGGACCTCCGAATTCCTCGGTCTCGGGGGCCGGTCGCGTGAGCGGCCGGCCCCCGAACCGTTTTGGTCTAGCGTCGAGTCGGTGACGCAGCCGTCCGTGCCGTCGACGACGTACGAACTGCGCGGCATCACGAAGCGTTTCCCCGGCGTCGTCGCCAACGACGACGTGCACCTCACGATCCGCACCGGCGAGGTGCTCTGCCTCGTGGGCGAGAACGGCGCCGGCAAGTCCACCCTCATGAACGTGCTCTACGGCCTGTACAAGGCCGACGAGGGCGAGTTGCACATCGACGGCAGGCCGAGCGTGTTCCACTCGCCGGCGGATGCGATCGCTGCCGGCATCGGCATGGTGCACCAGCACTTCATGCTCGTGCCCAACTTCTCGGTGGCCGAGAACGTGGTGCTGGGCGCCGAGCCCATGGGCCGCGCGGGCACCCTCGACATCGACCGTGCCCGGGCGATGGTGCGGGAGGTCTCGGATCGCTACCACCTCAACCTGGACCCCGACGCCGTGGTGGAGGAGCTGCCCGTGGGCGTGCGCCAGCGCGTCGAGATCGTCAAGGTGCTCCTGCGCGACGCCAAGGTGATCGTGTTCGACGAGCCCACGGCCGTGCTCACCCCGAGCGAGATCCTCGAGTTCTTCGAGATCGTGCGCACGCTCGTGCGGGCCGGACGGGGCGTGGTGTTCATCACGCACAAGCTCAAGGAGGCCCTCGAGATCGGCGACCGCATCAACGTCCTGCGGCGCGGCAAGGTGGTGGGTGACGCCGACCCCGCCACGGCCACCGAGGCGGTGATCGCGGAGATGATGGTGGGTCGGCCGGTGCAGTTGACCGTGACGAAGGGGGCAGCCGCGCCGGGTACGGCGGTGCTCGATGTGCAGGGCCTCTCGGTGGTGGATCCCGACGGTCGCACGGTGGTGGACGACGTGTCGTTCGTCGTGCGCGCCGGGGAGATCGTCGGCGTGGCCGGGGTGCAAGGCAACGGTCAGACCGAGCTCGTGGAGGCCCTCAGTGGGCTGCGTCGAGCAGCGTCGGGCCGCATCCTGCTCGACGGACGGGACGTCACGGGTGACTCCCCGCGGGAGCGCCACGCGGCGGGCATGGGCCACATCCCCGAGGACCGCCAGCGACAGGGGCTCGTCACCGACCTGACGATCACCGAGAACCTCGTGCTCACCCGCTACCACGACGACGAGTTCTCCTCGGGCATCTCGATGCGGTGGGACGACGCGCGCACGGTGGCCGCGGACCTCGTGGCGCGCTACGACATCCGCACGCCGGACCCCGAGCAGGCGGCGAGCACGCTGTCGGGCGGCAACCAGCAGAAGGTGATCGTCGCGCGAGAGTTGAGCCGCGACATCCGCCTCGCGCTCGCGGCGCAGCCGACCCGCGGCGTGGACGTCGGCTCGATCGAATACATCCACGCACGCATCGTCGAGGAGCGCGACTCGGGCACCGCCGTGCTCATCGTGAGCACCGAGCTCGACGAGGTGATGGCGCTCGCCGATCGGGTCGTCGTGATGTACCGCGGACGGATCGTGGCCGACCTCGACCCGCGCACCGTGTCGCACATGGACGTCGGGCTCTACATGGCGGGCTCGCGCCCCGGCGCGCCGGCGGAGGCGGCCGGTGCGGGGGCACGCGGCGCGGCCACGGCACGATGACGGAGACGCTCAAGGCGCTGCGCTACACGGCGCTCGCGGTGGTCGCCGCGCTGTTCGTGAGTGCCTTCATCATCGTCATCACCGACATCGCCGCCCTGCGCGAGGGCGACGTGCTCACGGCGCTCGACACGCTGCGGCTCGCCTACTGGTCGCTGTTCAAGGGCTCCTTCGGGAGCCTGCGCGCGATCTCGGCCACGATCACGGGCGCCACGCCGCTGATGCTCGCGGGGCTCGCGGTGTCCGTGGCGTTCAAGGCCGGGCTGTTCAACATCGGCGCCACGGGCCAGATGCTCGCGGGCGGCATGACCGGCCTGTGGGTGGGCTTCGCCCTCGACGTGCCCGGCCCGATCCACGTGACGCTCGCGTTGGTGGCGGGCGCGCTCGGAGGGGCGGTGTTCGGCGCGATCCCGGGCGTGCTCAAGGCGCGCACCGGCGCCCACGAGGTCATCACCACGATCATGCTGAACAGCATCGCCGGTTTCCTCACGCTGTGGCTGCTCAAGACCGAGGCGTTCAAGCGGGAGGGCCGCGACGACGCGATCTCCAAGCTGATCGACGAGGACGCCAAGTTGCCGCGCCTCTTCTGGTTCATGGGCACGCGCATCGACCTGCAGGCGCACCTCGGCTTCGTCGTGGCGCTCGCGTGCGTCGCGGTCTTCTGGTGGCTGCTCAACAGGACGACCACCGGTTTCGAGTTGCGTGCCACGGGGCTCAACCAGGAGGCCGCGCGCTACGCGGGCATGCGCACGCGCAGCCTGATGGTCGTCGCGATGACACTGGCCGGTGCGTTCGCCGGACTCGCGGGTGCCTCGGAGGTGCTCGGCCTCTACGGCTTTGCGTCCGCGAGCCTCGCGGGCGACATCGGCTTCGATGCGATCGCCGTTGCACTGCTCGGCCGCTCGACCCCCGTCGGCACGGCCGTCTCGGCGATCCTCTTCGGCGCGCTGCAGGCGGGCGGGCGCCAGATGCAGGTCAACACCGACGTACCGATCGACCTCATCATCGTGCTGCGCGCGCTCATCGTCATGTTCATCGCCGCGCCGCTGCTCGTGAAGGCGATGTACCGACTGAAGGGCGAGGCGCAGAGCCACGGCCAGACGTTCCGCGGGTGGGGCGGATGAGCGCCCCCGCGCTCGTGGTCTCGGCCGAGCAACGCCGCCGGGCGCGCAACCTGGGCGTGGCCTACCTCGCGCTCGCGGCATTCACCATGCTGGTGTTCACGCGCCGGGCCGCGGACGCGACCTTCAAGATTTCCGGGACGGGGTCGTTCGCGTTGCCGGCAGAGCGCTTCGGCTGGCTGCTGGGCGTCCTGCTCGTGGCGCTCGGTGCGGTGCAGTTGCTGCGCGGCTTCGGGCGGCTGTCCAACGTGGTGCTGGCGCTCGCGACCGCGGCCGTCTTCATGGCGTTCCTGTCGTGGGCCGCGTCGGGGGAGTCGTTCAGCTTCGTGGGCATGCTGCAGGACACCGTCAGCCGCAGCGTGCCGATCACGCTGGGCGCCCTCGGGGGCATCCTCAGCGAGCGCAGCGGGATCATCAACATCTCGATCGAGGGCATGCTGCTCGGCGCGGCGTGCACGAGCGCGATCGCGGGGTCGCTCGTCAACCTGTGGGTGGGCGCGCTCGTGGGCGTCGGCACGGGCGTGGCACTGGCGGCGGTGCTGGCAGTGCTGTCGATCCGCTACCGCGTCGACCAGGTGATCGTCGGGTTCGCCATCAACTTCTTCGCGCTCGGCATCACGTCGTTCGTATCGTTCCGCGTGCTGGTGCCGAATCCCGACTTCAACGGCCTCTCGCCCGTGATGCCGATCCGCGTGCCGCTGCTCGCCGACATCCCGTTCGTCGGGGAGATCCTGTTCGTCCAGACGGTCTTCGTGTATGCGTCCTTTGCCGCGGTGGCGCTGCTCACCTGGGCGCTGTACCGCACGCGCTGGGGCCTGCGCACCCGCGCCATCGGCGAGTACCCGAAGGCCGCGGGCACCCTCGGCGTGGACGTGCTGCGACTGCGCTACCGCAACCTGCTGCTCGCGGGCGGAGTGGCCGGCTTCGGCGGCGCGTGGTGGCCGATCGGCACGGTCGGGCGTTTCGACCAGAACATCACGGGCGGCCGCGGCTTCATCGCGCTCGCCGCCGTGATCTTCGGCCGTTGGCACCCCGTCGGGGCGTTCACGGGGGCGCTCGTGTTCGCGCTCGCGGAGGCGGTGCGGCTCAAGATCGGCAACTTCGACACGGGGATCCCGAGCGAGTTCCTGTTGATGGCGCCGTACGTGGTGACGCTCGTCGTCGTCGCGGGTTTCATCGGTGCGAGCCGTGCGCCCAAGGCCGCGGGCCAGCCGTACGACGAGCAGTAGCCGGATGCGCGTCGGCGCATCGACGGGGTCGGCTAGGCGCCCTTCGGGCGGAAGGCGACGACGCCGTCGCCGAGCTCGAGGCGCGGGCCGCCGATGAGGTCCACGCAGTAGGGCACCGCGGGCATCACCGCATCCAGGCACTCGGCGATCGAAGAGGGCTTGCCCGGCAGGTTGACGATCAGGGTCGCGCCGCGGATGCCCGCGGTCTGGCGCGAGAGGATCGCGGTCGGCACGACGCGCAGGCTGGTGGCGCGCATCAGTTCGCCGAAGCCGGGCATCAACTTGTCGCACACCGCCTCGGTGGCCTCGGGCGTGACGTCGCGCGCGGCGGGGCCCGTGCCGCCCGTCGTGACCACGAGGCAGCAGCCCTCGTCGTCGGCCAGTGCGGCGAGCGTGTCGGCCACGAGGTCCATCTCGTCGGGGATCACGCGCGCGACGGCCTCCCACGGGGAGGTGACGTGGCGGGTCAGCCACTCGCGGATGGCGGGGCCGCCGCGATCCTCGTAGACGCCCGCCGAGGCGCGATCCGAGACGGTCACGATGCCGATGCGGGCGGGCACCGATGGCGACGCGGCGCTCACCAGTGCACCTGCGCGGGGTCGCGGTACGCGCGACCGAGCGTGGCGTGCCGCGCGAGGGACTTCCAGATCTGGCGTGCGCCGAAGCGCACGCCCGCGAGCGACCGCGCCGAGAACGACACGGCCTGCAGTTGCTCCACCGCACCGCGAAACGACCGCAGCAGGCTCGCCTCGACCTGCCCGAGCGGCCGGGGCGCCACGATCGCGGCGAAGGTGCGCGTGGGGTAGCCGAAGCGCTCGTGGTCCATCGCGTAGGTGGCGGCGAGCCGGTTGGCGGTGTGCTGGTCGCAGACCTCGGCGAGCGGGATGCCGAAGCCCTGGTTGTGGCGCTCCAGCTCGAGGCGGGTGTCGGCCCGTCGATTGACCTCGGCCACGAGCCGGGCCATCTCCTCGGGCTCCTCCACGCGCACGCGCATCGTGTAGTCGAATCGGTCGGGCTGCACGATGTGCGTCTGGGGCAGGAAGTGGTGGTCCTCCATGAAGGCGTCGGTGTGCTCGGCGATCGCGCGCGCGAACCGCGCGAAGCTCGCCGCCACGTCGATGCGGCCGTCGGCGAGCTCGTCGGGGCACAGCTCGATCGCACGGTCGGGGGTGCCGGGGGCGCGCGAGAAGATGCGGTTTTCCCACGCCGAGTACGCACGGGCCAGCGGGTCGCGCGTGGCATAGACGCGCAGCCACTCGGGGGACGCGAGGACCTCCTCGATCTCGCGCAGCGGGAGGTCCACCAGCTTGGGCAGGCCGTTCACGCGGCGCTCGTGGATCGTCTGGGATCGCGCGATGTGCGGGCCGACGAGCCTTTCGACGCGTGCGGCGTCGTAGCTGCCGTTGGCCCTCGCGAGCAGCAGTTTGAGGCTGCTGCAGGCCACCTTGGTCGTCGGGCAGTACATCACCTTGATGCGCGGCGCCACGAGGATGAATCCCGCCCACGGCGCGAGGGCGAAGCGTCCGCGGCGCGCCACGCTCAGGCCCCCGCGGCGGGGGCGGTCGCCCCGGGCGGCACGACGAGTGCGGCAAAGACCATGCGCACGGAATCCGCGAGGGGCTCGCCCCGGCCCACCGCGACGTCGGGAGCGGTCGGCGCCTCGTACGGCGAGTCGACGCCCGAGACGCCCCCCATCCGCCCCTCGCGCACCGCGGCGTACATGCCCTTGGTGTCGCGTCGTTGGCACTCGGCGAGCGGGGTGGCGACGTGCACCTCCACGAAGCGCAGGCCGTCGCGCTCGTGGGCGGCCCGCGCGGACTCGCGACCGGCACGGAACGGCGAGATGATCGGGACGATCGCCACGAGCCCCGCATCGGCCACGAGCCGTGCCACTTCGCCCACGCGCCGCACGTTCTCCGCGCGGTCGGCGTCGGACCATCCGAGTCCCGCGCTGAGGCCGTGGCGCAGGTTGTCCGCGTCCAGCACGTAGGCGGGCCGCCCGACCTCCAGCAGCGTGCGCGCGAGGGCGTTGGCGATCGTCGACTTGCCCGAGCCCGAGAGGCCGGTGAGCCAGACGGTGGCGCCATCCAGGCCGTGGGCGTCGCGACGCTCCGCGCGCGAGACGCTCGGGGCGTGCCAGACCGCGCCGCTCACCTCGGTCCCCAGGGGCTGCGCACCGTCGCGTCGAGTCGCGGGTGGTGCGTCACGAGCGCGGCGACAGCAGCATGCCCGCCGCGCAGGTCTGGCCGCTCGACTCGTCGACGAGGATGAAGGATCCCGTCGTGCGGTTGAGGTGGTAGTCGTCGTAGTGCAGCGGGACGGTCGTATGCAGCGCGACGCGGCCGACCTCGTTCATCGCCAGCGTGGTGACGCCCTGCTCGCGGCGCAGCGTCGAGATGTTGAGTCGATAGTTCATGCCCGTCACCTTGGCGCGCGCGAGACGCGTGGTGTGCTTGAGCGAGTAGATGCGCCCCGGCGCGAGGGGCGCCGCATCGTCCAGCCAGCACAGCATCGCCTCGAGTTCCTGTGCGGAGCGGGGGCGGTTGTTGGGGCGACAGATCATGTCGCCGCGGCTGATCGACAGGTCGTCGGCGAGCAGCAGCGTGACGGCGCGGCCGGGTTCGGCGCGCTCGAGCGCACCGTCGGGGGAGTCGATCCCGGTGATCGTCGAGGTGAGGCCCGAGGGCAGCACCACGACCTCGTCGCCGACCTGCAGCACGCCGCCCGCCACCCGCCCCGCATACCCGCGGTAGTCGGGCTGGTCGGTGCGCTGCGGACGGATGACGAACTGCACGGGGAAGCGCACGTCGATGCGGTTGTCGTCGCTCGCGGTGTAGACGTGCTCGAGGTGGTGCAGCAGCGTCGGGCCCTCGTACCAGCCCATGTTGGCCGAACGGGACACCACGTTGTCGCCCGCGAGCGCGCTGATGGGGAGGAACGACACGTCGCGCAGGTCGAGGCGCGCCGCGAAGCCTTCGAATTCCTCGCGGATCTCGGCGAAGCGCTCCGCCGACCAGTCCACGAGATCCATCTTGTTGACGCAGATCACGAGGTGGGGCACGCCGAGCAGCGACACGAGCAGGCTGTGACGCCGCGTCTGTTCCACCACGCCGGCGCGGGCGTCCACGAGCACGAGGGCCAGGTCCACGTTGGACGCGCCCGTGACCATGTTGCGCGTGTACTGCACGTGGCCGGGGCAGTCGGCGATGATGAAGGACCGCTTCGGCGTGGCGAAGTACCGGTAGGCGACGTCGATGGTGATGCCCTGCTCGCGCTCGGCGCGCAGTCCGTCGGTGAGCAGCGACAGGTCCACGTAGTCGTCGCCGCGCCGCTTGCTGACCGCCTCGATGTGCTCCAACTGGTCCTCGAAGATGCTCTTGGAGTCGTACAGCAGGCGGCCGATGAGGGTGGACTTGCCGTCGTCCACCGAGCCGACCGTGGCGAAGCGCAGGCGCTGCATCAGAAGTAGCCCTGCTTCTTGCGATCCTCCATGCCGGCCTCCGAGATGCGGTCGTCGGCGCGGGTCGCGCCGCGCTCGGTGAGGCGCGCCACGGAGGTCTCGGCGATGACCTGCGCCACCGTCGTCGCGGACGACTCGATCGCGGCCGTGCAGGTGGCGTCGCCGACGGTGCGGAAGCGCACGAGTTCCTCCGAGACGGTCTCGCCCGGCTCGGGTGCGAGGTGCGCGGAGACGGCCATCCACATGCCGTCCCGACGCACCACGGGCCGACGGTGGGCGAAGTAGATGCTCGGCAGTGCGACCTCGTAGCCGTCGACGAAGCGCCAGACGTCGAGCTCCGTCCAGTTGGACAATGGGAAGATGCGGAAGTGCTCGCCAGCGCGGTGGCGGCCGTTGTAGATGCCCCACAGCTCGGGCCGCTGGGCCTTCGGGTCCCACCCGCCGAAGGCATCGCGGTGCGAGTAGACGCGTTCCTTGGCGCGGGCACGCTCCTCGTCGCGACGGGCCCCGCCGAAGACCGCGTCGAAGCGGTGCTCGGCGATCGCGTCGAGCAGGGTGACCGTCTGGAGGGCGTTGCGACTCGCGCGCGGACCCGCCGCGTCCTGCACGCGGCCGGCGTCGATCGACCCCTGCACGGACGCGACGATCAGGCGCACGTCCAGCTCGGCGACGGTGCGGTCGCGAAACGCGAGCACCTCGGGGAAGTTGTGGCCCGTGTCCACGTGCATGACGGGGAAGGGCATGCGCGCGGGGGCGAAGGCCCGCACCGCGAGGTGCAGCATGACGACGGAGTCCTTGCCGCCCGAAAACAGCATCACGGGGCGCTCGAACTCGGCGGCGACCTCTCGGATGATCGTGACGGACTCGTCCACGAGGCCGCGCAGCGCGGTGGTCATCGGTCTCAGCCTACGGTTCCCGCCCG
>Ga0233425_10007792_pt1 | contig 14768 bp, 17 predicted proteins | sample Watercolumn_Towu_2_FD_181712 | JGI IMG/M metagenome (GOLD analysis project Ga0233425, IMG submission 181712) | Freshwater microbial communities from Lake Towuti, South Sulawesi, Indonesia - Watercolumn_Towuti2014_140_MG | ecosystem: Environmental > Aquatic > Freshwater > Lake | place...
CGCACTCGCCCCCCATCAAGCAAAGCGAGATTCCCATGACCGCACCCGTCGCCCTGGCGGAGGCGAAGCTGTTCCTGCGCGTCGAGCACGATGCGGAGGACGGTCTGATCCAGACGCTGATCGATGCGGCCCGGGCGCGGGTCGAGGGGGAGGTGGGGCTGACCCTTGCATCGACCTCTCCGGCGCCGCTGCGGCTGGCCATCCTGATGCTGGCGCTCCGGGCCTATGAGCGCGACGAGCCCGCGATGTCGATCGCGCCTGTCGAGGCGTGGATCGCACCCTACCGCGAGGCGCGGCTGTGAGGGCCCTGGCCGGACTGTTCGAGCCGCTGGAAGCCGAGACGCCGTACGGCGGGCGCAGCGTCACATGGGAGCCGTTGGGCTCCGCCTGGCTGAAACTGGGTGCGCGGCGGCGCCGGGAGCGATCGGAAGCTGGCGGACTGCGCGCCGTCGAGACGGTCACGGCGGAAACGTGGTCCGATGTGCGGCTGACGCCGGGCCGAATGTTGAGATTCGGCGGCGGCGACTGGCGGATCGTGTCGGGCGAGACGGTCGGAGGGCGGGCGATCCTGAACCTGGAGAGGCGCCGATGATTGCGCATGAACTGGCGCTGCAGAAGGCGCTGATTGCCCATCTGAAAGGGGACGCGGCCGTACAGGCGCTGCTGGGCCCGCCCGCGCGGATCTGGGATGCGCCCCCGGACCAGCCGGGGTTTCCGCATTTGTTGATCGGCCGCAGCGAAAGCCGGCCGGTCCGGGCGGACGGGGGCGGGGTCGAGCACGCCCTGACGCTGACCGTCGTGTCGCGATTTCGCGGAACAGAGGAAGCCAAGGCGGTGCTGGCGGCGGTTCGGCTGCGGCTGTCGAACGCCGTGGTCGAGGCCGACGGGGTGCGGACAGTAAGCTTGGGACTGGCTTTTGCGGATGTGTTTCCCGGCGCGGACGGAGCGCGGACATTTGCGGTGCTGCGGGTGCGGGCCGTTACGGAGGAGACCGGATCATGAGCGCGCAACGCGGCAAGGACATTCTGCTGAAAATCGAGAGCGCGCCGGGCGTGTTCGCCACCGTGGCGGGTTTGAGAGCACGGACGATCAGTTTGAACGCCCGGTCGGTGGATGCGACCGACGGCGACAGCGCCGGGCGGTGGCGCGAACTGCTGGGCGGAGCGGGCGTGAAGTCGGCCGCGGTGGCGGGCCAGGGGATTTTCCGGGACGCTGCGTCCGACGCCCTGATCCGCGAGGCCTTTTTCGACCAGGCGGCCCGGACGTGGCGGTTGATTGTGCCCGACTTCGGCGTGCTGGAGGGGCCCTTCCTGGTGGCGGCCCTGGAATATGCGGGCGAGCATGAGGGCGAGGCCACCTTCGCCATCAGCCTGGCCAGCGCCGGAGAAGTGACCTTCGGAGCCCTGTGATGGAGATCAACGGGATTCGCGGAGAGACGGCGGCGATGCTGGCCGGCGCCGAGCGGCGGCTGTGCCTGACGCTGGGGGCGTTGGCGGAGATCGAGACGGCGCTGGGGCTGGAGTCTGTCGCAGCGCTGGCGGGGCGGATGCGGACGCTTTCGGGCCGGGACCTGATGGCTGTCCTGGCGGCTCTGCTGCGCGGGGGCGGAGAGGGCGAGCTGGCGGCGGATATCGGCCGGGCCGCGATCGATCCGCGCGAAGCGGCGGAGGCGGTGGCCAAGGCCTTCGCGGCGGCGGCGTGAAGACGCCATGGGGCGCGATGATGCGAACGGCGGCGGTGCTGGGCGTCGCGCCGGCGGGGTTCTGGCGGCTCTCGCTGAAGGAATGGCGGATGCTGACCGAAGGGTCTGCGAACACGGGGCCGATGGGGCGCAGCGACCTGATGCGAATGGCGGAGGCGTGGCCGGATGACTGACAGTTTCGAACCGGCCGGTCTGGACGCAGTGCCGATCAAGGCGGCCGAAGCGGCCGCCTCGCTGGAAGGACTGCGAGAGCCGGCCGAACGGGCGGCTGCCTCGATCGAGGATGCGTTCGGCCGGGCCGGCGAGAGTCTGACGCGGTCGCTGGCGCGGGCGGCGGCGGACGGAGAGGTGACGCTGGCCGAACTGGCGCGAGCCATGCTGGCGGCGGTGAATGCGGCGTCCGGATCAGGTCGCGGAGGCGGGCTGTCGGACGCCATCGCTCAGGCGGTGCAGACGATCTTTTCGGGATCGCGCGCGGAGGGCGGGCCGGTGGCGGGCGGCGGCGCCTATCTGGTCGGCGAGCGGGGGCCGGAGGTGTTTCGCCCCTCGGGCGCGGGCATGATCGAGCCGGTCGGCGGCGCTGGCGTGATCGTCAACGTGCGGGTGGACGGCGGCGCCCAGGGACTGCTGCGGTCGGAGGGACAGATCGCACAGATGCTTGCGCGCGCCGTGTCGCTGGGCGCGCGCAAGTTCTGAATCAAGCCTTCGGATCAGAGACCCTTGGGGTTGGGACCGAACTGGTTGTCGCCCGGCTGGCTGTCGGTGAGGCCGACCCAGAGCAGGAAGCCGAGGTTCACCACGGCGAGCAATGCGATCACGCCAAGGACCGGCCCCAGGAGGGCGAGGATGGCGGCCGGGTCTTCGCGCTCAAGGGCCCCTGCGTTGGTGATGGCCGTGATGCCGACGGTGGCGAATGCGAAAATGCATCCCACGATGTTGACGACCCAGGGGATGGCCGCGAACCAGCCGCTCTTGCCCATGTCGTGAAGGCGCTTCACCGTGATGGCGAGGTTGGGCCAGATCAGGGCTATGGAAATCAGCCCGCCGATCAGCGGTATCCAACCCGCGACCACGCCGATGCCCAGACAGATCAGCCAGCCGATCCAGAAATGCGAACGGCGCGTTCGACCCTCGAACGAAAGCAGCAGCTTCTGCCAGTCGAAGCTTTGAATCTGAGACGAACTTTCGAAGCTCATGGCGCCCTCCCCGGCGATCCGGACCTTGGTCCGATCGGGGGAGGATGGCTTACCGGCGCTCGCTCGACAAGGGAAGGCGAGCCCGAAAACGAACCGGACAGGAGGATGGGGAATGGCCTTTCACGAGGTGAGGTTGCCCGCGCGGCTTGCATTCGGATCGACCGGCGGCGTGGAACGACGCACCGAGATCGTGACGCTGGGATCGGGGTTTGAGCGGCGTTCGACGCCTTGGGCGCAGGGGCGGCGGCGCTATCTGATCGGGGCCAATTTGAAGTCGCTGGACGACATGGCGGCCCTGACCGGCTTCTTCGAGGCGCGTCGGGGACGGCTGTATGGCTTCAGATTCCGGGATTTCGCTGACTTCAAATCCTGTGCGCCCGGAGCGTCGACCAGCGCCACGGACCAGGTGTTGGGTGAGGGCGATGGCGGGCGTACCGTGTTCGCCTTGACGAAACGGTATGGCGACGATCCGGGCGCGGCCGAGCGGCGGATCGCCAAACCCGTGGAGGGTACGGTGCGGGTGGCGGTCGGCGGAATCGAGACGCTCGGAGGGTCGTTCGCGGTCGATCATCTCACCGGGACGGTCACGCTGGGCGAAGCGCCGGGTCCTGGTTCCATCGTGACGGCGGGCTTCGAGTTCGACACGCCCGTGCGGTTCGACACGGATCGGATCGAGGTCACGCTGGAGAGTTTTGCGGCAGGAAGAATGGCCGCCGCGCCGCTCATCGAGGTGCGGGTCTAGCCATGCGCGACATGCCGGAAGAACTGGCCGCCCGCATCGAGAGCGGGGCGGCCACGCTGTGCCATGCCTGGCTGTTGCGGCGCACGGACGGGGTCGAGACGGGATTCACTGACCACGACCAGGATCTGACCGTCGAGGGGGTGCCATGCCGGTCGGCAAGCGGCTGGACTGCCGGGGCGGCGGACAGCGCCGTGGCGCTGAGCGCCGGATCCGCAGCCGTCGCCGGGTCGCTCGACGATGCAGGGATCACCGACGAGGATGTGGCGGCGGGCGTCTATGACGGAGCCCGGATCTCGCTATGGCGCGTGGACTGGATACGGCCCGACCTGCGGATGCGCCTGTGGACGGCGACCATGACGCGAATCCGGCGAGAGGGCGCGAGCTTCGTAGCCGAATTGGAGGGGCCGTTGGCGAAGCTCGAGCGGGTCGTCGGGCGGACCTATGGACGAACCTGCGACGCTCTGCTGGGCGATGGTCGGTGCAGGGTCGATCTGACGGCCTTCCCGGGCCTGGAGTGCGACAAGCGCTGGACGACCTGCGTCGGTCGCTTTGCGAACGGGATTAATTATCAGGGATTCCCGGACATCCCCGGCGACGACTTCCTGACGGCCGTTCCGGTGGAAGGCGGTCGCAACAACGGCGGGAGCCGGCGGTGAGCGCGCGGGCGGCAAGGATCGCGAGGACCTGGCTTGGGACGCCCTACCGTCATCAGGCCAGTGTGCGCGGCGAAGGCGCGGATTGCCTCGGACTGGTCCGCGGGGTCTGGCGCGAACTCACGGGAAGCGAGCCGGAGCCGCTGCCTGCGTACCAGGCCGATTGGGCAGAGGTCAGCGGTGAGGAGACGTTGCTGGCGGCTGCGCGGCGTTGGCTTCGGGAGAAGCCGGTCGCAGAGGCGGTGGTCGGCGACGTGCTGATGTTCCGCATGGCGGCCGGATGTCCGGTCAAACACTGCGCAATCCTGAGCGACACGACGGGGACCGAGTCCCGGATGATTCACGCCTATTGGGGTCGGGCGGTGGTGGAGAGCTGGCTGGGCGCCTGGTGGCGGCGCCGGCTGGTGGCGGTCTTCGGCTGGCCGGCGGCGGAATGCGGGGGCGATTGAATGGCGCAGGTGATTCTGACCAGCGTGGGCCAGGCGGTCGGCGGACCGATCGGGGCGGTCATCGGCTCCACCCTTGGGCGGGCGATCGACCAACGCGTCATGTCCGGTCTGGAGCCGGCGCGACAAAGGGGGCCGCGGCTCGAAACACTGAAGGTCCAGGGCACGGCCGAGGGCGCGCCGATGGCGGCGGTGTTCGGACGTGCGCGCGTGACCGGCCAGATGATCTGGGCGGCGCGGTTCCTGGAAGGGCGGAACACCTCCGCCGGCGGCAAGGGCGGGCCACGGACGGTCGAGTACGACTACTCGCTGAGCTTCGCCGTTGCGCTCTGCGAAGGCGAGATCGACGGGGTCGGCCGGGTGTGGGCTGACGGGCGGCTGATGGACCTGTCCGGGGTGACGATGCGGGTGCACCGCGGCGGCGGCGACCAGAACCCGGACCCGCTGATCGAGGCGACCGAAGGCGCAGCGCCGGCGTACCGCGGCGTAGCCTATGTGGTGTTCGAGGACCTGCCGCTGGGTCCCTATGGAAATCGGCCGCCGCAACTGTCGTTCGAGATATTCCGGAGGGCGAAAGCAGGCGGAACGGCGCTTGAGGATCGGCTGGAGGGGGTTTGTCTCATCCCCGGCGCGGGAGAGTTTGCGCTCGCCACCGACGTCGTAACGCGCCGCGACGGGCTGACGCGTACGACGGCGGAGAATGCGCATGGCGGGGATGGCCGGACGGATCTGGTCGTCTCTCTGGACCAGTTGCTGGCGCAGGCGCCGGCTATAAAGCGGGTCAGCCTGGTGATCGGCTGGTTCGGGACCGACCTGCGAGCGGCGCACTGCATCGTTCGACCGGGCGTGGAGCGCGTCGCCAAAGCTACGGAACCGCTGGCGTGGTCGGTCGCGGGCTTGGCGCGAGGGGATGCGCATGTAATTTCGGAGAGCGGAGGCGGGCCAGCCTATGGCGGGACGCCATCGGACGCGAGCGTGCGACAGGCGGTTACGGAACTGAAGGCGCGCGGGCTGGAGGTCACCCTGTATCCGTTTGTCTTCATGGACGTGCCGGCGGGGAACGGGTTGCCGGATCCGTATGGAGCGACCGAACAGGCGGCCTATCCGTGGCGTGGTCGGATAAAGGGGCGCGAAGGAGGTCATGCGGCCGAGGATGTCGCGGCGGTGTTCGGCGCGGCGGGCGGCTGGGGGTTGCGGCGGCTGGCGCTGCACTATGCGGCGCTGGCGGCCGAGACCGGAGCGGATGGACTGCTGATCGGGTCCGAGATGCGGGGGCTGACCTGGACGAGGGACGCCGGCGGCGGGTTTCCGGCTGTCGATCAATTCAGGATGCTGGCGGCCGAGTGTCGAGCGGTGGCGGGAACGGGCATAGCGATCAGCTATGCGGCCGACTGGTCCGAATATTTCGGGCGGCATGACGGAGCCGATGTGGTCTTCCATCTGGACCCGCTTTGGGCGGATGCGAACATCGACTACGTGGGCGTCGACTGGTACCCGCCGCTGGGCGACTGGCGCGCCGGAGACGGCGGCGTGGATGGCGAGGGATTCGCGGGACCGGACGATCCGGCCTATCTGGCGGCGCAGGTGGCCGGGGGAGAGGAATTCGACTGGTTCTACGCCTCGGATGCGGATCGGGCCGCGCAGACCCGCACCCCGATCATCGATACGGCGCATGGCGAGCACTGGGTGTTCCGGCCCAAGGATCTGAAGGGCTGGTGGGGCCATGCGCATCATGACCGGTCCGGCGGCGTCAGAAGCGCAACACCCACAGCCTGGGCGCCGGGCATGAAGCCGATCCGGCTGACCGAGTTCGGTTGCGCTGCGGTGGACCGGGGCGGCAATGCGCCGAACCTGTTTCAGGATCCGAAGAGCGCCGAGAGCAGGCTGCCGCCGTTCTCGACCGGCGAGCGCGACGAGCGCATGCAGCGGCGCGCGCTGGAGGCGGTGCTGCGGCACTATGCCGAGCCGGCGAACAATCCTGTGTCGGGAGCCTACGGGGGACCGATGTTGGCGGGTGCAGACGCCCGGTGCTTGGATGCGCGGCCCTGGCCGGCGTTTCCGGGACGGGGAGATGTGTGGGCGGACGTCGGCGCGTGGCGGACCGGGCATTGGCTGAACGGGCGGCTGGCCGGCGACACCCGGGACCTGATCGCGGCGGTGCTGGAGCGAGGCGGACTGGCTGCGGATGATTTCGAAGTGGGGCCGGTGAACGGCGCGGTGCAGGGGTATGTCATCGACCGGCCAATGCGGACGCGGGATGCGCTGGAGCCGTTGCTCGCCGCCCTGGGGATGGTCGCAGCGGAAAGGGGCGGAAGGGTCGCGGTGATTGGAGAGACGCCTGTCGAAACCGTATTGATGCTCGACGCTCTGGCCCTGCCGGACGAAGGGGCGAGCGTCAGGGCCGACCGAACCCTGGAGCCGTCGCCCGGGACGGCGCGCGTAAGGTTCATAGACGGCGACGCCGACTACCAGACCGGAGCGTCAGTCGTCCGGTCGAACGGCGCGGGCGGCGGCGTTGATCTGGATCTGCCGGCGGTGTGTTCGGCATCGCTGGCGCGAGCCGCGGCGGAGCGGGCTCTGGAAGGGGCGGCGAAAGAGCGGTTGATCGCAGCCCTGGGACCGATGGAGGCGATGCGGCTGGAGCCGGGAGACCGGGTTTCGGTGGAGGGCCACGCCGGCGACTGGCGGGTCATGCGGCTCGACATCGATGAGACGCCGTCGGCGGTGCTGGAGCGGGCGTCATCGGTGATAGCGCGGACCGACGACGCCGGGCCGATGGCGCGCGACGAGAACGTCGGTGTCGGCGCGCCGTTCTTCCGGATGATCGAACTGCCGCCGTTGGCGCAGGGCGAGGCGGACGCACGTCCGATCGCGGTCGTCGCGGCCGACCCGTGGCGGCCGATGCGGGTGTTCGCCGGGGCGTCCACGGAAGCCTTGACCGCGCGGGGAGAGGTCGCACGATCGGCGACCGTGGGCGCGCTGATGGAGCCGCTGGCGGCGGGGCCGCGGCATCGCTGGGACGAGGTGAACGCGCTGACGGTCCGTGTTGAGGGGCGGCCGCCGGAGAGCCGGGCGCCGATCGCGGTGCTCGCGGGAGCCAACGCCACGGCGGTCGAAACGGAAGATGGCTGGGAACTGGTGCAGTTCCGGACGGCGGAACTGATCGGCGAAGACGTCTGGCGGCTCAGCGGATTGTTGCGGGGGCAGCAGGGAACGGAGGAGGCCATGGCGGCTGGCGCATCGGTCGGGGCCGCCATGGTTCTGCTGGATGCCGAACCGGCGCGCGTGGACTCGCCGCCGGCCGAGCGGGGGCTGCCCTTGATCTGGCGTGCGGGGCCGATGAACGGACCGGCCGGAGGGCCTTCGGTGAGCGAGGTCGCCCATACCGCCAGCGGCGTGCACGACCGGCCTTGGTCGCCTGCGCATTTGCGGGCTGAGGCGCGCGCTGACGGTGGGTTCAGTCTGACCTGGATAGCCCGATCGCGTATCGACGGGGACCGCTGGGACGGCGCGCCGGCGCCTGGCGATCCCCTTCGGTTCCGGATCAGAATTCTGTCGGGAACGACGGCGCTGAGGGCATTCGAGGTCGAGGGCGTCGGGGCGCTGTATTCCGCGCCGGACGCTGCGGCGGATTTTCCCGGCGGGCCGGACCTCGATGCCGCGATCGCGGTGGCGCAATGGGGGGAGGGGTATGGGTGGGGCGTGGAAGCCGCAGCCCCGCTGCGTTAACCGCGCAGAGTTTTCGGCGGCGCGCCTTTGCGGAATCCCCACGATGGCCTAACTGATCCTTTCGGCATTCAGTGGGCTGAGGCGCTTTGCGCCGTGTGAGCCCGGCGCAGGAGTGATTTCTACGTGGCGGGCGATCCCTACAAGGAACTGGGCGTTTCGAGGGGCGCGAGCGCGGACGAGATCAAGAAGGCGTTTCGCAAGCTCGCCAAGGAACTGCATCCGGACAAGAATCCTGGCAACACCGTCGCCGACGAACGGTTCAAGCGGATTACGGCCGCCTTTGATCTGCTGGGCGACAAGGAAAAGCGCGCCAAATTCGACCGCGGCGAGATCGACGCTGACGGCCGCGAGCAGTTTCGCGGTTATGGCGGCGGCGGACAGGCACGCGGCGCCGGCGGCAACCCGTTCGGTCAGGGCGGGGCGCGGCAGCAGGGCTTTGAGAACATCGATCTGGACGAACTGTTTGGCGGGATGTTCGGAGGCGGGGCTCGGCCCGGAGGCGCACGGAGCGGCGGCTTCGCCAATGCAGGTCTCGGACGCGGTGCGGACGTCAAGGCGACGCTCGAGATCAGCCTGGAGGATTCCATCTCCGGCGCGACCCGGCGGATCCAGTTCTCGGACGGGCGAACGCTGGACGTGACCATCCCCAAGGGAGCGGCCGACGGCCAGACGATCCGGCTGCGAGGCCAGGGCGCGCCCGGCGCCTCGGGCCGCAGCGAGGCGGGCGACGCCTTGATCACCCTCAAGATCGCGCGGCATCCGGTCTTCACGCGGGACGGCGCCGACCTGACGATGGACCTGCCGGTGGCGCTGCCAGATGCGGTCCTGGGCGGCAAGATTCCGGTGCGGACTCCGGAGGGAACGGTCTCGATGACCATTCCCAAGGGGTCGAATTCCGGCAAGGTCCTGCGGCTGAAAGGGCGGGGCGCGTTCGCTGACGGCAAGCGCGGCGACCTGCTGGCCAAGCTGATGGTCATGCTGCCCGAGGAAGAGGATGCCTCCCTGACCAAGGTCGCCCAGGCCATGCGGGACGCGGGTCCCTACAAGCCATGGCGCGATTGATGGCCAACCGGCCGAACCTGAAACCGGCGCGGCCATGGTTCTCGTCGGGGCCGACGGCGAAGCGGCCCGGATGGTCGTCCCAGGCGATCCCGCACGAACTGCTGGGTCGCGGAATTCGCGCGCCCGAGGTCGTGCAGCGGTTTGCACACGGTCTGAGGCTGACGCGCGAGCTGCTGCAGGTTCCGGCTGATTGGGTGCTGGTCTATGTGCCCGGATCCGACACCGCCGCGGTCGAGGCCGCGATGTGGTCGATGTTGGGAGAACGGCCGGTTCAGGTGCTGGCGTTCGAGAATTTCGGCAAGGTCTGGGCGACCGACGCCGTCGATCACCTGAAGCTGGACCCCGAGGTGCTGACTGCGCCATGGGGCGAATGGCCCGACACCTCGAAAGTCGATCCGACAAAGGACCTGGTGTTCCCGTGGAACGGCACGACCTCGGGCGTCTGCGCGCCGAACGGAGACTTCATCGCCGACGATCGGGAGGGCGTGGTGATCTGCGACGCGACCTCGGCGGCGTTCGCCATGTCCCTTCCCTGGGGCAAGCTGGATGTCGTGACTTTCAGCTTCCAGAAGGCGCTGGGCGGCGAGGCAGGCCTGGGCGTGGCGGCGCTGTCGCCGCGGGCAGTCGAACGGCTGGACCACTATGCGCCGCCGCGCAGCGTGCCCAAGGTGCTGCGGCTGCGGGACGCCAACGGGTTCGACCGGATGCTGGCCAACGGGTCGATGCTGAACACCTTCTCGGTCTGGACGATCGAGGACTGGATCGACGCGGTCGAATGGGGACTGGCCGAAGGCGGCCTGGACGCCCTGATCGCGCGGACGAACGCCAATGCGGCGGCTTTGGACGCCTGGGTGCGGCGGACGGACTGGGTTGAATATCTGGCTGAAGATCCGGCGACCCGGTCGACGACCTCGGTGTGTCTCAAGATCGTGGACGCGCGGGTCGCAGCCATGGACGATGACGCCCGTCGCGCGCTGGTCACCCGCATGAAGGCGCTGGTCGAGGAAGAAGGCGCGGCCTTCGATATCGAAAGCCACCGCAATGCTCCGGCCGGATTGCGGATCTGGTGCGGATGCACGGTCGACGTCGCGGACATCGAAGCGCTGACGCCCTGGCTCGACTGGGCGTTCGAGACGGCGGTGTCGGAATAATCGTCCGACGACGGGACACCCGCCGATTCCCCCGCTATAGGCTGCGCCCGCATTCCGAAATCCCGGACAGCGGAGAACAATCTTGGCGAACGTCGCGGTGGTCGGCGCCCAGTGGGGCGACGAGGGCAAGGGCAAGATCGTCGACTGGCTGTCGAACCGGGCCGACATGGTCGTGCGGTTCCAGGGCGGGCACAACGCCGGTCATACGCTGGTCGTCGACGGCAAGGTCTACAAGCTTGCGCTGCTGCCGTCGGGCGTGGTGCAGGGCAAGCCCTCGATCATCGGCAACGGCGTGGTCGTCGATCCCTGGCATCTGGTCGGCGAGATCGAAAAGATCGAGGCGCAGGGCGTCCGCATCAGCCCGGACGTGCTGATCATCGCAGACAACGCCTGCCTGATCCTGCCCATACATCCGGCTCTGGACGTGGCGCGCGAGGCGGCGGCCAGTGCGCCGGGCGCCCGGATCGGCACGACCGGGCGAGGCATCGGTCCTGCTTACGAAGACAAGGTCGGACGTCGGGCGATCCGGGTCTGTGACCTGGCCAGCGCCGAGGACCTGAAGGTCAAGATCGATCGCCTGCGGGCGCATCACGATCCGCTGCGGGCCGGACTGGGCCTCGAACCGATCGATCCCGAGGCGCTGCTTCGTCAGCTTCTGGAGATCGCGCCCCGAATCCTTCCCTATGTGCAGCCGGCGTGGCGGGTGCTCGACAAGGCGCGGCGGGACAGCAAGCGGGTGCTGTTCGAGGGCGCGCAGGGCGCCTTCCTGGACGTCGACCACGGCACCTATCCCTATGTGACCAGCTCCAACACCGTGGCCGGACAGGCGGCGGCGGGATCCGGCATCGGGCCGCGCGGGGTGGGCTATGTCCTGGGTATCGTGAAGGCCTATACGACCCGTGTGGGTGAAGGCCCGTTCGCCTGTGAACTGAACGACGAGGTCGGCCGGCATCTGGCGACTGTGGGCCGCGAGGTCGGGGTCAACACCGGCCGGGCCCGTCGATGCGGCTGGTTCGACGCGGTGCTGGTGCGCCAGTCGGTGGCGATCAACGGTATCGACGGCATCGCCCTGACCAAGCTGGACGTGCTGGACGGGCTCAGGACGCTGAAGATCTGCACGGGCTACCGCATTGATGGCGAGGTGCTCGACTATCTGCCGTCCAGCCTGAAGGCCCAGGCCGCGGCCGAACCTGTGTTCGAGGAGTTGGAAGGCTGGAGCGAAAGCACCGCCGGGGCCCGCAGCTTCCGCGACCTGAACGCAAATGCGATCAAATATGTCCGGCGCATCGAGGAACTGATCGGCGCCCCCGTGGCCCTCCTGTCGACCAGCCCGGAACGCGACGACACCATCATGATGCACGACCCCTTCCGGGGTTGAGGGCGTTCAACCGGCCTTAACCGCCTCCCGTTAAGGATGATGGTCCCGGTCCGGAGGAGTGCGTCTTGTTTGCTGTCGATCGTCGCGTTCTGGCGAAGCTGGCCCCGATGCTGCGGCGGGTTCTGATCGTCGATCCGAACCCCCATTCCGCCCGGATGCTGACCGATATCATCAAGGGACTCGGCGCAGGCGAGATCGTGGTGGAGCCGAACACCGCCCGCGCGCTGCGCACGGCAGCCGAGCTGGAACCCGGTATCATCTTTACGGAACGGACCGGCGACAAGCTGGATGGAGAGGCGCTGGCCCGCAACGTGCGACGGTCGCATCTGGGATGCCGTCGCGTCCCGATCATCATGGTGACCGCAGAGGCCACGGCCAGCACGATCCTGGGCGCTCGCGACGCGGGCGTGCATGAGTTTCTGCGCAAGCCCTTCACCAGCGGCGACCTGCTGAAGCGCGTCGAGAATGTCGCCCTCAAGCCGCGGGATTGGGTTGAGGCGGTCGGCTATGTCGGACCGGACCGCCGGCGGTTCAATTCCGGCGAGTACTCCGGCCCCGGCAAGCGCAAGGCGGACAAGCCCGCCAGCGGCGCGGCCGCGGACGCCGCGGCCAGGGATCAAGCCATGCGGATTCTGGCGTCGGCGCTGGACCAGTTCGACAGCGATCCGGCCCAGGCCGTGCGCGCCATCCGGGAGCAGGCGTCCCAGTTGAAGGCGTTGGCGATGAAGGCGTCGGATTCCCGTCTTGTGGTCGCTGTTGGCGCGCTGGAGGTCAGCCTGGCCTCGGGCCCGGCGACGAAAGAGACGCTGGCCGCTCCGATCGGGACCCTGCTGGCCATGCTCCCGGTCGAAGCGGTCAAGCGGGCGGGCTAGACCCGCACGGCTTGGTCAGACCGGCGGAGGGTTGAGCCGGGCGAAGCCTTCCTGACGCCGATAGGGAAAATGCGGATAGGGGGCTGTGGCGGCGCTGACCGCGTCGAGACGGGCGATCTGCTCCTGCGTCAGGCTCCAGCCGACGGCGCCCAGATTGTCGAGAAGCTGGGCCTCGTTTCTGGCGCCCATGATGACGCTGGTCACCGACGGCCGGGCCAGCAACCAGTTGATGGCGATCTGCGGAATGGAACGCCCCGTCTCTTCAGCGATCTGGTCGAGAACATCCAGCACGTCGAACAGCAGGGCGTCGTCGACCGGCGGCCCGAAGGCGGCGGTCTCGTGAAGCCGGCTGTTTGGGGGCAGGGGGCGGCCGCGCCGGACCTTGCCCGTCAGCCGGCCCCAGCCCAGCGGGCTCCAGACCAGGGCGCCGACGCCCTGATCAAGGGCGAGAGGCATCAGGTCGTGCTCGTAGTCCCGGCCGACAAGCGAATAATAGACCTGATGGGCGACGTAGCGCGGATAGCCATGGCGGTCCGCCACAGCCAGCGACTTCATCAGCTGCCATCCGGCGAAATTCGACACGCCCGCGTATCGGACCTTGCCGCTGCGAACCAGGTCGTCCAGCGCTGACAGAACCTCCTCCGCCGGGGTGAAGGCGTCGAACGCGTGCAGTTGCAGCAGGTCGATGTAGTCCGTCCCCAGCCGTCGCAAGGCGTCCTCGACCGCCTTGACCAGGCGCAGGCGGGAGGTGCCGGCGTCGTTGGGGCCGTCGCCCATCGGCAGGCCCGCCTTCGTCGACAGCAGGACCCTGTCGCGCCGCCCCCTCACCGCCTCGCCCAGAACCTGTTCGGACGCTCCGTCGGAATAGACGTCGGCGGTGTCGAACAGGGCGACGCCGGCTTCCAGACAGATGTCGATCAGACGGCGGGCCTCGGCGGCGTCGCTGTCCCCCCAGGCGCTGAAAAGGGGACCCTGTCCCCCGAATGTCCCGGCTCCGAAGCTGAGGACCGGCACGCGCAGGCCCGAGGCCCCAAGCAATCTGTTTTCCATCGTTCACTCCAGCCGCGGAATCGCGACCGGCCTGAGATGGCGTTTCCGGTTTCCATGGGGCAAGTAGTCACCTGATGGTGACCATGAAAGATTCCCCGATGGCCCGTGCGCCGGCCGAGGAAGGCTTCGGGCCGCGCTATCCCGCGCGCCGGCTGCTTGAGCTGATGGGAGACAAGTGGACCCCGGTGGTCCTGTTCTGCCTGTCCGGTTCGGTCATGCGGTTCGGCGAGATCCAGCGGGCCATTCCCGACATCTCGAAGAAGATGCTGATCCAGGTCCTGCGCGCCCTCGAAGCGGGCGGACTGGTCGAGCGGACCGTCTACGCCGTCGTCCCGCCGAAGACCGAGTACCGGCTCACGCCCGACGGACAGACCCTGCACGGACCCGTCGCGTCGCTGTGTGAATGGGCCGGGCGCAACGAGCCGTTTCTGGACAAGGTCCACGAGCGTCGGCGGACTGCGCAAGACAATCCCGCCGCCCTCGATGAGGACGGCGGGGTCTGAGGATCAGGCGTCGACCAGGTTCCGCTCTTCGGCTGCGGCGCGCATGGCCTTCTGCAGCTTTTCGAAGGCCCGGACCTCGATCTGGCGGACGCGCTCGCGCGACACGCCGTACTGGCCAGCCAGTTCTTCCAGCGTGACCGGGTCGTCCTTCAGACGACGCTCGGTCAGGATGTGTTTCTCACGCTCCGTCAGTTCCTGCATGGCCTCTTCAAGCAGGCTCATGCGGATGGACTTTTCCTCGCTCTCGGCCAGGGCCGTTTCCTGAGAAACCGCCGTGTCGTCGG
>Ga0233425_10007793_pt1 | contig 14758 bp, 11 predicted proteins | sample Watercolumn_Towu_2_FD_181712 | JGI IMG/M metagenome (GOLD analysis project Ga0233425, IMG submission 181712) | Freshwater microbial communities from Lake Towuti, South Sulawesi, Indonesia - Watercolumn_Towuti2014_140_MG | ecosystem: Environmental > Aquatic > Freshwater > Lake | place...
TCGCAGCCGGCAAGCACGGGCCGGCGCCGGCATGACCTGACCGTGCAACCGCAGTAGGCGGCGATTCGGCTTTTCGGAAACGGCCGGAACGTCTTGCTTCCGAAAACAACCATAGCCAGAGAGGAGAGGAACATGAGTCAATCGGAAACCGCAAAGGCTGCCATCGAACGGGCACAGAGCGTCATCGCCGCTTCCGCCTCGTCGACACCACCAGCACCGCAAGAAATATTGGACTTGGTGGTCCAACTCAAGAAGATCCGCCGCTTCGGACTGGCCAGGCGCATCCTGGAGAAGCAATACCAGGGCTTCGCCGTCAGCCAGGCCGGCTCGCCGGAAGAAGAGTCGCAACGGCGCAGGATCACCCAGCAGCTTAGCCTGTGTACCTACAAGGACCCCGACCTGAATCCGCAGGAGCGGCTGGACCGGGCATTGGGGATACTGGGGAAGCTGGACAATCTCGACCTCGGGTCGCGCCAGTGCACCACCGACCAGGAGACCCTGGGCCAGGCCGGCGCCATCTGCAAGCGCAAGTGGGAAACCACCGCGCAGGTGCGCCATCTGCAGATCTCGCTGGCCTATTACAGCCGCGGCCATGCCCAGGGGATCGCCGGTGATTTCGGCTACAACGCCATCAATGCCGCCTTCGTGCTGGACCTGCTGGCCGATCTGGAGACCAACGCGGAGGATCGGGCCAAGAAAGCCAAACAGGCGCACAAGATCCGGGAAAAGATCGTCGCCGAATTGCCGGGTCTGGTCGCGCAACCGGGCAACCAATGGCTGAACCAGGAGTGGTGGTTCGCGGTGACCGTGGCGGAAGCCCATGTCGGCCTCAACGACTACAAGGAGGCGCAGCGCTGGCTGGCAAAGGCGGCCGAAGTGGCGAACACCGCTGGAGTGGCAGAGTGGGAGTGGGAAGCCACCACCCGCCAGCTGGCCCGGCTAACGCAGGTCTTGAAGCACGATCCCAAAGAGGTGAAGCAATTATTGACACACTTCCTAGGCGACCGCGCCGCCGGACTCGATGCGCTGCTGCGCGGCAAGATCGGCTTGGCCCTTTCGGGCGGCGGCTTCCGCGCCTCGCTGTTCCACATCGGTGTACTGGCGCGGCTGGCGGAACTGGATCTGCTGCGGGACGTGGAATATCTCTCCTGCGTCTCCGGCGGCTCCATTATCGGCGCCCACTACTACCTGGAGGTGCGCAACCTGCTGCAGGCAAAAGGCGACGCCGAGATCACCCGGCAGGACTACATCGACCTGGTGGGGCGGGTGCAGAAGGATTTCCTTGATGGCGTGCAGACCAACGTGCGGGTGCAGGTGCTGTCGGAGTGGCAATCCAGCCTGAAGATGATCTACTCCTCCGAATACTCCCGCACCAATCGCCTCGGGGAGTTGTACGAGCAGAACATCTTCGCCCGCATCCGGCCCCCGGGCGAATCCCCGGCAGCGTCCGCCACGGAGCCGGCCGCTCCCGCGGAGATGTATCTGAACCAGTTAAAGGCCAAACCGAAAGGCGAGGACGACGATTTCTCGCCGAAGGATGAAAACTGGCGGCGTGCCAACAAGGTGCCGATCCTGATCCTCAACGCCACTCCCCTCAACACCGGCCACAACTGGCAATTCACCACCACCTGGATGGGTGAGCCGCCGGCCGGCGTCGGCGCCGAAGTGGACGCCAACTACCGGCTGCGCCGCATGTACTACGACGATGCGCCGCCGGCCTACCGGCAGGTGCGGCTGGGCTATGCGGTGGCGGCCTCCTCCTGCGTCCCCGGCCTGTTCGAACCGCTGCCCCTGCCAGACTTGTATCCGGGCAGGACGGTGCGCCTGGTAGACGGCGGCGTCCACGACAACCAGGGTACGGCGGCGCTGCTGGAACAGGGCTGCAACGTGCTGCTGGTGAGCGACGCCAGCGGCCAGATGGATGCGGTGGACGAGCCCAGCAAGGGGCTCCTGGGAGTGCCGCTGCGCTCCAACAGCATCCTCCAGGCGCGGCTGCGGGAAGCGCAGTTCCGCGACCTCGACGCGCGCCGCCGCTCCGGCCTGCTGCAGGGGTTGATGTTCATCCATCTGAAGGAAGGGCTGGAGAGCCGGCCGGTGGACTGGATCGGCTGCAACGACCGCAGCGACCCGGTCACCGAGGCGGAACTGCTGCCCTACGGCGTGCAACGCTGCGTGCAGGAAAAGCTGGCGGCGGTGAGGACCGATCTGGATTCTTTTTCCGAGGCGGAAGCCTATTCCCTCATGACCAGTGCCTACGGCATGACCAAGCAGGCCCTGGACGACGAATCCGCACCGCTGGGCTTCCCCACCGGCGACCCGCAGGCGGAGCCCTGGAGGTTTCTGGAGATCGCCGAGGAAATGAGCAAGCCGGGCAACGATACGCCCCTGATGCGCCAGCTCAAGGTCGCCGACCAGCTGTTCCTGAAGGTGTGGCTGCTGTCGAAGACGCTCAAAATCATCGGGATCGCAGCCATCGTCGCCCTGCTGGCGCTGCTGGCCTACCTGGCCTACTCCTGGTGGAACCTGCAGCTCGGCACCAGCGTCGGTCAGATCTTGGCTGTCGTCTTCCTGGCCGCCCTCAGCGCCACCGCCTGGAAACCCCTGGTCGACCTGCTGCAGTTCCGCAAGACGCTGGAGGACGTCGCTCTGGGCATCGCCATGGTCATCCTCGGTTCCTTCCTGGCGAAGCTCCATCTCAAATGCTTCGACAAGAAGTTCCTGGCCCAGGGCACGCTCGCGCAATTCCGCAAGCAGAACTGAACCGGCATCGATCCGTCTCGCCGCCCCGGGCCCTTTGCTGCCCGCGGCGGCGAATCGGACCAGCGGATGAATGGAGAACAGTGCGGGATTTCGGGAAAGGGACCGGATACCTGCCCTGGCCCCACTCGATCCGCTCCTCCCCGGGGAAGCGAGCCCGGATCAGGACGCCGGGCTGCGGGCAGGTCATGGCGGAGTATCTGATAGGTAAATCCCATGAGTAACAATGCGTTCCTGGAGAATATCCGTTGCCGGCAAGGACACAAGCGGATCGAAAAGGGGATCCTGGCGGACCCGTCCGCGACGGATATTCCCCGATCCGATACGGGTCATTTATCAGGACTAACCATAAGGACATTCCAACCTTGACGTTTTCTATTGCATTTACCGAAACCGCCGTCGTAGACTCGCCAAAGATGCCGGGTACTGGATTCCGAGGCAGGTAAAAGTGGAATTGGCTAAGGTGGACGATAATGAAAAAAAATGGCATGAAATGGACACCTTCAACAGAGTTGGATATCGTGGAATGGTATTCCGATTCTTTCCATGGCTTGACTTCCAACCGTTTTCAGGAATACCGATTCCTGCCTTTTTCCAGGCGGTAAACCGAGATGGCCGAAACCGTATCTCTGAAGGATCTCATCGAAGCCCTGGCGGGGGCGGTAATCTTTGCCCAGGACCGGATCGAGAAACATCAGCTATCCAAGATCAGCCAGTATTTTGACGAGACCAATCGGCGTCCGATCGCGGTGACCATCAAGTTGCCGGACATGTCCACGGAAGCGGACGAAGAGGATGAAGTCGATATCAGCATTCCGCTGTTGGCCTTGGTCGGTAGTTCCTCACTTCATATCAAGGGAATGGATGTGGAGTTTGCAGTCGATCTCTCCTCTTTCGGAGAGGGCGACGATGCCTCTGCGGGGGGCCCGGCGCCGCCGGCAGAGGGGGAAACGCTTGGATGGCAGGGCGCCAGGAACTCGAAGTCGATCGGTGTGGATTGGCAATCGGCCGGCGACAAGAAGATGGCCCATGTCTCCCTGCGGGTTGAAGCGCAGGAACCCACGGAAGGAATGGCGAGGCTGATCCAGCGCCTCAATAAACTGATCTAATCCCAGTCAATATCTTTCCGCACAAAGAGGTGTAGTTATGGCTGCTATAGCTGACCAGTTCCGAGGTCTGCCGATGGCGGACCTCATCGGAGGGCCGCTGATTGCCGCGAGCGATGCACAGGTGACCCTGGCGAATGCCACGGCGAGTTTCATCAAGACCGTCGGGTTCCTGCCCAAATACGACAACGCCGGCAAGATCAATCCGGACGATCCCTATGGTTCGGTCCGCACGGCGACGTTCAAGTTCAACCGGCCGGTGGGCGGAGCGACGCCGGACAGCAAGACCGGTTTGGTGCCGGTGGAGACGGTGGAGCTGGAGGTGCCGCTGCTGGCGATCGTGAAGATTCCGTCGTTGAGCATCGTCAACGTGGACATCACCTTCGACATGGAAGTGAAGAGTTCGGAGAGTTCGAAGGAATCCGACTCGAAGTCCGGCAGCCTGGAAGCGGAAGCGTCGGTGGGCTGGGGTCCGTTCAAGGCCTCGGTGAAAATCAGCGGATCGATTTCCTCGGCCAAGGAGAGCGCCCGCTCGACCGATAGTTCGGCCAAGTACCACGTGGAGGTGCATGCCACCGACTCGGGGATGCCGGAAGGCCTGTCACGGGTGCTGGACATGATGAATGCGTCCATCGCGCCGAAAGCCATCACTGCTCCAGCCAAACCGGCAGCGACCGGTGGCGGTGGCGGTGGTGGCGGCGGCAATCCGTAGCGCCAGACGAGCGAGGATCCCGAAACGGTAGCCCGCAAGTTTCGAGCGACCATACATTGATGGACGTTTCTGGTGGGGCCGGAACCTCCGGAGGGGGTTTCGGCCGTTTTTTGGCGGTGGCGGGGCGAGGATCGTGCCCGGTCGCCGGCTGCCGCCGGCTTTGAGGGCCTATGTTCGATCTGACCGACGTCAGCTACGTGAAGCGGATCGTGGTCGGCAACAACGACCCGGAACGAATGCGTTCCGAAGAAGAGATTCAGACGGCCGCCGAGCTGCTCAACCGCTGCCTCAACGATACCCCGAAGGGGCGCATCATCGGCATCGAGAAGACGTTCAGCATCCTGAACATCGGCGAGCATCAGGTGGTATTGCAAAGTCTCATCTACCACATCGGTTTTCCCCGGAAGCCCTATTGGCTGACGGAGGAATGAGCGTTCCGCGGGAACCGTGGGAGTATCGTGAAGAAGAAGCCTGCCGCCACCTTCGACGACTTCCTGGCCACGCTGCAGGCGGAGGTGGGGTCGGCCCAGCGGGCGCTGGAGGAGAAGCAGGAGCAACTGGTCCGCCGCTATTTCGACGTGGAACCGGACGGCAACGTCAAGGCGGTGACCTGGAACGTCATCGCTCCCGCCGGCAGCCTGAACGGCAACGGGGTGGAACAAACCATCGAGCTGCCGCTGCTGGCCCTGGTGCCTCCGGTGCGGCAGCACGTCGTCGAAGTGTCGCTGGAGTTCGAGGCCGACCTCGAGGAGAGCCCGCCGGGCAAGAAGACCGGCCGCGGCAACCTGGTACTGGTCATCCGCAAGCGCAAGAAGCGCCCCACGGGTTCCGGCCGGCGCATCAAGATCACCCTGGACGGGCCGCAGCCCGGACGAGCCAAGATCTATGTGGACGGCACCCTGCTGAAGACCGTCGACAACAGCGTTCCCCAGGCGGCGCTGGAGTCCGCCGGAGCGGGGGTGGCGGACGGGAGTCTTACGACGACGGAGGACGGCGGTGGAAATCCGCGATGAATTTCGGCTGGAGCTGTCGCAGGAGGATTCCGAACGGGTGCGGGAAATCCTGCCCGCAGCGGTCCCCGGCGAATCCGGGGACCGCGGGTCGCCCCGGGGCTTCCGCCTGCTGACGGTATTGCTGCTGCTGGCACTGCTGGCGGCTGCCGCCCTGGCTGCCTGGTCCGACACCGCATGGCCGGTGATCCTGGACCTGCTGGACGGGACGCTGCGCCGGTGGAGCGAGAAGCTGTAGACAGACTCGACTATCGTGCGGGAACCGCGATCGCCCGTGGGTTCCGCCTAACCACAGCAAGGGGAGAGGACATGATGAAGAAGACAGATCGACGGAACCACCGGTTGCTGCTGCCGCTCGGCCTGACGGCCGTGGCCGCTTTCGCTGCGGGGCCGGTCGGGACCTGGCAGGGACAAGTGAAGACGGAGAAGGCTACGGTCTCCGTGGTATTCACCATCCAGCAGGTGAGCAACATCGGCGAAGACGCCGGCGTTCTGGACTACGGGCCGCCGTGGGACTGCAAGCTCAAGGCGCGTTACAGCGGCACCGGCGCCAGCGACAAGGAGCAGTTGTTCTCCCTGACCGTGCCGCTGGTGGGGGCGACCCCCGGCCCGCATTGCAAGGCCCTGATCGACGGATCACTGACCGCCATCGCGGACGACAGCGGCGGGAGTCTCGCCATCGCCGTGAACACCAAGAACAACGAGCCGAAGGACCAGGCCACCCTCCATCCCCGGCCCCAATAGCCCGCCCGCCGAGACGCCGGCCTCCCGCAGGCCGGCGCCCTAGCCCTTGCACCCCATGAAAAACTTGGCGCGCGCCAAATAGCTCTGGCGGTCCTGCAAGCCATTGGTGCCGCCGTTGATGCGCTTGGTGATCTTGATTACGTCGTCGGCATCCGCCAGGGCATTGAGCTTGCGGGTATTCCAGAACCAGATGGCCGCCAGCACCGCCAGCTTGGAGTTGGTGCCGACCGTGCGTGCGCCGTCGTCGGTGAGCAGATTGATGCCGACAAACTTGCCGAAGTCCTGGTAGTTGCGGCGTCCGGTCAGCTGGATCAGGCCACGGCCCTTGAAACGCTTGCCGTCACCGGGCTGGATGTTGCCCAGATCCTTGCGGCCCTCGTAGGCCTGGCCGGAAGCGATCTCCTCGGAATAGCGGAAGGCCCCGCTTTCGTGGCCGATCTGCGCCAGAAAATGGGCCATGCGCAGCGGCGTGTTGATCTCGTTCTTGCTCATCTCGCTGCTCAAGGCCGGCTGGTAGACCTCCGCGGTCTGCCGCTTGGACAGGATGATGCCGGTCAGGCGGTCGCCGGAAACCCCGGCTTCCAGTCCGTCGCGGAGCTTCATCAGGGTGGCGTCCTTGGGCACGATCAAGCCGGTCCGCTTGAGACCGACCGCGTCCTGGAAATTGGCGATGGCCTCCCCCGACTGCTTGCCGAATAGCCCGTCTTCCGCCAGGGGCTGCTTCAATCCGATCTTGTCGCGGTTCCCGTTCAGCAGAATCTGGACCAGCTTGACGTCCGGCCGGGAATTCACCCCGCCGACCCCCACCGATTTGGCGATACACATGATGAAGACCTCCGCTGCAGTTTCCATGGCCTCGAGGAAAACCTCAAGGCGTTCGAATATTCAGAATCCCCGAAGAAAATCAGGAATTACCCACCCTGTCCCGATGAAAAACCGATTTACCATATCATCCCTCCGCGGGGCAAGATAGGGTTTCCCGCGACCACCTTGCCATCGGCAATGACTGGACCTCGGCCGCGGGCCGGCTCGTCTCGAACGGGCCCGATTCGCCGGTATGGGAAAAGGTTCTATGCTTCCCGTGCGGCGCGGCCGGTGCCGAAACGGCCAGGCTGAGATGGGGGTTCGACACGGCGCCTACGGCGGACCGGAGGTCTGCGATAAAGTGACAGCCAGAATGGGCAAACCGGCAGTATCTGGCAATTTCTGATTCCCAGTATTGGAGTTGACAGAAAAGTTGCAACCCTGCATTCTGCGATGGCACTCTCTGAAGCGCCGGCGGCGGAATGTAACCCTCCCGAACAGAACGACATCATGGAATCGAAACCCTTTCTTCCGCGCTTCGACACCGATATCTTCATCAGCTATACCCACATCGATAATCAGGCGTTTGGCGAGGACCAGAGCCAGTGGGTATCGGATCTCCATGGCAGACTGAAAGTCCGGCTGGATCAGCTGGTGGGGGGATCGGTCTCGATCTGGCGCGATGCCAAGCTCACCGGCAACGATTCCTTCGCCGACGTCCTTTGCGACAAGCTGGAGCGCGTCGGTCTGCTGGTTTCCATCGTATCGCCCCGCTATCTGCAATCGGATTGGTGCGTGCGCGAGCTGGAGCGCTTCCTGGATGCGGCGAAGCGGAATCGTGGCCTCCATGTCGGCAACCGGGCGCGTCTGTTCAAGGTGGTCAAGACCCCCGTTCCGGTCCCGGCGCAGCCGGGGGAAATGCAGCGCCTGCTGGGGTATGACTTTTTTCACGAACTGCAATCGGGCAAGGTCCGGGAATTCCATCTCGATCCTAGCCCGGAAGCCCGGCGCGCCTACTGGGCGCGGCTGGACGATCTGGCTCAGGACATCCAGACGCTGCTGCTCGACCTGCGCAACGACGAGGCCAGCCGCCCTCCCACGGAGCCGGCGTTCAGCCGGGAGACCGTCTATCTGGCGGAAACCTCCTCCGACATGCGCGCGCTGCGCGACTGCCTCCGGCGCGATCTGCTCGACCGCGGCTTCCGCGTCTTGCCGGAAGCGCCCCTGCCGCTGGACGGTGACGAGCTGAGAACGGCGGTCGGGGCCGATCTGGCTGCAGCGGTGGTGAGCATCCACCCCATCGGCACGCGTTACGGCGCGGTTCCCGAGGGTGAAGAGCGGTCGCTGCCACACCTGCAGTTCGACCTTGCCCTGGAGCGGGCCCAGGCGGGACAGTTGCGCACGCTGGCCTGGATTCCGGCGCAAACCGATGCCGCCGAAAGCCGCCAGAGCGAACTCATCGCTTCCATCGAACGCACCCAGGCGCCGGCCAGGGCGCTGGAGGTCATGCGGGTGCCGATGGAGTCGCTCAAGACTTACATCCTGGAACAGTTGGAGACCCGGCCGCCGGCCGTGGAGGCGACGGCCGCCGCCGGTGCAGGCCGCAGGGTCTATCTGATCTGCGACCGCGACGACGTGGCGGCGGTGGAGCCACTTCGGGCCTACCTGGAACAGCAGGGCAACGCGGTGACCCTGCCCTTCTTCGACGGCACCGAAACGGAGATCCGGGAGGACCACCAGGACAGCCTGGTGCTGTGCGATGCGGTCCTGATCTACTACGGCAGCGGCCGCGAATTCTGGTTGCGCACCAAGCTGCGGGACCTGCTGAAGGCACCGGGCTGGGGACGGTCGCAGGCCTTTCAGGCCAAGGCGGTCTATGTGGCGCCGCCGCACTCCCCGGAAAAGCAGGTGTATCGCACCAGCGAGGCTCTACTCATCCACGGCGCGGAGTCCTTCACGCCTGCCTCCCTGCGGCCCTTCCTGGATTTGCTGGCGGCGGCTCCCGGAGGAATGTAATGGACGCCTCTCACCCCGTGAGCGCTGAACACGAGTTATCAACCGGGGGCCGGTCGTCTTCGGTAGAGAAGAACCTGCGTCGACAGGCGCTGTAAATAACTCTGTGCTGGAAGTAAAGAGAGAGGTGGACCCTCACGGGCCGACGGCATCAAAGCGCCAAAGGTGGAAGATACTGAGATCTTCACAGGCAAACCGGAGAGTCCGAAATGAATGGTAGCAAAAATGTAGTCGGCATCGATATCGCCAAACGGGTATTTCAGTTGCACTCGATCGATATGGAGAGCGGGGAAATCGTGAGCCTGCAGATCAAGCGCGAAAAATTCCTCGAACACTTCGCCAATTGGCAGCCATGTCTGATCGGTATGGAGGCTTGTGGTGGGGCGCAGCACTGGGCGCGGAAGCTCACCGCAATGGGCCACCAGGTCAAACTCCTGCCGGGCAAAGCGGTGAAACCGTTTGTAACCGGCAACAAGAACGACCGCCAGGATGCCCGTGCAATCTGGACCGCGGTACAACAGCCGCACATCAAGGCAGTGGCGATCAAAACCGAAGAGCAACAGGCGATCCTGGCGTTGCACCGCATGAGGAGTCAGTTGGTCAAGTTCAGGACTGCACAGATCAACGGTCTGCGGGGATTACTGACCGAGTACGGCGAAGTCATGCCACAGGGCAAGAGCGGCGTCAGGACGGGGATCACCGATGCACTGGCCAGATTGGCTGACCGACTGCCGGCGATGGTGATCGACACCCTGCGCGAGCAATGGGGGCGCATCGAGAAACTGGACAGCGAGATTGGCACCATTGAGCAACGCCTCAAGCATTGGCTGAAGGAAGACGAAGCCTGCAAGCGGATTGCCGAAATTCCTGGTGTTGGGCCTCTTACGGCCACCGCCGCTGTGGCGATCATGGGCGATAGCAAAGCTTTCAAGTCCGGGCGGGAGTTTGCCGCCTTCGCGGGCCTGGTGCCACGACAGACGGGAACAGGTGGGCGGATCAAACTGCTGGGCATCAGCAAGCGAGGCGACACCTACCTTCGCACCCTGCTGATACACGGGGCTCGGTCAGTGTTGGCTAACGCTAAAGACCCCTCTCCCTGGGTCACGGAATTACGCCAGCGCCGACCGCTCAACGTGGCGGTCGTGGCCTTGGCCAACAAGATGGCGCGAACGATCTGGGCCATGCTGGCCCATGAGCGGGCGTACCAAAAGGCGTTTGTGAGTCAGCCCACATAGGGCTGGAGCACGACGATTGTATCAACCACTTTGATAGGAGTGGCCGCCGTAAAGGTTGCGCAAGGTCGATAAAGTGTGATGGCAAACAGGTCAGACCGTGACCCGCCAAGCCTGAATGACTTGCAGGACTTCGAGTCCTTCGGAGGAATGAGGCGCGGGTCAGCGGATTCCATCAGGGCCAGCAGGTCTATTCCTGCACAACAGGCCGGATATAGAACTGCAGCCTATCTGTCCCAGTACACCAAAACCGATCTTGGCAAACGGGAGGCGTCCATATAGAAGCCATGAACGATGCCGCTCTGCGCCGCAATCCCTTTCCCGGCCTGCGCCCGTTCGAGCCGGATGAAGAGCATTTGTTCTTCGGCCGTGACCAGCAGATCGACGAACTGCTGAGGCGCCTCGGCACCCAATCCTTCGTCGCCGTCAGCGGCGAATCGGGCAGCGGCAAATCGTCCCTGATCCGGGCCGGACTGCTGCCGGCCCTGTACGGCGGGTTCATCGCCCGGGCCGGCTCGGCATGGCGGATCGCGGTGTGCCGGCCCGGTGCCGACCCCATCGGCCAGTTGGCGCGGGCGCTGGCCGACCCGGCGGTGCTCGGCACTGCCGCCGTGGACGCCGACCTGCAGGAAGCCCTGCTGGAGACCACCTTGCGGCGCGGCGGGCGTGGCCTGGTGGAGGCGATGCGGCAGGCTCGCCTGGGGCCGAGCGAGCAGCTGCTGGTGGTGGTCGACCAGTTCGAGGAGATCTTCCGCTTCAAGCGGGCCGCGCTACGGCCGGCCGCCGCCGATGAGGCGGCCGCCTTCGTCAAGCTGCTGCTGGAAGCTGTGGCAAAGCGGGAGCTCCCGATCTACGTCATCCTCACCCTGCGCTCCGATTTCCTGGGAGATTGCGCCGAGTTCCATGGTCTGCCGGAGACGATCAACCAGGGGATTTTCCTGATTCCGCGCATGAGCCGGGACGAACTGCGGCTGGCCTGCGAAGGTCCGGTGCGGGTGGCCGGTGGCGACATCGCCCCGCGCCTGCTGCACACCCTGCTGAACGAGGTGGGCGACGACCCCGACCAGCTTCCCCTGCTGCAGCACGCCCTGATGCGGACCTGGGAGCACTGGCAGGGCGCCGGCAGCGCCCGGGGGCCGCTGGACCTGGAGCATTACCAAGCGGTCGGCGGTTTGCAGTCGGCGCTGTCGCGCCACGCCGACGAGGCCTACTTCGAACTGGGTGACGAGCGGCGGCCGCTGGCGGAGAAGCTCTTCAAGTGTCTCTGCGATCGCGGACCCGACAACCGCGAGGTGCGGCGGCCGGCGCCGCTGGCCGAGATCGGCCAGGTGCTGGGAGTGGCGGAGGCGGAGGTGATCGCCGTGGTGGAGGGCTTCCGCCGGGCCGACCGGTCGTTTCTGATGCCGCCGCCGAAATTTCCCCTGCGACCGGAAACCGTGGTGGACATCGGCCACGAAAGCCTGATCCGGCAGTGGATACGGCTGCGGGAGTGGGTTTCCGAAGACGCGGAGTCGCGCGATGTCTACCTGCGATTGGCCGATGCCGCCGAGCGCCACGCCAGGGGACGCGCGGGACTGTGGCACGACCCGGAGCTTCAGCATGCCCTCGACTGGCAGCAGCAGCGGCAGCCGACCCCGGCCTGGGGAAGCCGCCTGCACCCGCAGTTCGAACGCACCATGGCCTTTCTGGACGCTAGCCGTGCCAATCGCGAGGAGGAGGCGCGGCGGGCCAGGGCGGCGCGCGATGCGGCCCGGCGCCAAGGCTATCTGCTGGCCTCGGTGATTCTCACGGCCATCTTCGGCAGCCTGCTGTTCTACGTCTTCCATACCCGGCAGCAGTTGCAAACCCAATTCGCGCTGCTGCAGGTGGGCAAACTCACGGTGGATTCCCGCTCGATCGCGGAAGCAACGCCCTCGTTGCTGGAACGCAGCGCGCTCCTGGCCATCGAGGCCCTGCGCCGGGTCGAGGAGATTCCGCCCGAATCGGCCCTGCGCGAAGACCTGGCGATTCGCAGCCGTTCCGACCTGGAATACGACCTCCCCCTGTTGACCCGGCCGAAGCTGCGCATGCGCCATTCCGGAACCGTCTACGCGGTCGCCTTCAGCCCCGACGGTGATGCCATGGCCACTGGCAGCGTCCAGGGGGCCGCCGTCTGGTCCAGCGCAGACGGTCACCTGATCGCCGGCTGGCAGGGCGGAGCGGTCCATGCGCTGGCCTTCCGCCCTGGCGGCGACGGCCTCGCGGTGGCCGGCGCCGACGGCTCGGCCGAACTGCTCGACGTCCAATCCGGGAACGCCAGGAGGATTCTGCGGGCGGCGCAGGGCCACACCAAACCGATCCGCAAATTCGCCTTCAGCCCGGAGGGACGTTATCTGGCGGCCGGCGACGAGGGCGGGCAGGTCTGCGTCTGGGATTTGACCGGTAGCGGCGCCGAAACCTGCCTGCAGCAGGGCGGCTCGATCCGGACCGTCGCCTTCAGCCCGGACGGCCGCCATCTCGCCGCCGGCAGCTCCCTGAACACCGCCATGCTCTGGCGCTGGCAGGACAACCGGGCCTCCCTCCGGGCCACCCTGAAACATCGCGATACCATTCAGTCCCTGGCCTTCAGCCCCGACTCCCACTTTCTCGTCACCGGCAGCGACGACAAGAACGTGGCGGTCTGGGACGTCCGCGAAGACCGCGACGACCAGCAGCTGCTGCACCTGCTGCCGCACCGCGGGCGGGTCAAGGAGGTCGCCTTCAGCCCCGACGGCCGCTGGCTGACCACGGCCAATACCGACGGCATGCTGCGGATGTGGTCGTGGCCGGTGACGGAGCCCCATAACTACCGGGTCTTCCGCCACCACGACGCCGTGCTGGGGATCGCCTTCAGCCCCGACGGCCAGCGGCTGGCGACGGTCAGCGAGGATGACACCGGCAAGCTGTGGGATGTCGTCAGCGGCCTGGAACTGGCGCGCTTGGCCCATCACAGTGGTCCGGTACGCAGCGTCGCCTTCAGTCCGGACGGAAAAAGCATCGTCACCGGCGGTTTCGACGGTCTGGCCATCTTATGGTCCCCCGCCGAACGCAGCGGACTCCGCGCCTTCGGCCATGCCGACACGGTCGGTACCCTCGCCTACAGTCCCAGCGGACGTCTGATCGTTTCCGGCGCCCGCGACAACCATGCCCGGCTCTGGGAGGTCGCCAGCGGCCGCATGCTCGCCGATTTCCCCCACGGCGGCAACGTGAAAGCCGTCGCCTTCAATCGCGACGAGCGGTTGTTGGCGACCGCCAGCTCCGACGGTTCCGCTCGCATCTGGGAGGTGGCGTCGGGCAAGGAACTGGCCCGCCTCCACCACGACGGCTTCGTCAGTTCCGTTGCCTTTTCCCCCGATTCCCGCCTTCTGCTATCCGGTGGGGCCGACGACAAGGCTCGCCTCTGGCAAACCGGGGACGGCAAGCAGGTCGCCGAGTTCGATCATCCCGACACCGTCAACGAGATCGCCTTCAGCCCCGGCGGCGAATTCATCGCCACCACCAGCGAGGACCAGACCGCCCGGGTCTGGGACCCGCAGACCGGAGCCGTCCTGTTCAGCGTGCCATTCCAGGGACCGGCCCGCATCTTGGCGTTCAGTCCCGACGGCAAATATTTCGCGGCGGGCGGAATGGATGCGGCGGCCCGCCTGTGGAGCATGGAAACCCGCCGGGAGATCGCGCGGCTTCCCCACAAGGGCCCGATCAAGGCGATTCGTTTCAGCCCGGACTCCCGCTGGATCGCCACCGGCAGCACCGACAACACCTCATCGATGTGGAGCGCCGCCGACGGAAGTCTGGCGCGGAGCCTGAGCCACGAGGGCAGCGTGATGGCGATCGCGTTCAGCAGCGACGGCAAACTGATGGCCACCGGCAGCGACGCCAACAACGCCCGCATCTGGGACGCGGCCAGCGACCGTGAACTGGCCCGCTACTACCATCCCGGTCCGGTCCTCGCACTCGCCTTCAATCCGGCCGCCGACAGCCAGTTGGCCATCGCCAGTTCCGAGAATGTGCTGTGGCTCCGTACCTGGAATCGGCCCCTGGCAGAAGTGATGGCCGATGCCTGCAACCGCCTGGGACGCAACCTGACCCCGGAAGAATGGAAACGGTATTTCGGCGATGAACCGTTCCGCCCCTCGTGCAAAGATGCCGCCACTCCGGAAAACGTCTTCGCCGCCACCCCGTCGTCGCCGACGACGCACGCCGAAGGCGAGCCGAGCCCCCCGGCCGCGGACAGCCGTAGAAACTATGCAGCACCTAGCCCGTCAAGCCGGACCTGGGTTACAAGAGAAAGCTGAACCAACCTCTTGAAAACGCGGGAGACGACGATGACGAACGAGATGCTGCGGCGTGATGATACCAAGC
>Ga0233425_10007794_pt1 | contig 14756 bp, 15 predicted proteins | sample Watercolumn_Towu_2_FD_181712 | JGI IMG/M metagenome (GOLD analysis project Ga0233425, IMG submission 181712) | Freshwater microbial communities from Lake Towuti, South Sulawesi, Indonesia - Watercolumn_Towuti2014_140_MG | ecosystem: Environmental > Aquatic > Freshwater > Lake | place...
TGAAATATCAGCTTTTTTTAACTCAAAACTATCCCAATAGCCAGGTATAATACTGGTCAAATTGTTGTTACTCTCATATTGATATACTATTATACTAAGCTAAACTTTAAAAAAGGAGTGATTAATATGATGTGGGGATGGCCGAATATGATGGGCGGCTACTATGGTGGAATGGGATTGATAGGCATGATCCTGGGCTTTATTTTTTTTATAGCAATAATTGCCGGAATTATACTTTTTATAGTCTGGCTGGTATTTAACAAGTGCTGTTATGCTTAGCCAAATCTTCCTGTGATATAATTTTCTGTTCTTTTATCTGAGGGGTTTGTAAATATTTTGTTTGTATCATCATATTCTACCAGAGTAGCAGGTTCGCCAAACCTTTCCATTAAAAGAAATGCGGTTTTTTGTGATACCCTGGCTGCCTGCTGCATATTATGGGTGACTATAACTATTGTATAATTATCTTTTAATTCATCCATCAAATCTTCAATTTTTTGTGTTGAAATAGGATCAAGTGCGGATGCGGGTTCATCCATTAAAATCACCTCTGAATCTACAGCAAGCACCCTTGCAATACATAATCTCTGCTGTTGTCCGCCGGAAAGATCCAGCGCTGGAGTATTTAACTTGGTTTTTACTTCGTCCCAGAGAGCTGCTTTTTTCAGGCTTTTTTCAACTATTTCATCAAGATATTGTTTGGAGTACCTGCCAAAAAGCTTTGGCCCATATGTGACATTCTCATAAATAGTTTTAGGAAACGGATTGGGCCTTTGAAATACCATTCCTATCCTGCGTCTTAGATCCACAACATCTATGTTATCCTTGTAAATATCAATGTTATCGACTTTTATATCTCCTTCAATGGATGTATTTGCCATAAGTTCATTCATTTTATTAAAAGTTCTTAAGAAAGTTGATTTGCCACACCCGCTGGGGCCGATGATTGCAGTAATAGAGTTTTTATAAATGTCCATGCTTATAGCTTCAAGCACTTTGCTTATACCATAATAGAACCCGAAATTTCGTACTGTTATTTTTATAGAATTATCCATAATACTATTTAACCTTTCAAATGTGTCATTTTCCGGAATAAAATTTCATTATGTTTCACTATGTATTGCTTTAAAATCACCGGTAAGATAATAAACAACCCTTTCACCTATATTAACAGAGTTGTCCCCTATCCTTTCAAAGTATCTGCTTGCAAGAGAAATATTGGTTACAAGCTTTATATAATCATCACTCCTGCTATGAATGCTATAAATTCTCTGGTAAAGTGCTTTTTGCAAATCATCAATCGAATAATCAATCTTCTCTAACCTTAAAGCTAATTTAGCATCCTTGTCTTTAAATGCCTTGAGTGCTTTTTCAAGAATTGATTTTACTACATTACCCATATCGACTATTATATCCAGCAGGTCTTTTTTTATCGGTATTTTTTCCTGAAGGTATAGTCTTTTTACAAGTTTAGCAATGCTTACAGAAATATCACCTATTCGTTCCAAGTAAATTACTATTAAATATATGCTGTGGATAAGTCTTAGATCTCCTGCTACTGGCTGGTGCTCAGCTTGGATATACATGCATTTTTCCTCAATTGTTACATCATAGTCGTCTATTATTGTGTCATTTTCTATTATTGTCTCAGCAAGCTTTATATCTCCTGTAATAAGAGCCTTTATAACATTATTTACAGTATTTTGGATAAGGCTGCCCATCTCAAGTGTATCTTTTGATACTTCTTCTAGTTTATCATTAAATGTCTTTCTCATATTTATCCTTTTTATATCTTATAGTTAGTCAATAAGTCCTTAAATAGCATCGTTACAAATATCTATATTTATATTCATTCTTTTCTCCTAAGTCTCGATCTAGTTCTTAATACTGTTCCTATTATGGCAAATACAAGCACTATCATAAGCAGCACAAGAGCTGTTCCCCACTGTTTGTCTTCGGGAGGATTTGTAACCTGAGTTGCAAGCGAATAAAGGTGAAAAGGTAGAGCCATCACCTGGCTAAAAATTGATTTCGGAAGATTTGGTTGGGAAAATGCTGCTACGGTAAACATTATAGGAGCTGTCTCACCTGCAGCTCTTCCTATTCCTATAACAGAACCTGTTATTATCCCTGGAAATGCCTGTGGCAGTATAACCTTTATGATAGTTTGCCATTTTGAGGCACCAAGGGCAAATGATGCCTGTTTATATGTATCGGGTACTGCTTTTAAAGCTTCTTCTGTAGCAGTTATTACCACTGGTAATATCAAAAATGCCAGAGTTAGTGAACCTGCAAGTATAGATTTACCAAACTGAAGTATAATTACAAAAAATGCAAGACCGAAAAGCCCAAATACAATTGACGGAACACCGGCCATATTTACAATTGATAGCCTTACTATACTTGTAAACTTATTTTTACTTGCATATTCATTTAAATAAATCGCAGCAAATATTCCAATGGGTAGAGAAATAATAATTGTACCTATTATAAGATATAGTGTTCCAAGTATTGCAGGAAATATTCCTCCTTCACGCATCCCATTACTTGGTTTCTGGGAGAGAAATTCCCAGGTTATTGCTGGTGAACCTTTAACAATTATATATATTACTATTCCGAAAACAAATGCGACAACAATTAGTGTAATAATCATCAATATGGAATAGAAAAACTTCTGTACTATGTTTCTAGATTGCATTGTGGCTGGTCTTCTATTTTCATTAATCTCTGACATAACTTACGTCTTCCTAATCCTGTTAGTGAACCTGTCGCCGATAAAATTAATTGCAAAAGTAATAAGAAAGAGAATCAACCCTATAGCAAACAGTGCAGAGTAATGAAGACCACCCTGTGCTGTCTCACCCATTTCTGCAGCAATTGTTGCAGTAATAGTTCTGACGGGCTGCAATAAAGAAAATACTATTCTGGGTGAATTACCTGTAAGCATAAGTACAGTCATAGTCTCCCCTACTATCCTTCCAAGTCCAAGCATAACTGCAGCCATCATTCCTGAAGATGCAGTCGGGATAACGACTTTGTATGTCGTTTCCCATTTTGTCGCCCCAAGAGCAAAGGATGCATGTCTGTACCTGTTTGGAACTGCATTTATTGCGTCTTCTGATATGGAGATTATTGTAGGAAGACTCATGAATGCAAGCATAACTGCTCCTGTGATGGCTGTAAGCCCGATATTTAGATTAAAAATGTCTTTTATAAGTGGGGCTGCAACTTTAATTCCTATAAAACCAATTACTACCGATGGTATAGTGGCAAGAACCTCTATAATTGGTTTTAAAATCTCTCTTAACGCTTTTGGTGCTAGCTCCCCAATATAAATTGCACAGCCTATTCCTAGAGGGACTGCAATAAGTATGGATGCAAAAGTAGTAAGAAGGGTACCTACTAGAAGAGGTAAAAACCCGAACTTATCATTTGTCGGTGACCATTTGATACCACCGAAAAAAGATAATATTGGATAACCTGAAAAAAACCTTATTGAGTTATATATCAATAAAGCAAGGATAACACCTAGTACTATGATTGAAAGAATGCCATTTAAAAAAATAAAATTCTTAATAAGAAAAGCCTTGAATTTTACAAACTTGTTATTGCTTTTTATTTTTCTTACTACACGCATTTTTTAAAGCTTTTTATTTTATCATGGCATAATTATTATAAACACTATTTACAAAACTATCTATGGATATTTAAGCGATTAATTTTTAAACTAGATATAAAATTTTTAAGAAAATATTAATTTTTTTCTTTTTTTATTCAAATGCTATTTATTAGCTTATACCCCAGCCCATGAACTGTTTTAATATATCTTGAACCAAAATCCTTATATGACATTTTATTCCTAATTCTTCTAATATGAACATCTAAAGTCCTTGTGCCCACATGGTAATTTACACCCCAAATAATTTTCATTAATTCCTTCCGTGAAGTCAAGTTATTTAAATTCTTAATAAATAATCTAATTATTTCAAATTCCTTTTGATTAAGATTTATTTTAGCCTCATCTAAACATATTTCATGATTTTTCTCATCAAGATATAGCTTTATATCACCAAAATAGAAGTCACCTTTTATGGATTTCAATTTTTCGTTTTCAAATAAAGTTTCAGTTCTATTAAAAACATTTTTAACCCTGACCAGCAGTTCCCTTAAACTGAAGGGCTTGGTTATGTAATCATCAGCACCAAGTTCAAGTCCAAGCACTTTATCAAATTCTGTGATTTTAGCACTTAAAATAATTACAGGAATACTGTTTTTAGTTTTAATTTCCCTGCATATATCAAGTCCATCAATATCAGGTAACATCAAATCCAAAATAACCATATCAGGTTTCTCTTTATGATAAAAATCCAGAAAGTCTTTTCCCTTATAAAAGTTTTTGACCTGAAAACCATTTTTTAAAAAATTGTAATTTAGCATCTCTGAAATATTTTCATCATCTTCTATTATATAAATATTTTTTGACATATCTAAATTTTTTATTTGAATGTAAATTTTGGTATTTGGGTGGGATTATGACTACTAAGGCTATAACCCCACCCACGCGAAGAAGAAAAATTGGTGTGCTTTATTATTTAACTTTTACAAAGCCTGCTTTTTCACCAATTGCCTGGCCCTCAGGACTAAGTATGAAAGCTATGTAAGCTTTGGCAATTTCTGAGAATTTTTTTGTATTTACATAATTGTATGTATCTCTTGATATAGGATATGTTTTATCCCCGACAGTCTGTTTTGTAGGCCCTATTGCAGGAGTATCTTTTGCAAATTTAACCTTTACAACATTTACCTTATCTCCAGCCTCCTTAAGGTATCCCATGCCGATATATCCTATAGCATTATTGTTGGTTATTACCTGGTTTGTTACATCTGCATTTGACTGAAGTCTCAAAACATTATCTCCATAATCATTTTTGTTGGTCTGATTTAACTGTACAACTTTTTGGAGAAAAAATTCTCCTGTTCCAGAATTACTGTCCCTGCCAAGTACAACTATTGGTGCATCTGGGCCACCTACATCCTTCCAGTTTTTATAGTTGCCTATATAAATATTTGCAAGCTGGTCAAGTGTAAGTTCCGGGATATTGATATTTTTGCTGGTGACAATACAGATACCATCATAAAGCACTAAATATTCTTTAATGTCTTTTCCTGCCGTCTTTGCTTTATCCAGTTCTGAAGATTTTATCTGCCTTGAAGAATTTGCAATGTCGTTTGTGCCGTTTATAAGATCAGCTATTCCTACTCCTGAGCCCCCACCATTAACAGTTATCTCTCCACTATATTTTTCCATGAAGGCTTCCGACCATAACTGAGCGACTTCAAGTAGAGTTGTAGAACCTGAAAGAATAAGCTTCTTACCATCAAAGTTTATCTCCTGTGTTGTTTCTGCTGTAGTCTCCTCAACTACAGTTGTTTCAGCTGCTGTGGTCTCCTCAACTACAGTTGTTTCAGCTGCTGTGGTCTCCTCAACTACAGTTGTTTCAGCTGCTGTAGTCTCCTCTGCAATTGTTGTTGCGGCTGCTGTTGTTTCTGCAACAGTTGTCTCAGATGCTGCTGTTGTTCCGCCTGTGCATCCTGACAATAGTGAAGCCACAATAGAAACGCATACTATGGCTGCTAAAGATATTAGCCATAACTTGTTTCTTTTTGTCATCATTTAGTTACTCCTTTTCTTTGTTTTTATAAACTATCCAGCGCAGTATAACAGATTTTGAAAGGAGGATTGTTAAATAAAGATTAAATAAATATGAAATAACTGTTAAATTATTTTGGCTTTAGCCTTATCCGAATTTTCTAATTGTATCTATGTCAATTTCTCTGTAGCTATCAATAATCATATCAGCATTTCTTAAATCTTTAGCAGGATAAGTATTGGTTATTGCTATGCAATTCATTCCTGCACTTTTTGCAGCGCTTATTCCCACAATTGAATCTTCAAAAACAACACATTCTGAAGGTCTGACACTGAAAATATCTGCACCCATTAAATAGATCTCAGGATCAGGCTTTACCTTTTTTATATTATTTCTTGAAAGCTTAATGTCAAAATAGTCATTAAAACCAAGTTTTTCAAATATTATTTCAACCTCTCTTATCCTGCTGTTTGTAGCAAGCCCTATTTTGAAATTTCCCTTTATCCTTTCAAGAAGACTGTGTATATGTGGCAGTGCTTCCACTTCTTTTTTTAATGTCCTGACGTAGCGCTCCTTTAAGGTATTTTTTATATTCTGTTTATATTCAAGCCCCCTGCTTTCTAAAATTCTCTTTATTGATTCCTTCCATACTAACCCGTAGAGTAGTTTTTCTTCTTCGTGTGTTATAAAAATATCCCTCTTGGCCATAAAGTTTCTCGTGACTTTCCAGACTATTTTTTCACTGTCTGCAATTGTGCCATCCATATCGAAAAATACTGCTTTTATCATGTTAGTCCTTTTCATAAATTTTAATATTGCCTGGTTTTCAAATTATATTAAAAATTATGATTTTAAAACATTATTTGAAAAAATTAATAATTTATTAACCTATTTTTAACATTTAAGCTATAGTTATGTTTTAATATTATCTTTAAATATCAAAAACTGGATAATAAAATTATTAACAAAAAGACTGGAGAATAGAATGAGCAGCAAATTTTACCCTTATATTTTAGCCATAGTTACTTTGATTTTTTGGGGAGCAGCCCCAGTATTTGGAAAAATTGGTCTGGCAAAATTAAATCCATATACTGCCCTTGCAATAAGAAGCTTTATTGTTGCCATAATAATGCTGGTTATTATACTGGTAAGAGGAGATATAAAAGAACTTGTAAAAATTGATTTAAAAAGTGTGGCATTTATCGGAATAGAGGGAATTTTTGCCGCCCTTATTGGCCAGTTTGCCTATTACTATGCTTTAAAATTAGGAGAAACATCTAAAATAGTTCCCATTGCATCCGCATTTCCCTTAATTACAGTACTTATTGCGGCAATATTTTTATCTGAAAAAATTACACTTTTAAAAGGTTCAGGTATATTTTTAATAATTGCCGGAGTTGTACTTTTAAGGTTTTAGTATGGGTTATTTTTACAAATATTTAATGATAATTTCATAGAAATTTAACATCTTTTATCAATTAATATGCTAATATCCTTCTAGATTTAACATATTTGTAATAACATTTGCAGCAATTATCTTCAAAGCAAAGATTATAAAAATCCTACTAGCCTCTATAAAAATATTTGTTTTATGGGGAGGTAGTTTTGGAGAAAAACACTGAAATTTTGCAAAGAGAAGTAGATAGTATGCTTTTTTCAAAGGGTTACCTGGATACTTTAAAAAAAATTGGATTCAGCAAGGATTTTATATTTTATGAGCAAATACGAAAAATGGAGGAATGTATAAATTATCTATTAGAAGTCATAATTGAGCTGGATAGCAAAGAAAAGACCAACAGGAAACAATTGAGCAGGATTTAAAGCATATAAAATGAATGTTAATCATAATCTTTTATTTTAAGAAGCAATTATATACACTTTTCCGTCATTACTTTTACTGCAAGTGGATTTAAACCTTTTGGAGAAATGCCTGCACTATAGATTATCCAATTTTTTTATAATGTCTGAAAAAACCTTCTGCCATTTGGCTTCTACAAGAGTTACCAGTGCAAATAATTAATATTTTCATAGTCATAAAATATTTATTAGATAGAAAATTTTTACTTTAAAAGATTGCTTACACTAATTTGTAATTGGTACAGATTTTTTCATCCGCAACTGATGAGTCAGTATTATTAAAAAGCGGCGAAAGTTAAAAAAACTTCAAAGTTTTTAAAATTTATTGGATTTAGTCCGAAAGCCGATTTATCATCTAAAAATGTTTAAAAGATGTGTTTAAAATTATGATAGGAAAGATAACCCATTTGACTAATATTTCAATCATCATCCTCATCCTCCCCGTGACCTTTCTCGTGACATGAGTTACAGTCTATATCGCTGTGATCCCAGCTATTTTTATCTACAGACACATTAAGCTTTTGATGGCAGGTTGTACAATCCATTTGGTTTAAGCTGCTGTGATCCCAGCTGCTATTATCTACAGACACATTTAGGTTTTGGTGGCATGTGGTACAATCCATTTGCCCTAAACTGCTATGATCCCAGCTATTTTGATTTACAGATACACTAAGTTTTTGATGGCAGGTTGTACAATCCATTTTGGTTAAGCTGCTGTGATCCCAGCTGCTATTATCTACAGTCACATTTAGGTTTTGGTGGCATGTGGTACATTTCATTTGTCCTAAACTGCTATGATCCCAGCTATTTTGATTTACAGATACGCTAAGTTTTTGATGGCAGGTTGTACAATCCATTTTGGTTAAATCAACATGATCATTTAAAGAAGCAGATTGCTCTTCTATTGTCAGTGACTTAACCACTACCTTTCCTTCTTCAATATCCATTGAGTGACAATTAAAACAGGATCCCTGATATTCGGATATAAAAGTGTTTTCTTCCGGATTCTCATAATGCTTGCGATGGGCGATATTTCCAATAGAATTTTCGCTTCCTTCTGTATGACAATTCATGCAATCATCAGGTATTGAATTCACAATTTCCGTAATGTCCGGGTGTTTCCCCTCCTTAGCCAGAAGCACATTTAGCCGATAATCTTTCTCATCTGACACCTTTTTATGACAATCAACACATCCATTAGGATAGGTATCTTCCACTATTGCTGCAAAAAGAGAAGCATTGGTTTCTGCTTCAGGTGCAATTTCTTTCCCGGCTTTTATATCAGTGGCTTTATTTTGACGACAACCACTGAATATAACTAAAAGGGGTATAATTATTAAAAGAGCTAAAATCTTAAAAAATATATTTTTATAACTTGCCATATACGTACCTCTTATTTTACAAGTCAATATATTATTTTAAATTAATACTAATAATTTAGAATTAGTAGCAATAATATTATACTTTCATAATTTTTGTCAATTAGAATTTAAAATTTTATCTTTATAATTATTGCATTTTTATTTAAAACTCCTGCTAATTGCATATGCAGTAAATCCTCCAAAGCCACTATTTATTATTAACCATGGAAGACCAAAATATGCTACCCCAAAAAAAGAACCTGGAACCAATGGGATTAAAGGAGCTGGTATTTTATAAAAAAAGACCAAAGCAATTAAAGTAAGTGCAAAGTTTGCCAGTGCCAGAACCACCCCCATGATAATTGCCCTTATTTTTAGACTGATTTTTTTAGACAGAAATCTATAGGTAATATCTGCAGATAAACCAATAAGAAGACCCACTGCGGTCCAGGCAAATACGGCCCATACTCCTTTAAGAGCCTGAACTTCCAGCAATTCATAATAGTACTCCACAAAAAAACCAATAACTGCATAGGGCGCGAAAATAAGAATACCAATACCAAAACTCTTATGGATAAGAATAGGAAGAATTACGACAATTGAAAGAAAATATCCAATCATATAAATAAAAAACATTCCAATACCCAGGAAAACACTTCCCATCCTCCCGAATCCTAATGTAGCAGAGCCGGAATAATAATCAAAAAAATAAGTCGCTGCGCCATAAACAATTAAAAGCAGAAACCCAAACAGCAGTACTGTTTGCCACCTCTTAAGTTTCCAGTTAAATATTTTTTCATTGTTACCATTCATTTCATTTACTCCTTTTTTAGGAATTTTTAACATCCGCAAGGTGTCCGGATAGAACTTATTTATTGAGTTAAAGCTGAAATTTTCAGATAAAATCTATTTTTCTGCTTTCCCCCTTATAAACCAGGCTCCCAGAAAATCCGTCTTTTCCATTTCAATCTCAGTAAAAGAATTTTTCTCCATTACAGGCTTAAGTTCACGAACATCATGCTGCATCATGTAACTGGAATGATTATGAACAAGATTTCGCCGTTTTGTTTTTTCAGGAAGGGTAAAATCAAGCACAAATAAATGACCACCAGGTTTAAGGACACGATAAACTTCTTTAATTCCATTTAATCTTACATCCTCAGGCATATGAAATATCATAAAACTGCATAAAACATAATCAAAAGTATTATCATTAAAAGGGATTTTTTCTATACTTGCTGTAATTAACTTTATATCCACCTTTTTTCTTGCTGCTTTGCGTGTTGCAACTGAAATCATTTCTGGTGCTATATCAATGCCAATAACCTCACCGCTTTGTCCAACCTGTTTTTTTGCAGCAATAGTCAAATTGCCTGTACCACAACCAACTTCAAGCACTTTATCACCGGGTTTTAACTGGGCTAATTGTACAGTTAACTGTCTGAGTCTTTTTTCTCTGCCGAATGTCATAAAAGCAGTAATAAGATCATAGTATTTTGCCATATGGCCAAGCTGGCCAGGCTGTTTTACAGGTATTTCTGTATTGGCAATATTATTTGTGTTATGCATTGTTTTCCCCTTCATATATTTTTTTCAGATCATCTGTTTTAATATTTTCTATCTATGGAATTTGTTTATAAAAAAGTTTTATCTAAAAAAATTAAAACAATATATTAATTTGATGAATTATATGTTCTGTAACAGTTAAAATATTTTAAACCATTTTTGTATATTGATTTAACGCACGTTTTAAGCTCTCGACATGTACCTCGCCTTTTCCACTCCGAAGCGCATCAAGTACGCAATTATCAAGATGGTCTTCCAATATAATCTGGCTGATTTTCTGCAAGGCAGCTTTTGCAGAATTTAACTGTATGATAATTTCATCACAGGGTTTGTCGTTTTCAAGCATTTTACGAATACCACTTAATTGTCCTTCCACTCTGTTAATTCTTTTAAAAAGCTTTTCAATATCATGGTGATTATTTATTGCCATATATTTTTCCCCTTACATAATTCAAATTTATAATAACTATGTAGTGTATTGAAGTCAAAATTAAACCTTTGCCTTTTCTTTATAAGTAAGCAGCATTACCGAGCTTAATACCACAAATACAGAGCCGAAATTATGCACTAAAGCTGCTGTCACAGGATTTAGCAGACCAAAACCGGCAAGTATGATTGCACCAAAGTTTATAACCATAGAAATGACAATATTAAAGATTATTCGGTTTTTTGCTTTCCTGCAAATACGCACTAAAAATGGAAGTTTTCCTATATCATCACCCATAAGTGCTATATCGGCTGCTTCAATGGCCACATCAGAGCCTATTGCCCCCATAGCTATGCTTACAGAGGAAGTTGCAAGGGCGGGCGCATCATTTACACCATCACCTACCATGCCAACCACATACCCCTTATCTTTTAAGTTTTTAACTGAGTTTACTTTATCTTGTGGAAGCCGGGAAGCAAGTACTTCTGTAACTTCTGCTGAGGCACCAATGGAGTTTGCAACAACCTCGTTATCACCTGTAAGCATGATTATGTGTGGGATACCTAATTTCTTGAGATTTTTTACTGTCTCACTGGCTTCTTTACGGATTTTGTCTGCTACAGTTATAATTCCTGCAACCTTACCATCAATGGCAACAGGCAGTACTGTTTTTCCCTGTTTTTCCTTTTGTTCTATAAGTGAACTTACATCTGGAGTCTTTTTAATGAGATTTTCTCCTATAATTTTTTCACCGATTAAGATTTTTTGCCCAGCTACAGTTGCAGAAACTCCTTTTCCGATTTTTATTTCAAATGATTCAGGGTCTTTAGCAACAATGCCACTGTCTTTAGCATATCTTAAAATAGCTTTTGCCAATGGATGTTCGGAAAACTTTTCCGCACTTGCAGTTATACTTAAAAAATTTTTATGTTCTATATTTTTATCGAGAATATAAATATCTTCTACTGCAAGTTTTCCATAAGTTAACGTGCCTGTTTTATCCATTACAAAAGCATTAACCTTTGCAGTTGTCTCTATAGCAGCACCAGACTTAATAAGTATTCCTTTTTTTGTAGCATTTCCAATTGCAGCCATTATTGCAGTTGGAGTTGCAAGTACAAGTGAACATGGGCAGAAAACAACAAGAGCTGTAACAGCACGATAGATATCTTTTGTAAGAAGCCCGATAAGTATTGAAGAGCCCAGGGCAACAGGAACTAAAATTTTTGCCCATTTATCTGCTATTCTTACAATGGGAGCTTTATTTTTTTCTGCTTCCTCAACAAGCTTAATCATTTTCTTAAGCGATGAATCATCACCACTATGGGTAGCTTCGATATCTATTGCACCCTGCTGGTTAAATGTTCCCTGATAAACAATGTCGCCTTCTTTTTTATCAATAGGAACAGACTCTCCAGTCATTACAGACTGATCAATTGAAGTATTTCCCCTTACTATTTTCCCGTCAACTGGAACGGACCCGCCAGGGCGGATAAGTATTACATCACCTATTTTAACCTCGGATGCAGGTATTTCTTTTTCTCCATTTTCGGTGCGGATTGAAGCCATCTGCGGTGCCATATTTATTAATGACTGAAGATTTCTTCTTGTTCTTCCAGCTGTTATATCTTCAAGCACCTTGCCAAGCTGCATAATAAACGCAACTTCACCCGCTGCAAAATACTCCTTTATTACAACTGCTGCAATAAGCGCTATTGCTACAAGAACATCAGTAGTAATGTCAAACTTTGTAACCAAGCCTTTTATGGCACTATATACTATAGGCACACCGCTTATAACAATTGCAAACCATGCAATATCAAAAGGAAGCTTTACCCATCCGAAAAAACTTATAAGCAGGAATATTCCTGACAATATGGTCAAACACAGTGTGCGGAATGGTTCATCTTTTTTTAATTTATAAATAAATGACATATTCAAGCACAGATTATAATGATCATTAATACCCTATACTCCCATAGGGTATTGAGATATTATATCATTTCTGCCGAATATAACAATAGAAGCACATAGATGGTAAAAAATCACAATCTAAGTAATTCTGTCTATAAAGCTTAGATTTTAACTCTTAATCCAATTCCCGAATAAACCTGTGTAATAATAAATCCCATACATTAAATTCTAATAAATTTTATCTTTATGTAGAGTTTTTTATTTACTTTCACCTGATGGATTCTTATTAAGATAAACAATTGCACTTTCTAAACGGTGTTCATTAATTTTGGTTACCTTAAATTTTAAACCATATCCCTCCAGCTCTGGAGTACTGCCGTCATCAGGGATTGTTCCTAGAAGACCAAAGATAAGTCCTCCCAAAGTTTCGTAATCATCTTTAGGTAGCTCTATACCCAGGTTTTCCGAAACAATATCCAAGGGTGCGGAACCTTGAATTTTCCAGGTTTGTGAATCAATATGTTCAATTAGTGGTGGTTCTGTTGGAATTGCACTGTCGTCTTCAAGCTCACCGACCAGCTGTTCAAGCAGATCGTTTATAGTAACAATACCGCTGACACCACCATATTCATCTAAAACTACAGCAAAGTGATTCCGGCTTTTTTTCATATTGCGGAACAGCACATCAGCACGCACTGTTTCAGGAACAAAATATGCAGGTTTTACGGAATACTTCATAATATTTTCACGAGTTTTTTCCTTAAGCCTGAAATAATCCTTAGTACTTAATATACCAATAATGTCATCTGTGTTTTCGCCACTTACAGGATAAAAAGAATGTCTACTTTCATTAATTGCTTCCTCCCACTGCTCATTACTTTCATCAAGAGACAGCATAACGATATCAGTACGATGGGTAGCTACCTCCACAGCGCTTATGTCGTCAAATTCAAAAACATTTTGGATTATTTCTTTTTTTTCATCGTTAATTGCGCCTTTCTCGCTTCCTGCATCAACCATCATGCGTATTTCCTCTTCTGTGACCACTTTATCATCAGCATGTGGATTTTTAATCCCGATAACACGCAGGATCCCATTTGTGGATACCGACAAGAGCCAAATTATAGGGTTTAATACCTTAGAAAGAAAAAATATTAGCCCGGACATGGCAAGTGCGATCTGTTCTGGTTTTCTCATTGCTACACGTTTTGGAACCAGTTCACCAAGCACAAGGGTGATATATGATAAAATTATAGTAATTGCAATAACAATAATTGTATTTAAAGCTGGTACTGAAATACCTGTACCGGCATTTACAAGCCAACTTACTATTCTGTCTGAAAAATTACTGGCGGCAAAAGCACTTCCAAGAAATCCTGCAAGAGTAATACAAACCTGTATCGTTGATAAAAAACGTGCTGGCTGCTTAGTTAATTTAGAAAGTCTTATTGCACGTTTATCACCAGATGATGCAAGTTTTACAAGCTTGTTATCATTTATAGAAATTATGGCGATCTCAGCACTTGCAAAAATAGCATTAAGAACAATTAATATAAACTGCAAAAGTAATTGCCAACCAAGGATGGACATAATAATCCTTTTTTAACAATAAATTTGTCTAAAATATTCCTATTGCTTTATTATAGCAAAACAAAATTTTTTAGAAAAAAAATATATTTTCTTATCGGATTGGAAAATACTATATAATATATTATTATGATAATATCTATTTATTTTATAATAAAATAATTATAATATCTCCTCTAATAATATTAAAATGATGTATTTATAGAGATAATAGAATGTCTAAAAAAAATTATCAATAAAATATATAATTAATAAAGTATACAAAAATAAAATAAAAAAAGTGGCGGTGTAATTAAAAATGGCAACATTATTTAAAAAAATTATGCAATTTGCAATTGTTGCTGAAAATGCTAATAAAGTTATGGAAACTTATGCATATAAATATGGAACAGG
>Ga0233425_10007795_pt1 | contig 14756 bp, 9 predicted proteins | sample Watercolumn_Towu_2_FD_181712 | JGI IMG/M metagenome (GOLD analysis project Ga0233425, IMG submission 181712) | Freshwater microbial communities from Lake Towuti, South Sulawesi, Indonesia - Watercolumn_Towuti2014_140_MG | ecosystem: Environmental > Aquatic > Freshwater > Lake | place: Indonesia...
ATCAGCCGGTCTACACGATCGACTCGGTCGCGACGGGAACGGCGCGCCTCTTGGAGGCGGTTCACACTTTTCAAGAGCAGTCGGGGAAGAGCATTCGCTACTACCAGGCGAGTTCCAGCGAGATGTTCGGGCGCGTCGCGGAAGTGCCGCAGCGCGAGACGACCCCGTTCCATCCACGCTCTCCCTACGGGTGCGCGAAGGTCTTCGCCCACGCGATCACCATCAACTACCGCGAGAGCTACGGGATGCACGCTAGCTGCGGGATCCTGTTCAATCACGAGAGCCCGCGCCGCGGCGAGACTTTTGTCACGCGCAAGATCACTCGCGCGGTTGGCCGCATCAAACTCGGGTTGCAGAAGAAGCTCTACTTAGGCAACCTCGATGCGCAGCGAGACTGGGGGTTCGCCGGCGAGTATGTCGAAGCGATGTGGCGCATGTTGCAGCAGCCCACGCCAGACGACTATGTGGTGGCCACCGGCAGCATGATCCCCGTCCGGCGATTCTGTGAGCTCGCGTTTGCGCGGCTCGATCTCGACGCGAGTGACTTTATCGAAGTCGACCCTCGCTACTTCCGTCCCGCCGAAGTTGAGGAGCTAAAGGGCGATGCGTCGAAAGCCGCGCGCGTGCTCGGTTGGAAGGCGACCTGCACCGTCGAAGAACTAGCGGCGATGATGGTCGACGCCGACCTCGAACTTGCGCGCCGCGAGCGCACGCTTCGCAACGCAGGACACGCGCTTCCCGCGAACTCCGGACACGACCAGTGAGGATCGCTGCTGCTGCTGCGGCCGTGCTCGCCGTGGCGCTCGCCGCGACGAGCGTGGGATGGGCGCAGCAGGCACCTCCAACATCGCCAACACCGCCGCGCCCACTAACGGTGCTGTACGACTCGCTGCCGGATCGAGCGTTGGCAGAGCGACTCGATCAACTCGACGCCTCGCCCTTCACGATCCAGTATCAGACCGCAGTGATAGGAACAGGCGCGGACGCCCGGATCGATGCGCGCGCGCTTGTGGAGGCGGTGCGCACGCGACTCGCAGGTACCCGCCCGCGCTGGGGGATGCTCGACTTCGAGAGTCCCTTCACAGAGCGTCTCGCGAGCGGTCCCGACTCGCGCGAGTGCGCAGAGGCAGTGCAGACGCTCGTCGAGGCGATGCGCGCCGTGCGCGCCGAGTTCCCCGAGACGCGATGGAGCTACTACAACGCGCCGACGGTTCCCTACTGGTTTGAGGGAAAGAACTGGGAAACCGCACCGCCCGAGGTGCGCGTGCGCATGCTCGATCGCCTCTACAAGGTCTACGCGCCGATCGTCTCCGAACTCGACTGGGTGTCGACATCTCTCTACCCGGTCTATGACCCGGCGAAGCAGCCGGTCGATCAGGGAGCGGCCAACATCATCTCTGGTCGCGCTTGGCGCACGAACGCAGTGGGGCTCGCGCGAATCCTCGCGCAGGGGAAGCCCGTCATTCCGACGATCAGCCCACTGTGGATGCCGGGGGGATTTGCGATGGCCGGTTCACGCGTGTCGCATGAACGATTCATGACCGACCTTGTGAACCCACTCTTGGACGCCAAGGTTGACGGGTTCGCACTCTGGACGGGCGCCGACTACTTCATTCACACCGTCGCGAACGGCGACCCAGCCAGCGGGTCGGCTGAGAAGGGTTACGGCGCGAGCGTCATGCGCGATGCGGTCGCACATGATTACTTGGACGGGCAGGCACCCCCGAACTGGAACGATCCGGCGATCGTCTCGATGCTCAAGGCGCGTATGTCGGAGACCATCCTCGACGCGGTTCGTGCGATCCGTGCCGCTGAAGCGCGCGAGCGCGCGCCGAACAGTACGGAGCCTCTTCGATGATCGGTCATCTCACCGTTGCCGCCCTAGCCCTCGTCTGCTTGATTTCGATCGGCAGTCCAGCGTGGAGCCTTGCTTTCATCATGACGATGTACGCCTTCGAGCAGGCGGCCCAGGCATCGAACCCGTTGTTCGTGCGGTTCCTTCCGCTCGTCAACTTCCTCGTCGCGGCGTCGGCGGGTTTGGCGATTTTGCGCCAGCTCCTAGCAGTTCCTCGGTTGCTTCAGGGCTACGCAAACTTCGTCTGGTGGGGGGTGATGGCGATCTACGCCTACTCCGCTGCATCGTTGTTGTGGACGCCAAGCCGGGGACTGGCGGTTCCACTGGTGATGGGACAGCTTCCATACCTCGTGCTCTTCGTGATGATGTCTCCGCTGCTCATTGATGACGCACACTCAGTCACTCGGTTCGTGCGCGCATTTCTATTCATGGGCGTGGCGGTCGTGGTCCTGATGCTCATGAATCCCGCGTTCACCTTCTACTCAGGGCGGCTCGGATTCAACCTCGACGCGACGGTTCGCACGAATCCACTCGCAATGGGCGAACTGGGCGGCAACCTCATGCTTGCGGGAGCGCTCTTTCGGGTTGGCTCGCGACAGTGGTTCACCCAATTGTTGCGAGGTGGTGCATTCTTCCTTGGCGCGATGCTGGCGCTGCAGTCGGGATCACGCGGACAGGTGGTGTTCGCCGTGCTCCTTGCCCTCACCTTCTACCCCGTCTCTGTGCGCATCCAGAATGTCAAGGGGTTCCTCTGGTCGGCGCTCGGGGTGGTCGTCCTCGTGCCGCTCATTCTCTATCTGGGGCAGTTGTTGCTCGCTGGGCAGGAACTGAGGCGGTGGGACGCGGATGTCATCGCGGGAGGAACCGATGTGCGCATCGCGAACATCACGGAGCTCGTGTGGGCGTGGCTCAAGGCTCCTGCGGCGTGGCTCTTTGGGCTTGGATTCAACGCCTTCACCTCGATCTCTGCGGCGCGAAGCGAGCCCTACTCGCATGCGATGACGGTCGACATGCTCACGGAGCAGGGGATTCCGATGTTCGGGCTGTTCGTCGCCGTCACTGTTGTGGGCATACGCGACGGCATCTGGCTCTTCCGGCGCTTCGCGGGCGATCCGGAAGTGCGCGCCACGCTCGCGGTGGTTTTCGCGATGTTCGCCTATCAGATGCTGCTCGTGAACAAGCAGGGGTATCTGTGGGTGGGAATGTCCTACTTCTTCTTCCTGATCGTGGCGAGTCGCTTGCGCCAGCGGACGGAGCTGTTTGACGCGGAGGATGAGGCAGCGGAAGCGGACGAGGGCGACACGGTTCACGATGGGCACGACTCCGACGGTGGAGACGCGGATCAGGGGCTTGCTCCGGTTCGCTGATGGCAATGTCTGGTCAGGAGACGAGTAACACGCACGCAGCAGCGCAGGGCGCGCCCGGCGATGAGCCATCGCTTGTGGAAGGTTCGGCGAGTGCCGCGTCCCCCGGACTCGGCGCGACGGCGGCTGCGGGCACGACATGGACAACCGTACAGGTCGCAATCAACAAGGTCGCGACGATCGTGTCGATGTGGCTCGTTGCTCGCCTTCTCTCGGAGGAGGAGATTGGCATCGCGGCGCTCTCGATATCGGTGGGGATGTTCTTGTGCATTCTGCCGCCGCTCACTGTCGGCGATGTCATCGTTACTCACACCGACCGTTTCGCCCCCATCGCACGCGCAGCAACGCGGCTCGCCAATCTCGTCGGCATCGGTTCGTTCGTGCTGACGGCGCTCGCCGCTCCACTCGCAGCCTGGGCGGACGGGCAGTCGATGACCGGCGTGTATGTGGGACTGCTGCTCGTGGTCGGCTTGCGACCCGTCTCGTTCGGACTCGCAGCGGTGCCGCTCGCACGCTTGCGCGTCGCATACGACTACCGATCGATCGCGCTCATCGACGGATCGACGCAGCTGGGCGCCACCACACTCACCGTCGTGCTCGCCGCAATCGGCTGCGGTCCTCTCGCGATGGTGCTCCCGCAGGTGGCAGTCACATTCCTCCGCGCGTGGCTCTACCACTCAAGGGACAAGCAGTCCGCCAGACTCGCCTCGGCCGCGACCAAAGAGGCCGAGGCGCGCTGCACTAGCGAGGAGCGGAAGACGCTCGTGCGGCAGTTCGCCTTCGCCGCGATTGCTCAGTATGTCCACAACTCACTTGTCATGCTTCCAGTCGTCGTGCTCGGCTACCTATCAACAAAGACCGAGACCGGCATCTACGCGTTCATTTTCTCCATCTCCGCACAGGCGAACGGCCTGATCGCATCGCAGCTCGGCACCGTGCTGCAGCCGGTGTTCGTCGGGCTTGGCAAGGGAACGGAGCGTCAGCTCTCGGGGTTCCTGCGCGTGATCCGAGTGCTCGGCGCGGGCGCGGTTCCCGTGTGCCTGCTGCAGTCGGCACTCGCCGCGCCGATCTTCCTACTGCTACTCGAGCCGAAGTGGCTCGACGCGGTTGCGGTGTTTGCGGTGTTGAGCGTTCTAGAGAGCAGTTACTTCGCGACGGCGCCGACCATGGCATATCTGCGCGCACAGGGGAGGTTCGGCGCGTACTTCACATGGCAGATCTGCCAGTTCGCGGTCGCGCTCGTCGCCTTCGCGTGCGTTGCACGCGAGCATGGTGCGCTCGGGGTGGCGATCGCATGCGCCGCGCTATGGATGTGCGCGCTCCCCATAGCCGTGTGGATCTGCACCAAACCATCAGGTGGGACACTCTGGGGCGCGTTGCGACTCTTCATCGACCCCTGGCTCACCGCGCTACCTGTCGCCGCGCTTGTGTGGTGGGCTGCGGTCGCGCTGGAGCCGATGGGACGCCTCGGCGCGATCATCGCAGTTCTCGGTGCCGGACCGGTCGGCCTCGGGGTCGCGCTCTGGCTCACCAAGTTCTCGCAGCCGACCGCCTACACCGAACTACGCGCGCTCGCTTCACGAGGCGTCGGTCGCCTCGTACGGAGGCGGCGATGACGCGGCAGGCTCGGCCGCGGGTCGGCGTTGTCTACCACTTCTATCCCCACTATCGACGAGCCGTTGTCGAGGCGCTCGCGAGGAGCGAAGTGGCCGAGTTCACATTCCTCGGCGACGACCACGAGTACCTCAACTCGATCGAGCCGGCGGTCTTCAGCGAACGCGTGCGCTTTGAACTCGCGCCGACGCATCACATGGGGGGGCCGTTCATGTGGCAGTGGCGCGCGATTTCGGTCGCTTGGGATCGCCGGTTCGACACGCTCATCTTCCATCCAGTGCCGCACTGGCCTTGCACTTGGATCGGCGCGATACTCGCGCGCTTGTTCGGTAAGCGCGTGCTCTTCTGGGGGCACGGGTATCTCGCGCCACCCAAGGGGTGGACGGGTTTCGTGCGGCGCGCGCTCAACGCGCTGCCCCACGCGCACATGTTCTATGGCCGCCGCTCGCGCGTTATCGCGCTTGACCTCGGCTGGCCGCCGGAACTGTTGCATGTCATCTACAACAGCCAGGACACCGCCGCGCAGGTTGCCTCGCGCGAGCGCGTCACGATCGAAAGGCGCCGCGAGATTCGCCGCGAACTCTTCGATGGCAGCGATGCGCCCGTGCTCTTCTGCACCTCGCGCCTGATCGCGATGCGCAAGCTTGATCTACTACTTCGCGCTGCGGGAGAACTCGGTGCGCGAGGGAAGACAGTCAATGTGCTCCTGGTAGGCGACGGTCCAGACCGCGCGCGTCTTGAAGCACTCGCGCGCGAGCTAGGGGTGCGCGTGCACTTCGCGGGAGCCTGCTACGACGAGGCGCGACTGGCGGAACTTGCGATGACAGCCAATCTCACCGTCTCGCCCGGGCGCGTTGGGCTCACCGTGACACACAGTCTTGTCTACGGCGTGCCAGTCGTGACACATTCTGACGCGGACGACCAGGCGCCCGAGTTCGAGGCGGTCGTGCCGGGCGAGACAGGCGGGCTGTTCGAGAAGGACAGCGTCGCTTCGCTAGCGGACGCGATCACGCCATGGATCGCAAGCGAGTTTCCGAATGATGCGACCCGCACGGCATGCCAGCGCCTCGTCGATAGATTCTGGAATCCCGACTTTCAACGGCGCGCGATCGAGCGCGCCGTGCTTGGGGAGCCCGCGGTCGACCCGGCGGTTGAGTCGGATGCCCGCGCAACCAGAGGCGACACGGCTCGCCGATAACCCGCAAGCCCGCGCGCGTGATCTATCTATATTGCCTGCCGCATTGTCGTGAGGCACCCGTCATTCTTTCGCACTTGCCTCAACTCATGGGCGTACCCGGACGATTGCATCGATCCGCGAGGCGCTCCCTGACGCGGCTGTGTGTGAAGTGACTGGCGCAAGGAACCCCGCGTGAAGCAGATTCTTCAATCGCTCAGAACTGGCTCTACAGAAGTCGCAGATGTTCCATGTCCAGGGGCACGACGCGGCCACCTGCTGATTCGCACAACGCGCACGCTCGTCTCGGTTGGCACTGAGCGCATGATGGTCGAGTTTGGGAAGGCTGGGTGGATCGAGAAGGCGCGCCAGCAGCCCGACAAGGTGCGGATGGTGCTCGACAAGATGAAGACCGACGGCGTCATGCCGACGATCGAGGCCGTCTTCAACAAGCTCGATCAGCCGCTACCGCTCGGATACTGCAATGTCGGCGAGGTGATCGCTGTCGGGGCTGGAGTGACTGGATTCTCTGTCGGCGATCGCGTCGCGAGCAACGGCAAGCACGCCGAGGTCGTCTGTGTGCCGGTCAATCTCTGCGCAAAGATCCCCGAAAGAGTCACCGACGAAGAGGCAGCGTTTGCGGTGCTGGGCGCGATCGCCCTGCAAGGCATTCGGCTCGTGCAACCGACGCTCGGCGAGGCGGTCGTGGTGACCGGCATGGGGCTGATTGGCATCGTGACCGCGCAACTCCTGCGCGCGCATGGGTGCCGAGTGCTCGGAATCGACTTCGATCCGCGCAAGTTGGAGATGGCACGCAGGTTCGGCGCGGAGACGGTCGATCTCTCCGCCGGACAAGATCCCGTCGCCGCGGCGGAAGCGTTCTCGCGCGGTCGCGGAGTAGATGCAGTCATCGTGACTGCGGCGACGCGAAGCAGCGAACCGATGCATCAAGCAGCGCTGATGTGTCGCAAGCGCGGACGCATCGTGCTCGTCGGGGTCACAGGACTCGAACTCTCCCGCGACGACTTCTTCAAGAAAGAGATCACCTTCCAAGTCTCCTGCTCGTACGGCCCGGGCCGGTACGACCCGGCGTACGAAGAGAAGGGGCAGGACTATCCGGTCGGGTTTGTGCGTTGGACCGAGCAGCGCAATCTCGAAGCAGTGCTCGACATGATGGCGATGGGCGGGCTCGCCGTGAGCGATCTTGTCTCGCACCGCTTCGGAATCACTGATGCGGAGCGTGCGTACGAGGTTGTGGGCGGAAGCGAGCCGTCGCTCGGCATCGTGCTCTCCTATCCCGCGGCGAGCGGGGGCAATGCGGGGCAGCCCACATTCGCGCGAACGATTGAATGCACCAAGGCTGCGCAGGGCGAGGCGAGGCCAGGCATCAGTTTCATCGGCGCAGGCAACTACACAACGGCTGTTCTCGCGGGGGCGTTCAAGGAGAGTGGCGCGAGGCTTCGCTCGATCGCATCAAGTGCCGGGGTCAGCGGCCTCCACGCTGCGCGGAAGTTCGGCTTCGAGCAGACGACAACTGATTCGGCCTCGTTACTCACGGACGCAGCGACTTCTGCTGTGGTCATCACTACGCGCCACGATTCGCACGCGCGATTCACTTGCGACGCGCTGCGGGCAGGCAAGCATGTCTTTGTCGAGAAACCTCTCTGCCTCACGCGCGAGGAACTCGCCGAGATAGAAGGCGCGCACGCGGCTTCGAAGGGCACACTGCTCATGGTCGGCTACAACCGGCGCTTTGCACCTCAGGTTGTTCGCATGAAGGAACTCCTGCGTGGGCGTCCTGGTCCGAAGGCGTTCGTCGCAACGATGAACGCGGGGGCGATCCCCGCAGACCACTGGGTGCATGATGCAGCAGAGGGGGGCGGACGCATCGTGGGCGAAGCCTGTCACTACATCGACCTGCTTCGGCATCTCGCTGGCTCGCCCATCGTCTCGCACTCCGTCGCACTCATGCGCGCGCCGACCGCCGACACAGCGACAATCACGCTCCGTTTCGAGGATGGCTCGCTCGGATCGGTGCACTATTTCGCAAACGGCAGTAAGGCGTTTCCGAAGGAGCGAGTCGACGTGTTTGCCGGCGGCGGCGTCCTGCAACTCGACAATTTCCGCCGACTGCGCGGCTTCGGGTGGAAGGGGTTCTCAAAGATGAATCTGTGGCGTCAGGACAAGGGCCAGCGCGCGTGCGCGGACGCGTTCGTGCGCGCCATCGAGAAGGGAACGGCGGCTCCGATTTCCATGAATGAGATCGTCGAAGTCGCCCGCGCGTGCCTTGAGATTTCGGAGTCACAGACATGAGCGAGTCACTTGTCGACATCATCGCGGGCGCACGCCCCAACTTCATGAAGATCGCGCCCATCATTCGCGCGTTCGAGGCGCGGACGAGCTCAGGCGGTCCACTGGCCTATCGCCTGATTCACACGGGGCAGCACTACGACGCCAAGATGTCCGGCGACTTCTTCACGCAGTTAGGCATTCCCGCGCCGCACATCAACCTTGAGGTCGGCTCAGGCTCGCACGCGGAGCAGACGGCGGGGATCATGACGAAGTACGAGAAGGTGCTTCTCGAGAGGAAGAGCCGAATGTGCCTTGTGGTCGGCGATGTGACAAGCACGATGGCATGCGCGATCGCCGCACAGAAACTCTGGGTGCGTGTCGGGCATGTTGAGGGTGGGATTCGCTCGGGCGATTGGACGATGCCCGAGGAGATCAATCGCATGGTGACCGACGCGATCACCAACGACTTCTTCACGACGAGCGAGGTAGCGAACGCGAATCTGCGCCGATCCGGCGTCACCGACGACCGCATTCACTTCGTCGGCAACACGATGATTGACACGCTGCTGGCGAATCTGCCAAGACTCACGAAGCCGGGGTTCTTCGACGAGCTCGGGCTCAAGGCGGGTGGGTACTTCGTGCTGACTCTGCACCGCCCCAACAATGTGGATGGCCAGTCGACGCTCGCAGGCCTGTTGCGCGCGATCGGCAGCGGCTCGCGAGGTCTGCCCGTCGTCTTCCCCGTTCACCCGCGTACCGCCAAGACGCTCCGCGAGATCGACGGCCTTCCTGCCAACCTTCACTTCGTCGACCCGCAGGCGTACCTCGAGTTCAACTACCTCGTGAAGAATGCGAAGGCTGTCATCACCGACTCGGGCGGCATTACTGAGGAGACCACCGTCATGGGGGTGCCCTGCATGACGCTTCGAAACTCGACGGAGCGTCCCGAAACCGTGACGATGGGAACAAACGAGTTGCTAGGCACGAACCCTGACGCGCTCGCACCGTCCTTCGCGACACTCTTCGCGGGTTCGTGGAAGAAGGGGAGCATCCCGCCGCTGTGGGATGGGAAGACCGGCCCGCGCATCGTCGAGATTCTCGAGCGCCTCCTCGTGGCGTAGGCGGGCGCGTGCAGCGAATCCTTCGCTACTGGCGGACTCTCAAACACCTGCGGTGGGCTCAGATCGCGGCGCGAGTGCGCTTTCGACTGGCGCGGCCGCGCGTCAATCTCGCGCCCGCGCCGCCACGCGCCCGCGCGACCGGCGCGTGGATAGCGTCGGTGGAGCGCGCGCAGATGATCCACGCCGGTCGCGCGCGATTCATTGGAGTCGAGCGCGACATCGCCTCCACTTCGGCGTGGAACGATCCCGCTTGCGAGAAGCTCTGGCTCTACAACCTCCACTACTTTGAGGACCTGCTCGCCCCTGCAGACGCAACGCGGAGGCGTGAGCAGGCTGCGCTCGTCCTTCGATGGATTCGCGAGAACCCCGCGCCCATCGGCAACGGCTGGGAGCCCTATCCGATTTCGCTGCGCGTCTGCAACTGGATCAAGTGGTCGCGCGAAGGTGGATCGCTCGACCCCGACGCGTGGCAAAGCCTCGCCGTCCAGGCGCGCTGGCTCTCGCGGCGTATCGAGTGGCACTTGCTTGCGAACCATCTCTTCGTGAACGCGAAGGCGCTCGTCTTTGCAGGACTCGCCTTCGAGGGGCCCGAAGCGGAGCGCTGGCTTCGGCAGGGGCTTGCGATCCTCCACAAGCAGCTACCGGCACAGATCCTCGCCGATGGAGGGCACTTTGAACGAAGCCCGATGTATCACGCGCTGATTCTCGAAGATCTGCTTGACCTCATCAATGCGGCGCAGACTTGGGGAGGACGCATCGATGACGCAACGATCGCCGGTTGGCGCGACGCGGCGGCCGGGATGCTCGCATGGCTGCGGCGTATGACGCATCCTGACGGCTCGGTGGTGTTCTTCAACGACGCGGCGAACCAAATCGCCCCGACATTCATCGCGCTTGAGGCGTACGCGGCGCGTCTTCGCGTCGCATCTCCTGCTTGCGCGATGAAGCCGATCGAATGGATGCACGAGAGCGGCTACGCGCGAGCTGAAATCGCGGCCGCCGTGCTCTTCTGCGACCTCGCTCCAGTTGGTCCGGATGAGCAGCCAGGGCACGCGCACGCGGACACGCTTTCCTGCGAACTCGCTATCGGCGGCCACCCCATCATCGTGAACAGCGGCACTTCTACATACGCGGTCGGCGCGCAGCGCGCCCTCGAGCGGTCGACGCGCGCACACAACACGCTGGAGATCAACGGCGAAAACTCAAGCGAAGTGTGGGGCGGCTTTCGGGTCGGGCGCAGAGCGCGAGTGACGAAGGCGAGCGTTGTTGGCGACGGACAGGGCGTGACGATCACCGGCGCGCATGACGGATACGCGCACCTCTCAGGATCGCCGACACATGTACGCACCTGGACGCTGCGACCAGGATCTCTCACGATCGCCGATGAGGTTCAAGGGCGTTTCGCATCCGCGCAAGCGCGCATCCACCTGCATCCCTCGGTCACCGCAGGCGAAGACGGTGCGTTGCATCTACCCTGTGGCCGTCGCATGCGTGTCGAGGCGCATGGCGGAACGCTGCATGTTGAGCGCACCGCGTGGCATCCCTCGTTTGGGACAAGCCACGACAACCTCTGCCTTGTCCTTCGCATGGAGGGGGCCTCGGGGTCGCTCGTGCTTCGCTGGTAGTGACATGCACATTCTGTTTCTCACCGACAACTTCCCTCCTGAAGTGAACGCGCCCGCGTCGCGCACTTTCGAGCACTGCCGCGAGTGGGTGAAGCATGGCCACCGCGTGACGGTGGTCACAGGCGCGCCGAACTTTCCCAAGGGCAAAGTCTTCGACGGCTACACGAACAAACTCTGGCAGACCGAGGAGATGGATGGCATTCGCGTCATCCGTGTTTGGACATACATCACGGCGAACGAGGGATTTCAACGGCGCATTCTCGACTACCTGAGCTTCATGGTCAGCGCGTTTCTGGCCAGCATCTTCGTGCGTCGGCCGGATGTTGTGATTGGGACTTCGCCTCAGTTCTTCACCGCGTGTGCCGCTTGGGCTGTGAGCGTGGTGAAGCGGCGGCCATTCGTTTTCGAACTGCGCGATCTCTGGCCGGAGTCGATTCGGGTGGTCGGCGCGATGAAGAACGAGTGGATCCTCGACTGGCTTGAACGCGTCGAGCTCTTTCTCTATCGGCGCGCGTTCCGCATCGTCTCCGTGACGCACGCATTCAAGCGGGACCTTGTGCGGCGTGGGATTAATCCGCACAAGATCCGCGTCGTCACCAACGGGGTCGACATTTCGCGATTCAAGCCGCAGCCGCGCGATGCCGAGTTAGCGAGATCGCTTGGACTCGAGGGGAAGTTTGTCGCCGGATACATCGGTACGCATGGGCTCGCGCATGCGCTCGAGACCGTCTTGGAGGCGGCCGAGCGCGCGCAGCGCGAGGGCGACGATTCGCTAGCGTTCATCTTCCTTGGCGACGGCGCGCGCAAGGCCGACCTGAAGGCGCGCGCGGCCGAGCTCGGGCTGCGCAATGTTCGCTTCATCGACTCCGTGGGCAAGGACGAGGTTCCCCGGTACTGGGCGCTCTTAGACGCGGCGATCATCCATCTCAAACGCAGCCCACTCTTCGAGACGGTCATCCCATCAAAGCTCTTTGAGTGCATGGGCATGGGAATCCCCATCCTGCATGCGGTTGCGGGCGAGTCTGCGGAGATCGTCGAGAGGGAACGCGTGGGACTGACCGCGCCGCCCGAAGACGCGGGCGCGATGCTCGAAGGGCTGCGTCGATTGCAGAGGGACTCGACTCTGTATGCGACGCTGCGCTCGAACGGTATTGACGCGGCGCGCCGGTATGACCGGAAGGCGCTCGCACTCTCCATGTTGGAGACGCTGCGCAACAACAGGATCCTGCTGCTGAATCAGGCGTTTTGGCCTGATGTAGTGGCGACCGCGCAGCATGCTGACGATCTCGCGCGATATCTGACGCAGCACGGCGATGATGTCTCGGTCGTCGCGAGTCGCGCGATCTACGGCGAGCGGCGATCGACGCTCCCGAAGCGTGAGACGTGCGAGGGAATCGACATTCACCGCGTCGGTTGGCAGTTCTTCGGGAAGCGCGGGATCACGCCGCGCGTTTTCGACTTTGCGCTCTTCTACTTCGCAGCTGCCTGGCAGTGCCTCTGGATGAAGCGGCACGATGTCGTTGTGTGCTTCACCACACCGCCGTTCATCGCGCTCGTTGGGGTAGTGCTCAAGTGGACGAAGGGCACGCGCGTCGTCTACTGGACGATGGATCTGTATCCGGAAGTAGCGGGGGCTGCGGGAATCATGACTCGTCGTGATCTCACATGGCACCTCTTCCGCGCGATCGACCGGCGCTGCTTGCGAAGTAGCGACCGCGTTGTGGTGCTCGGCAGTTGCATGCGCGATGTCGTCATTGAGAAGGGGGCGAGGCCGGAATCGGTCTCCATCATCTCTGTGTGGAGTGGTGCCGAAGACTTCCTGCCGCGGGCTCGCGAGGACAACCCGCTTCGTCGGGAGTGGAACATCGGTGATCGGCTCACGCTCATCTATGTTGGCAACTTCGGCATCGGTCACGACATGGAAGCGATCGCGGGGGCGGTCGAATCGCTGAAGGCCGAGGACTCGATTAGATGGCTCTTCATCGGCGAGGGGAAGGCGAAGCCGCAGCTTGAGGAGCGCATACGCGCGTGCGGCGCGCAGAATGTCGTGCTCGCTGGCTACCAGCGTCGCGAGCAACTATGCGATGTGCTTGATGTTGGCGACGCACACCTAGTCACGCTCTTGCCCGGCTGGGAGGGTCTACTGCTTCCGAGCAAGTTCTTCAGCGTGCTCGCCGCTGGCAAGCCTGCGATCTGGATCGGTCCGCGGGCGAGTGAGTGTGGTCAGATCCTGCGCGAAGTCGAATGCGGCTACGAGCTCGCGCCTGGTGATGCCGCGGGTCTTGTTCGGGTCGTTCGCGAGATAATCGCGGACCGCGCCAGCGCCGAGTGCATGGGGCAGCGAGGGCGCGCTGCCTACGAAGCGCGCTACTCCTTGGTGCGCTGCTGCGAGCAGTGGCGGCAACTGCTCAGCGAGGTTGCACGGGGCACCGCGTGAGCTCGATGATGTTCAAGCGGATCATCGCGAAGTATCGCCACTTCATCCGCGCGAAGACAAGCCCGGCCCAGCCGTCGAGGAAGCCAAGCTTCCAGACATACGAATAGAAGAAGTACGAGGGAGCGAGCCACCATCTCGTGAGCGATTGGTACTTCCGGGTCTGGATCGGTGTCAGGTGCGCCCGGCTCTCCGGCGTCTGCATGAGTTTGAGGAATCGTCGCGCCTCCCAGTCGGCATACTGCCGATGCCGTTCGATGTATGCGTCGAGTCCCTTGAAGTCCTCGTGATCGACGAGAGTTCGCAGTTCGCCGACCGATCCATCGAGGATGGGATGCTCATGCACCTCCATGTCGAGACGGCTCCACGAGTCTTCGTCGATGCGCTCATAGAGCCCAGCGCCAACGCGAAAAATCGGCAACTTGACCTGCGGCACACCGTGCCGAAGGGAGCGACCGAGAAAGTGATTCGTGTAGGCGACACGGAACCCAGCGTGATGAGTGGTCTTGATCGCGGCGGCTAGCTCGTCGACAAACTCATCGGGCAGATACTCATCAGCGTCGAGAAAGAACACCCAGGGCGTACTCGGCGCGTGGTTCAAGAGGAACCAATTGCGCTTCTTCGGGTACTTGCCGTTCCAGACGAACTGCACGACCTCCACACCCTGCGCCGCGGCGATCGCGTGCGTGCGATCAGTGCTCCCCGAGTCGACGAGCACCACGCGCTCAAAGCGACCCAGTCGCGCGAGGCACCGCGCGAGGTTGCGCTCCTCATTCTTAACGGGGATCACGACCGTCACGGGAAGTCTGGTCGCGTCCATCGTGTGCCGAATAGTATCGGTGTCGATGCACTCCCCAGTGACTCCCACGCGCGGCGACTCGCCATACAGCACGAGCGAGCGAGTGCGTCGCGTCGTATGGGCATGCGTGGGCGCGACGCTCTTCGCGTGTTCGTTCCACAACTGGTACGGGTTTCGCAGGATGCTCCTGCGCGCGTTCGGGGCACGCATCGCGTCGTCCGCGCGCATCCGCCCGAGCGTCCGCGTCGAGATTCCGTGGAACCTCGAGGTTGGTGACGACTCTGCCGTCGGTGACCGCGCGATTCTCTATTGCCTTGGACCAGTGCGAATCGGTGCGCGTGTCACGATCTCGCAGGGAGCGCACCTTTGCGCGGGCACGCACGACTATCAAACTCCCGCAATGGCACTCAAGCGTCTTCCGATCACGATCGGGGATGACGCGTGGATCGCCGCCGAGGCCTTTGTCGGGCCCGGGTCG
>Ga0233425_10007796_pt1 | contig 14756 bp, 14 predicted proteins | sample Watercolumn_Towu_2_FD_181712 | JGI IMG/M metagenome (GOLD analysis project Ga0233425, IMG submission 181712) | Freshwater microbial communities from Lake Towuti, South Sulawesi, Indonesia - Watercolumn_Towuti2014_140_MG | ecosystem: Environmental > Aquatic > Freshwater > Lake | place...
CGTCCGAGATCTACACCCAGCATGCTTTCGCGACCCGTCTAATGGGTGCCCAGCGGCCGCTGCCGAAGGTCCAGGTGGTCGTGAAAAACCGCCTGACACAGTACATGGGACCGGCGTCGGCCTACGCCGATGTTCTTTCGTCTATCGAGGACAACGTCAAGAACCTACACCAATCTCATCGGAGCATGTTTGCGGTTCCGAATTCGGACGGACTCTTCGTGGACGTCCGTGATTTTCAGACAACTGGTGTCGTCGCTTTCGCCAAGGGCTGCCCCTTTAGCAGGCTTGAGGCTGGACGCGTGACCCTGCTGGGCATGCGTATCAGGGTCAACGAATCTTACCGCATGCTCTGCCTGAACGCGATCGACGGTCTCGTGGAGCGGCTGTAGAACCGTCCCGTGCACCAACTCAAGGAAATCGTAGCTGAAGGTGACCGATTCGATGACGTGTTCGTCACTTCTGCGACGACCTTCGCCAGCCAAGCCCCTTTCAGCGAGCAGCGCAGGGTGGTGTCGCCGCGCTTCTGCTGGACGATGTCGAGGTTGCACGTTGTGGACGTCGGTGATGCCTCGGTCGCATCCCAGGCACATCTGCACCACCATGAACGCTCCACGCAGGACTCATCACTGTCTTTCCAACTCCCGTGGCCGTGTCCAAGGCCAAGACAACCCATCGCGCCTGGAACCCCGGAGCGACATCGAGGCTCACCACGCGATCGTTCCGATTGCCGCGGACCGACATAGAGGCTCTCCACACGATCGCTCCTGGCCCCATGAACGTTTCGGAGGATGAGGTCCAATGACATGACCTGGCACTCGAAACGACTTTGAGGCGGCTCCCCACGAACGGAGCCCGGTGTCATGGCGAAACGAGCAGCTCTTTCCACGGTTGGAGCCCGGGATCTCACACCCCGGGTCTCAGGACGGCGCAGTCGGATCCGAGCCCGGTGCGCCACCTTCGTCAGGAGTTCCGCCCTCATCGGCCTCGCCGGACACGGACCGGCCGACCACATCGGGGAAGATCGCGTCCTGCGTCGTCCGATCGCGCGGGAAGAGCGCACGGACCTCGCCCATCAGCTTGTCCACCGACAACTCGTGGTCGTCCCGGAGGTCGATCTCGTTCTTGAAGGCGTCCATCACGGCCTTGCGGGCGGCATCGTACGTGGCGATGGCGGTCTCGAGCGCCGTGGCCGACGCCTGGAGCCTCGGGAGCCACTCGGCACGCAGCGCCTCCGCTCCCGCCTTGCGGCTGCGGGTCAGCCGGTCGATGATGGCGACCATGGGCGGGTGCTGCTTGCGCCCCGCCGGCGCCACCTCGACCGAGAGCCCTCGCGGAAAGATCTCCGAGTACAACACCCCCTTGCGGCCGCCGTCGGCGATCTCCACGGCCCTGGCGAATTGCCGGAGGGTCGTGTCCGCCTTGTGTGCTTTGACGCGGAGGCTCGCGCGGGCCTTGAGCATCGGCTTGCGGAGGCGACACCGCGCCTCGTGCGCCTCGTCGAGCTCGGTGTTGAGCTCCTCGAAGCCCTCGGCCAGCGGCTCGGTCTCCGGGAAGCTCCTGAGCCCCTCGACCAGGTCGATCCCGTACTCGACCCGGACCGGAGACCCTGCTTTCGAACTGTATTTCCGCATGATGAGCCCCCTCCTTCAACGGGGTGACCGTGGATGATAGAGAGGGCAACCGAGGGGGTCAAGGAGGACGGGGACCTCGCAATATCATCCAACCAGAAGACGATCGAGCGGTACGTCCAGTCCGGCCGCGACCCGGCCCAGCGTCGCGGTCGACGGGACGTGGGACGCAGCTTCGAGCCGGTGGAGGTTGGGTGCGGCGATGCCGCATCGCCGGGAGAGCTCCGCGAGGGACATCCCTCGTTCTTCTCGAATGGCACGGACTCTCCGTGCAATGCCGGTGGCGAGGCGGCGCGACGAGCCCTCGTCCCGCTGCTCGTCCACCCATCGGCGGTACTCGGGGTCGCGAAGGTAGCGGGCGAAGTCGCCCGAGAAGGACGTCACCGTGCCGTCGTCGAGGACGATCTCGACCCCTGTGCGTACCTCATCGAGGTCCCAGTACAGAACCTCGCGGTCGCCGACCCCCTCCAACTCGCTCACGCTCACCGTGGCCCGGGAATGGTCATCGTAGACGAGCATGAACACACGGTGAATCCGGTCGAAGCTCAGGAGCCGAATGGGCGGCACCCTGTGGGTTCGCGGTGACCTCGAAGCAGGCTGCTCCACCAGGAGACCCGTGCGTCGGAAGACCTGGCGTCCGGTGGCGATGACGTCGAGATCGAGGCAAGGTCCGGTCATGGTGTCATCTCCCTCGCCTTCGTCCGCGGAGCCTCTCCTCGGCTTCGAGAGCCCTCTGCTCGACCACGTAGACCCGCTCCTGAGCGGACCGCAGCTCGTTCCGGAGGTTGGAGACTTGATCGTTCAAGGATGCATTGGTGTCGAGCGTCAGGGTGAGCTGGTTCTCCAGCGATCGGTACGCCACCTGCCAGTCGGCGACGATCTGCTGGAGTGCCTCGACCTGATGTTGCAGGTCCTGGTTGTTGGAATGCTGGGCGAGGTTCCCCAGGATGCTGGCGACAAGGGCGACGCCGCCGACCGCGACCGCTGGGTCACTCGGATCGTTGCTGTTCCGGGGCTTCTTCGTTGGCATGATCACCTCAATCGAGGCCTAACCTCTTGAGCGCTTGCAGCACGCGCCCCTGGTGCTTGCCGATGGTTCCGTCCATGAACCGATGGTTCTCCCTGTCATACCGATCCAACTCGACCCCATCTTTGGAGATGTGGAGATGCTGGGGTGGATGATCGTTTTCGTACATCCTGAAGAGATACCCACCTCTTTTCCATGTGGGCACAGCACCTCCCGTCTGTCGTGATAATATCACACATGATATAGCGATCAACGTGAAGGAGCTCACTCGATGAGCAATATCGGCAAGAGCGCCAGTACCAGCGGGAGCAACAGGATCGCGGCCAGGAATATCCAGGCGCCGCGGCGGCCGAAGTTCAGCGTCTGGCCGATGCCGACCCGCTTGGGCACCCACAGGGCCGGGTCGTCGGGGGCGTAGTAGAACATCCCCCCAGCGACCCAGCCGCCGGGCCGCGTGCCCAGCACGTCGCTCCCCGCGATCGCGCGGATCTCGTCCTGCACCCGGACCATGCGTGGGATGAAGACGATCATCGGCGCAACGATCCCGATGGCCATCACCACCACGCAGCCGATGATCCCGGTGTGGATCAACCAGCCTCGGCCCGGCATCTGTCCCAGGGACATGAAGACCCACATCACCGCCATCGAGACGTTGATGCAGAACATCATCCACTCGATGAAGCGGACCATCGTGGCGCGCCGCCGGCGCTGGAGCGCGGCGTACTCCTCGGCCCGTTCCGGAGGCAGTGCCCACCGCTCCTTCGACACCGACCACGCGACCATCCACACGATCGCCAGGTTGAAGAGGAGCATGCCGAGGAAGAACCACATCTCGGTGGGCCTGCCCCACCGGTTGACGTTGCCGTTCATGTCCCAGTGCATCGGGACGCGATCGGGGAGCTGCGGGAGGACCCAGAGGAAGACGGTCACAGCGAGCAGGATGACGACCACCTGCGCGACCGCGAGGGGGGCCGAGACGTAGCTCGTCAGCGTCGGCGTCTCACCGAGCGGGACCGCGTAACGCCCCGGTGCCCTGCCCTCGGCCTTCTGCACCGACCTGGCCACCGCGACCATCTCGACCAGGAGGTGGACGATCGGCACCCACGGCAGCACCACGACGACGAGCCAGAAGACCGCCGGACTCGGTGTCACCAGCGGCATGATCATGCCGACAAGGCAGGTCACGGCATTCGACGTCACGACCCGCCGCGAACGGGCCCGGTCCGCCTCGGTCAGCTCGCGGCCGAGGTGCATGAAGAACAGACGCCTCGGGCTCCACACCCGCGCGACCAGGTGGATGCACACCCACGTCAGCGCCATCGTGATGGCCAGACTGAGCTGGGCCAGAGTGAAGGTTGACATGCAGAGCCTCCTCTCACTCGACCGGCGGCTCGAAGAACCGCCGGACCGCGTCACCGAGCTCGCGCTCGACCTCCGCGCGGCTCACGCCGTCGAGCACCATGCGGCTGATCACGTCGTGCAGCCGCCGTTCGTGGTCGTCCGCCAGAGCGGGCTCGCGGTAGGGCGCCGCCGGCACTCGGACCTTCGCGCCGGCCCCGTGACGGAGCTTGACCAGACCCTCGTCGGCCAGGATCCGGTACGCCCTGGCCACCGTGTTCTGGTTGACCCCGACCATCTCGCCGAGCTGGCGTACGCTCGGGAGCTCGGCGCCGTCCGTGAGCTGCCGTTGAGCCATGAGCACCCGGATCTGGTCCGCGATCTGCCGGTAGACCGGGACGTCGCTGTCGAAGTCCACCGTGATCATCAAGCCGGTCATCTCCCCGTCTCCCGGCACGCAAACTGTACACAACAAGTATACAGTTGAAATCCGCATCGGCAAGTGCCCGGACGGGTATAATCGCCGCCTATCACGAGGAGGTGAGTATGCGGCGGCTCGGAACACTCGCTCTGCTGGCCTGTCTCTGGCCGGCAACGGCCATGGCCCAGTCCTACGACATCCTGTGGTACGACCACGGCGAGGAAACGATCGAGATCGGCAGCCTGCGTCAGCACTTCGAGGCGCGGGGGCACCGCGTCACGTACGTGACCGACGGCGGGGCCGACATCGACCTTTCAGCGGCGAGGTATGCCGATTTCGAGGTGGTCGTGGCCTCGCACACCGCCGGAGAGGGGACCCTCGTCGGCCTGGAGGCGTGGCTCCGGGCGGGGAAAGGGTACGTGGCGCTGATCGGCCCCGGGATGTACGGCGACGCGGACGACACCTGGGTCCGGGACTGGTTGCTCGCCGTGGACGCCAACGGCGAGCCCCTGGACGCGCCTCCCGACGAGCCGTACGACTGGGTCGCGGTACGGATGGCCTGGGCGGCCGACTGGCACCAGATCGCCCGCTGGCCCAACGCGGCGCGCGACATCAACCTCACCGCGATCGTCGCGGACAACGAGCGCTCCGTGGCCCAGGTCCCGAGCGGAATGGTCGTGGTCGAGTCCAACGGCGTGAGCGTCGTCAACATCCGTGACGAGATCCTCGGCCCGGGGTCGGGGCGGGTGGCGATCATCGGCACGTACTTCACCGGCCCGCAGCGGAGCAATGTCAACGCGCGCCGCCTGGTGGAGAACGTCGTCATGTGGGCCGGCGGACCGGTCTGCGGCAACGGCATCTACGACATGACCGTCGAGGAGTGCGACGACGGGAACCTCGTGGCGGGCGACGGCTGCTCGCCCGCGTGCGAGGAGGAGCACGGCTACACGTGCGACGACGCCGAGCCGACGTTCTGCTCCTCGTTCTGCCCCGACGGCCTCGTCGCGACGGACGAAGCGTGCGACGACGGCAATGGAGACCCCGGCGACGGGTGCTCGTTCGAGTGCGACATCGAGATCGGCTTCTCCTGCGCCGGCGAGCCGTCGGATTGCGAGCCCGGGTGCGGCAACGCCGCGGTCGCCGGCCCCGAGGAGTGCGACGACGGCGGCAACGACGCAGGCGACGGCTGCTCCCCGGTCTGCACCGTCGAGACCGGGTACTCATGCGACGGCGAGCCGTCGGTCTGCGAGGAGACCTGCGGCGACCGCGTGCTCGACGCCACCGACGAGTGCGACGACGGCAACATGATCGACGGCGACGGCTGCAGCCACGCGTGCATGGTCGAGGAGGGCTTCGCGTGCGGCGGAGAGCCGTCGGCATGCGTCCGCGGGTGCGGCGACAGCCGCGTCGCCGGCCCCGAGGGATGCGACGACGGAGGATTCGTGAACGGCGACGGCTGCGACCACGCCTGCGTCGTCGAGCACGGATTCACCTGCGCCGGCGCGCCCTCGGTCTGCGCATCCCAGTGCCGCGACGGCCTGATCGCCTCGGACGAGGTGTGCGACGACGGCAACGACCGGCCGGACGACGGGTGCAGCGCCGACTGCACGGCCGTGGAGCCAGGGTTCTCGTGCACGGGCGAGCCCTCTGTCTGCTCGTCGGAGTGCGGCGACGAGGAGGTCGCGTCGAACGAGGACTGCGACGACGGCAACCTGGAAGCCGACGACGGGTGCGCCGCCGACTGCACGGTCGAGCACGGCTTCGTGTGCGACGGATCGCCGTCTGATTGCGAGTCCGTGTGCGGCGACGGCCTCATCGCATCCGACGAGGAGTGCGATGACGGCAACTCCGACACCGGCGACGGGTGCCGGGCGAACTGCAACATCGACCACGGCTACACGTGCGACGGCGAGCCGTCGGAGTGCACGACCACGTGCGGCGACAGCCTCGTCGCGCCCGGCATCGAGACGTGCGACGACGGCAACCAGCGCGACGGCGACGGCTGCTCCGCCGACTGCGCCGTGGAAGAGGGCTACATCTGCGACAGCGCCGAGCCCTCGGCCTGCAACACGCTCTGCGGCGACGGCGTGATCACGCTCGACGAGTTTTGCGACGACGGCAACGCCGTGGCCGGCGACGGCTGCTCCGCCGACTGCACGGCGGTCGAGCACGGCTACGTATGCGACGGCGCGCCGTCGGCGTGCACCGCGACGTGCGGCGACGGCGTGGTCGCACAGGGCGCGGAGGAATGCGACGACGCGAACACGGAGCCCGATGACGGGTGCGGCGCCACGTGCCAGGTGGAGGACCAGACGTACTGCGAGGGCGAGCCGTCGGTGTGCTGCCGCGACGGCAACTACAACGACGAGTGCGACCCCGCGGCCGAGGGGTGCGCCTGCCGCGCCGCTGGACAGCGAGGCTCCCAGGCTCCGGCAGTCGCGCTGCTGATGCTCGTGCTCTCGCTCGCCTGGATCAGCCTGCGCCGCCAGTAGCTCGATCCTGGATCAGGACACCCCGATTGCACCCAGGGCCTGGCGGGACCAGCGCCGGCAGTTTTCTCACGGCTGGACGCCGATGGCTCCCACGACCACGTCGAGCCCTTCGCCCAGGACGTGCGGCCCGAGGTCCGTGATCTGCCCTGTCCCCTCGAAGCGGACCCGGCGCACCGCGACGTTCTCGGCCACGAGGACCAGGCCGGCGAGCGCGCCGCGATCGAGCATCACGGCGCCGCCGGGGAGCTGGGGTCTGGGCCCGGAATACGCGACCTCTCCAGTGAGGGTGAAGGGCTCGCCCGGGTCGTCCGGCGCGTAGGCCAGCGCCCACATCGCGTTGCCGAACCCGCTCACGACGAGAGCCGCGTCGTCGAAGGGCGACGCGAGGATGGCCACGGGGTCGTCGATCGGGCTCAGGACCTGGACCGCGGTCAATATCGCGCCCGCCTCGTCGATGCCCACGACCGCGACTCTGTTCCGCACGTCGGAGAAAGCATTCGCGTCGCCGAAGAGCGCGAAGGCGCCGTCCGCGGTCAGCGCGGAAGACGACACGATCGCCTCGTCGTCGCCGAACGCGTCGACGCCGTGCAGCACCGTCACGTCGCCTCCCCACGACAGGAGGTGGGCATCGTTCCCTGGCGTCGAGTCGAGGACGTCCGACGCTTCGACAACGGCCCGGTCGCCGCCGAGCAGGATGAGCGCATACGGAAGCTGGGCGGGCGCCACCAGACCTTCCTCGACGAGCGCGTCGTCACAGCCCACCCGGATCGCGTAGATCCCACCGCCGTGCTCGCGCCACTGCGAGTCGAGCACGTAGAACAGCTCGCCCGATGGGTCCATCACGACCGACGCGGCGTAGAAATCTCCTGCATACGCCTCGTGGAGCACGTGCGGCGTGCCGTCCGCATCGAGGCGGAACACGCCGAGCGTCCCGTCTTCCTGCGCCACCACGCCGATCTCGCCGTCCGGGGTGAATGCGATCTGCCCCATCGAGATGCGTCCCATCGAGAAGCTGCTGCCCGTCGGTGAGATCTCGCCTCCGGTGGACAGACGAAGCACCTCGTACGCTCGCGCCTGTCCTCCGCTCGAGTCGAACGGGTGCGAGACGACCACGAAGCGCTCGCGATCGGCCGGTCCCGGCTCGCGCGGACAGCCGGCGCCCCCGTCGCTTTCTGCATCGCCGTCCGAGTCGCCGTCCGCGTCGCTGTCGCCGTCCACGTCGCCGTCCACGTCACCATCGGTGTCAGTGTCAACATCGGTGTCGGTATCGACGTCCGCGTCGCCATCGGTCGCTCCCGTGGAGATCCTGCACGCGGCCGGGATCGCCAGCAGGGCCAGCACGAGCAGGCCATTCCGTCTCGTTCGTCGCGCCATCGGGGCATCGTAGCGTCATCAGGCGTCGAAGACGAGGTGTCAGGTGAAGCACACGGCGGTCGCATGGTCTCCGTCCTTGCGAAGAAGCTCCTGCATTGGTTCAATGGGCCACCGGGAGGAAGGGAACCATGAGAGCACTGATCACACTACTCGTGCTGCTCCTGTCGAGCGGCTCCGCGATCATCACTGGCTGCGACGGCGACGGCGACGGCGATGCCGACACGGACACGGACACCGACACGGACACCGACACGGACACCGACTCCGATGGCGACGGCGATATCGACGGCGACGGGGATATCGATGGTGACGGTGACGTGGACGGTGACGTGGACGGCGACGAGGACGAAGACGTGGAGGGGCCAGAGCTGTCCACGGTCGGCGGCATGTGCGAGGACCGCGACGACTGCGCCGAGCCCACGGCCGACGGCTACCGCGCCTGCCTGCTCGACGGCAACGATTTCATCGACGGTTATTGCACGATCTTCGAGTGCGTGCCGGGCACGCGACCCGAGTGCCCTGGCGACGGCCTCTGCTACACGTTCTCCGACGGGTTCTCCATCTGCATGGACAGGTGCCGGCGAGCGTCGGACTGTCGCGCGGGCTACACCTGCCTCCAGGCGACCATGACCGACTTCATCTGCTGGATCGGGTGCGCTGGGCCTGGCGATTGCCCGGCCGACAGGAGCTGCTCGGGCGTGACCAACACGTGCTTCAACCCGGACGGCGTCGCGTACGGCGCATGCGAGCACTCCGTTGATTGCCCCGAAGGGTTCCGGTGCATCTCCGAGGAGGTCAACGGCTGGCCCGGCGGATACTGCTACATGGAAGGCTGCATCTACAACGAGACCGGGAGCGTCGGCTGCCTCGAGGGCGGGGTGTGCGTGGACGACGATGACGGGCTCAACGCCGACGGGGAGATCGAGGGCTACTGCCTCGACGGGTGCGAGACCGATGACGACTGCCGCCCGGGATACGCCTGCGAGGAACGAGGCCCGCGCGGCGAGCGCGCCTGCCTGCCCGCCTGCACCGACACCGACGTCTGTACCAGCGGACGGAGCTGCGCCGAGCCCTGGGGATCGTGCTTCGACGCCTTCGAGGCCGGCGATCTCGGCGCCGAGTGCGCGGCGGACCACGCCTGTGCCGGAGGCTTCTGCCTGAGCGAGCGGTACTACGAGTACCCGCACGGATACTGCATCCAGCCCGGATGCGCCTCGGACGACGACTGTCCCGCCGACGGCGTGTGCGTGATCAACGACGAGGCCGCGGGCACGGGCAACTGCTACCGAGGGTGCTCCGACTCGAGCGAATGCCGGCCCGGGTACCAGTGCGAGGAAGCGGGGATCAACGAGGCCATGGCGTGCCTGCCCGGCTGCACGACCGACGACGACTGCGAGTACGAGGACAGCGTGTGCGAGCCGGACAGCGGCCAGTGCATGCCCGCCTTCGATCCCACGGAGCTCGGCGAGCCGTGCTGGCGGAACGAGGGCTGCGACGGCGGCCTGTGCCTGACCGAGGCGTTCTACGGGATGCCGTCCGGCATGTGCGTGTCGCTTGGCTGCGAGCTCGGACGCGCGTGTCACGGCGGCGGGGTGTGCGTCGATGACGGCGACGGCGACGCCTCCGGCACGTGCTACCCGGGCTGCGACCTGTGCCGCGACGGGTTCGCCTGCCGACCGTACGGACCTGACGGCGCCGGCATCTGCGCCGCGGCATGCACGAGCGACGACGATTGCTGGCTCGGCTACGAGTGCAACGCCCGCGGCCAGTGCCTGAAGCCGTTCGACGCGGCCGATCTCGGAGCGGCGTGCTTCACCACCGTGGAGTGCGAGGGCGGTGCCTGTCTGAGCGAGCGCTTCCGCGGTTACCCGGGCGGGATGTGCGTGTTGCCCGGGTGCAGCCTCACCACCGGCGGCTGCCCGGACGACGGCGTGTGCCTCGACGACGGAGACGGCGACGACGTCGGCCTCTGCTTCGACGGATGCGACGACGACGGCGACTGCACGCGCTCGGGATACGCGTGCCTGCCGTCGGCCGGCGACGGCTCGCCGCGCGTCTGCGCGCCCGCCTGCTCCGGCGATGACGACTGCCCCGGGGAAAGCCACTGCGACTCGTTCGGCTTCTGCCGAGAGATCCCCGAGGGCGCCGTCGGCGACCCCTGCGACGCGGTCTCGGACTGCACCGGCATCGAGACGGCGAGCTGCCTCACTGGCTCCGGATACACCGACGGGCACTGCTCGCAAGCATGCAACCCGCTCGACGCCTCGACCTGCCCCGACGGTGCGCTCTGCCGCCCCGATGCGTTTGGCGTGGGCTCGGACTTCTGCCAGCGGATCTGCGCGACCGACCTCGATTGTCGCGACGGATATACCTGCCGGTCCCTGAACGGAGCCGGCGGCCGCGCCGCGACCTGCGTCCCCGCAGCCTGATCCCGCTCCCCCTCCCCCTCCCGCTCCCGCTCCCGCTCCCGACGCCCCATGACGAATGAAGCATCCACCAGTCCGGTGCGTCAAAGCCCGCGTGGAACAGGATCTGAATCCTCGGTTGAGACACCGTGCGGACTGCTGCTATACTGTGGTTCGCCTGATGGAGGCTCGATCATGAGAAAATCCTTGGGATTTCTTCTGGCGATCGTGACCGTCGCCCTCTTCGCCGGCCCGGCGAGGGCCGAACGCGGCTCGAAACGCCCGCCGCCGGAGCCCGCGATCCCCACGAGCGAGGCCATCGCGCCCGCCATGGAGGGTGTGGAGTGGGGGTGGGGCCACGAGAAGGTCGTGGCCCACTACACGAAGAAGCTGCGCGAGCTCTATCGCCCGGTGCTGGCCAAGGCCCACGACGCGGTGCTCGAGGACCGCATCCGGCGCGAGATGGAGTCACGCCAGGTCCGGATCGAGAAGTCGCACGTGGAGTTCACCGGGCAGCGAACCGGCTGGGATTCGTCTTTCTTGAGGAACGAGTACACGCACGACAACGGAGAGGCGCTCATCGAGGTCCGGCAGCTCCTGACCGGCGAAGAAGATGTGCGGTATACCGACTACTTCTTCTTCATCAACGACAAGGTCTGGCGGCGCTACCGGGCGTTCAACCAGGACGCGTTCGGCGGCATGAGCTTCGACGAAGCGGGCGCATCGTTCCAGAAGGCGTTCGGACCGGCCAAGGAGGTCAGGGACGGCTCGGGCGCGCTCTCGCGCCTCGTGTGGTGCAACGAGACCACGAAGCTCGAGGCCATCGACAACACCCGGTTCTACGGGTTCTTCTCGCTCGTGTTCACCGACACGGCGACCGAGGGCAGGCTCGCCGAGCTGCGCACGAACAAGGCCCCGGCCAAGAGCGGGCTCAATCCGCTCGTCGAAGCGCTCGACGAGGACGCCAGCGACGACGTCCATCAGAACGTGGTCGAGCACATCACCGGCAAGCGGTACAAGACGGCTCAACCACAAGAACCAGTCGAGCAAGAACCGCGCGTGAAGAAGGGGAGCAGCAAGGCCCAGCCCGCGCCCGCAAAGGCGGGCACCATCTTCGACGAGCCCGCGAGCCCGTCGAAGACTCCGTCCAAGTCCTCGGGCAACCCGCTCGACGACCTGGATATCTGAGACGGGACATCCCAGACCGCCCTACCATCAAGCGTGAGCGTGAGCGTGAGCGTGAGCGTGAGCGTGAGCGTGAGCGTGAGCGTGAGCGTGAGCGTGAGCGTGAGCGTGAGCGATTGGCGATTGCGGGTGTTTTCACGGCTCGCCGAGCCTCCTACCGACCTTGTAAGATCGATTTTTCGGAGGGACAGGAGCAGAGACAGATGTGCTTTGGCGGTGTTTCGCTCACGCACCACGCTCACGCTCACGAGCTTCGACTTTTTCCCGGGCACAGTGATCCACTCCTGGCCAGGGCTACCTTATCCGTGCCCCCGCTCGATCCTTGACCCGACACGGCGAACAACCGAGACTTGATGCGTGAAGAGTGAACAGGTGGCACGTCTCGCGCTTCTGGTGATCGTGGTCGTGACTTGGGGATGCTCGCCTCCGACGGACTCTCACCCCGACGGCGACGCCGACAGCGACGCGGACTCGGACGGCGACGTCGACCTCGACGCCGACCCCGATCCCGACGTCGATGAGGAGCCGCAATCCTGCGACGACCCATCGGACTGCGACGACGGGTTCGAATGCACGCAGGACGTCTGCGGCGCGGGCGCCGTCTGCCGGCACATCCCGCTCGACGAGCTCTGCCCCGACGAGCAGCGGTGCATCGAGGGCCAGGGCTGCCGGGAGTTCCAGTGCGAGAACCCGGGCGAATGCGCCGACGAGAACTTCTGCAACGGTGACGAACGCTGCGTGATGGGGCGGTGCTACCCCGCCGAGTCTCCACGCGACTGCGACGACGGCAGCGACTGCACCGCCGACTCGTGCAACATCGCCACCGACCAATGCGTCCACGATCCCCTGCCGGGGTGCATCCCCGACGCGGACATCGACGGCGACATGGTCCCCGACCCGTTCGATCCCGAGGTCCATTACTCCGGGAGCTTCCGGATCGCCCCGTCACCCTCGTCAGGCTGCGGGGCCGCGACCTTCTCGGTCCGGTCATTGCGCTTCTCCTCGACCCCCGATCGCCTGACAATCCAGGGTATCCCGGATAGCTGGATCAACCTCACCCAGGAGCCCAGGCCCGCGGACGGGAGCTTCTCGACGACGTACACGCAGGACCGCTGCGGGAACTACGCGCTCTCCGGGACCTTCTCGAACTCCGACACATTCACCGGGAGATGGACGGCGACGTTCTTCGGAGGCTGCTCGAGCTGCGACAGCCAGGACTACGAGGTCGCCGGAGTGAGGAGCCCATGAAACGACTCGGAGCCTGTGCCCTGATCGTCACCACGACGCTGGTGGGCTGGTCGTGCCGCAACGTGGACACGACCGACCCGCCCGAGTGCGACGGCGACGACGACTGCGGCGACGGCGTGGACTGCACCGTGGACGTGTGCGTCAGCGGCGAGTGCGGCCACAGCGCGTCCGACAGCCTCTGCCCCGAGGGACTGACCTGCAACGCCGAGACCGGATGCCAGGGCGGCGGGTGCACGGGCGACGAGCAGTGCGACGACGCGGTCGACTGTACCCTCGACCTGTGCCAGTCCGACGGGTCGTGCCTGAACAGGGCCCTCGACGAACGGTGTACCGACGGTCTGGTCTGCGACTCCACCGCAGGGTGCATCGAAGGCGGATGCACGGGCGACGAGCAGTGCAGCGACGCGATCGACTGCACCATCGATGTCTGCAACGCCGACGGGTCCTGCGCCAACATCCCCGACAACTCGCTCTGCGAGGACGAGAACCAGACCTGCATGGAAGGACTCGGGTGCGTGGACGACTGCGAGAGCGACGACGACTGCCAGGACGACGACTTCTGCAACGGCGCCGAGACCTGCGAGCCCGAGTTCGGCTGCGTCGCCGCCGAGGAGCCGCGGGACTGCAACGACAACGAGGAGTGCACGATCGACCACTGCGATGCCGAGCTCGACCAGTGTGTCTACGACCTCAACCCCGACATCCCCGAGTGCAACACCTTCGATCCCACTCGCGACTACAACGGGTGCTTCGCCATCACTCCGACCGTGAGCCAGCGGTGCGCGATGGGCGCGGTCAACTACAACTTCAGCGAGGTCTGCTTCTCGCTCATCGGCCCCGTGCTCGAGCTCCAGGCCGGATCGTTCCCGCTCACTCAGAGCCCGGCCCCGGTGGACGCCGCGTTCTCGGTCTTCTACGAGATCACCGGCGGTTGCACGGAGCAGTACACGCTGACCGGGACCTTCACCGGTCCGGACACCTTCTCGGGCACCTGGCAGGCCAACTTCGTCAACGTGGACGGATTCAGTTGCTCGCTCGGCGGTTGCCGCGCTCTCACCATCCCGATCACGGCCGAGCGGACGTCGGGCCCGTAGCCGGCCCCCGTTCAGCTCCGGCCTTCGCTCCCGTCCGAGTCGAGGGCCTCGACCTTCGGGAGCTCCAGGGTGGGCTCGAGCGCGGGATCGCCCCCCTGCGGGCTGGTCCCGTCACCCTCGTTCGCCTCGCCGATCGACTCGATCGGCGTCGGGCGCTCGGCCGGCTGCTCCGCTTCGTGATTCGAATCGGCGTCGAGCGGAAGGCTCCACGTGACCATGACGACCTTCTTCACATCGGGGAGCTTCGACGTGAGGAACGGGGTGACGAGCGACTCCAGCGTGAGCTCTGCACCAGGGCAACCCGCGCACCGACCCGTGAAGCAGAGAGTCACGGACCCGTCGGCCGTGACCTTCTCGACCCGCACGTCGCCGCCCTCGGCGTTCATGACCGGCCGGACGTGCTCGAGGATGACCTGCTCGACCTGCTCTCGGGTGATCGCCGACACCTGATCCAACCACTCTCCGCGAAAACCAGCAGAGCCTAGCGGTGGGGTCTCCCCAAGTCAATCCGAGGCGCAGTTCCCATAATCGTCGGCTCGATTCT
>Ga0233425_10007797_pt1 | contig 14753 bp, 9 predicted proteins | sample Watercolumn_Towu_2_FD_181712 | JGI IMG/M metagenome (GOLD analysis project Ga0233425, IMG submission 181712) | Freshwater microbial communities from Lake Towuti, South Sulawesi, Indonesia - Watercolumn_Towuti2014_140_MG | ecosystem: Environmental > Aquatic > Freshwater > Lake | place: Indonesia...
TCGACCGCGGTTTTGAACGCCAAGGCCGTGACGGGGCCGACGCCCGGAATGGTCATCAGACGGCGACAAACCGCGTCCTGGCGGACGATCCGGACGAGCATGTTGTGCAGGCGCTTGTACTCGTTCAACAAGGCTCCGCGAACTGCGAGGATGCCTTGCGCCAAGTCGCGAAGCAGCGGCTCAGCGTTCTCGACGAGCTCTTGCACGCGGGTCTCGAAATTGCCGCGACTGACCGCGCCAATCTTTATTCCGAACGCTTTCAGCGAGCCGCGAAGCTCATTTTCAATGTCGATAAACTTGCGTTTCACGAGCCGACGGCTCGCCAACAGAACGCGCAAGCGTTGGCTGCCATCGTCTTTCACATGGACCTTTCGAAACCAGCCGACACGCATCATATGTGCGATGCCACGCGCATCGTTCCGGTCTGTCTTGTTGCGCTGGGCCGACAACGCCTTTTGCATGTGGAGAGCTTCGACGACGATGGCCGGTACGTTCATCTCGCTCAATTCTTTATAGAGCCATGGCGAAAATGCTTGCGCCTCGAGGCCAACACGATGAAGGCAATTTACGTAAGCTTCCAACGCCGAATAGATCGCCACGGGTTCCGTGGCGGCTTAGCACTCCTTGATGATTTTGCCGTCTCGATCGACGACGCAGATGCTCGTCTCGTCCATCGATACGTCAAGACCGGCATAAAGCTGCATAATGACCTCCCGAGGTGCGTTTCCGACTGCGACTCGCGACGGATTCCCGCATTCTGCGGGCGCGCCTTTGGAGTTCCTATGCCTTTGAAGTCCGGCCGCCCGATTACCGGCCAGCCCTCTTAATCGGGGGCATTTTCGTCGACTGTTTCGACATCGTCGTCTCTCCGATGTTGTACGATAATCCACTCTAAACTTTTCAGCAGCAAGCCGCTCTTTGACAGGCGAGAGTTCTGGCGCGCCGTGCACTCTTCCGCGCTCATCGACGGCTTGTTTTCTGTCGGTCGGCTGCAACCGCTAAACGACATCGGATCCGTCGCGGCGCATATTGCCATCGGATTCACGGGGCAGCGTCACAGGCATTCTGGCGTGGTCCGGTTGACCTGCTACAGGCAACGTAGGGCCTGCCCCGACTGCAAGCGTTATGTTCAATATGGAGCGCACAATCTGCATCAACATATCCGGCCTCGACATGAAAAGTCCGACCAAGATGTAGAGTCGCGCGCTCGGTTCCCGAAAAGATACTCGGCCTCGAATGGGCCCTTGCCTGATGTAAGTTTTGCCGAACGCCGATCGATTATTGAGCCATCTTTGTTCGCGTCACTCGCAGAATTTTTGCAATCAGAATGCAGCTTGGCCGCATTTCCGTTGTCATTCTTTCAGCCGTCACGCTGCTACCCAGAGGGCATCGAACACGCTCCCCGACCGCGTAACGGCCATACGATACAAGCCAGTTCGTTCGCCGACGAGACGGTCGCTCGTGTGATGAAGTGACTGGATGTCAAGCTGTTCCCCGCTCCTCAGGGTTACGAACCGCATCATCGGCCTGGTTGCCGCGTCCACGATTCCTTCGGCATCTCGGTCGTCATTTTTCTGCGCCTTTACGTAACACTTCACATATTCAGGGGGCATTAATTTTGCCGTGTGCCCAGAGCCGCAAATTGACGTCCAAAATGATTGGCTCCACAGCATGTCTCCATACCGATTGTGCACGGCGCGAGCTTCGCGACCAGCTACGCCAGTGCCCTCGCCGGGAGATGAGGGGCAGGCCATTCCACAAGATAGCGCGCTTCCCGTCGTCCTCGATCGGCACCAGCTCGGATCCGCTTGCGCGGACTTCCTTTGCTCAAAAGACGATCGCGTTCTGCGTGATCTTCTGCAAAATCCATGCGCTTCGCTGTGTAATGCGTTCGCGCCCGGAAGCTTGCGATTTTTGACGGCCGCCCGTGGGGCGATGTCGGCTTTGCACGCTGATAGCATCGCCTCCATCAACTAGCTGGTTCGCCGATCGTTGGCGGCCGCCTTGCGCATTTCGACATATGGATGACGCGAGCTTAGAGCAAAATATCATCGCGGGGATCAAGAGGTCTGGAAGCTTTGTCGCCTTCTGCGCCGATATGTCGCGAGCTCCGCTCGTCTCTCTTTATTGCAGTGCAATCTTATGAGCGCATAATTCACTGGCCCGACCGACTCAACCAGCGCCGGGCGGCGTCCCAAATCGCGAGGCGTCTAGCCTGTCGCCATCCCGCAATCCTCAGCGGACGAAAGACATGACCGCGATTCCGCGGCCCAGAACGTACGAAGGCCCGCCGGTCTTGAGCTACGGTTTTCGGCCGTTTTTCTTGATCGGCGCGATCTATGCGGCGTTGGCGATATTGGTGTGGCTGCCGCGATATTTCGGAGAGCTGACGCTCGGCGGCGTTTTCTCGCCGTTGGCGTGGCACACGCACGAAATGCTGTTCGGATTCCTTCCGGCCATCATCACGGGATTCCTTTTGACCGCCATACCCAACTGGACGGGGCGGCTCCCATTGCAAGGGACGACTCTGCTGGCGCTCCTATCGATCTGGCTGCTCGGACGCGCCGCGATCGGCGTATCGGCGATCATCGGCTGGCTGCCCGCGATGACGATCGATTGCGCGTTCCTCGCCGTCGTCGCGGCCACAGTAACGCGCGAGATCGTCGCCGGAAAGAATTGGCGAAACCTGAAGGTTGTCGCGATCCTCGTTCTGCTGCTCGCGGCCAACGCCGGCTTTCATTTGGAGGCGCATTACACGGGAAACGCCAGCTATGCGGAACGCGCCGGCGTTGCGCTCGTGCTTCTGCTCGTCATGCTCATTGGCGGCCGCATCGTTCCAAGTTGTACGCACAACTGGCTCGTCAAAATGAACCTCGCCCGCCCGCCTGCTTCGAATGAGCGGATCGATAGGGCGATCGTCGGGATCACTCTCGTGGCGCTTCTGGCGTGGGTGATCAGCCCCTCCTTATTGTTGGCGGGAGTCGCCCTGCTCCTCGCAGCGGCGGCGCAGTCGGCGCGTCTCGCGAGCTGGGCAGGATGGCGCGCATGGCGCAACCCTCTCGTGCTCATCCTTCATATCGCCTACGGTTTCGTTCTGCTTGGCTTCGCGCTGTCGGGCGCGGCCGTTTTCTATCCCGACGTCATTTCCGCGAGCGCGGGCGTCCATGCTTGGACCGCCGGCGCGATGGGCGGAATGATCCTCGCGGTGATGACGAGAGCGAGCCTCGGTCATACCGGCCGTGAACTGCGAGCGGATTTGGTTACGAACTGTTTGTACGCGGCGATCCTCGTCTCAGCGGCGACTTGTGTATCGGCGGCGCTCGATCCAAGTCATGCGCCGTCGCTGCTTGTCGTCAGCGGTTTAGCGAGGATTACGGCGTTTCTCGGTTTCGCGATGAGTTATGGGCCGGTTCTAGCCCGGCCGCGTTTATCCGCGCAGTGACGTTTTCTTGAAACGGACATATTGGGCGCCCAGGGGACGGTCCGAGAACGAATAGAGGGAGTCACGATGCATTCAACGGCGGGCGTGAGCACTGGCCAACAAAATCGAGCGCTTTGGATCTCGACGATCGCGTTTACGATCTGTTTCGCGGTATGGACGATCTTTTCGATCATCGGCGTCCAGATCAAACAGGAGCTCGGATTGTCCGAGACGCAATTCGGCCTGCTCGTGGGCACGCCGATCCTCACGGGATCGCTGATTCGCCTCGTGCTGGGCATCTGGACCGATCAATATGGCGGGCGCCGCATATTCTCGCTGGTCATGCTAGCCGGCGCTCTGGCGACATTTCTATTGTCCTATGCGCACACCTATCCGCAGGTGCTGGCTGCAGCGCTTGGAGTCGGAATCGCGGGCGGTTCCTTCGCGGTGGGCGTCGCCTATGTGTCTCGCTGGTACGAGCAAGGCAAGCAAGGCACGGCGCTCGGAATTTTCGGCGCCGGCAATGTCGGCGCCGCGCTCACAAAATTCGTCGCCCCCTTCGTGATGATCGCTTATGGCTGGCAGAGCGTGGCGCAAATCTGGGCGGCCGGCCTCGCTATCATGGCGGTGGTGTTCTGGTTCTTAACGGACGACGATCCGGTCGTGGCCGAACGTCTGCGCACGGGCGAAAAAGCGAAGAGCGCCTGGCTCGAACTCGAGCCTTTGAAAAACGTCCAAGTCTGGCGTTTTTCGCTTTACTATTTCTTCGTCTTCGGCGCTTTCGTCGCGCTGGCGCTGTGGCTGCCGCAATATCTGATCAAGGTCTATGGCGTCGACATAAAGACCGCTGGCATGGCAGCGGCGATGTTCTCGCTGCCGGCGAGCTTGTTCCGTGTTTATGGCGGGCATCTCTCCGACCGCTATGGTGCGCGGACGGTCATGTATTGGACCTTTCTCGTCTCCGTTCTCTGCACTTTCATTCTGTCTTACCCGCCGACGATCTATATCGTGCGCGGCGTCGAAGGGCCGATCACTTTTGAATTGGAAATGGGAGTCGTCGGTTTCACGGTGACGGTCTTCATCCTCGGCTTCTTCATGGCGCTCGGAAAAGCCGCGGTGTTCAAGCATGTTCCGGTCTATTATCCGAAACATGTCGGCGCTGTCGGCGGCCTGGTCGGCATGATTGGCGGACTGGGCGGCTTTGTCTTGCCGATCGCGTTCGGCGCGCTCGTCGATCTCACGGGGCTGTGGACGAGCTGCTTCATGTTGCTGTTCGTGCTGGTGAGCGGCGCGCTTTTGTGGATGCACCTCTCCATCTTGCAAATGGAGCGCCGAGCGGAATCGCTCGCCGAATTGCCGCAGCTTCCGGAGATGCAAGAAATCCACGGGCCGGAGCATGTCGGCGCGCTCTCCGGCAAAGTGCTGACGGATTGGCGGCCGGAGGACAAGGAATTCTGGGAGACGCAAGGGCGCGCCGTTGCGCGGCGCAATCTGTGGCTCTCCATTCCGTCGCTGCTCTTGTCTTTCGCCGTTTGGCAGGTGTGGTCGGTGGTCGTCGCCAAGCTGCCGCTGGTCGGTTTCAAATTCACCACCGATCAATTGTTCTGGCTCGCGGCCTTGCCCGGCATATCCGGCGCGACGTTGCGCGTCTTCTATTCTTTCATGGTGCCGATTTTCGGCGGCCGCCTGTGGACGACGCTCGCCACATGGTCGCTGATGATCCCGGCCATTGGGATCGGCTTGGCGGTGCAAAATCCGCAGACTCCGTACATCGTGCTGCTGATCCTCGCGTTGTTGTGCGGCTTTGGCGGCGGGAATTTCGCCTCCTCGATGGCCAATATCTCGTTCTTCTTCCCCAAGAGAGAGAAAGGCAACGCGCTGGCGCTCAATGCCGGTTTAGGCAATCTCGGCGTCAGCGTCGTTCAGTTTTTGACGCCGATTGTCATCACTACCGGGGTCTTCGGCTGGCTCGGCGGCAACCCCGCCACTGTCACCGAAGGGGCGAAGGAGTCGCAATTGTGGCTCCAGAACGCCGGCTTCATTTGGGCGCCTTTCATTGCGCTGTCGGCCTTCGCCGCGTGGTTCGGGATGAACGACATTGCGTCGGCGAAAGCTTCCTTCGCCCAGCAGGCGATCATCTTCCGGCGCAAGCACAATTGGATCATGTGCTGGCTCTATACGGGAACATTCGGCTCCTTCATCGGCTATGCGGCGGGCTTTCCGTTGCTGACGAAGATTCTCTTTCCCGATGTGAATGTGTTGCAGATCGCCTTTCTCGGCCCGCTGGTCGGCGCTCTGTCGCGCTCGGCCACAGGCTGGGTCGCCGACAAATGGGGCGGCGGTCGCGTCACCTTTTGGGTCTTCTTGTTGATGATGGCGGGCGTGTCCGGCGTGCTCTATTTCGTCTCCGTCAAGGATCAGCCCTATGCCTTCTACGGCTTCTTCGCGATGTTCCTGCTGCTGTTCTTCGCGACGGGCGTCGGCAACGCCTCGACGTTCCAAATGATCCCCGCCATCATGCGAAAGGAGATGGTTCGGCTCATGCCGGGCGCCGACGCAACCGCGCGCACAATCGCCGCGGAAAAGGAATCAGCGGCGATCACGGGCTTCACCTCGGCGATTGCGGCTTTTGGCGCCTTCTTTATTCCCAAGGCGTATGGCACCTCGATCGCCATGACAGGCGGGCCGCAGGCGGCGCTCTATGCGTTTCTTGCGTTCTACGTGACCTGTTTGGTCATCACCTGGGCGGTGTACACCCGCAAGGGAGGCCTGCTCTACGACGTCGAACGTGGCGCTCCGCAGCCGTCCGTCGCGCAAATCGCCCGGTAATCGGAGAAGAACGATGAGTCATTTTCTCGATCGCCTGACCTTCTTCAAGCGCGTCAGGGAAAAGTTCTCCGATGGTCACGGCGTCGTCACCGACGAGGATCGTTCGTGGGAAGACGGTTATCGCAAGCGTTGGCAGCACGACAAGGTCGTGCGCTCGACCCACGGCGTGAATTGCACCGGGTCGTGCTCCTGGAAAGTCTATGTCAAGGGCGGCATCGTCACCTGGGAGACGCAGCAGACCGACTATCCGCGAACGCGGCCCGATTTGCCGAACCACGAGCCGCGCGGCTGTTCGCGCGGAGCGAGCTACAGCTGGTATCTCTATTCGGCCAATCGCGTGAAATATCCGCTCATCCGCTCGCGCCTGCTCAAAGTGTGGCGCGAGGCGCGCGCGACGATGACGCCAGTCGCGGCGTGGAAATCTATCGTCGAGAACCCGGAAAAGCGCACATCCTATGTGTCGAAACGCGGTCTTGGCGGCTTTGTGCGCGCGACGTGGGATGAAGTCAACGAGATCATCGCCTCGGCGAACGCCTATACGGCGAAGACCTATGGTCCCGATCGCATCTTCGGCTTCTCGCCGATCCCGGCGATGTCGATGGTGAGCTACGCAGCGGGTTCACGTTATTTGTCGCTGCTCGGCGGCGTCTGCATGTCCTTCTATGACTGGTACTGCGATCTGCCGCCGGCGAGCCCCCAGACCTGGGGCGAGCAAACGGACGTGCCCGAATCAGCCGATTGGTATAATTCCGGCTTCCTCATTCTATGGGGCTCGAACGTGCCGCAGACGCGCACGCCCGACGCGCATTTCTATACCGAGGTGCGCTACAAGGGCGCCAAAAGCGTCGTGATTTGTCCCGACTATTCCGAGGCTTCGAAATTCGCGGACATGTGGGTGTCGCCCAAGCAGGGGACCGACGCGGCGCTCGGCATGGCCATGGTTCATGTCATATTGCGCGAGTTTCACGTCGACCGGCAGGCCGAATATTTCCGTGACTACATCCGGCAATACACCGACATGCCGATGCTGGTGCGCTTGGTGAAGCAAGGCGAGCGCTATGTCCCCGACCGCTTCCTGCGGGCCGGCGATTTCGATGGCGCGCTTGGCGAATCCAACAACCCCGAATGGAAGACGCTCGCTTATGACGAGGGTAGCGGCGCCATCGTCGTTCCCAAGGGCTCGGTCGGATTCCGCTGGGGCGAGAAGGGTAAGTGGAATCTCGAAGAGAAGGATTCGTCCGGCAGGGACGCGAAGCTGCGGCTGTCGCTTGCCGATACGAAGGATCTGATCGCGGAAGTTGGCTTCCCCTATTTCGGCAATCGCGAGCACGATCATTTCGAGGGCACGAATCATCCGAGCGTGCTCTTGCGCAATGTGCCCGCGATGAAACTGCAACTGCCCGAGGGCGAGGTTCTCGTCGCTACTGTCTTCGATCTCTTCGTCGCCAATTACGGCGTGGATCGGGGCTTTGGCGGCGCGTATGTCGCGTCGAGCTACGATGAACTAACGCCATACACGCCGGCCTGGGCGGAAAAGATCAGTGGCGTGCCTCGCGCGCAGATCATCACGGTGGCGCGCGAATTCGCGAAAAACGCAGAGAAAACCAAAGGCCGATCGATGATTATCGTCGGTGCCGGCCTCAATCACTGGTATCATATGGATATGAATTATCGCGGCATTATCAATATGCTTGCGATTTGCGGTTGCGTAGGACGATCCGGCGGCGGCTGGTCCCATTATGTCGGCCAGGAGAAGTTGCGGCCGCAATCCGGGTGGCTGCCGCTGGCTTTCGGCCTCGATTGGGGACGGCCGCCGCGGCAGATGAACTCGACCTCGGCCTTTTACGCGCATACCGACCAATGGCGCTACGAGACGCTGAACGTTTCCGAAATTCTCTCCCCCACGGTGCCTCCAGGCCCGTGGGACGGTGCGCTGATCGACTACAACGCCCGCGCCGAGCGCATGGGCTGGCTGCCCTCCGCGCCGCAGCTGCAGGACAATCCGCTCAGCGTCGCAAGAAGGGCTGCAGAAGCTGGGCTGGAGCCAAAGGACTACATTGCGCGCGCGCTGAAGTCGGGGGAGCTGAAACTCTCTTGCGAAGATCCGGACAATCCGAAGAATTGGCCGCGCAATCTGTTCGTCTGGCGGTCCAATCTCCTTGGCTCTTCCGGCAAGGGTCACGAATATTTCCTCAAGCATCTACTCGGGACGAAGCATGGCGTGCTCGGCAAGGATTTGGGCGAGGAAGGCCGTCAGAAACCGCAAGACGTCACGTGGCGCGACGAGGCGCCGGAAGGAAAGCTCGATCTCTTGGTGACGCTCGATTTCCGCATGTCGACGACCTGCATGTATTCGGACATCGTGTTGCCGACCGCGACCTGGTACGAAAAGGACGATCTCAACACCTCCGACATGCATCCCTTCATTCATCCGCTCATGGCGGCGGTCGATCCGGTTTGGCAATCGCGCAGCGACTGGGAGATATATAAGGGCATCGCCAAGGCCTTTTCGAATGTCGCGCCTGAAGTCCTTGGCGTCGAAAAGGACGTGGTGCTGACGCCGATCATGCACGATTCGCCGGCGGAAATCGCTCAAGCCGTCGATGTGAAGGACTGGAAGAAGGGAGAGGTCGAGCCGATTCCCGGCAAGACCATGCCGAACGTCACCGTCGTCGAACGCGACTATCCGAATGTCTATGCGCGCTTCACCTCGCTGGGGCCGTTGATGGAGAGCCTGGGCAACGGTGGCAAGGGGCTCGCCTGGAACACCAGCCACGAAGTCAAGTTGCTCAAGAAGCTGAACGGCGAAAGCGCAGAAGGCGCATCGAAAGGCCTCGCGCTCATCGACACGGCGATCGACGCGGCCGAGGTGGTTCTGTCGCTCGCGCCCGAGACTAACGGGGAAGTCGCCGTCAAGGCATGGGCTTCGCTCAACGGATTCACCGGGCGCGACCATACGCATCTCGCGATTCCGAAGGAGGACGAAAAAATCCGCTTCCGTGATGTGGTCGCGCAGCCAAGGAAGATTATTTCCTCGCCGATCTGGTCGGGGCTAGAGTCGGAGAAAGTCTGCTACAATGCCGGCTATACCAATGTCCATGAACTGATTCCATGGCGTACGCTGACCGGGCGCCAGCAACTCTATCAGGATCATTTGTGGATGCGCGCCTTCGGCGAGGGTTTTTGCGTCTATCGCCCGCCGATCGACACGAAGACCGTCAAGCCGATCATCAATCAGCGACCGAACGGCGAAAGACAGGTCGTGCTCAATTTCATCACGCCGCACCAAAAGTGGGGCATCCACTCAACTTACACCGACAATCTCTTACTGCTCACGCTCTCGCGCGGCGGGCCAATCGTCTGGATCAGCGAAGCTGATGCGGAGAGAGCGGGGATCGTCGATAACGACTGGATCGAAGCCTACAACGCCAACGGCGCCCTGGTTGCGCGGGCCGTCGTCTCGCAGCGCGTTAAGAGCGGCATGTGCATGATGTATCACGCGCAGGAGAAGATCGTGAATACGCCGGGTTCGGAGGTGACCGGACGACGCGGCGGCATTCACAACTCCGTGACAAGAGCCGTGCTCAAGCCCACGCATATGATTGGCGGTTACGCCCAGCAAGCATGGGGCTTCAACTACTACGGAACGGTCGGCTCCAACCGTGACGAGTTCGTCATCGTCCGCAAGCTCTCGAAGGTCGATTGGCTCGAAGGGCCCGACACGGAAACCGCCAATTCCGCTTTCGCGCTGGAGGCAGCCCGATGAAAATCCGCGCTCAGATCGGCATGGTGCTGAACCTCGATAAATGTATCGGCTGCCACACCTGCTCCGTGACCTGCAAGAACGTCTGGACCAGTCGGGAGGGCGTGGAATACGCCTGGTTCAACAATGTCGAAACTAAGCCGGGGATCGGCTATCCCAAGGAATGGGAGAACCAGCAGAAGTGGAAGGGGGGCTGGACGCGCAAATCCGGCGGCGAGATAGAGCCGAAAATCGGCAGCAAATGGCGCGTGCTCTCCAAGATTTTCGCCAATCCCGATCTGCCGGAGATCGACGACTATTACGAGCCCTTCACATTCGACTACGAGCATCTGCAAACGGCGCCCGAGAGCAAGGCGATGCCCACCGCGCGTCCGCGCTCGCTCGTTTCCGGCGAACGTATGGAGAAGATCGAGTGGGGGCCGAACTGGGAGGAAATTCTCGGCGGCGAATTCGCCAAGCGCTCGGAGGACGCGAATTTCGAAGGCGTACAAAAGGAAATTTATGGCGCTTTTGAAAACACCTTCATGATGTATCTGCCGCGGCTGTGCGAGCACTGCCTAAACCCGGCCTGTGTCGCGGCCTGCCCGTCCGGCGCGATCTACAAGCGCGAGGAAGACGGCGTCGTTCTGATCGACCAAGACAAGTGCCGCGGCTGGCGCATGTGCGTCTCCGGCTGCCCGTATAAGAAAATCTATTACAACTGGTCGAGCGGAAAATCGGAGAAGTGCATCTTCTGCTATCCGCGCATCGAGGCTGGGCAGCCGACCGTCTGTTCGGAAACATGCGTCGGCCGCATCCGCTATCTCGGCGTCGTGCTCTACGACGCTGACGCGATCGAGATGGCCGCCAGCGTCGAGAATGAGGCTGACCTTTACGAGGCGCAGCTCTCGATCTTCCTCGATCCGAACGATCCGGCGGTGATCGAGCAGGCGCGCGCCGACGGCGTCCCAGACGCCTGGCTCGACGCGGCGAAAAAGTCGCCAATCTGGAAAATGGCGATGGACTGGAAGGTCGCCTTTCCGCTGCATCCGGAATATCGCACTCTGCCGATGGTCTGGTACGTGCCGCCGCTCTCACCGATCCAGTCGGCAGCGCAGGTCGGCGACCTCGGCCTCACAGACGGCGGAATGCCGGATGTGCGCAGTTTGCGTATTCCGCTTAAATATCTCGCCAACATGCTAACTGCCGGCGACGAAGCGCCCGTCGCGCTCGCTCTGGAGCGAATGCTGGCGATGCGCGCCTATATGCGGGGCAAGACCGTCGACGGCGTGATCGATGAAGGGGTCGCTGCGAAGGTCGGCCTCACCGGCGCACAGATCGACGAAATGTATCACATTATGGCGATCGCCAATTTCGAAAACCGGTTCGTCATTCCCACCGCGCATCGCGAGGCCGGCGCAGACCTTCATGAATTGCGCGGCTCCTGCGGCTTTTCCTTCGGCAATGGCTGCTCTGGAGGTGCCACAGAAGCGAACCTCTTCGGCCAGCCTAAGAAGGCGCGTAATCCGATGGAGATCGTGTGATGGTGGCAATGCCTGCAATCCTCACGCTCAAAGTCTTATCAGCCCTTCTGTCCTATCCGCAGGAGGAGACTGTCGCCGTGGCGTCGCAGATGCGTGACGCGCTCGATCGCGAAGGTCTCTGCGTCGGCACGCATCGGGAGGCGCTCGACGCCTTTCTCGACGAATTCGCGCGAAGCGACCTCTACGAACTTCAGGAACGTTATGTGGAGCTGTTCGATCGTTCGCGGTATCTTTCGCTGCACATTTTCGAACATGTGCACGGCGAGGGCCGGGATCGCGGGCAAGCGATGCTCGATCTGAAATCCTTATATGAGAGAGAAGGGATGGAGATCGCGGCAAATGAGTTGCCGGACTTCGTGCCGCTCTTTCTCGAATATTGCGCGACGCGGCCGCTTGCCGCAGCTCGCGAGCTATTGGGCCAGCCCGCGCATGTGTTCGCCGCGCTCGCCGAGCGCCTCAAGAAGCGCGGCTCGTCTTATGAGGCGGTCATGCGCGCGATCCTGGCGATTGCTGCCGCCGAGCCGCGCAGGGAAGATCTAGACGCGATATTTTCGGAAAGCGAGCCCGACCCAAACGATCTCGTAGCGCTCGACGCTCTTTGGGAAGAAGAGGCTGTGACCTTCGGGCCGGGTCTGCAAGGTTCCATCGGCGGTTGCGGTTCGGACGCGCTCGCTGCGCGCTTGCGCCACGCCAAGCGAGCCGTTCCGACGATCGACAATCCGCTTCGCTCCGGAGGCCTCCAATGAACGCGCTTGTCAACCACATCGCCTTCGGCTGGTATCCCTATCTCTGTCTGATCGTGTTTCTGCTCGGCAGCCTGCTGCGCTTCGATCGCGAGCAATACACGTGGAAGACCGGTTCAAGCCAGCTGTTGCGACATCGTCAACTGATGTGGGGCTCAAATCTGTTTCATATCGGCATTCTCATTATTTTCATCGGACATCTCGTCGGTCTGCTGACGCCAATTTGGATGTTCGAGATGATCGGCGTCACACATAGCTTTAAACAAGGGTTAGCGATCGGCGTCGGCGGCGTCGCCGGCCTCGTGATGCTCGTTGGCCTCTTGCTGCTGACGCATCGGCGTCTGACCGACGCACGCATTCGCAGAAATTCGTCGTTCGGCGACATCGCGGTTCTGTTGTTGCTTCTCGCGCAGCTGCTTCTCGGACTTGCGACGATCCGCATTTCGTTGGATCATATGGATGGCGGCGAAATGCTGAAATTCATGAGCTGGGCGCAAGGGATCATGACCCTTCAGCCAAATGTTTCCGATCTCGTCGCCGACGCTTCACCTGTGTTTAAGGCGCATTTGTTGCTCGGGATGACGCTCTTTCTGATCTTTCCGTTCACGCGCCTTGTGCATGTCTGGAGCGCGCCGGTCTGGTATCTCGGACGCCGCAGTTACCAAATTGTACGCATAAACCGAAAGGCAGCGCGCGTCCCTATGCAGCCTGCGGAGTGACGTTCGTGATGTCATTAGGCAGCAGGCGTTCAGAGCAAATTTAGCGCAGCATGGATCAGGACGAAGCAATGCAAATGGCAGGCAAACGATGAAAAAACCGCAATTCCCTCGGTCCCAGCGGTTGCTCGGCGGCCGCATGGCTCAAATCGCAGGCGTGGCTGTCTCGCTTGCCGCTATCAACGCAAATGCGGCGGTCATTGCGAAAAAGCCGCCGACGCCAGCGCCTCCGGCGCACGCCGCAGCGACCCCACCCGCGCCGCCGCCGGCACCGATGGGGGTTTTCGGCGTCGATATGCCGGCCGCCGGTAAGCTTGTGCTCTCCATCACGCCCGTCTTCGCCAATCTGTCGGGCATCAAGATGGGCACGCGCACGGTCTCCAACGAATATATCGTCACGCATGTGCCGTTCTTTCTCAATCCCAGGCAGACCGTGCGCATCATCCCGCAAAATATCGCGGTTGCGACCCAAATTGTCGGGCTCAGCTATGGCGTCACGAAAGATTTCGCGGTGGTTCTCACGGCCGGCATGGTCGAGAAAAATCTCAACGCGTTAACCTTCAAGGGCGCATCCGGAATTCTGCCGCTCGGCAGGAGTTTGCCGGGAACGACGAGCCTTGCCGACGTCACTTTGTCCGGCGTCTATCGCCTCTATCAGGACGACATCCACCGCATCCAGCTCTCGCTCGGCTTTTCCTTCCCCGCCGGCAGCTACACCGCCACCTTCAAGGACTTTCTTCTGCCCGACGGCGTCCGCCGCAACGTCCGGGCGTTTTATGGGATGCAGCCCGGCACGGGCACCTTCGATATCCTGCCCGGCGTCGTCTATGCGGGCTATCTGGGGCCGTGGTCATGGGGCCTCGGCTATCGCGGGCGCTTTCCGCTGGCCCCAAATACGCTGGGCTATTCCTGGGACTACCTGCTCGAATATCGCCTGCGCTTCCCGCTCGGCCCCACTCCTTCGGGGGGCTACCGCTGGGGCGATCTGCATGAATTTAACGCCTGGGGCGGCTACACCTGGACGCCCGGCCTCACCACGACGTTCCGCGTGAGCGGCTCGACTCAGGGCCCGATTCGCGGCTTCGATCCGGAAATCCGCGGCCCGGCCGTGCCGGCAAATCCGGCCTTTTACGGCGGGCAGCGGGTCGAACTCTTCGGCGGCGCGACGATCAGCGGCAAGTTCATCGGTTATGAAAACACGCTACTCGCCATCGAGGCGGGTTTGCCTGTCTACCAGAACCTCAACGGTCCGCAGATCATGAAGAACTGGCAGACGGGCATGTCGCTGCGGTTCAAAATCTAGGCAACTGCCTGAAACAGTGATTTGAGGCGGGTTGTAGGCCCCAGCATCCATTTGAGCCCGTGATCAAGCGAATCTCAAGAAGCTTGATGGTCCAACAACGCCTACGTAACCAGAACGTCTGCGGCACCATCAGCCATCAGCAAATCAAATGGCTATTTCAACTATATACGTGTTCGCATCTTTGTCCTGACCGGCGCGGCGTTGGCCTTGTGGCGCGCCGGTCAGGACAAAGATGCGAACACCTATATCATTGAAATTACGCTGTAAATATTCCGACGCTTGGCAAAATCAATCCGGCCGCAATCGGCGAGCATTTTCGCGTCACTCCAACTTTGCGGTCAATGGCAACTGACCTGCCTCCGGAGAGTTGGACCGTTTGAAGCTGGAAAATTCTAATTTATCCGTCCTGGCCGGGCGGAGGGTTTTTCATGAAGAGGTCGCGGTTCAGCGAGCAG
>Ga0233425_10007798_pt1 | contig 14748 bp, 12 predicted proteins | sample Watercolumn_Towu_2_FD_181712 | JGI IMG/M metagenome (GOLD analysis project Ga0233425, IMG submission 181712) | Freshwater microbial communities from Lake Towuti, South Sulawesi, Indonesia - Watercolumn_Towuti2014_140_MG | ecosystem: Environmental > Aquatic > Freshwater > Lake | place...
ACCGGGTGCATCCCCAGATAATAGGCCGGCAGTTTTACGGGCACGCCATGGCGTGCCCCTACCGTAGAATCATCACCCGCCAAAAACTCCCCCTCCGGTATCAGCACCAAAAGCGTCCCGTCTTTGGAATTTTCAATCAAAACCGAGCGTCCACCCGTATCGACAACTATCAATTCATCTGCCATTCCCATTCTGCCCTTAATCCCGTAGGGGCGGGCTTTAGGCCCGCCCATTCATTATCATGTTTGTTCCCATCTTTTTCCGGGAGGGAATAAATTCCTCCCCTACACACTTGTCATTCTGAGCCCATCACTTGTCATTCTGAGCCCACCCCTTGTCATTCTGAGCGAAGCGAAGAATCTCAATTGTGTAGTCAAATAAAAACAAGATTCTTCGCTTCGCTCAGAATGACAAAAAAGGAGCCTCAAACCAACCCCGAAAAACCCGGCAATGCGCCATGCCCGCCCGGCCTGAGGGAGGGGCTAAACGTTCGGCTGAGATTAGCGAAGTCCCCGCACCTACGAACACATCCAACCCAATCCCGTAGGGGCACGGCAGGCCGTGCCCTTACATTCCTGCCGTGCCCTACCCCCGCTCCGAAAGAATGATAACCACATCTCCATTAGCCAGGGTCTCTTCCTCTTCCACCATCAGGTTCTGCTCCTTGGCCTGTTCGTGAATCAGGTTATAAGCATACTGCCGATTGACCTGCTGAAGAAAACCCTCCTGCCGGATGGGAGTGTTTCGTTCCACTCCCCACCAATCGGCCACTACCTCATAAACATCGGTCCGGCGTTGAAAGCCGATATCATATTGGGAGCCGGTGTTCACCACCACCTGGGCCGTTTCCCGGTTGTTGCTATAGCCCCGGACCACCAGGTTCTCTCCTTCCTGGAACTGGTAGTGCAGGTCCCGCAGGGATCGAAGCAGGTGTTCCTTTTCCTTGATCTGGGTACGGATTTTAAGAAAATGGGACATGGTTTGATCCTTTCTGATGTTGAACAAATTGGTAATGCTGTACCGGCTTGGCTACTGGTCGTAAGGGAGTGGTTTATTCCCGCCCGTTACTTGTAAGTTCTTTCCCGTTTACCGGAATGCAGCCCTTTTTCGGGAGGGGCTAAACGTTCGGCTGAGATTAGCGAAGTCCCCGCCCCTACGCACTTGTCATTCTGAGCCTACCCCTTGTCATTCTGAGCCTACCCCTTGTCATTCTGAGCGAAGCGAAGAATCTCAATGGCGTAGTCCGATAAAAACGAGATTCTTCGCTTCGCTCAGAATGACAAAAAAAGAACCTCAAACCAACCCCAAAAAACCCGTAGGGGGAATAAACCCCACCCGGCATCCCCCAATCTCCGTTGAGGCAGGGATTATGCCGTCCCCCTACGGGGTTTCAATCACCCGTCCCCGCATGGCTCCTGCACTGCGCTCTTCACTCGAGGCCGGATAGGCCCGGCCTTCGGTCTTCCAGCGCCGCAGGGCCTCGATAATCTCGGCATGGGACTTCTCGATGGGGATCACCTCGCCGATGGTTTGCAGCAGGTCCTGCTGTTCGATCTGCCGGTTGCTGTCGGCAAAGGCATTGAAATGGGCCTCATGAATGAGCCGTTCGATCTCCCGGCCCACATATCCTTTAGTTTTTTCTACCAGTTCATCAATCCGAAAGGTCCTCTCCGGAAAAGGGATGCCGGTCCGCTTCAGGTGGATAGTCAGAATCTCCCGGCGTTCCACCGTGTTGGGCAGATCCAGAAAAAAGGTGCGGTCAAAACGGCTCATCAAGGCCGCATCCAGGCCGCTGATATCGTTGGCCGTGGCGATAACATAGACCGGTTTCTGGCGCTCTTCCATCCAGGTCAAAAAGGTGCCGAAAACCCTGGTCGGGGCCCCGCTGTTCAGATTGCCGGCACCTACACCGGCAAAAGCCTTTTCCATCTCATCGATCCAAAGGATGCAGGGGCTAACCGTTTCGGCCAACTGGATGGCCCGGCGCATATTCTGCTCTGATTCCCCGAGCAGGGAGGCAAACAAGGCACCCACATCCAGGCGCAGCAGGGGCAGTTTCCAAAGGCCGGAGAGCATCTTGGCCGTCAGACTCTTGCCCGTCCCGGGAATGCCGATCAGGGCCACGCCACGGGGATAAGGCACACCGGCCGAACGGGCCTCTTCATAAAAGGCCTTTTCTCTTTTTTTCAGCCAATTTTTCAGAAGGTCAAGACCGCCCACATCGGTCTCCCCTTCCGTGGCCGGCCAGAATTCCAGGGCCCCGCTTTCCCGGATGACCTCCCGTTTGGCCCAGGTCACCAGATCGATCCCCTGTTCATCGAAACGTCCCCGGCCGGACCAGACCCGGGAAAAGGCCAGTCGGGCCTGGTTGGTGGTCAAACCCAGGGCGGAGACGATGAGCTTCTGGCGCACTTCCGGCCTGGGCAGTTTGGAACGGTCCAGATCCTTGGTCAATTCCTGAAACATTCCGGCCAGTTCGTTTTCTTCGGGCAGGGGCACATAGACCACTATGACATCATCTTTGAGTTCAGCGGGCAGGTCATAAACCGGAGTCAGAAAAATCAAGAATTGATTCCTGGCCCGCAGTCCAGGGGCCATATTGCGGATCTTCCGGGTGATATAGGGCTTTTTCTGGTTCCAGGAATGATGGAAATCCTTGAGGATGAAGATACTCCCCTGGGGTGCACTCTGGGCCAGAAAAGGGAGTAGGGTATCGGTGGTCACTTCTTTCTTGGGCAGCGGCTGTCCGGCTTCCCGGATGACGGCAAAACCATCGGCCAAGTCCCAGGTGTAGATGCCGAGATTGGAAGACATACGGGTGATGGTGCGGATCACCCTCTCTTCTTCATACGTCACCAGATTAATCAAGGCCACATTAGCCCCGAAAAGCCCTTCCAACTCTTTGGTTAGATCCATAAAAAACCTCCTTTAGACAGGATTACCTGGATTATTTGTAGGGGCACGGCAGGCCGTGCCCCTTACAACCGCACCACCGGATATCCATCAAATAACGTCTTACCGGTCAGATTATCAATCGCCGTGAGCAGTAGCCTCCGGTTGCCGTCCACCTTATAGCTGCACAAAAATCGTTTCTTATCCCGTTCGATATTGATCGGCGGATCAGCGATGATAAAGGTTGGATTGCCGGTATTCAAGCACCTATGTTGATAATCCGAATGGACCCGGCTTTCTTCCTGCAAAATTCCTCTCTCATCCACGATGGAAACATTCAAACTGCTCCGTTTCACCCGGGAGACCTCGAATATCTTTATGCCGATACGCGTCTGCCCTTCGTGGCTGCCGTTAGTATAATATCGTTTCGGACCTTCTGTAGGATACTCCGTCCCGATACGAAACATGGGCTTGAACTCGTATTCCTTCCGCTCCGGGTTATAGCCCTCGATGGCGTAATCATGCTGCAAGACCGGCTCAACAATCCCCTGACAGGCGCCCTTGACCACGGCATCAAAGGGATGGTCATAGACCACCCGGTCTCTGAAATACTCATTCAAAAGATTCCGCACAACCGGCACCAGGCTGGTCCCGCCGGTGACGAAAAGCCGGGTGACCTCGTCGCGCCGCAGTCCCACCTTAACGGCAGCATTTTCAAGGGAGCGGTCCAAGGTCTCCCGCACCGAACGGAGAAAACCTTTGGAAGAAAGAAGACAGCCCAGACAGGCCGAAGAAACAGATTGGTGCTCGCCACAACCGCCCCGCTCACAGGCCCCACAGCTTCGAGAATAAGATGTTTTCAACAGCCGGGGAATCCGTCCCCGGTCATTGAGAATCGTTAGATCCGCTTCTTCGATCTGAGGATCCGAAAGCTGAATTTTGACCTGTTCGGCCTGCCGCAGCATGACCGCCTCCAGCTCTCTTTTTTCATAATCGTTCATTCCATGCCGTCCGGCAAAGTCCGCCGCCAGCCAGAGGTCGATATCCATCCCTCCCAGATCGCAACCGGCCTGACCAAGCTGAATGGCCTTGCGGGCCTGATCCGGAGAGCGGTCCAGCCGAATCGCCGAGACGTCCAGGGTTCCGCCGCCGAAATCAAAAATGACGAAGCGGTCCTGTTCCCGGGTGGCCCCATGATAACCAAAGATACAGGCCGTGGGTTCATCCATCAGGCGGACCCGTTGGATATTCAGAGATTCGCACAATCTAAGAAGCCAGTCCTGGAAATGTTCGAAGACCTCAACCGGAGCGGTGAAAGTAAAGGCATCCTCTTCAAAAGAGATTTGGTTGGAGGCATAAGTCAGGAGCCGCCGCAGAAAATCTTCCCCGGCCTCGGATGGGCTTTTGAGTCCCTGGGCGGTTTTCTTCCGGCTGGTCTGGCCGCAGGCGATGGATCGTTTCATCCACCGGATAGTGTCTTGGTGTTCCGTCAATCCCCGGGAGAGGACCTGATCGCCGATGAGGGTCTCCGTTTCCGAATAATTAATAAGGGATGGGATAACCGGAACCGAATATTCCCGGCCATCTGAAGTCAAGCGGGAGGGCATCTCCATGGTAATGCCGGGGATCCGGATAGCTTCAACCTGGCCGGTGGTCTCATTATGTCTGGCCAGCAAGGTGTTGGAGGTTCCGAAATCGCAGGACACTTCACTCATGATGCACCTCTTGGGTGGTGACCAAGGCCTTAAGCAGGATTTTCTCTCCATATTGGTATCCAGGAATGCGCACCCGAACCGGTGTACCGGCATGGACCGAGCCGCCGCTCATACGCTGGTGCAGGGACACTTCAAAGGAACAGGCCTCTCCTACCCGGCCGATCCGCTCCAGGCCCACAGCCTTCAGATCCTTTTCCAAAGCCCGGATCAATTGGACCATATCCCGGGATTCAATCTCCTGTCCGGTCTCAGCCATATCGGCCAGGGCCGCCAGGTTGGAAAGATTAGCGGAAAGTTTCTTGAAGAGTTTTTCCATCTGGGCATGGGCGCCGCCGGTCGAGGCCTTATCCCGGGCCGTTTCCAGGGCGATATATTCCTTTTGCATTTCGGCTATACGCTGGTCCCGCTCCCGGAGGTCCATTTCCAGACCGGCGATTCGAGAATGCAAACCCGCCTCACTTTCATCGCTCCTGGTTTCCGGCACCGGCTTCTTTCCCATTAAAGACGACCATAACCTTTCCCAAAAACCTGATTGCACTTTTTCCGGCATTTTGTCTCCTCTTTGCCTTTCTCTCGTAGGGGCGGGCTTTAGGCCCGCCCGCTATTCGGGAAGGACTGCCCCAATCCTCTGGTCGGGAGGGAATAAATCCCTCCCCTACGCACCTGTCATTCTGAGCCCACCATTTGTCATTCTGAACTCCCACTTGTCATTCTGAGCGAAGCGAAGAATCTCAATGGCGTAGTCAGATAAAAACGAGATTCTTCGCTTCGCTCAGAATGACAAAAATAGAGCCTCAAACCAACCCCAAAAACCCATAGACGGGAATAAATCCCTCCTGGTATTCGGGAATGACTTCCCCAATCCTCTGGTCGGGAGGGAATAAATCCCTCCCCTACGCACCTGTCATTCTGAGCCCACCATTTGTCATTCTGAACTCCCCACTTGTCATTCTGAGCGAAGCGAAGAATCTCAATGGCGTAGTCCGATAAAAACGAGATTCTTCGCTTCGCTCAGAATGACAAAAATAGAGCCTCAAACCAACCCCAAAAACCCATAGAGGGGAATAAACCCCGCCTGGTATCGGGGGGGGATAAACGTTCGGCTGAGATTAGCGAAGTCCCCGCCCCAACGAATCCAGGGAAGGCGACCCCATCGGACTCGGCAGGCCGTGCCTCTTAGGCCTCCATCATCACCGCAGCCGTTTCTTCAGCCTCAATAATCATCTCCTCATGGACGCCTACTTCAACCTGACGGTTAATCAAAAGCCGCAACACCCTTCTCACCGCCCCGATCTTTCCACTGAAGGCCTCAGCTGGGGCCGCGGCCATTCGTTCTAAATCTGTCGGTGTGGCTTTGACCGGCCAGAATTCCAACACATTGCCCATACCGGCCAATTCCTTTACCCAGTAGTTATCTTCCTTGCCGGCCTCCCCTGAAAAATCCTTGATCAGACCGGTTTCATATCCAGCCAGGCGCACCAGCCAGTTGGGATTATTTTTCACGGCCTTTTCGGCCTCTTCCTTATGCCCGACCTTATTAGCCAAAGCAGCCACGATTTCTACCCCTTCGGGAAAGGAGGCCTGGTTCAAACGCCCGAGTAAATCCTGTTCAGACATTTTGTTCCACTTCTCCCCTTTTCCCTCGGCCAGCCAGCGCTCAAAGACCGAGCTGGTGGTTGTGGGCGGTTTTATCTCCGAAAGATCTCCACCCTGGCTTTCAGCCATGGCCTGGCGATAGAGGCTTCTCAATTCCGCATCTTCCGGCTCCCATTGAGAGGTACGGAAATGATCCAGCAGGGGAAATCCATATTTCGTCGGTAATTCCAAAAAGGCCTGGAAAAGGCGCGGCCAGTCCTGGTGACGCAAACAGGATTGTATGAATAGCCGGATTTCCCGCTCCGAGCACTGGGAGAGTTTTTTACGGCCACCGAAGAAACCATCAAACCGACGATCCCCGGAGCGAATGACCTCCATCACCAGCCCCTGCACGGCCGATTCGGCCCGTTCATAGGCCAGATGCAGACGTTCGAACTGGTAATCTTCCTTAAAATAGGCATCCAACTGGCCGGTCACCACCAGAAAAAGGCAGGCCTCATCCGGGTCGGAAGGCAGCATCCTTACCTCCAGACAAATCTTAGTCACAGGACCTTTTGGATCTTTGCTAGCCATCCGACATAAAATGTCTATCAGCTCCCGATCTTTGAGGGAACGCAGCGATGCATCAGCCATTTTCCTGGCCTCCCTATCCGGTATATGCAAGGCCTCAACCAAAAGTGGAAGGCTTTCCTTATCCACATCTCTGGCCAGTCTGCTCACTGCCTGCCGCTGCAGCCAGCCCGCCGTTCCATCGCTCCCTTTCTTGACCGCTAACTGAAAAAGATCTTTATTCAGACCAGGGTTATTAAAATTTTCAATCCCCTGCCCAGCTATCCTCCGAGCCTCCTGGTCCGGCACATAAAGCCCCTCAACCAAAAGTGGAAGGCTTTCCTTATCCACATCCCTGGCCAGTTTGCTCACTGCCTGCCGCTGCAGCCAGCCCGCCGTTCCATCGCTCCCTTTCTTGACCGCTAACTGAAAAAGATCTTTATTCAGACCAGGGTTATTAAAATTTTCAATCCCCTGCCCAGCTATCCTCCGAGCCTCCTGGTCCGGCACATAAAGCCCCTCAACCAAAAGTGGAAGGCTTTCCTTATCCACATCTCTGGCTAGTCTGCTCACTGCCTGCCGCTGCAGCCAGCCCGCCGTTCCATCGCTCCCTTTCTTGACCGCTAACTGAAAAAGATCTTTATTCAGACCAGGGTTATTAAAATTTTCAATCCCCTGCCCAGCTATCCTCCGAGCCTCCTGGTCCGGCACATAAAGCCCCTCAACCAAAAGTGGAAGGCTTTCCTTATCCACATCTCTGGCTAGTCTGCTCACTGCCTGCCGCTGCAGCCAGCCCGCCGTTCCATCGCTCCCTTTCTTGACCGCTAACTGAAAAAGATCTTTATTCAGACCAGGGTTATTAAAATTTTCAATCCCCTGCCCAGCTATCCTCCGAGCCTCCTGGTCCGGCACATAAAGCCCCTCAACCAAAAGTGGAAGGCTTTCCTTATCCACATCCCCGGCCAGTCTGCCGGCCGCTTTTCGCTGAAACCCCCCGCTAAATAGGGGCATGCGGCTTCGCAGCCACTTATGGCATTTTTCCAGATCTTGTTTGGTCATCTTGTTCTCCATTCATGATAACATGGGATTCAAAATCCCGCAGGCCTGTTCTGCGGGGGGGGCAAACCCCTCCCCTACACACATCAACCTCTATTTCTCCGCCGCCCTTCGTAGGGGCGGGCTTCACGCCCGACCGGTATTGGGGAGGTTTATCCCATGCCTCGAACGGGAGGGGATGAACGTTCGGCTGAGATTAGCGAAGTCCCCGCCCCAACGAATATTATTGTTTGCCAATTTCATGGGGACACGTGTGGCCCTGCCCCTACCGGCCTCTTGCCCCTTTCTTAATCCCCAATTCCCGCTCAATCAGCTCCTCCACCCATTTCTGGATAGAGGTATCCTCCTCAGCCACTTTTATGCGCAGGGCCTTATGAGTCGGAATGGCTATCCGCACAATAATCGTCCGGCTGGTCCCGCTGTCATCCGGTTCGGTGTTCTTCTTTTCCAAGATAGTTCTCCTTTGAATAATTACTATTTAAGATTTATTTATATCATTGATAAATATTTGTCAAGAAAAAAAGTAAAACATTCTTCATTTTTTCATCCGGGTCAGTGGACTGATTCCGGTACTGGTAATCGAGCCGTCGGCATGAAGAATGATCTCCTTTCCGGGAATTCTGGTGAAATCCTGCAAGTTGTATCGTTTGGTCAATAAATGAATTTTCTGATTAGCCGACCCCAAAAGGCCCTGTCCGGAATGGGCGGAAGCCCGATAAGGGCCGGCAATCAGGACGTCCAGATGGCTCAGAGTTGCTTCCCCAAGGGGCATCCGTTTTATCTGCTCCAAAGTATACCCGGTGAAAACCAGAGTGCTCAATGCCACCCCTTTGTAGGGGTACGGCAGGCCGTGCCCTCTTAAATGTTTAAGAAAATCTATTAACCCCTCCGGTTGTTGAAAGGGCTCTCCACCGGAAATGGAGACCCCTTCGATTTTATTTTTAATAGTCAGGATTTTTTGGGCCAGATCAGCCGTGTCTACAAAATATCCGCCTGAAGAATCATGGGTTTCAGGGTTAAAACAATCCGGACATTTAAGGGTACAGCCTTGGAACCAGGCCACGGCCCGAAGACCTGGTCCATTGGCCCGGCTGGCTTCTTCAAAGGCATGAAGACGGAGATCCACGATACCTATTCCTTCCTTTTCGCCTGTGATTCAGAAGACGTTTCCTCTCGTCCTGATTCATTCAGCCTTCGCTTGACATTCTGATCCCACCACTTGTCATTCTGAGCTCCCCACTTGTCATTCTGGGACCCCCACTTGTCATTCTGGGACCCCCACTTGTCATTCTGAGCGAAGCGAAGAATCTCAATTACGTAGTCCGATAAAAACGAGATTCTTCGCTTCGCTCAGAATGACAAAAATAGAGCCTCAAACCAACCCCGAAAACCCGTAGGGGGGGATAAACCCGTTTTTCGGGCGGGGATGAACGTTCGGCTGAGATTAGCGAAGTCCCCGCCCCTACGAATTTAGGACGATGAAGGTCCCCTTCTTTTAAAAACCGGGCATACTGCCCATTGGTCCCCGGGGAGCCCCAGTTTTTTTATCTTACCTTCAACCGCCATTTATTTATCCTTGACCGTTTTGGGTTACTAATTTATACTTTTTTCATTCCAGGTTCCTTCTTGTCAATTTATAAAGTAAGCCGGGGGCCATATGAAAAAATTAGATGAGCTGAGGCTTAAAGAACATGAAAAAAAGGCCGTGATCGAGGCCTCTAAGCTCCTTCGGGAAAAATTCCCGGTGGAATCGGTGATTCTTTTTGGATCAAAGGCTCGAGGAGACGATGATCCCGAATCCGATATTGATCTTCTACTTTTAACCACCCGGCCCATTTCCTGGCGGGAAAGAAAGGCCATCATTGACTCCCTTTTTGACATTGAACTTTCCTACGATGTGGTGATCAGCATTCTGGACACTCCTCTGGCTGCATGGTCCGAGGGAATTTTTACCCTTTTCCCGATATATGAAGAAATCCAAAACCAGGGAGCTCAGGCCGCATGAATCCTGATGGATCAGGATATAGCGATTATAAAAAAACCTTGATCCGCTATTGGATGGATAAAGCCGGTGAATCATTGGAATCAGCCATTAGTGAACAGGCGAACCATCGATTGGCCCCGGCGGTTCGAAGTACGTATTATGCCTGTTTTTATGCCCTTTCTGCAGTATTGCTGGCCCGGGACAAAATTTTCAAAAAACATTCCGGTGTTCGAGGGGCTTTGCATAAAAATCTTATCCGACCCGGCCTGATCGATCCTGCCTGGGGTCGGTTCTATGATCGGGTTTTTGATAGCCGGCAAAGGGGAGATTACCAACCCCTGATCTCCTTTGAAACCGATGAAGTCGGTGAATTTATAGAACTGGCCAAGGGTTTCGTAAACGAAATGTCCCGGTTGCTAACCACTGAAGAATAGACCCTAACGGTGCCATTTATCTCTTCTTAATTGTCATACTGTTCCCCTGACAAAACAGGTCTCCCCCAGTAGCTTATTTCTCAATCCCCAGGTATCGCCATGGGCCAGATGCCCTATCCAGCTCATAATGGAGTTTTTTACTTCCTTCTGAGATTTAATCCCAGAGGCATATTCTTCCCTTAAGACCCGAAGGCGCCTCTGAAATCGAACACCGGTTGTTCGCCTGAGACGTCGATAGTCCGGAAAGACCCGCCAGCCCAGAAATTCTACTCCGTAGCGGGTAGGCATGACCTGACATTTATTGGGGTGAATCTTCAAACGAAGAGTATCCAGATAGGCCTGGACCGTATCTATCATCTGGTGAAGTGTTTTTTTCTCCCGTCCAAAAATCAAAAAATCATCAACAAAACGAACGTATCCCCGGCATCCAAGCCTTTCCTTTACAAAGTGATCAAAAGGATTGAGCAGGATATTAGCAAAAATCTGGCTGGTCAGGTTTCCGATGGGGATTCCCTGCCTTCGGGTAAAAGGGGTAAAAAGATCATCCCCGGGAAAGTAATGGACCACTCCTTCCTGTGGATTGGAATTTTCTAAAATGGTCCGTACCAACCAGAGCGTTTCCCGACACTTGATTTTGCGGGCCACCAGACCAAAGAGGATTTCATGATCGATGGACGGAAAATATTTTTCAAGGTCGCATTTCAAAACAAAAGGGTACTGCCGGGTAAGATAGGTACAATGATCGAGAGCCTGGTGGGTCCCCTTGCCCGTACGGTTGGCATAACTGTCGGAAATAAACGTCCGGTCCAGAATAGGTTCTATAATCCGGCACAAGGCGTGATGGACGATCCGATCCCGATAGGGGGCGGCACTGATCAGCCGTCTTTTAGGATCTCGGATATGAAAGGTCCGGTAAGGGCCGGGACGATATTCCCTGGATTGCAATTCTTTCTGTAATTGCAGGATTTGCGCTTCCAAATGGTAATGGAAATGTAACACCTCGGGCCGATAGCCTTTTCCTTGCCGGGCCCGAAGGGCGGCAGCCCTAAGGTTTTCAAAGGAACAGATCTGATGATAAAGATTGCCGATACGCTTCATTCTTGTGACCTTGGCTTATTGATTGAATGGGGATAAATTCCTGGCATACACCCGTACCTGTTGGGCGGGGTTTGCCCCCGCCAAATAAACGGGAGGGAATAAATCCCTCCCCTACGTGATTGATCCTATTTTTTGTTATCTTGAGCCAGCATCCCTGATTCTTAACGAGTCAAATGAACTACCCCGCAGCAAGCTACGGGGTATCAAGTGCCTCTCTTCGGTGTCATTCCGGGCTTGACCCGGAATCCAGGATCTTTCTGGACCCCGGCTGGAGTTTACCAAGCCGAAGGCCTGGCCTGGGTGACGGTTAACGCAGCAAGGTGCGGGGAATTAACCCTAAAAGAGATTAAAAGCGTTAAAAAAGGGCCGGATGGCCTTCGGCTATTGGTCCCTACCAGTCTCCCGGCCTTTTTTTCTATTCGACCCGGTCTGAACAGCTTGCCGAGCCGGGATGCGATCTGGACTCTTATCAATACACTCCGGCCATCCTTGGAAAGCCGGACTCTGCTGTCAAGAGTGCTGGCACAACGGAAGCCGTTGTTGTTGTTCCGGTTGTCCGGCTTGTTGTTGTTGCGGTTCGCACAGCGGAAGTTGTCCTGATTGTTGTTGTTCCAGGAGCCCCCACGCAACACCCGAGCGCCGTTTCGATCGCACCCCAATTCCGAATCACTTCAATCCCTTTATCCAGCCTCCGATCATCCGGCCCAATTCATCGATCAACCCGGCAAGATATTCATATTGACGGATACTGATCAATTTCTGATCAGCACATAGCCGAATCTGAAACCTCAATCGTTCCAGTATAATGTTTCAGTAAAACTCGGACAGAAGTAGGGATAAAAAGGTGTTAGTTGAGACGCTCGAAAAGTGATAAAATAATAAGGAGGAGGAAGATGAATGAGCGTACAACTAATGACCCCCAACCAAAGAAAAGCCCGAAGATTGACCCCCGAGCAGAAGCTCCAGATACTCAAAGAATGGGAGCAAAGCGGCAACGGGGTGGAAATGGCCCAAAAGCATCAAGTTCATCCCCATACGTTATACCGATGGAAAAGAGCTATGGAGCAAGGGGCACAGACCTATCTCAAGGGCACCCGACCGAAAGTGGACCCGGAGATGAAGCAGTTAAGAACCGAGAATCAGAAACTCAAAGAAACGGTGACCCTGTTAAGTCAGGAATTAATGCTTTTAAAAAAAAAGATGAACTTGGTTTGAGCGATCGCATAAAGGGTGGCGGTTATAGTCCCGAGCAAAGGCAGCGGATCATCCAGGAGGTTGAGAGCCTTTATTCTCAAGGAACTCCAAAAATCGAAATCCTTAAAACCATAGGAGTCAGCCGGTCGACTTACTATGGCTGGCTTAGGAAGGAACTGAAGGCCTCCAAAGCCACTTCCATTCATGCCTTAACAGATTCCGAAGAACAGGCGGTCATCGAGAAGAAACAGGCTGAACCCCAGTTAAGCCATCGACAGATCAGCGGGGTCTTACGGGAAGAGGGCTATTATATCAGCCCATCCAGTTGCTACCGAATCCTCAAAGAACTGGACTGGGTTTGGCCTCAATCTCTCCGGGAGGCTCCCTGGAAGGTACCCCATTATGAACCGTATCGCCCCAATCAAATCTGGGGAGAGGACTGGACGATACTGACTATTGAGGACCAGAGACATTACCTGCTGACGATTATCGATTATTTTTCTCGATATATTATCGCCTGGGGAGTTGTCCCAACGGTGACCCAGAAAGAAGTCCAGAGTCTGTTGACTTTGGCTTATCTAAGTGAGGGCCTAGAACACCAGAAACAAAAACCGATTCTCCGGGCTGATCTGGGATCACCCAATACGGCCAGAAATACCAAACGGCTGATTAACGACCTGGAAATCATTCTATCCCTAAGCCGACCCCATCGGCCCACGGATAATGCTCGTCAGGAACGGTGGTTTCGCACGGCCAAGCAGGATGAGATTTACTGCTATCCGTCTTACCCCTCTTTAGAGATAGCCAGAAACTCACTGGCCAATTATATCCGGCGTTATAATGAAAAACGGCCTCACCAGGCCTTATTAAATTATACTCCCAGCTTCGTCCATCGCCTGGGAAATAAAACCAAGCTCGTAAACCTTTACAAACAGTCTGTCCGGATTGTCAAAGAACAAAGAATTATTTTAAACCGTTTAACAAAAGAAACCTATGATGCCTGCGTCAATTACTAACACCTTTTTTTACTTGACCTGTCTGGAACAGTACACAGAAACAAATTAGCCTTGGTTAGCAGTTCTCTTTTAGAAGAGGAGTACTTGGCCTGTACTAAAAGATCAAGAACATCATAGGTTGTAGTGAGCATCCGATCCCCTAAGACAAATTTAAGATCCCGGGGCAGTTTCCTGGTCCTCTCAGTCATTTCTTTAGCCAGGTCATAGGCCCTGGTTATTGCAGTGAGTTCCTCGGCTTGTTTCACTTTGGTTTTTGACTTTCCTTTATTGCCTCACCTATTCGCCTGTGATTCAGAAGACGTCTCCTCTCGTCCTGATTCATGCAGCCTTCGTTTGTCATTCTGAGCCCCCCACTTGTCATTCTGGGACCCCCACTTGTCATTCTGAGCGAAGCGAAGAATCTCAATTACGTAGTCCGATAAAAACGAGATTCTTCGCTCCGCTCAGAATGACAAAAAAAGAGCCTCAAACCAACCCAGAAAAATCCGTAGGGGGGAATAAATCCGTTTTTCGGGCGGGGATAAACGTTCGGCTGAGATTAGCGAAGTCCCCTCCCCTACGCACGTCTATCCCTACCTCTCCAAAGCCTTCGTAGGGGCGGGATTTAGGCCCGCCCGGTATTTAGGAGGTCATTCCAATCTCCCAGACGGGAGGGGATAAACGTTCGGCTGAGATTAGCGAAGTCCCCTCCCCTACAAAAATACGGCGACCCTCGCTCCGCGAGGGAACCGTTTAATCCCGCAAAGAATAAAAGGGTAAAAGAGCAAAGGGTTAAAATGTCCTGGCACAACGGAAGCCGTGGTCGTAGTTCCGGCCGTCCGGCTTGAGGTAGTAGTAGCGGTACGCACAGCGGAAGGAGCCCCGAGAGGGCTTGTGGTGCCAGGAGCCCCCACGCAACACCCGGTATTGACCAGATATGGGTGGCTTCAGATCTCCCTGTTTGTAACGATCATAAGCCTTGCCATCATACCAATCCTCACACCACTCCCAAACATTCCCGGCCATTTGATACAGACCCCAAAGGCTACACCCTTCCGGGTACCCCCAGACCCCACAGGTGGTCCCCGAGCCTTTGTTCTTATCCCAACGGCATTTCTTCCCTTCCTCCCAGTCCTTCCCCCAGGGATACTCCCTGCCGTCCGTCCCCCGGGCTCCTTTTTCCCACTCCAGCTCCGTAGGCAGGCGCAGTCCCGCCCATTGACAGTAGGCCTGGG
>Ga0233425_10007799_pt1 | contig 14747 bp, 15 predicted proteins | sample Watercolumn_Towu_2_FD_181712 | JGI IMG/M metagenome (GOLD analysis project Ga0233425, IMG submission 181712) | Freshwater microbial communities from Lake Towuti, South Sulawesi, Indonesia - Watercolumn_Towuti2014_140_MG | ecosystem: Environmental > Aquatic > Freshwater > Lake | place...
CACCCTATGGAAAGCCCTCCTGAGTTAAATGCTCCCTTGTTTGCTGCCTCCATTATCCCCGGTCCCCCTCCGGTTATAATTCCAAGGCCTTTGCGTGAAAGAAGACCCGCAGTTTCCTCTGCGGCCTTATAATACTGGTCCTGCATGCTGATACGGGCCGAACCAAAGATTGCAATACACGGACCCACACCGGCGAGCGTATCAAAGGCGTCGACAAACTCGCTCTGAATTCTTAAAACTCTCCATGTATCTCCGTGAACAAAACCGGGCTTTCTTGTTTTTGATGGTAGAAGCAGATCCTTATCTTCATTCTTATTTGGATATTTTCTTTTCATTTAAAATCTAACAACTGGGGCAATTTCCTTCAAAAATAACCCTGACATTTCTTGGCCTGAATTTTTTTTCAACTGTGTCTGGAATGTCAAAGTCAAATACAACCTCATCGATATCAATGATTTTACCACATTTTGTGCAAATAAAATGGTAGTGGTTTTCCGTGTTCCCTTCGAATCTTTTTGAGTTGCAAACTCCTTCAACGACACTTGCTATACCAAGATCAAAAAAAGTTGTAAGGGTTCGGTAAACAGTATCAAAAGATATGTCAGGGAGTCTGTCTTTTACTTTCCGGTACAAAATGTCAACGCTCGGGTGTTCTCTGGAACAGACCAGTTCCTCATAAATAATCGTTCTTTGAGGGGTCACTTTCAAACTGTTGTTTCTGCATTTTGCTTTGAACTGGCTGATGAGATTTTCTTTTTTTTCTTTTTCCATAAAGATACTTTCACTTATAATTTAATATAAGGTATTAAATAATAAATTTTAGTAATTGCTAATATATTATTATAAAATCAAGTCATTTGCAATCTGTTGACTTTATGTCACAACTGCCGATTTTTTTATCTTTTTTATGAGTTTTGGTATTATCTCAAACAAATCCCCGATAATGCCATAATTTGCAATTTTAAATATAGGTGCATCGGGATCCTTGTTTATTGCAATTACAATATCCGATGTCTGCATTCCTGCAAGGTGCTGGATGGCACCTGAAATTCCACAGGCAATATAAAGTTTGGGGTTCACTGTCCTGCCAGTCTGCCCCACCTGATGCGGGTATGATATCCAGTTGGAGTCAACTGCAGCTCTTGAAGCGCCGACTACTCCGCCAAGAGCATCTGCAAGTTCTTTTAAAATATCAAAACCTGCGGCCCCTCCAACTCCCCTTCCGCCTGAAACTATGACATCATAATCTGTCAGGTTTATACTTTTTCCTGTTTCCCTCTCCACTGAAATCAACCTGTATTTTGACCTGAAATTGGAAGAGTCAATCTTAAAAAAATCAAGCTTACTATCCGGCTCTTCTTCCTGGGCACCTGCAATATTTTTTGCCCCGGGCTGTTTTTTTTCCATGACGTGGGGTCTGACGGTAGCCATTTGCGGCCTTGCATTTCTTGTAATGATTGTGGCAAGTATATTTCCGCCAAAAGTAGGCCGGGTCTGCAGAAGTATTTTCCTTTCATCTTCAATTGCAAGTGATGTGCAGTCTGCAGTTAATCCGGTTTTAAGTATTGCCGCAACTTTGGGCATAAGGCTTCTTCCAAAACTTGTGGCGCCTCCCAGAAAAATATCAGGTTTGTATTTGTTTATTACCTGTACAAGAATTTTTGAAAAAACATCGTCAAGATTATTTTTCAAAACCTCACTGTCAGCAATAATTAGCCTCTCCACTCCATATTTTAAAATATCATCGATGCAGTTCATGATATTATACCCGGCAACCACACCGTAAAGTGCGGTTCCCAATGAACTGGCAAGTTTTCGTCCTTCACTCAGAAGCTCGTAACTCACATCAGAAACCACTGAATCATTCTGCTCGATAAAAACCATCACTCCTTTATACTGTGAAAAGTCTTTTTCTTCAGAAGACAGGCCGGAAATTTCTATTGAATTGAATTTGCATACATCTATGCATGCGCCACAGAAAACACAATTATCATTTATTACGGCTTTTCCTTCTTTTATAGTAATTGCATCATACAGACACGCATTCCTGCACAAAGAACATCCTGTACATGTAGAGCTTTCTACTTTTATATCCAAAAATACATCCTTTCGATAAACATAAATACAAAATTTCAGTTTTTCTAAGTCAGGCTAAACTATACTGAGGTTTTTAAGATTTTTATAAATTTCATCTACCTGTTCATCCGGGCTGCCCTCAATCATTTTAACTTCATAGGCATGCTTTGGAGTAAAAATTTTTACAACCTGCGTATATGATCCTGATAATCCGGCAGTTTCCGGGCCAATGCCAAGTTCCGATAATCCCCATACAGTTATAGCCTCATTTTTAGCCCTTAATTTGCCCCTGAGTGATGGAACCCTTGGGATATTTATATCCTTTCCAACTGAAAAAGCTATCGGAAGCTTCATATCGAAGGACTCATACCTGTCTTCCATAAGTCTTTTTATTATGATCCGGTTTTTTGAAATTTCATTAATTGAACTTGCATATCCTATAAACGGGATGTTCAGCATGTGGGCAAGTTCAGGTCCCACCTGCCCGGTATCTCCGTCAAGTGTCTGTTTTCCAAGTATTATAATTCTCCAGTTTTCAATCTTATTTAAAGCATGTTTCAGTGTCAGTGCCGTTGCCCAGGTGTCGGCACCAGCAAAAGCCCTATCTGACAGCAATATGGCCTTATCTGCACCAAGAGATATTGCCTCACGAAGTATAAATTCAGCCTGAGGCGGCCCCATTGTAACTGCCACAACCTCTATATCCTCATTATTTTGAGGATCAGACGAGAGTCTTTCCTTAAGCCTGACTGATTCTTCGATTGCATAAGTGTCGAACGGATTGATGACGGTTTCAACACCTTCCCTTATAAGCGTGTTTGTTTCAGGATTTATTTTTATTTCGGTTGTTCCCGGAACCTGTTTTATGCATACAACAATTCTGAAAATTTTTTCCTCCTCCTCTTCTCCATGCCAGAGTTCTGCGATTTGTAAAAGCAGGCTAAATTACACCCTTTTTTATAAGTTCAAGTGCTATGATATTTCTCTGTATCTGGTTGGTGCCCTCATATATTTGAGTTATTTTGGCATCCCTCATCATTTTTTCGACGGGATAATCTTTCATATACCCATAACCTCCCAGTACCTGTACTGCATCTGTTGTAACTTTCATGGCAACATCGGATGCAAATACCTTGGACATTGCTGATAAACCCGCTACACTTTTTTCCCCGCTGTCTATAACTTTTGCAGCATGATACACCAGAGCCCTCGCTGCCTCTACATTTGTTGCCATGTCGGCAAGGATGTGCTGAATTGCCTGAAAACTTGAAATGGTTGAACCAAATTGTTTTCTTATTTTTGAATAGTTAAGCGCTTCTTCAAGCGCAGCCTGGGCGACTCCAACCGCCTGTGCCCCTACTGCGGGTCTTGACTGGTCAAATGTCCTCATTGCAGAAATGAATCCCATTCCTTCACTGCCAAGCATATTTTCTTTCGGAACCCTGCAGTCTGTAAAAACAAGCTCCCGGGTGGCCGAAGCCCTGATTCCAAGCTTATCCTCTTTCTTTCCAAAATCAAATCCGGACGTGCCCTTTTCAACGATAAATGCGCTTATTCCTCTGGCACCCCTGTCAGGATTTGTTGCAGCAAAGACAGTGTAAATATCCGCTTCTCCGCCGTTTGTAATCCATTGTTTTGTTCCGTTCAGAATATAGGTGTCCCCATCTTTTACCGCTTTTGTCCTGATTGAACCTACATCGCTTCCGGCTTCAGATTCAGTCAGTCCGAATGCGGCAATATGCTCACCGCTGGCAAGCTTTGGAAGGTACCTGCTTTTTTGTTCTTCGGTGCCCATTATAATAATCGGTATAAAACCCAACCCGCTTGCAGCATAAGTTGTGGCGACACTTAAATCGCCCCTGCTCAACTCTTCTGTGGCAAGACAAACCTCAAAAATGCCTGTACCCATGCCTCCATATTTCTCCGGTATGAATAGCCTGAAAAGATCACTTTTACCAATCTCTTCAATAATCTCTCTGGGGAATATACCTTTTTCATCAAATTCGGCCCTGACAGGAATTATTCGGTCATTTACAATTTGTCTGCAGATATCAACAATCATTTGCTGTTCTTCGGTTAAAAAATAATGCATTGCATCCTCCGGATAATATGGATATACTTCATTTTTAAAAATTTAATTAAAAGACGCATATAAAGTCCTCTGGTTTCAAAGCGGTCCTTTGAAACTTTATAGTTTTTAAAAGCGTCTTTTAAAAATACCCGGCTGTTTTTCAGAGCTGACCAATTCATAAAATTAAGGAGAATAATGTTAAAAGCAGATTCAAAATTCAATAATTCTGCTTCTGCAGAATATGGTTTTTTAAGAAGAAGGTATTTGAACAGCTATTTCTTAAGGGACAGAATTATAAAATTGCTGTTTTCTTTAATTTTTGCCTTAATGATGTGGATATCAGCCTCTTCGTTTATATATCTTCCATTTACACCTGTGCCTTTGACCATGCAGGTATTTACAGTTCTGATGTCTGCAATTTTTTTAGGTAAAAACTGGGCGCTTTTTTCACAGGTGATATACGTGATTATGGGAATTTACGGGCTTCCGGTTTTTGCCGGCTTTAAAAGCGGTTTTACTGCCCTTGCGGGTCCAACCGGAGGTTATATTGCAGGGTTCATAATTGCCTCGTTTGCTGCCGGATATCTTTATGAAAAAGCCGATTCGGGAAAAAACAGGATACCGGAAAGATTAATTATTTTTATATCATGTATCGCAGGGCTTCTGATTATATATTCCACTGGATTTTTACACCTTGCTTTTTATCTTTACGGCCTCGATCCCGCTACAGGTTTACAGGCAAAAGCTTTGACAGCTCTAAATCTTGGTGTTATGCCCTTTATAATATTTGATCTTTTAAAAATCACGCTCATTTTGGCTATAGTCCGGATCCCCGGTTTTAAAAAAACATAATGAATCTTTAAGAAAATTTGAAATGAAAAAAATAAAAATTAATGACATAACAATCAGGGATATATTTCAGAGCATCGATTCCGGCCACATAAACGAAAAGATGCTTGCCAGGGTTATTGAACAGCTTGGCAAAATAAAATTTGACAGTTTCGAAGTGCTTGGAGGTTCCGCATTTGAGAAAATGCTGTCAGGCTCTTTGTATAAAACACCTTTTGAAATTATTTATAACATAAAAAATAAAAATCCCAATCTTAAACTCCAGGCCCTTATCGGTGCAAAAAATCTTGCAGGAATGGAAATATATTCCAATGAAGCTGCAAAAAAATTCATAATGGAATGCAGAAACTGTGGAATTGAAAGTTTCAGGGTTTATGATTCACTTAATGACCTTGATAACTTCAGATACATTGTACCGGAAATTGCTGAATCCGGTGCTGATTGCCAGGGGACTCTTATATACGATAATCTCGAAGAAACACGGTTTTATATTGACCTTGCAGATAAACTTATTGAAATGGGCTGTACAGGCATATGCATAAAAGATGTTGAATCCACTCTCCTTCCAGGAAAAGCGTCAAATCTATTCAAGGAGCTTACTGATAATATAAACGGACAATTTTATCTCAGCGGATATAATCTGCGCGGACTGCAGGTGGCAAATTATTACAGTGCCTGTATTTCAGGCTGCAGCGGAATTGATTTAAGCTTCATACCTTCCTCATACAATGATTTAAGCCCTGCAATTTTCCCCTTTTTGCTGAGCCTCAAGGACACAAGCTACTACTCCGATGCGGATTATCTTAAAATACTTGAGGTATTTGAATGGTTTAAAAGAAATATCTACACACTTATAAAAAATGAGCTGCTCCATTCAAGGTTTATTTTCAGCAATAAAAACCAGAACCTGCTTCCAAAGTGGCTCCTGTCAAGCCTTAATAAACAGCTTATTGAAATTGGTGAACACAATAAAATCGACACAGTGTGTGAAGAAGTTTTTAAGATAAAAAATGAAATCGGAAATCCTTCCCTCTCAACGCCGGTTGGCCAGATTATTGGCAGCCAAGCAATTTTAAATACCATTATTTCCGACTACAGATGGGAAATTACAAACGATGAGATAAAAAAACTGATTTCGGGTTATTATGGAAGACTGCCCAGAAAAGTTGATCCGGAAATAAAGGAAAAAATATTTCATGACAGTGAAAATTCTGACGGGATTTCCGGAGGATTTTCTCATGACAATAATATTTACAGCCAGTGTGAAGATGAGCTGAAAGAACTTTCCGGGAAAAGTTCAGAAATACTGAGTTATATGTTTTTTCCTGAAAAAACATTGACATTGCTGAAAATCAGAAAAAATGAAAAGCCAGCGGCACAAAATAAGGAAAAAAATCTTCCTGAAACAGGAGAGCTTTTTCCGGATTTCTTAAAGAGCCAGACATCTCAAAAGCTTCATGAAATAGATATTCAAAAATTAAAGGATATTGCAAATCTTGTTGAGACAAGCAACATCGATGAGATCAACCTTGAACTTGACGGCATAAAAGTTTCGATAAATAAAAAAGCCTCTGGTAAAAGCGGGAGGCACCATCCTGTCCGGTCTGCAGAAACTGAAAGCGACGTGGAGCCCATTCCAAAATTAAAGGAAAAAGAAGCAGGGTCAGAATACTTTGAGGTACGCTCCCCTATTGTGGGCACATATTACAGTTCTCCGAGTCCCGGTTCATCACCATTTATAAAAACCGGTATGCGGATTAAAAAAGGTGATACCCTCTGTATTATCGAAGCGATGAAACTCATGAATAAAATAAATTCTGAAATTGATGGCACTGTTGAGGAAATTCTTGTAAAAAATGAAGAAACAGTTGAGTATGACCAGCTTCTTATAAAAATCAAAAAGTAATAACACAGCACAGTAAAGATGTTTAAAAGAGTATTGATTGCCAATAGAGGAGAAATCGCAGTAAGAATCATCAGGGCCTGCAGGGAACTTGGCATTGAGACTGTTGCAGTTTATTCGACTGCTGATAAAGATGCGATGCATACCCGGCTTGCTGATACCAGAGTTTGTATAGGACCTCCTCCTGTATCAAGAAGTTACCTTAATTCTGACAGTATTCTGAGTGCAGCTATTTTAAAAAAGTGCGACAGTCTTCACCCCGGTTACGGGTTTCTGGCGGAAAATGCAGAATTTGGTAAAAAATGTTCTGAAAATAATATCAATTTCATTGGCCCCCCGGCCGATGTAATTTCCCTTTCCGGCAATAAATCCAGGGCCATTGAAATTATGAAGCTTGGGAGGATTCCAGTGATTCCCGGCTCAGACGGCGACATTGAAAATATCAGCCAGGCTATTTCAGTATCTAAATCAATAGGTTATCCCGTAATTTTGAAAGCAGCTTTTGGAGGAGGCGGCAAAGGTATGAGAATTTGCCGTAATCCAAAAGAACTGGAATCGCTTTTCAGTGTGGCAAAATCTGAAAGTCTTGCCAGTTTCGGAACCGATAAAATTTATATAGAAAAATATATCAGAAAACCCAGGCATATAGAATTTCAGATTGTAGCTGACAACTATGGAAATATTTTCTGTGCCGGAGAAAGAGAATGTTCGGTACAAAGAAGGCACCAGAAACTTCTGGAAGAGGCCCCGGCGGCAAATATATCCACAAGAACAATTAAATTAATAAAGGAACATGCAGTCAAAGCGGCATCAATAATAAAATATAAAAACCTTGGTACGATTGAATTTCTGATGGATGATAAAGAGAATTTTTATTTCATTGAAATAAATTCAAGGATACAGGTTGAACATCCGGTTACAGAGATGGTAACAGGCATAGATCTTATTAAAATGCAGTTAAAAATTGCAGCAGGAGAAAAAGTAAGCTTTCCTTCGAATGAAATAAAAATATCCGGTCATGCAATGGAATTCAGAATTAATGCGGAAGACAGTGAAAATAATTTTGTTCCGAGCCCCGGCAAAATAACCGACTATTTCCTGCCGGGAGGACCTGGCACCAGAGTTGATACCTTCATTCATTCCAATTATGTGATACCTCCATATTACGATTCGCTTATTGCCAAATTAATAATCTGGGGAAACAGCAGACAGGAGGCAATAAGCAGGTCAAAAAGGGCTCTTGATGAGTTTAAAATAGACGGAATAAAAACAACAATTCCTTTCCATAAGAAAATTCTTGATAATAGAAACTTTATTGAGGGTAAAATCCACACTCATTTCATCGAAGAAGAATTCGGAATATAAATTGACAGCTTTTTTTATTTCTGATAAATTGAATTGATTTTATTTAACCAGTAAAGAATTATTAATAAATTTTAGTCTGGAGAAGAAATGACTGCAAATGTTGAAGTTGTCAAGTTTAATCCAAAGCCAAGAAAATTCTGGCATGCCAGAGGTATATATAAGACACTTTATTTTTTTGAGGAACTGTTAAAAAGAGCAATGTTTGACTGCCGTTCATGCGGACAATGCATTCTTTCAACGACCGGATTTGTATGCCCGATGAGGTGCCCGAAAACTTTAAGAAACGGACCTTGCGGAGGCGCTTTTGATGGCAACTGCGAAGTTGATAATAAAAAAAGATGCGTCTGGGTTGAAATTTATGACAATGCTGCGGATCTCGACAGGGCGGAAATGCTAAAAAAATTTCAACCTCCAATAGATCACAGACTTGAAGAAACTTCTGCGGTTGTCAACTGGCTTGACGGAAGGATCGAAGGCATGCATCTTGCGGTTAAAGGAAAAGGTCCATCTTTTATTCAGCTTGTAAATATTGCAATCCAGATTATGATCTACAGAATTAAAAAATTCTTTAAAGCTTCAAAATACTGGCAGAAGCAGGAATCCCATTATCTTGATGCCTGATGCCTGATCAGTAACTGCAGACCAGAACAAGATAACCCATGCTGTCTCTAAGATATAACGTATCTGAGTCATTGTTCCAGACTGGTTTAATCCTGTTCCAGTAAAAATTATTGCCGCTGTCACTGCCGGACCCGGAAAATAACATTATGCTGGTGCCATTTTTAAAAGGGAAATCATTGAATTCATAAATATTTGTTGCAGCATCTTTAACTGTCCATCCGCCTATATTTATATCCGTTCCCGTATTATTGAAAAACCGGACGAATTCACCATTTAAATTGTTGTTGTCGTTTCCCTGTGCATCAAACTCAATCTCTGCGCCGATACCATCTCTGCTTGCCACTTCACCTGCAGAAGATTCCCCTTCGAAATTTTCAAAATTATCACCTGCCGAATATTCTGAAATTTTCCACAGCCCTTTGCCTGTTTTCCTGGCTTCTCTTTCTGCTGATAAAAACAGGCTGTCATATTTTATATCCGGTGCAACTGTAAATACATTTGCAAATCCTCTTTTAACCATTTCAAGGTTTACAAACAATCTCTCAAACCAGACATATCTTAAAAACCTTCCATACATATCTTTGTCAGTTATATCAGATTCCAGACTTACGGTTTTATTTTCTAGAATGGTTTTCAGTACCTGCTTTGACTCATCATAAAAATATCTGCCTTCTTCAGGGGCATTTATGCCTATAAGCCTGATACAGGCACCGCCTGAAACAATAATTGTATCTCCGTCTATTACTTCAGTGACACGGTAACCATTTATATTGCCATTGTCTGGAGTTTCCGGCTGTTCTGTGGACTGTACCTGCCTGTCAGCAAAAATTAACCCGCATGACACAACAAAAAAACTCAGAAAGGTAAAGGATATTGACTGTAATATAAGACTGGCTTTTTTATTTTTTGCCATATATGAAATTTTTAAGATTCTGTAGAGTATTTTTGCTCAATCTGTTCTCGATGCAGTAAAATGAACCGGTCCCGGCAATTATGCCTGCTGTAATGTCCTTATTCATTTTTTCTCTGAATATTTCAATTTCTTTTTTAAATTCGTTTATGGATTTTCTGTAAACATTTTTCCTGAATATTACTTTTTGCTGATGATAATCAGATGTTACCACAAATATTTTTTCATAATTATCAGAAGCATGTACCAGTTTTTCGACAATTGAATCAGCCGTCTGGCCCTTTTTTGAAAAAATAACAACAACTGAATCATCAAGATGGCGGGATTCCCCGGCGTTTGAAGTTCTTTTGGCATCAAAAACTACAACCAGTTCACAACTGTAATATTTTTTAAATTGTGTAAGTTCAAATACAAGCTTATCCCGTAAAACCGAAAGGTCTGCTGAGGAGGAGTTTTGTGTATTGAAAATAAAATTATAACCGTCTACTATATATAAATCATTCAATTTTTCAGACTCTTCTGTAAATAAGCAGTATATAATATTATTCCGCTTGCAACAGAAACGTTCAGGGACTGTATTGACTGCTCAATATTTATTTTAATCAAGAAATCGCAGTTGTTCCTTACGAGCCTGCTCAGTCCATTTTGTTCTCCCCCAAACACTATTGCAACCGGGAAATTATATTCAATGGATCCAACTGCTTTCACGTTTGCTTCTGAATCCGTTACTGATCCATAAATCCAGAATCCGGATTCCTTAAGCATATCAATCGATCGTCTAAGGTTTATCACCCTGTATATTCTAATTTCTTCAGTTGCACCTGATGAAATTTTACTCACCCTTCTGTTTACAGAAACGCTTCTGTCAGCCGGAATTATGACTCCGCTTATACCAAATGCGCAGCAGTTTCTGAGTATTGATCCGAAATTTCCCACATCAGTGACCCCGTCCAGAACAGTAAGTATACCGTTTTTAGAAAATCCTGATTTGAGATCTCCTTCAAAGTCCGAATAGTTATATCCGGAAACCTCAGCAGCAATTCCCTGGCTGGAGGCAAGTTCCTCACTTAATTTAAAGTAACTTTTTCCGGACTCTCCTGAACTACCGGAGAATAATGACTGATCCAGGATTCCTGTAAAAAACTCTTCGCCGACTGTAATTGCCGGGATGTCTTTATTCTTTGCAAGAAGGCAGATTTGCTTTATTCTGTCAGAATGAAATTTATTTTCAATTATGTAAATCTTATAGATTCTTCGTTTTCCGGCATTTACATTAAGCAGTGAAAGAATTGTATTTATTCCATAAAGATACTCACGGTTCTGCATTCAGTTTTCCCGTTTCCAGATTGTACCTTCTTTTCTGTCGTCAAGCAAAATACCCAGTGATTTAAGCTTGGCCCTTATTTCGTCAGCTTTTTTAAAATCTTTCTTTTTTCTGGCAAAATCTCTCTGTTTTATGAATTCTTCTACTTCGGTGCTTTCAAGAATTATAGGTTTATTCTTATCATGGGTGGAATGTGCCTGTAATTCCCTGGTAAAATTAAATCCGAAAATGCTGCAGTATTTTGCTATAATCTCCCGTGCAATTTTTAAGCCTTCAAGCATATCTGAAGATGCTTTAAACTCCTGATCCTGTATTACTGAATTTATGACTCTTACCAGATCAAATATGTCTCCTATTGCCCTGGCGGAATTGAAATCATCATCCATCGAATTTCTGAATCTTCCTTTGAAATTCTTCAAAGCATCATAAATAATTCTGGGCCCGCCTGTATGCTTTTCATTTTCATGAAAAGATTCCTGATGTTTTCCGGCATAAAAACCATTTTTTTCCTGAGATGTTAAAAAATGTATGTTCCTAAGCGTATTTGAAATCCTCTCAAGAGCTTTTTTTGCTTCCTCAAGCTTTTCGCTGCTGAATTCGAGGGGGCTTCTGTAATGTGTTGAAAGAATATACATTTTAACTACATTGGGGGAATATTTTCCAAGAAGATTTTTTAAAATCCAGTCTTCCTGCAGCCCTTTTGATTTTGACATTTTTTCGTCTTTTACTTCAATCATACCGTTATGAAGCCAGTACCTTACAAAATCACCCCGCTGCCCGAATGCTGCCTCTGACTGTGCTATTTCATTTTCATGATGTGGAAATATCAGATCAATCCCTCCGCCATGTATATCCAACCCATAATCGAGATACTTTAGAGACATGGCACTGCACTCAATGTGCCAGCCGGGCCTTCCCTTTCCCCAGGGACTGTCCCAGGAAGGCTCACCGGGCTTTGCCCCCTTCCAGAGCGTAAAATCAATTTTATTCTGTTTTGAATATACATCATCCTCAGAAGACAGCATATCACAGATATTCCGGCCTGAAAGTTTTCCGTAATTTTTAAATTTTGCCACATCAAAATATACGTCTTCCCCGGAGACATAACCGAAACCGCTGGAAATTATTTTTTCAATAATTTCTATTATTTCAGGCACCATTTCACTTGCCCTCGGCAGGGCAGAAAAATTATCTATTTTAAGATTTCCGAGGTCCTCAAGAAACGCATTTATATACTTTTCGGTAATGACATTAAACGGTACATTTTCTTCATTTGCTTTTTTAAATATTTTATCTTCAATATCAGTTATATTCATAACAAAATCAACTTTATAACCTGTAAATTCCAGGTAATTTCTTACCATATCAAAAACAATAACCGGCCTGGCGTTTCCTATGGAAATGAAATTATAAACAGTAGGTCCGCAAACATACATTTTTACCTTTTTTTTATCTGCCGGAATAAACTCCTGCTTGTTCCTTGTAAGAGTGTTATATACTTTTAGTCCCATTTCATTTCTCCTGTTTTTTCTGTTTTGGGGTTATGCTGTCTTTTATTGCTTTGACTTCCCTTTCAAGGTATTCAATCTTCTGCTTATATAATGTTAAAATTTCATTTACAGGATCAGGAAGATTCATTCTATGATATTCATCAGACAGAACTTTTTCCCCTTTTACCCTTACAATCCTACCCGGGATACCAACAACTGTGCAGTCATCCGGAACAGGTTTAACCACCACAGCACCTGCACCAATTACCACATTATTTCCTATTTTTATTGATCCGAGCACTTTTGCTCCGGCTGAAATTACGACATTATTGCCGATTGTCGGATGCCTTTTACCCCTCTCCTTGCCGGTACCTCCAAGGGTAACCCCCTGGTAAATGGTCACATTGTTTCCAATTATGCTTGTTTCACCTATAACCACACCCATTCCGTGATCAATGAAAATATTTTTTCCTATTACAGCACCCGGATGTATTTCAATACCGGTAAAAAATCTGCTGTATTGGGAGATGCACCTGGGCAGGAACGGCACCTTTCTTTCCCAGAACCAGTGCGCTATCCTGTGGTTTAATATAGCATGTACACCCGAATAGGTGAAAATAATTTCAACAGTGCTGACCGCTGCGGGATCCCTGTCCCTTGCAGAATGTACAAGTTCTTTTATATCTGCTAATAACCCCATGTCACTTTCCTGTAATAAAAATTTATATAATTGTACCGGTTTAAAAAAATACAGTATCTGAATGAATTTATTCCAGAAGCGCAATGCTTTCTGAAGCTGCACCTTCCTGTCTTCCGCAAAAACCAAGCTTTTCTGTTGTTGTAGCTTTTATATTTACATATTCTGAACCGATATTAAGGGTTTCCGCAATGTTTTTTTTCATTTTCTCCGTATAACCTGCTATTTTTGGTTTTTCCATTATAATAACTGAATCTATATTTACAATTTTATAGCCCCCGGCAGATAGTTTTTCTTTTACCAGAGATAACAATTTCAAGCTTGAGATGCCCTTATATTTTAAATCGGAATCAGGAAAATGAACACCAATATCATTTAAGCCTGCTGCACCAAGCAGAGCGTCCATTATTGAGTGAACCAGAACATCAGCGTCAGAATGGCCCTCAAGACCCTGACTGTGCTCTATTTCCACCCCGCCCAGCACCAGTCTTTTGCCTGTTTTAAAAGCATGAACATCGTATCCTATGCCTATTCTCATTGCTTTTCCTTCATTTTAGCTGTTTCCGTTTCTCTGCATAATTAGCTCTGCAAGGAATAAATCCATGGGTGTTGTTATTTTTATATTTTCATGATGTCCCATTAAAACCCTGACTTTCCAGCCCATTCTTTCAACAAGGCTGGCATCATCGGTGCCGGTAAAGTTATCTTCTGACGCTTTTTTATAGGCATCAAGAAGATCGTTGTAAAAAAAAGTCTGGGGTGTCTGGGCCATGCAAACCTGGCTCCTTGTGATGGTGTATTCAATATTATCATCCGGCCCTATCTTCTTTACTGTTTCATATGCAGGGGCAGCAAGGATTATCCCTTTAACATCGCCATCTTTTTTATTTAGTTTTATAAGATCAGTTATCAGACCGCGGATTTCCGATGAAGAAACAAGGGGCCTGACGCCGTCATGAATGGAAACAATCCTGCACTTCCGGGAAATAAGTTTTAATGCATTAAAAACAGAAACCTGTCTGACATCCCCGCCGGTAACAATTTCCCTGACCTTTGTGAAATTATACTTTTTTATTATTTCGTCTTTACAGTAGCTTTCGAAACCATTAGGCACAACAACAAAAATTTCATCTATTTTATCGCAATTCTGAAAAGATTTGAGCGTATGAGCCAGAATAGGTTTACCGTAAATCTGAATGAACTGCTTGCTTATGTTGCTTTTTAACCTTGTTCCTTTTCCTGCCGCCGTAATTATTGCTGAAATCATAAAAACCCATGAAGAATTAAATAAAAAAAGTAATAAATTATGAAACTGTTCCTATAGACTATAAATTTAACTTCCGGGAAATACCCCCCCTGTAAGTAGACGGTTCGTTAAATAAATAGTATTCGGAAAACTTTTTAAGTCTGTCATGAAGCAGGCTTGCCCTGACCCTGCCCA
>Ga0233425_10007800_pt1 | contig 14744 bp, 16 predicted proteins | sample Watercolumn_Towu_2_FD_181712 | JGI IMG/M metagenome (GOLD analysis project Ga0233425, IMG submission 181712) | Freshwater microbial communities from Lake Towuti, South Sulawesi, Indonesia - Watercolumn_Towuti2014_140_MG | ecosystem: Environmental > Aquatic > Freshwater > Lake | place...
CATAGTCTGTCGAAACAAGGACAGGCCGTGGAGAGTGCCGAATGACCCCCGAGCAGCGGCTCGACCGCATCGAATCCGAACTGGCGATCCGCCGGCTCGTTGCCGCTTATTGCTTCACCATCGATGATCGCGACATGCCCGCCATCGCCGCACTGTTCGCAGAAGACGCCCGGGTCGCGTCGCAGGACGGCGTGATGGAGGCACGCGGGGTCGATGCGATCATGGACCAGTATCGCCATCGTTTCACCGTGCTCGGGCCGGGCGCGCATTATATGCATGACGTGCTGATCGACTTTTCGGACGAGGATCCCGACATTGCCTTCGGTCGGGTATCCGGCCATGCCGAACTGTGGCGCAACGGCCGGATGATGGTCGCCTCGCTGCGCTATCGTGATCGCTATGTGCGGACGCCGGCTGGCTGGCGCTTCGGCGAGCGGATCATCAGCTTCCTCTATTATGTCGATGCCGACGATTATCGCGGCATCCTCGGCCATGCCGATCGCAACCGCGCCTATGCGAAGCCGATGCCGGCGGACTTTCCCGAGACGCTCCCCGGATGGGCGGCTTCGATGGAGGTCGTGACGCATGGCTGAGCAGAGCGTCCGCATCGAGGATCGAAACGGGGTCCGGATCATCACGATCGACCGCGAAAGGCGCAGCAACGCGCTTGATGTCGCGGCCTCTGCGGCGATCGATCAGGCGATCGACACCGCCGAACGCGATCGCGCGATCCGCGTTGTGGTGCTGACCGCTGCGGGCGACCGCAGCTTCTGCGCCGGTATGGATTTGAAGGAGGCAGCCGAGCGCGGGCCGGGGCATGGACTCGTTCCGGGACGCGGCTTCGCGGGGATCACCGAGCGTCGCCGGACCAAGCCGCTGATCGTCGCCGCCAATGGCGCCGTCGTGGCCGGCGGCTTCGAGATCGCGCTGGCGGCGGACATCGTCGTCGCCGCAGACCATGCGATCTTCGGCCTGGCCGAGGTGAAGCGTGGCCTGTTCGCCTTCGCCGGCGGGGTCCAGCGGCTCGCACGCTCGGTGCCCCGCGCGACCGCGCTCCACATCGTCCTGACCGGCGAGCCTATCAGCGCTCCGCGCGCGTTCGAACTCGGGTTGATCTCGGAGGTGGTGCCGCGCGACCGTCTGATGCCGCGAGCGATCGAACTGGCGGAGACTATCGCCGGTTTCGACCGCGACACGGTGCGGCGCGCGCTTGCGCTGCACGATTTCGCGGCCGATGCCCCGATCAACGAAAGTCTGAGCTTCGGCCGTGCCTATGGCGAGGAGACGCTGGGCGGCGTCGCCACGCAGGAAGGCATCCGCGCCTATGCCGAGGGGCGGGCGAAATAGAGCGAACCGGCCGACTCAGAGCGTGGCGGCCGATCCGAGGATAACGGTCGCCTGGCTCGACAGCGTGCCGCCATTGCCATGGGCGAGCGCGATGTCGACACCGGGGATCTGGTTCGCCGCCTCACCGCGTATCTGCCGCACCGCCTCGACGATGGTGAACAGCCCGTACATGCCGGGATGGCAGCAGGACAGGCCGCCACCATTGGTGTTGACCGGCAGGTGGCCACCCGGCGCGATGCCGCCATTTTCGACGAAGCGTCCGCCCTCGCCCTTGGGGCAGAAGCCGAGATCCTCGAGGAACAGGATCGTGTTGATCGTGAAGGCGTCGTACAGTTCGACGACGTCGACGTCGGATGGCCCGACCCCCGCCATCGCATAAGCCCGCCCGCCGGATTCGCTCGCCGCGGTCGTGGTGAGATCGGGCATTTGCGATATCGCATTGTGCCATGTCGCAGCAGCAGCGCCGAGGACCGGCACGAGCGGCTTCGCGCCATCGCGCGCGCGGTCGGTGCGGGTCATGACGATCGCGGCGGCGCCGTCGGTGACGAGGCAGCAGTCCTTGACCGACAAGGGACTGGACAGCATCCGCGCCGCCAGCACGTCGTCGATGGTCAGCGGGCCGGTGGCGAAGGCCTCCGGGTTGCCGTTCGCCCAGGCCCGCGCCGCGACCGCGACCTCCGCGAGCTGGCGGCGAGTGGTTCCGAACTCATGAAAGTGGCGTGACGCCGCGAGCGCATAGGAGGAAGCGGGGAAGAGGGGTCGATAGGGTGCTTCCCAGACATTGCTGCCGACCGGCGTCGACAGCTTGCCGCCGCCGCTGCGCTGGTTCGACCCGTAGGCGATCAAGGCTGTGTCGATATAGCCGGCCGCGAGCATCGTCGCTGCAGTCGCGACATGGCTGAGGAAGGCCGATCCCCCGGTCCGGTTGCAGTCGGTAAAGCGCGGCGACAGGCCCAGATATTCAGCGAAGCTCAGCCCGGCGAGAACGTCGTCGGGCAGGCAGATGAACAGCCCGTCGACCTGCGACAGCGGCATGCCGGCATCGGCAAGCGCGAGCAGCCCGGCCTTGGCGGCCATCTCCATCGTGGTGTGACCGGGGCATTCTCCGACGCCATAGGTCGCGATGCCGGCAATCGCGGTCTGCCCGCGCGGAAAGTCGCCCGCCATGTCAGGCCGCCTGGAAAAGGAGGATGGGTGCGCCGTCGCGCTCGCCGATCCGGGCGCGGACGCGCAGACCGATGGTGATCTCCTCGGCCGGCACGCCCTCGACCTCGCTCATCAGCCGCACCTCCTCGTCGAGATCGACCAGCACGACCGCGCGCGGCGGTTCGGGCGGGCGGGGATGAATGACGGTCACGGCATGAACGGTACCCATCCCCGACGCTTCGATCCACTCCCAGTCGGTGTCGCCACTGCGCGGCTCGGCGAGGCGCGGGGGGAAGAAGATCGTCCCGCTGCCCCGCGCGCGCTGGAGCAGGAAGCGGCCTTCCGCCAGCGCGGCACGCCACTGCGCTTGCGGTGCCGCTTCGGTCATGCCGGAACCTTGCGCGCGCCGTCGAGCAGCGCGTCGATGGTCGCGTCGTCGAAGCCGGCTTCTGCCAGAATGTCGCGGCTGTCGGCACCCAGCGCCGGGCCCGGATCGCCGATCGCGCCGGGCGTCTCGGAGAAGCTGGTGGGGATGCCGGGAAAGCGCAGCTTGCCGAACTCGCTGTCGCGTTCCTGCCAGAAGCCGGTCGCCTCCAGATGCTCGTCATGGAGCAGGTCTTCGGTGGTGGCGATCGCCATCGCAGGCACCTCGGCGATGCGGAACAGCTCCAGCCATTCGGCGGTCGTCCGTTCCGCCAGCACCTCGGCCAGCTTCGCCAGCACCGTTCCGATATTCTCGGTGCGGCTACGCATCGACGCGAACATCGGATCGCGCGTCCATTCGGGATCGCCGATCGCGTGGAAGAAGCTGCGCCAATGCTTGTCGTTGTAGATCATCACCCCGATATAGCCGTCGCTGGTCTTGTAGGGGCGGCGCGAGGCGGTGGTGACGCGCGGATATTCGGGCGGCCCCTGCGGCGGGTCGAACAGCGAGCCGCACAGATGCTCGATCATCGTGAAGGAGACGAGCGTCTCGAACATCGGCACCTCGATCTCCTGCCCCCGGCCGGTTTTCTCGCGCGCATAGAGCGCGGCGAGCATCGCATAGAGGCCGGTCAGGCCGGTCACCTTGTCGGCGACGACCGTGCCCAGATAGGTGGGCACGCCGTTCGACAGCCGCGCCTGCAGGTCGACCAGGCCCGACGCGGCCTGGACGATGTCGTCATAGGCGGGATAGTCGCGATAGGGGCCGTTGCGGGCGAAGCCGTAGAGATTGGCGTAGATCAGCCCGGGATTGGCCTCGCGCAGCGATTCATAGTCCAGGCCGAGCCGCTTGATCGCGCCGGGTCGCATCGAATGGACGAAGATGTCCGCGCCCTCGACGAGCCGGACCAGCGCGGCGCGCGCCTCGGGCTGCTTGAGGTTGAGCGACAGGCTGCGCTTGCCGCGGTTGACGTTCAGGAACATGCCGCCGCGCGTCGCATCCGGGCCGGGCGGCAGATAGCGGGTCGTGTCGCCATCTGGGCTTTCGACCTTGATCACGTCGGCGCCGAGATCGGCCATGATCTGGGTCGCATAAGGCCCCATCAGCACGCTGGTGCAGTCGATCACCCGAACGCCCGCCAGCGGCCCCTTCAGACGACCGCTCATCGCACGGCCCCCCTTGCCAGGGCGATCGGCTGGCATAGCCTCGTGCGCATGTGCGTAAGGGGAGCGGAATCGTGAAGGTACATCTGGTCGCGGCTGGCAAATTTCATGACATCGACTTTGCACGGCTGGAGTTGCTGAAGCTTCTGGCCGAACGGCCGGAGATACGGACCTCGGTGGCGTCGGACTATGCCGACACGGCGAGCCTTGCGTCGGCCGACCTGCTGATCACCTACACATGCGACGTGCTGCCCGACGCGGCGCAGACCGAGGCGCTTGCGGCCTTTCTTGCGCGGGGCGGACGCTGGTTCGCACTGCACGGGACCAACGCGACGCTGCGCTTCGGGGCGGATGGGGTGGTCGACACGCCCGATATTGCGCCGGCCTTCACCGAAATGCTCGGTACGCGCTTTGCAGGACATCCGCCGATCGCTCCGTTCAAGGTGTTCGTCACCCGCGGCGATCATGCGCTGACCCAGGGGCTGCGCGACTTTCGGGTCGAGGACGAGCTGTACCTGACGCACCGCACCGCCGAGATCGACGTGCTGCTGCACACCAGCTTCACCGGTTCCTGTCCCGAGTTCCGCGACTCGGAGTGGGACGAGGCAGAGATTCCGGTGCTGTACGAGCGACGCGTTGGTGCCGGTTCCATCCTCTACCTCACCCTCGGCCACTGCCGAGGTCATTATGATTTGCGTCCGGTCGCGGATTTCTGGCCGCATCCCCAGCGCTGCTCGTGGAACTATCCGATCTTTGCCGAACTGCTCCGCCGCGGCATCCGCTGGGGTCTTCCTCAACCGGGCTGACCTGAGCCCTTGTCGAGATTCGGGTTCATCGAGCGGATCTGTTGTTCGAGCAGCGCGAGCATCGGCTCCACCATCGCCTCCGCCATCGCGCCCGTCACCAGATTGATGGCCATGCCTTCGAGCATGGTCTGCGACAGCGTCATGGCGAGGTCGAACCGCTCGCGATTGCCCTGCCATTCGGGGAAGAGCGCGACCGCCTGGGCGTTGAACCGCTCGCGATATTCGACCTGCAGCGGTTGCAGGATCTTCGCCAGATCGGGGTGGGTGCGGGCGGCCAGCGCCAGCTCGTGGAAAGCGACGAAGGCCGGCTTCTGCAACTGGCGCCAATAGGCGCGGACCAGCGCATCGACATCGTGATTCTCGGTGTCCGCCGCGCGGCGAAAGGCGCGCAGCCGCTTCTCGTGAAGCTCGACGATCGCCGCCTTGATCAGCGCCGATCCATTTTCGAAATGATGGAGCATCGCGCCGCGCGACAGCCCCGCCTCGGCGGCAACCTGAGGCGTGGTCGTGTTGGCATAGCCGACCTTGACGATGCAGCGGATCGTCGCGTCGATCAGTCGCGCGCGGGTCTGTGCGCTCTTGAGCGACTGTTGGGTCTGCCCGCCCTGACCGCGTTCGCGCGGCTGGCGGGCGGGGGAACCGGAACGAACTGCTGCCAACGCCATCGTACGGAAAATCCTTTTCGAGAAACAATCATGTTTGTTTTTCATGCAGGCTGTCAAGCAGCCTCGTCGAGGCGCCCATAGCATAATCGGGCCGCGATGTTGCAGGGAGAGTGCGAGACCCAATAAAAAACATTCATGCATGTTTTCATCTTGCCTTGGCGCGAACCCTCGGTGCAGAAAGGCGGCGAGGCCAGAGGGTCGTGAGGATCGGAGAGGTAGAGTGGATCTCGGTTTGCAGGGGAAGAAGGCGATCGTCGTCGGAGCCGCGCGCGGCATCGGCATGGCGGTGGCCGAAACGCTGGCGCGCGAAGGCTGCGATCTCGCCATCGCCGCGCGGTCCGAGGATGGCGTGAAGGATGCGGTCGCCAGCCTGAAGCGCTATGGCACCAACGTCGTCGGCAAGGCCGTCAACGTGAAGAAGGCGGACGATTACAAGGACTGGCTGAATTGGGCGATTGATGCGCTCGATGGCTGCGACGTCCTTATCCCGATCTCCTCGGCAGGCGGTGGCCTGGGCAGCGAGAAATATTGGCACAACGCGTTCGAGGTCGACGTCATGGGCCCGGTTCGCGCGGTCGAGGCGGTGCTGCCGCGCATGGTCGAGCAGAAGTCGGGCTCGATCGTCCTGATCGCCACCACCTCCGCCGGCGAGGCGATGGGCGGGCCGCAGCCCTATAACGCGATGAAGGCATCGCTCGTCACCTGGGGCAAGCAACTCGCCCTGTTCCACGGCAAGGACGGCATCCGCGTCAACGTCGTCTCGCCCGGCCCGGTCGAGTTCGAGGGCGGCAACTGGGATATGATCAAGGGCACGATGGAGAAATTCTACCAGTCCCAACTGCGCCAGCATCCGGCCGGTCGTCTCGGCACGCCCGAGGAGATCGCCCGCTGCGTCGTGTTCATGGCGAGCCCGGCGGCCAGCTGGTGCAACGGATCGCACCTCGTCGTCGACGGGGCCTTCACCAACCGGACGCATTTCTGAGGTCGCCCCCGCGATGGACGTGAAGCGCAAGGTCGATGTCATCCGGGTCAATCCCGAGGACTGGCCCAATGGCACTCCGGCCGGGAAGGCGGAGGATCCGGATCTCGGCTATGACGTGATTCCGGCGGCCCGCTACACGTCCGAAGAGTTCATGAAGCTCGAATGGGAGCATGTCTGGACGAAGGTCTGGCTGCTCGGCGGTCGCTCGTGCGACATCAAGGAGCCGGGCGACTATATCTGCACCGACATCGGCAAGGAGAGCGTGATCATCGTCCGTCAGAAGGACGGTTCGGTGCGCGCCTTTCCCAATGTCTGCCTCCATCGCGGCAATCGCCTGCGGCCCGAGGGGCTGGGTAATGCGGAATCCTTCCGCTGCCTCTACCACCACTGGACCTACGGGCTCGACGGCTGCATCGAGCGCATTCCCGACATGGCGACCTTCCCGCAGGGTGGGCCTCCGGGGATGAAGCTGCCTTCCTATCCGTGCGGCGAATGGGGCAGCTTCGTCTGGTTCTCGCTCAACCCCGATGTCGAGCCGCTCGAGGATTTCCTCGCGCCGATGCCGCAGCATCTCGATCCCTATCATATGGAGCGGATGGCGTGGCAGCGCGACGTCACCGTCGAGTGGGACTGCAATTGGAAGGCGAGCGTCGACGCCTTCAGCGAGGTCTATCACGTCCAGGGCATCCATCCGCAGCTGCAATGGTATCTCGACGACACCAACGCCCAGATCGACGTTTACGAGCGGCACAGCCGCTATCTCGTCCCCTTCGCGGCGATCTCCGGACGTGTCGCGCTGCCGTCGTCGATCCCGCCCGCCATCTACGAGATTATGGTCAAGGCCGGCATGGACCCGGCCGAATATGAAGGTCGCGTCAGCGACATCCGCCGCGACGTCCAGCTGTTCAAGCGCAAGCACGGCAAGTCGCAGGGCAAGGATTATTCGGAGCTGAACGACGATCAGCTGACCGACGACTATCACTACACCATCTTTCCGAACGTCTCGCTGAACGTCCATGCCGACGACGTCATGATGTTCCGGCAGCGTCCGCACGCGACCGATCCGAACAAGATGCTCTACGACATCTGGGTTCTCGAGCTCGTCCCTGAGGGCGAGGAGTGGCCGGAGCGGGTCAAGCACCGCCACTTCAAGCATGGCGAGAAGTCGATCGGGCAGGTGCTCGACCAGGACGCCTTCAACCTGCCGACGGTGCAGAAGGGGATGCAGTCCGATGCCTTCCCCGGGCTGTGGATCGGCGATCAGGAACTTCGCATCCGGCACTTCCACAAGGTGCTGGACGACTATGTCTACGGGCCGGGCGGCAAGAAGCCGGGCGACATCTGAAGGAAGCAGGATGCAACTGAGCCGCGACGAGCTTCTCGGCGCCTATCGGCGCATGGCGACGATCCGCCAGTTCGAGGAAAGGCTGCACGACGAGATCAAGACCGGCGAGATCGCCGGCTTCACCCATCTCTATGCCGGGCAGGAAGCCGTTGCGGTCGGCGTCTGCGACCATCTGAGCCTGGACGACATGATCGTCTCCACCCATCGCGGCCACGGCCATTGCATTGCCAAGGGCTGCGACGTGAAGGGGATGATGCAGGAGATTTTCGGCAAGGCGGGCGGTCTCTGCAAGGGGCGAGGCGGATCGATGCACATCGCCGATCTGTCGGTCGGCATGCTGGGCGCCAACGGCATCGTCGGCGGCGGCGCACCGCAGGCGGTCGGCGCGGCGCTCGCGGCCAAGCTCGACGGCAAAGGACGCGTCGCGATCGCCTTTTCGGGCGACGGTGCCTGCAACCAGGGCACCACCTTCGAAGCGATGAACATGGCGGTCGTGACCAAGGCGCCAGCGATCTTCGTGTTCGAGAACAACCATTATTCCGAACATACCGGCGATGCCTATGCCGTCGGCACCTCCAAGGACATCGCCAGCCGCGCGGAGGCGTTCGGCATGCGCGCCTGGCGCGCCAATGGCTGCGACTATTTCGACACCTATGAAACGATGCGCGAGCTGCTCGACTATGTCCGTGCCGGCAACGGACCGGCGGCGATCGAGCTCGATACCGAGCGCTTCTACGGCCATTTCGAGGGCGACCCGCAACGCTATCGCGGCAAGGGCGAGGTCGACCGCCTCCGCGGCGAGCGCGACTGCCTCAAGGCCTTCCGCGCCCGTGTCGGCGAGGCGAAGCTGCTCGACGCGGCCGAGCTCGATGCGATCGACGCCGAAGTGGCGGCGCTGATCGACGCTTCGGTGACCGAGGCGCGCGCGGCCCCGGCACCCGATCCGGCGACAGTCGCCGAAGACGTCTATGTCGACTATTATTGAGAGGGGCCGCTGACATGGCGATCATGACCATCCGCGATGCCATCTTGCAGACCCTGCATGCGGAAATGGAGCGCGACCCCAACATCATGCTGCTGGGCGAGGACGTCGTCGGCGGTAACGGAACCGCCGGCGGCCCCGAGGCGATCGGTGGCATCTGGGGCACGTCGGGCGGGCTCTATGCGAAGTTCGGGCCGGACCGCGTGATCGACACGCCGATCTCCGAAAGCGCGATCGTGGGCGCGGCCGCCGGCGCGGCTCTCGCGGGCAAGCGCCCCGTGGCCGAGCTCATGTTCGCGGACTTCGTCGGCGTAAGCCTCGACCAGATCTGGAACCAGATCGCCAAATTCCGTTACATGTTCGGCGGAAAGACGAAATGCCCGGCGGTCATCCGCCTGATCTACGGCGCAGGCATGAACACCGCCGCCCAGCACAGCCAGTCGGTCTATGCGATGCTGACCGCCATGCCGGGCCTGAAGGTCGTGCTGCCGGCCACCCCGGCCGATGCCAAGGGCCTGCTGACCGAGGCGCTGCGGGGTGACGATCCCGTCATGTTCTTCGAACATAAGGCGATGTACGGCGTGAAGGGCGAGGTGCCCGAGGGCGACCATCGCCAGCGTTTCGGCGAGGCACGGATGGTCCGCGAGGGAGGCGACGTCACCATCGTCGCCTGCGGCCGCATGGTGAACTTCTCCGAAAAAGCCGCCGACAAGCTGGCTGCCGACGGCATCGGTTGCGACCTGATCGACCTGCGCACGACCAGCCCGCTCGACGAGGAGGCGATCCTGGATTCGGTCGAGGCGACCGGCCGCCTGGTCGTCGTCGACGAAAGCCCGCCGCGCTGCAGCCTGGCCGCCGACATCTGCGCGCTGGTCGCGACGAAGGGCTTCACGAGCCTCAAGGCCCCGCCCGAGCTGATTACCGGCCCGCACAGCCCGATCCCCTTCGCGCGCGAACTCGAACGGGCCTGGGTGCCGTCTCCCCAGAAGATCGAGGCTGCGGTCCGCCGCGTCCTCGCGCGCTGAGGAGCGACGCCATGGCCAAGCTCAAGCCCTTCACCATGCCCAAATGGGGCATCGAGATGAGCGAAGGCACGCTTGCCGAATGGCAAGTCGCCGAGAACCAGCCCTTCGCCAAGGGCACGGTCCTGACCCTCATCGAAACCGACAAGATCACCAATGAGGTGGAGGCGGAGGCCGATGGCCGCTTTGTGCGCCTGATCGCCGAGCCGGGCCAGACCTATCCGGTCGGCGCGCTGCTGGCGGTACTGTCGGACGGGGGTGAAGCCACGGCTGCGGAGATCGACGCCGTCGTCGCATCCTTCAAGGCCGTCGACGCAGGGTTTGCGCCGGACGGTGATGAGGCGCCCGCGCCCGCTGCTGCCGTTCCGGTTGTCGAGGCTGCTCCCGCCCAGATCGCCATCCCCGATGGCATGGCCATCAGTCCGGTCGCGCGCGAGAAGGCGTTGGCGGCGGGTCTTGACGTCGCAGCGCTGTCGGGTTCCGGGCGCGGTGGCCGTATCACCGCACAGGACGTCGACGAGGCTCTCCGCCCCGCAGCCGCCCCGTCGCTGGTCGGCGTGCTGCCGCCGACGCCGGCCTCGCCGGTCTTCGCGACTCCGATGGCCCGGCGCATCGCGGCGATCCATGCGGTTGACCTCGCTACGGTCGCCGGTTCGGGGCCGCGCGGCCGGGTGCGCAAGGCCGACGTACTTGCTGCTGTTCCGGCTTCGGCTCCAGCGCCGGTCGCGCAGCCTGTGCCTGCCGCCCCTGCGCCGGCTGTTTCGGCACCTGTAGCTCCGCCGCCGGCAACTCCCGGCTCGGTCGATGTCCTGCCGATGACGTCGATGCGGCGGACGATCGCCCGGCGCCTGACCGAGGCTAAGCAGCAGATCCCGCATTTTTACGTTCGCCGCCGCGTGCGCGCCGATCGTCTGCTCGCCTTGCGCGCGGCGGTTCAGGGGCAGCGACCCAGCGTCAACGACTATCTGATCCGCGCCTGCGCGCTGGCGCTGATGGAAGTGCCGCAGGTCAATATCCAGGTCCATGGCCAGGACATTCACCGCTTCGGTTCGGCCGATATCGCCGTGGCGGTCGCGACCGAGCGCGGGCTGGTGACGCCGATCGTCCAGGGGGCCGACGAACTGTCGGTCGCGCAGATTTCCGAACGCATGGCCGGGCTCGCCCAGCGCGCGCGCAGCGGCAAGCTCAAGGCCGAAGAGTTCAGCGGGGGCAGCTTCTCGCTGTCCAACCTCGGTGGTTTCGGGGTCGAGCAGTTCGACGCGATCATCAACCCACCGCAGGGCGCGATCCTGGCGGTGGGCACGGCGCGTCCCGAACCGATCGACGATGACGGCGCGATCCGGATCGTGCCGGTGCTGCACCTGTCGCTGTCGTGCGATCATCGTGCGATCGACGGTGCCGACGGTGGCCGCTTCATGGCCGCGCTCGCGCATCTGATCGAGAATCCCGCTCTCCTCTGAGGAGGAGAGCCGGGACGTCCTGGCCACCCCTTGTCAGGCCTGGCCGCCCCGGCTTCCGAGCCGCGCGGGACGGCGGCTAGCTCTTGGGACTATCGTGTGGAGTGGGCATCACAGACCGCCCTTGCCGAACACCAGATCACCGGCTCCCCGCTCGCCGCGTGGTTCGAGCGTAGCGAACATGCCCTGGGTCAGGATTTCGCCCGACGGCTTGTTGTCGTTCCAGTCCATCACGACCTGGCGGTGGGAGATCCGCCATTCGCCGTCGCGCCGTTCGAAGCGGTCGAGATAGCGTCCGCCGAAATAGAAATGATGATGCTCGGCATCGAGGCCATGGCCTTCGAACATCGCCATGTAGCGCGAGCCGAAAATCTCGTCGGCCTTGTCGGCGCGGACCTTGTGATAAGCGAACAGATAGGTCTCGGTGAAAGCCCGGTCGCCTTCGATCTCCATATGCACGTTCATCAGGCCGTGCATCGTAACCTCGAACCAGTTCTGGATCTCGCGCACGATGAACTCGGCGAACTCGGCGGCGTTGCCGTTGAACACGCCGTGATTGTCGATTCCGTCCGGCCAGTAGACGGTCTTCATCGCCTCTACGTCGCAGCGGTCGAGCGCCCGCGAATAGCGGGTGAGGACCGCGTAGATGTCGCGGCGTGCGATCAGGTCGTCGAGATCGGCGTCGCTGGGCATCAGCTCAGCGAGCGATAGAAAGCGATCTTCATCTCACCCTCGACGCAGTCGAGGATCGGCGGCACCAGCCGGTCGTGGAAGTCGATGTGCATATGATGGTCGAAGGCGGCATCGTCGCGGAAGGTGGCGACCACCTGAAACAGGTCGGGGTCCTCCTCCGACTGGAACAGCTCATAGACCAATGCGTCGGGTTCGTTCTGAAACACGAGGCCTTTCAACTCGCACTGGAGCGCGATCAGATCGGCACCCCGGCCGGGCTTGGCACGGAGTTCGGCGATGAAGCTCTTTCCGCTCATGCGGCCTCTCCCAGTCCCAGTTCCTCGACCAATTGCGTGCGCAGCTTGAACTTCTGGATCTTCGATGTCGACATCGGCCATTCGTCGATGAAGCGCACATGGCGGGGGATCTTGAACCCGGCCAGTTTGCCCCGGCAATGGGCGATCAACTCCGCCTCGGAGGTCTGGCCGCCATCGACCAGTTCGATGAAGGCGGCGGGGACCTCGACATAGCGCGCGTCGGGCAGGCCGACGACCTGCGCCAGCTTCACCGCCGGATGCGATTGGAGCATCGCTTCGATCTCGGCCGCCGCGACATTCTCGCCCCCGACCTTGAGCATGTCCTTCGTCCGGCCGTGGAACATGATGTGCCCGCTCTCGTCGAATGAGCCGATGTCGCCCGTGAAGAACCAGCCGTCGCGGATCACTTCGGCAGTCTTGTCGGGCGCCTTGTAATAGCCCTTGAGCATGTTCGGCCCGCGCGCGACGATCTCGCCGCGTTCGCCAAGACCGCAATCCTTGCCGGTTTCCGGGTCGACGATGCGCACTTCCCACTCGTCGAGCGGCACGCCCAGGCGGCCCGTCCGCAGCTCGAACGGATCATCGATGCGGCTGGTGCAGATCGTCCCCGCGCCCTCGGTCAGGCCATAGGTACCGACCTGGATGGTGTGCGGCATCGCCTTGGTCATCGCCTCCTTGATCCAGGCGGGCTGGACGGCGAAGTTGGAGTTCATCAGGCGGAGCTTCGACAGGTCGGTCGTCGCGAAGGTCGGATGGGTGATCAGGTCCTGCATGATCGTGACGAAGCTCGGATAGGCGACCGTCGCCCCCTCGCGGCCGAGCATCGCCAACGCAGTTTCGGCATCGAAATGCGGCACCGTCAGATAGGCGCCGCCCGCGTCGAGCACCATCGTCAGCGGCAAAATGCCGGCGATGTGGAAGATCGGCAGCGGCGACCAGACCTTGTCCTCGGACGTGATGCGATAGCGCTTGCCAAGGTTGCGGCTGTTGCCGACGATCGCGCGGTGGCTGATCAGCGCGCCCTTGGGATTGGCGGTCGTGCCCGAGGTGTAGAGCACCAGTGCGATCTGCTCGGGATCGACAGCGTCGATGCGTGCGTCGACCGCTGCATCGTCGATCGATTCGCCTGCGGAGAGCGCTTCGTCGGCGGAAATCATGAAAGGCTGGCAGGGCGGGTCGAGGCAGATGATAGCGCGCAGGAGCGGTGCGTCCTCGAGCGCGAGCGCCTTCGGGTCGGCGTCGCACAGGGCGGGGAAGGCCGTCTTCAATCGCTCCGAGAAGTTGAGCTGGTCGGTCACCGCTCCGGTGGTGACGAGCGCGACCAGATCGGCGTCGCGCACGAGGAAGGCAAGTTCATGCGCCTGATAGCGGGCGTTGACGGGAACCGCGACCGCGCCGATCATCGTCGCGCCGAACATCACCTCGACGAACTCGGGGCGCGTGGTTAGCAATATGCCGACATTCTGGCCGGGTCCGACGCCCATCGCGAGCAGCGCCTTGGCCCAGCGCCGGGCCGAAGCATAGAGATCGGAATGGGTAAGGCGACGGCCCGGAAAGACCAGCGCGTCGGATGCTCCATGCGCCGCTGCGCTGGCGCGCAGCATCTGGCCATAGCTGTAAATGGCGTCGCTCATCGCGCGGGCTCCAGGTCATAGAGCATCTCGCGTTCATAGCTGCCGTCCATGCAGCCGATCATCTGCTCGATCAGCGGCTTGCCATGCTCGGTTTCCATGTGCGCCTTGTCGGCGGCTTCGTCGACGAAGGACTCGTAGACCGCGAACATGCCGGGTTCGCCGAGCCTGAAGAATTTGAACGCGAGCGTACCGGGCTCGCGATCGACGAGCGATTCCATTTGCCTGGCAAGCGAAACGAATTGATCCTCGCGATCCGGTTTGATCCGGAAACGCGACAAGAAGCTGTAAGCCATCGGCGACCCTCTCCCGCCATGAGGCGCGCTAGCGCCGTGTGAGGTGCATAGAAAACAATCATGCATGCTTTTTCAAGGGGGCATTTTCAGCGGGGTGCATTTTTGTTGCGTCGCGGCAAACCCCGATATCCCCGCATCCTGCGGCAAAAATAAAACATACATGACTGATTGCTTTTTTGTTTCGCCGCGCTAATCTCCGCGCTGTTCTGAACGCTCCCGGCCAGCAAGAGTCGGGTTCAGGAGAGGAGGTTTGGGGTGATCAAGCATCGTTGGTATGGTGGTTCTGCATGTGCGGCGCTGATGGCTGCGCTCATCGCGGGGCCCGCACTTGCACAGTCTTCCGCAGAGTCTCCGCAGACGGCGGCCGTGCCCCATCACGTGGTGTAACAGCGTCGCCGTTGGGGCGTGAAGCAGAGGGAGCGTAGCGACCGGCGCTTCAGGCCCCAACGGTGACATGGCCCCTGTCTTGGCGGCCATCGCCGATCCTCG
>Ga0233425_10007801_pt1 | contig 14735 bp, 18 predicted proteins | sample Watercolumn_Towu_2_FD_181712 | JGI IMG/M metagenome (GOLD analysis project Ga0233425, IMG submission 181712) | Freshwater microbial communities from Lake Towuti, South Sulawesi, Indonesia - Watercolumn_Towuti2014_140_MG | ecosystem: Environmental > Aquatic > Freshwater > Lake | place...
CCCAGCTTCTTTTCTCTTCAATTCTTCTTTTGTCAGATCTGCTCCAAGATATATCCTTTCCTTATTTACTTTTTTGTCACGCTTAACTGACTTAACCCTATAATAATACTTTTTCCCTTCTTTTTCTTTTATTTCTGTATAAGACACAATTTATATACGTCTACCTTATATATAAATCTTCCTATTTGGTGGACGTACCCATGTGTCTACCTTAATCGATGTATTCTTCTTATGGTGGACGTAATGTGGCCACATAATTTTTATTTTTAATTTAATCTATTTTTCATGTTAGAAATGCTTTCTACATCAGATTTATAAATGAAGTTTACAAAATATGTTTATGGCAGCAACAGCACCTGGTGCAAGGAAAAAGAAAATCGATTACAACATCGATGGAGCAACCTACGACGACTTTATGAAAGCATGTAGCCGAAAGGGATTCGCACCACAAATAATCCTTGAGCAAGCAATGAAAAAATTTATCCAAACCGGACAAATTTAATCAATATCAATTAATAAAAGATGAGCATAAAAGAGGCAATCAAAAAACATAAGTATCTCGGAATATTTATAATCCTATTAATTGTTGTTGGAGGAATAACAATCTATCAAAACATGGCAAAAAACAAAACCGTTATCTTGGAAACAAACCTTGGAAATATAGAAATTGAATTATATAGCGATATGCCTATTACTTCTGGAAACTTTGAATCTCTTATTCAAAAAGGATTTTACAATGGGGTTATTTTCCATAGAGTTATTGACGGATTTATGATTCAAGGTGGCGACCCAACAGGAACTGGAATGGGCGGACCAGGATATAAAATAAAAGATGAATTCACCCACTCTGGAGGCAATAGAAACAACCGAGGCACAATAAGTATGGCAAACGCTGGCCCAAACACTGGAGGAAGTCAATTTTTCATCAATTTAGTAAATAATAACTTCCTAGACCCGAAACATCCTGCCTTTGGAAAGGTTATTTCAGGGATGGATATTGTTGATAAAATAGGAAATGTCGCAACAGACCAAAATGATAGACCTTTAAGCGAAGTTAAAATAATAAAAGCATCTGTAAACTAACTACCTTTCTCAAACCAATTAGTTAAGTTTAAAAGCAAATCAGCGTCTTTATTAATATAGCAGGGTAGAGCAGCCTGGTTAGCTCACCAGGCCCATAACCTGGAGGTCGCGTGGTTCAAATCCCGCCCCTGCTACTTCTTTTTTAGAACATTTCGCTACGTTTTTATACACTCCATATCTCATTATACTATGACTTTAGTATTGGGAATAGACGACGCAGGCAGAGGACCATTAATAGGTCCAATGATACTAGCAGGAGTATTAATGGAAAAATATAAAGATGGAATCTTTAGAGATCATGGCATAAAAGATTCCAAATTACTATCACACAAACAACGTCTCGAATTACAAAAAACAATAAAGGAACATTCAGTCGACTCATTTATCGTTAAATCAATGCCTGATGAAATAGACTCAGCAGTTCATTCGACAAACCTTAACACTCTTGAAGCAATGAAAACTGCTGAAATAATAAACAACATAAATCAAGGAAAATACCAGAAAGAAAAAATAAAAGTAATAGTTGACTGTCCTTCAGTTAACATAAAGAAATGGCAAGAAACTCTAAAAACATTTATCGAACACAAAGACAATCTAGATATCTCATGCGAACATAAAGCAGATTTTAATCATCCCGTTGTTTCTGCGGCATCGATTCTAGCAAAATGCATGCGAGAAGAAGAAGTTGATAAATTAAAAAAAGAATATTCAAAATATGGAAACATCGGTTCTGGATATCCGTCTGACCCTTCAACAAAAGAATTTCTTAAAAAGCATGGAAAGACCCTTGGAGACTCAGGAATATTTAGAAAATCTTGGGCAACTTGGAAAGCTCTCTTCCCAGAACAAAAGAAACAATCTACTCTTGAAGGTTTTTAATATTCCTCAAATCAAAATTTCTCACAATTTTCGTAAAAATTACGAACTTAACACTTTTACTCAACAAACTACAAAAAGGAAAAAGCATTAATTAAATTTATATACTCAAAATAATCCCAGAAATTATGACAAATGATCTTCCTAATCTTCCAGAACAAAAAGACAACAAAATATCGAACCCAGATGTAGCACAATCAAATAAAATAATTTACATTACTATCGCGCTAATAATCGTTCTTGCTGCCGCGCTCATTTTGACAAATACGGGCATTCTAAATTTATCCGGAAAAGTTGTAACTGACACAAATGCAACTACCTCTGATTTGAGTATTAGAACCTCTCCTGTTCTAGGGAATGCGTCTGCGCCTATAACGATCTATGAGTTCTCAGATTTCTCCTGCCCATATTGCGCAGCAGCAGACAATGAGAATTCTCAAGCAATATCATACTTAAAATCAATAAATTCAAATTGGCAAGCACCGCTGCCAAATATAATCAAAACTTATGTTGAAACTGGAAAAGCTAAGCTGGTCTTTAAATATTATCCAGGACACGGACAAGGAAAAGCAGCCCATATCGTTTCCTTAGCCTTAGCTAACCAAAGTTCTGCTTTGTTTTGGAAATTCCATGATTTAGCATTTGCAAATCAGGCCGATACAGGAGATATAGTCAAGATGAAAGCCTTGGCTGAGTCATTAGGAGCAAATACGACTCAAATAGAATCATACATTGCATCCGGAGTTTATGAAACTCAATTAAATGATGATATTGCTATGGCAAAATCGAATGGTGTTAAAGGCACACCTTCATTCATAATCAACGGTAATTTAATTGCCGGAGCCCAATCATATTCCACATTTAAGCAAGTTATTGATTCTGAATTGAAAAGAGTGTGATTATCTCCTCGATCACAATTATCTTTAAATATTGCTTACTATTTCCCATAATATGAGTTATAAAAGTAAGTTGGCGATTGCAACATTTGCCGTTTTGATTACTATCGCCCTGCTCAGTTTAACATCGGCTTATTGCTCAAACGATAATTATGGTGTGTACACTTCAGCATACTATCAATTAGATGGCTACGGATGTAACAATTACCACAACTACTACCAACTGAACGATTATTCTGATTACTCGTACTCAAGCAGACATGACAATTACGGCGATTCTTATCCAATATATCTTGCATTTTATGGAAATGCCTATCCTCCAACAACAAACTCACATCTTATCTACTACAATTATGGATATAATGGCCATGACTTGGGAAGATACGACTACAGAAAACATATACTTTCAACTAATGTCCTAGTTAATGACTATCTCTCTAATGATTATTTAAATAATTGGCATCTGAGAATATATAGATAAGGATATAACCATCTGAATCGCAAAGTTTAAATAATCTGTTACCACTTAAAAATTATGAACGAGTACTCTAAATTAGCATTGTTTATACTTATTCCTTTAATGCTGGTCATGACTACATTCTCAGTTTCTGCAGCAACAAACTATTACCCTATGCCCAGTTCATCATACGGAACTTCTAGTTCATATTCTGAAACGCCGGGATTCACAATCACCCCATCACGACAATCAAGCTCAAATTCAAATTCTAACTATTTGAACCAGAATTTCGATTCTTCAAATTATGCATATGATTACAGAGGACCAATGTTCGAGAGAACATCAACATACAGCGACAATCTTTTAATCGACAAATCATCTCATTCAGGATTCTTCACCTCAAATTCAAACAACATCTTTCACAGATCAATTAATTCAAAAGTGGTAGAAAAATATGTTGGAGCAACAGAATCATTATACATAAACCGCCAAAATAGGCAAGTTTCAACCAGCAACACAAACAAAAACGCTGCCTCAAATTATAACAATGGAATGACTTGGGGAAAAGCAAGATTATATGACTCAAGTGAATATGCTGATTCAGGATATAACCATTACTACTACAGACCATTATATGATTCTTCAACAGGCGGATTTAACTGGAGATATTAATCAAAAACTGAATAGACTCTTGTGGTTGGATTATAAATAATCTTGCCACTATCTTCTAACTGAAAAGAATGAAAAATATATCCATTTAATACCAAAAAACAAGGATCAAACTCTGGAGCATTAGAAATATCTCTGCTCTTTCTACCTTCATTTATATTTGCCCTAAGATATCTAAAAATATCTTTTCCCATCAATCCAATAATTTCGGCAGGTATCTCCTCCAGCCGTAATTCTCTTGTTGCTGCCATAAGTCTATCTATTAAATACTCCTACTTAAACCTTGTCATTCTGTAACCACTTTACAGGAACATCAAGATAGAAAGCTTTAAATATATCTAGAAACTCATTTTTTAATACCTAGTTTAATACATGATACTCTTCAATAAATAATTCAAGAGTATGCTTCAGATTATGATTATTTACATATGCCTGCAAGGAAAAATAATATTAGATAAATACATATGCAAATACTATTAAATTTATGTCCACACTACTCCAATCTTATTAACTTACCCAAGTGTCTTCTGGATCAATTCTCCACTAACTTCGGGCTCTTTTGGAACTTTAACAACGTCTGCTACTTTATCGCCTTCTTTAAGCTTAACAATATGAACTCCTTGAGTCGCTCTCCCCATTACTCTTATGTCTCTCATGCTTGTTCTGAGAGTCATTCCTTTTGTAGTTGTTATAATAACTGAATCATTTCCTCCAACAGACAGAGATGAAACAACATTTCCAGTTCTATCAGAAACCTCTATACCTATAACTCCTTTTGCTCCTCTCGAGGTCTTTCTATACTCTTCTATCTCGGATCTCTTCCCAAATCCTTTTTCAGTAACTGTAAGGATTGTTGCCTTTCCATCTTTTGGTAATGCCTCTAATGCTACAACTTCATCAGTTTTACCAAGTTCTGCACCCTTTACTCCGTAACTAGCCCGGCCCATAGGCCTTACTTCATCAGAATTAAATCTAATTGATTGTCCTTTCTTTGTTGTTATTACTACTTCTTGCCCATCAATCACTGGGCGTACATCAATTATAGTATCCGAATTGTCTGCTGGAAGATTAATTACTCTAACTCCTGCATTTCTTGGATTACTTAGGTCTTTCAATGGAAGTTTCTTCACCATTCCAAGCTTTGTTGCAAACATCAAATATCCAATATCGAAATTACTTACAGACATTGCATTTGTCAATGTCTCTTCTTTCATGTCAAGAACATTAATGATGGCTTTTCCTTTTCCTTGTCTTTCAGAAGCTGGAACATCGTTTGCCTTAAGCCAGTAAACCTTTCCTCTAGATGTGAAGAACAAAAGATAATCATGCGTTGAACAGGTGATAAGCTTTGATACAAAATCTTCTTCCTTCAGTTCAGCTCCAGTAACTCCCGCTCCTCCTCTCTTCTGCTCTTTGTATGCTTTAACATCCATTCTCTTTATGTATCCGGCGTTTGTTATCATTACACAAACGTCTTTCTTCTCAATCAGATCTTTCTCAGTAATTTCTTCAACTCTCTTCAATATCTTTGTTCTTCTTTCGTCCCCATACTTATTCTTCAAATCTTGAACTTCCTTCTTAATCAACTTAAGAACTTCTTTATCATCTGCAAGAAGTGCTTTGAGCTCTTTGATTGTTGCACTAAGCTCTTTCTCTTCATCTTTAAGCTTTCCTTCCTCAAGTCTTGTTAACTGCTGAAGCTTTATTTCTAATACTGCTTTGGCCTGTCTATCAGTCAAATCAAACTTCTTCATCAATCCGTCATGAGCATCACTTGCATTTGCGGACTTTTTGATGAATTCTACTATTTTATCGATATTCTTTTGTGCTATAAGAAGTCCAAGGACAACCTCAAGTCTCTCTTCTGCCTTCTTAAGATCAAATCTACTTCTATTCTTAACAACTAGTTTTCTATATTTCACATACTCATCAATTATCTGCTTAAGATTAAGAACAAGTGGCTTGTTTCCTACAAGAGCAAGCATATTTGCATCAAAACTACTCTCTAAATTAGTAGAAGTAAACAATTTATTCAAAGTAAACTTAGGATCTACTTCTTTCTTTAATTCAATAACAATTCTTATTTTTCCTTTAGCAGATTCATCTCTGAGATCATAAACATCCGGAAGTTTCTTTTCAGTTGCAAGCTTTGCAATTGTTGTAACAAGATCGGCCTTATTAACCATGTAAGGAATCTCTGTGATTATGATAACAGGACGACCTTTATGCTCTTCAACAATTGTCTTTCCTCTAATAACTATCTTTCCTTTTCCTAATTTGTAAACATCTTTGATTCCATCCCCGTAAATACTTCCTCCGGTTGGAAAATCAGGACCCTTAACTATCTCACAAAGTTCATCAATTGATATTTCTGGTTTGTTAATGTATTCTACAATAGACTCACAAACCTCTGTAAGATTGTGTGGAGGAATATTAGTTGCCATTCCTACCGCAATTCCTGTCGCTCCATTAAGTAATAAGTTTGGTAACTTAGCAGGTAGTGTCTCTGGCTCTTCGACAGAGTTATCGAAGTTAGGTCTCATTTTTACCGTCTTTTTCTCTATATCTTCAAGTAATTCATTAGAGATCTTACTTAATTTAGCTTCAGTGTACCTCATAGCTGCAGGGCTATCTCCATCAATGCTTCCGAAGTTACCCTGTCCGTGAACTAATGGATATCTTAATGAGAAATCTTGTGCAAGTCTTACAAGAGAGTCATAAACAGCTGCATCTCCATGAGGGTGATACTTTCCTAAAACTTCTCCGACAACTGCCGCAGATTTCTTTGTAGCCTTTGATGCATCAAGGCCGATAGAATGCATTGCATAAAGAATCCTTCTGTGAACTGGTTTAAGACCATCTTCAACCGAAGGCAACGCTCTCTGAACAATAACTGACATAGCATAGTCTATATATGCCTGCTCCATTTCTTCAACAATCTCTGCAGCAGCTACTCCTTTTTCAATCTCCCCCTTACTTCTTCTTGCTTTTTCAGCTGCCTCTAGCTCTGCGTCTATCCTATTCTCTTCTTCTTTCTTGCCGTTTCCGTTTTCTTTTTGTTCTTCTACCATTTTAATTATTATTAAATATCCAACTGAGCCATATGTGCTTTCTCAGATATGAAAACCCTTCTAGGCTCAACATCGTCCCCCATTAATTTTGAAAATGTTTCATCTGCTAAAGCTGCGTCTTCAATTGTAACTCTGTTAAGCATCCTCTTCTTAGGATCCATTGTTGTTTCCCACAACTGTTCAGCATTCATCTCTCCAAGACCCTTGAACCTCTGTACGTCAGCACCACTTCCAAGCTTAGAGAGTATATCTTTGAGCTCTTTATCAGAATAAACGTAATGATCTCCTCTCTTTCTAACTCTATATAACGGAGAGACTGCAATGTAAATATTTCCTTGTTCAATCAACTTTGGCATAAATCTAAAGAAGAATGTCAGAAGAAGAGTCTTAATGTGCGCTCCGTCTACATCCGCATCAGTCATGACAATTATCTTTGCATATCTTAGCTTTTCATAATCAAAAGACTCACCAATTCCAGAGCCTATTGCAGTAATAAGATTTGCAATCTGCTCGCTACTTAACACCTTTACTTGATTAGCTTTCTCAACATTCAATATCTTTCCTTTCAATGGCAAAATAGCTTGGAATTCTTTATTTCTTCCCTGCTTAGCACTACCTCCTGCCGAGTCTCCCTCTACAATGAACAACTCGCTTAGCTCTGTTTTATTAGTAGAACAGTCAGCCAATTTCCCTGGAAGTCCACCAACCGAAAACGCATTCTTTCTTCTTACCAATTCTTTAGCCTTTTTTGCAGCATTCCTTGCTTTCTGTGCTTCTAATGCTTTTTCAACAACTCTCTTAGCAACCACAGGATTTTCCTCAAAGAAGATACTAAGAGCAGTCATAGTAACACTATCGACGATTCCCTTGACCTCGCTGTTACCAAGTTTTGTCTTTGTCTGCCCTTCAAACTGCGGCTCTGGAATCTTTACAGATATAATTGCAGTCAATCCTTCCCTTACATCATCTCCAGTAACTCCTTCTCCTTTGTTATTATTCTTCTTCGCATATTCGTTTATAGCTCTTGTTAAAGCAGTCTTGAATCCTGCAACGTGTGTTCCACCTTCAACAGTATTAATTGTGTTTACAAAAGATAAAACATTCTCCTGATACCCATTATTGTATTGAACTGCACACTCAACAACAATTTTATCCTGCTCTTTAATAAAATAGATAGGCTTGTGCAGTGCTTCCTTTGTTTCATTTGCGTGCTTAACGAACTCAACAAGTCCCCCCTCATAATGAAATACTTCTTTCTTTCCTCCGGCCTCGTCCTTTAATACTATCTTAAGACCCTTATTCAAAAATGCAATCTCTCTAAATCTTGAAGCAAGAATAGAAAACTCAAACTTTGTTGTTGAAAATATAGTCTCATCAGGATAAAACGTAATTTCTGTTCCGGTGTCAGACTTCTCGCATTCTCCCTTAGTTTTAACATCATACAAAGGCCTTCCAATCTTATATTCTTGCTGATGAATCTTTCCGCCTCTTTTAACAACAACCTTCATATTCTTAGATAACGCTGCAACTACAGAAATACCAACACCATGAAGCCCTCCAGAGACGGCATAACTGCCCTTATCGAACTTTCCTCCAGCATGAAGCTTTGTAACGACAATTTCCAATGCGGGCTTTTTGTAAACAGGATGCATTTCAGTAGGAATTCCTCTTCCATTATCTTTTACAGTAACACTTCCGTCCTTGTTTATGGTGACATCAATCTGATCGCAGTATCCGCCCATAGCTTCGTCAACAGAATTGTCAACAATTTCCCATACCAAATGATGTAATCCTGTTTTAGAAGTGCTTCCTATGTACATTGCCGGCCTCAATCTAACGCCTTCAAGCCCTTCAAGAACCTTAATCTTCTCAGCACCATAATCTTTTGAACTTTTTTCTTTATCCGCCATGATGTCTTATTTTAATATTTTTTAATCCTCTTTGAAATCCATAAAAAAACACATCCTTCCTTTATAAACTTTACTGCCCCTTTTTCACTTTTATCGACGATAAAATTGATTTTTGGCGCATTTAAATAAATTTCAATAAAAATCCAACAAAAACATTAAATAGAAATATTTGCAGGAACTGCTTCAGCAATGACTAATCCACCTTTTTCATAAACCCTATATCTTACTCCAGCATTACAATTTCTCTCATGTAAATTTAACTTTAATCTCTTTTCCAATATAAATCGCACAATTTCAAGATTTGATGATTCTACTGAAACAGAAGTTCTTGCAGGAATATTTCCCTTAAATCTAGCAAAATATGCTCCTCCTGCCTTGCGCCCTCTAACGTTTTCATAAACTAATCCCAAATCGTCCAACCCTCCCTCAGTCAAATAAATATTATTTAAGAGCCATTGAACTCTTTCACTGTCTTTATATCCCTCCTCTCGCCTAACCTGTTCTTGATCAACAAAAAGATCAACTCTGAACCTATCTAATCTTCGGTCTACAGAATTAACCAAATCAAATGGAATATAATCTCCTAATTTTCTTAAACTCATTATTATTTCCTATCACTTCTTCTTTTTAGCAGCAGACTTTTCAGCAGAAACTTTAGCAGCTGCAACATCACTAACTACTTTATCACTTGCCTTTCTTGCTTGCAAAGCTGCTCTTTCAGCAGTAGATTTCAATTTATCTTTATAGGCTACAGTCCATTTCATATTTCTTTTGTCTCTATTTAGCTTTAAAGAATTCTTTCTGCATTTAGATGAGCAATAAAAATCAATTGTTCCATCATTCTTAATCAAATGAACTCCCATAAAATCATGAGTTTCCCCTCCACAAAATACGCACTTAGTCATATTTTTACTCCCAGTAAAAATCCTTGCTTTCTTAAGATTTTATAAATCTTATTAGTCATTTTATCTAGACCCTCCTCTTGAACTCTTTGATCCAGTCTTAGATCCTCTTGAACTTGCAACACTTCTCACATTATTTCCTTTTATTCTTCTTGCTTCAATTTCAGTCTCTCTTAATGTGACTAAATCTCCAATTTTAACAGGCCCCTTGATATTTCTTCTCATAACTCTTCCCTTATTTCTTCCATCAAGAACTTGAACTTTAGCTTGTGTAACTTCTCCTCTTGCTCCAGTTCTTCCTATAAACTCTTCAACAAGACCATTAACAACTTCTGTAGAAAAAGACATCTTAGTGCTAGGTCCCTGATTTTCCTGGGTTCTATCCTTCATTCTTTGTTCTTTAGCCATTTTAGGTTATTATTTCTTCTTTAAAGAAGCAATCTCTTTATCTGCTTCGCCTGCATTTATTACTGCAACAGCAGAAGCATTAACCTTTAACCCAGCAGCAATACCTAACTTTTGCTTAGAATCAACTTCTTGGCATGGAATTCCCTTTTTGGCAGCAATAACTGAAAGATGAGAAACAATTTCTTTTGGAGAAACATCAGCAGCATATACGACTAGTTTTGCAACTCCAAGTTCTATAGCTTTAGTTGCTTCATTTATTCCTTTGTCGATTTTTCCTGTTTTTCTTGATTTTTCGATTATTGTATAGAAGTCCATGTGAGACCTCCCTGACTAGTTCATAAGTCTAATATTCTTTGAAAAAGATGCTTTATAAACCTTTCTCGTGTTTAAAAAACAAATTCACAAAGTATTGTCAACATAACCTTTCCAAAGAGCATCCTCTTGTGCCTTTGCTGCAGTCATATCTGTAGTTCTATGCACTTCAAGAACACCTTCAATATAACAAAAAGAAACACTCTCTCCATCAATTAAATCCAATTTTCTCTTAATATTCCGCGGAATTACCAGTCTATTGTCAGAGCGAGACAAATTTACATTAAATCCTCCAGAATTTGGATGAGAAGATAAATCATAAAATCTGACTAATGGATAATCATCTACCTCAATTGCAGCTCTAAAATTAACTGGGCGTCCATTTTTATTTGCAAAAATTAGATCCATTATTCTTTCCGGAACACTAACTACATTAGAAGAATACATTCCTTCAAACCTACCTACAGCACTATTTCTAAGATTAATCATTAAAATCTCGCTCAAAATCAGTTTATAAGTCTATCTCCAAGTTACATTAACTTGATCTGTTCTTTCCTTAGAACTTATGTCTACTTTTCCAACATCAATTGCAACTTTCTTATCATTCTTGTACATCAATTCTCCAGTATATGCGATCATTCCAGCATTATCTACTAAAAATTGTTTTTCTGGAGAGAAAAATTTGCACCCTCTTTCCCCGCACATTATTCTACACATCTCCTGTAATCTAGAATTGCACGCAACCCCTCCCCCAAGAACAAGTTCTTTCTTTCCAGTATGTGCAATCGCTCTTTCGGCTGCTTCAACAAGCATTGCAAAAGCCGTTTCTTGTAATGAAAAAGAAAGGTCTTCTTTGCTAACTCCATTTTTATAAAGCTGTTGCAATTTTGTAGAAATTCCTGAAAAAGAAACATCCATTCCTTTAATTGAATAAGGTAATTCTATATATTTCCCAGTCTTAGCAAGTTCTTCTATTTTTGGTCCTCCCGGAAATCCGAGCCCAATATGTCTTGCAAATTTATCAATAAAATTTCCAACTCCAATATCCAATGTCTCTCCAAAAATTCTATACTTTCCAGATGCAAATGCAATTATTTGCGTATTTGCTCCAGAAGTGTAAAGTAAAACTGGATCTTTTGCTCCAGCAACTCTTGAAATTTCAAGATGAGCAACACAATGATTAACTGGAATTATTTTCACCCCCAACTCCAAAGCTTTTTTCTTAGCAAAATGCATGCCCGCAATCAAACACGGGGCCAATCCAGGAGCATTTGATAAAGCAATTGCCTCAATATCTTTTTCCTTAATCCCTGCAACATTCAAAGCCTCAAAATAAACCTTATCAGCAACCTCTCGATGATGTTTTGCTGATTCAATAGGAACAATTCCTCCTTTTTCAGTCTTAAACATATCCCGAATATTAGACAACACTCTGCCTTTATCAACAACTGCCACTCCAAAAGTGTGCGCTGTGCATTCTATTCCTAATATCATTTTCCAGCTTTGATCTCCCGTATATCCAAATAATATCTTGCATTTCGAGGTTTTAACTTTTTTCTCGTGAGCAATAAATCTTGCGCATATCCTTTTTTGATAACTAATCTATCTGCGGCAGTCTCTTCGCTTTTTCTATATTTCTCAAAAAATATTTGCTTTAATAGAGATAGCTTGGCATTAAACCAGCTACTTCTGCCAAGTCCATATAATTCAAAATGACAAAGCTCGTGAACAAACATTCCCTTCAAACTTCTTAAAGAATATTTTCTCAAACTTCGACTAATAAAGATGACTCGGCCATATATACGGTGCCTCGCCAAAGCCTTAGATTTCATTTTCTTCTCTCTGACAAACACCTTGCCCTTCAATTCGGGAAAGCTTTTAACAATCAACTCATCAACAAACGTCTGATACATTCGCTCGTAATTCATTAAACAAACAAACAAATGTAATTTATAAACAATTTGTTCCAACGAAAAAACAAGCATCAATTCAAATACTCAAGCCAAACTAAAAAACTAATAAGACAAGACAAAATAATAATAAAAAGAAAAAGGGAATAAAATTAAAGATAGTGGGCTTTTACTTCTTCTTTTTTCTTCCGCCTCTAGCCATCTTAGCTTCACATACGTTTCCCTTTCCATCTACATAATATAGATATCCAGGTTTTCTAACAACGGCATTTTTGACCAATATTGTTCCCATTTGAACCTCCTTTTATTTTATATCAACATAAGTTGATAATATGTAAAAAGAATTATTGTATTTAAATGTTTGTGTTTTCCCGTCGACAAATGTCTTATGTCAAGAACCACTTAAGAGCGTCAAAGGTTCTTGAACACCTCGAGAACTAAAAGTTCTCTCAGTCTACATAATAACAACTCATAAATAAAAATATCAAATATTTTTAGAAAAAATTGAAATAATTTTCTCATTTTTTTCATTAATAGGTAATTCAATTAACTTTCTAAAATCTTTTTTCGGCTTTACCGAAAAACAAAAAGGTCTTACAAATTTAAAATCAATAACTTTGTCCTTTCCATCAACCCAAATTGCTAAAAATGGAAAGAAAACGAAAAAAGAATGAATGGGGAGTCCTACATTTCTATCAAATTCAAATAACAAATTTTTTGTTGAAGAAGATTTAAACATCAATCCAATAAATTTTCCAAAAAACCCCATTTTTTTAGTCTCTACCTTAAATTTCTTGCCACTAAAATAAAAAGAATGAATCATCTTGGCTCAAAATAGATAATTTCATTGTAAAATTCTAAAATCTTACTTCTTATTCTTGATTTATCTCCGCTATTTAAGGTATTATATTTCTTTCTTACTTTTCGATAATTCAATCTAGCCAATCCAATTTCATTGATATCCATTGCCGAATATCCCTTATTAATCAAATCGACTATCTCTCGAAGTTTTGTATTAAACTTGAATGCTGAAGAGTACTCGATCTTCTTGTTTTCATAGATGTGCTTGTCCTCTAATATGGACTTATCAAATGATTTCTTGTTCATTTGAGAAGTAGCTATTCTTTGTCTATAATCAATTTCGTCTTCTCTTTTCTTCTCTCCCCAAATCAACCAAAGATCAATAATTAATAATATCAATACCAAAATCCATAATATCCATTTAACTAAATTAATCCAACTACTTCCGAATTGACAAGGTTTGCAAGATCCTCCGCAATCAATATCTTCCTCGCCATCATCTTTTATTCCATTGTAACACTTTTCACAATAAACTGTTGAATTCTGTATAAATTTAACATTTAACAAATTCGAGTTTATCAATGATAATGCATCAATCTGTGCAATCGGATCCTTAGTCCCCTTTCTAACAACCGCGACAATTTGCTTATCAAGATCACATGGATCTGCCTCATTTACCAAATCTACTGCAACTTCAACACTGCAAGTTCTTTGCTCAAAATAGTTACTGATACATTTCTTACTATCGGCACACTCTCTCGACTGCGTTCCAGTAGATCTAACAACTCCTGCAAAAAGATCATTTACGCTAGCAGAATACTTACAATCACTATAATTTCCGCAAACAACTACTGGCATGCAGTTATCTTGACGATCTTGCAATAACGCCACAGGAATTATCGTCTGCTCTTGAGTTTGATTTTGACTCTCATTTTGAGGCAAAACAAAACAACTAATTGATTCTGTAGGTTTAAGACTTATATCTCCACAATTATTCAAATCACTGCAACTTCTTGTTGAGATACTATTATTACAAACCCCCCAAGAAGAACATTGCCAGTTTGGCATACAAGTTTCATTCAACACAATGCAAGTTTGATTTTCTACCCTCGAAGCATTACAATTATCTAAACACGACCTAGTTTGAAGCGAATTAGTGCAATTACTCCAATTTCCACAATTCCAAGATGTTGAAGTACAATTTATTATAGGTGTACAGCTTTGAGTTTCAGTTTTGGTAGATGCGCAGTTATCAATACAAGACCTACTTTGAGAACTACCAACACATTCGCCCCAATTTCCACAATTCCAAGATGTTGATCTACAAGATGGCCTGCCACCACCGCAACTATTAGTCGTGCAGGAAGAACTGCAAGAACGTGGGCAAACACCATTATCTGCTCCAGCATCACAAGACTCACCATATTCAACAACACCATT
>Ga0233425_10007803_pt1 | contig 14732 bp, 21 predicted proteins | sample Watercolumn_Towu_2_FD_181712 | JGI IMG/M metagenome (GOLD analysis project Ga0233425, IMG submission 181712) | Freshwater microbial communities from Lake Towuti, South Sulawesi, Indonesia - Watercolumn_Towuti2014_140_MG | ecosystem: Environmental > Aquatic > Freshwater > Lake | place...
AAAACAGCGCACAAGTTGCCTGAATTTAGCCTCTGTGATTTTAGAGCGACTGTAGTATCTATTTTTATTAACCATTTCAGGAAGTTATCACACTTTAACAAGTGCTTTGCTTCCTAAGACCCTAAAATTAAAACGGATAAGTATTAGCACGATGTCCACCGCTTTACTCATCATGATTGGCCTGGCCTTGGTCCTTGGCGCCCTGCTCGGTTATGCTGCGCTCAAGTTCAAGGTCGAAGGCGACCCGCTGATTGCGCGGATTGATGCCATCCTGCCGCAAACCCAATGCGGCCAATGCGGCTACCCCGGCTGCAAGCCTTATGCGACAGCCATTGCCAAAGGCGAAGCTGACATCAACCAATGCCCCCCGGGCGGCGATGCAGGCGTGCATGCCTTGGCCGATTTGCTAGGCGTGGAGTATAAACCGCTGAATGCCGAACACGGCACCCCCAAGCCCAAATCCGTCGCCTTCATTGACGAACAGACCTGCATCGGCTGTACCTTGTGTATTCAAGCCTGCCCAGTAGATGCCATTCTGGGTGCAGCCAAACATATGCATACCATCATCGCCAGCGAATGCACGGGCTGCGAGCTGTGCGTGGCGCCTTGCCCGGTGGATTGTATCAGCATGATCCCGATTGGCGAAACGCCGGACAACTGGAAATGGAAATACCCGACCATCCCTATCGTGCCTGTTGGCTTAAGTAGCGTACAGGTGAGCAAATCATGAACACACTGGTCAATTTCGCCCAAAAGGGTTTAAAAAATGTATTCAAGTTCCACGGCGGCGTCCACCCGCCTGAGAACAAGACACAATCGACACAATTGCCGATTGCGCGCGCGTCCATGCCCGAAAAACTGGTACTGCCGTTGCGCCAGCATGTAGGCAACCTACCCAAGCTCAAGGTGTCAGTTGGTGACAAAGTGTTGAAAGGTCAACTGCTAGCAGAAGCAGAAGGTATGGTCTCCGCGGCGATTCATGCACCTACTTCCGGCACCATCAGCGCCATTGAAGACGCGATGATTCCACACCCGTCCGGCTTGCCGGACAAGTGCATCACGCTAGTACCGGATGGCCGCGACGAGTGGATTGCGCACGCCCCGACCGACTGGCGCGACGCAGATAGAAAAGAAGTTATCGCGCAGTTGCGCAATTCCGGCATTGTCGGTTTTGGCGGCGCCACCTTCCCGTCACACGTCAAACTGCGCACCGATGGCAAATCCAATGTACACACGCTGATTATCAACGCAGCGGAATGTGAGCCATACATCACCTGCGATGACATGCTAATGCGCGAACGTGCCAGCGAGATCGTGCAAGGCATCCAGATCGCGCAGCATTTACTGGGTGCAGACCAAGCAGTGATTGGCATCGAGGACAACAAACCGGAAGCAGCGAAGGCCATGCAAGCCGCCGTGATTGGTACAAATATCCAGGTGAAAGTGGTGCCCACGCTTTACCCAAGCGGCGACGCAAGGCGCTTGATTTACCTGCTCACCGGTCAGGAAATCCCTCATGACAAACGCACCACGGAAGTGGGCTTGCAGGTATTCAATGTCGCTACTGTACTGGCTTTGTATCGCTATCTTGACCATGGCGAACCCGCCATCAGTCGCATCGTGTCTGTCACGGGCAACGTCGGACGCCCGCAGAATTTCGAAGTGCTGTTCGGTACACCCTTACACCTGTTGATTCAGGCTGCTGGCGGCGAAAAAGCAAACACTACGCATTACATCATGGGCGGGCCGATGATGGGCTTCAAGCTGCCTTCCGGCGACGTGCCCATCACCAAAGCAACCAACTGCATCATCGCATCGGCGCCCGATCTGTTTGAACCGCCACCCGTACCCATGCCTTGCATCCGCTGTGCGCGCTGTGCCGACGCTTGCCCGGTGAACCTGCAGCCGCAGGAACTGTATTGGTTCGCCAAATCCGACAACTTCGAGAAAGCGCGCGATTACCAACTATTCGACTGCATCGAATGCGGCGCTTGCGCCTATGTATGCCCCAGCAACATCCCACTGGTGCAGTATTACCGCTATGCCAAGAGCGAGATCATCACCGCAGACCGCGCCAAGGAAGCAGCTGACCTCGCGCGTCAACGCAACGAGTTTAGGCTGCACCGCATTGAGCGTGAGAAACAGGAACGCGCCGCCAAACATGCCGAACGTGCACAAGGCGCGAAAGCCGCTGAAACACCTGCCCAGGGAGCCAAGCAGGATGCGGCTTCCAGCCCTGCCGTTTCAGAAGCTGATGCAGCCAAAAAAGCCGCAATTGCCGCCGCAATCGAGCGCGCCAAGGCTGCCAAAGCCGCAGCCGCTCAGGCAGGCGAAGCACCGAAAAATACCGAGCCTGCATCCAACGCCGTGAAACAGGAAATCGCCGAGATCGACGCACGCCGTAAAGCGGCAGGCCTGGAAGGCAAGCAGGACGCACCTTCTGGCGATGCCAAAAAAGCTACGCCGGAAGCGGATGCTGAGAAGCAAGCCATAATCGCCGCTGCGATTGAGCGTGCCAAGGCTGCTAAAGCTGCTGCGGAAGCTGCAAAAAAGGAAAAGGGTGAATAATGCTGCAAGCTCCATACATATCTAGCGCGCCGTCTGTCAGCACCATCATGCTGAAGGTGCTGCTGGCGCTCGTGCCGGGCATCATCGCCTATGTCTGGGTATACGGCGGAGGCGTGCTGATTACCATCGCACTGGCCACAGCCACTGCACTATTCGCTGAAGCCATGATGCTGCGTCTGCGCGGCCGCCCGGTAAAACCTTTCATTACCGATTATAGCGCCGTGATTACCGCATGGCTGCTGGCTTTGGCGATTCCGCCGCTTTCGCCCTGGTGGCTCATCGTGGTAGGCACACTGTTCGCCATCGTCGTCGCCAAGCAGTTATACGGCGGCTTGGGTTACAACCCGTTCAACCCGGCCATGGTAGGTTATGCCGTGCTGCTCATCTCCTTTCCCGCATTGATGACCCAATGGCCGGCGGCGCTGGCGATTGCGCAAACCAAACTGGGCTTTGCCGACCAGCTGCATTACATCTTTGGCGGCTTGCTGCCAGGTGATGTCAAACTGGACGCGGTCACTAGCGCCACACCGCTGGATTACCTGAAAACCCAGCTAAAACTCAACCATGAAGTGGCCAGCATCAGCCAGGCACCTTTGTTTGGCACAATTGGCGGCAAAGGCAATGAATATGTGACGGCAGCGTACTTGTTGGGCGGTTTATACCTGTGGCAGCAGAAAATCATCAGCTGGCATTTGCCTATAGCCTTTTTAGGCACGCTGGCATTGATGGCTGGCGTATTCTGGCTCGTGAATCCGGCGCATTTTGCTTCGCCTTTGTTCCATCTGTTCTGTGGCGCCAGCATGCTGGCCGCGTTCTTCATCATTACCGATCCGGTGAGCGGCCCAACCACGCCAAACGGCAAACTTTATTTTGCGGCCGGTGTGGCCATCATCACCTACCTGATTCGCGTCTATGGCGGTTACCCTGACGGCGTCGCGTTTGCGGTGATTTTCATGAACATCTGCGTGCCGTTGATTGATGCGCATACACAGCCAAGAGTTTTTGGTCACGAAAAATGAATGACATTATTAAAAACGCCCGCAAAGACGCACTGACATTAGTCGCGTTCGCAGCGGTATTCACCCTTGTAATGGCGTTTGTCTATCAGATCACCAAAGCGCCCATCGAAAAGAGCGAGGCCGAGGCACGCATGGAACTGTTTGCGCAAATTGTCCCGCCCGGCATGCACGACAATGATGTACTGAAAGATACCGTCACTATTGCGCCAAATCCGCTATTAGGCAACAAGCAGCCCACCATTGCCAATCGCGCACGGCTTCGCGGTCAGCCACAGGCCATTATTCTGGAGGCTATTGCGCCGGATGGCTACAGCGGCAATATCAAACTGCTGATCGCCATTAAATACGACGGCACGGTGAGCGGTGTGCGCGTGCTGACACACAAGGAAACGCCTGGCTTGGGCGACTACATCGAGATTGCCAAAAACAACTGGATCAAACTTTTTGACGGCAAATCGCTCACACAAACAAGCGAGGCCGAATGGCAAGTGAAAAAAGACGGCGGTAAGTTCGACTATATAGCGGGCGCTACCATCACGCCGCGCGCAGTGGTCAAGGCCGTGCACAAAGCGTTACAATACTTTGAAGCAAATAAAGACACATTGTTTGCTCAAGGACAAAAGAAATGAGTCATCAATTTAAGGAAATCGCCCTTAACGGCCTCTGGAAGCAAAACCCAGGGGTCGTCCAGCTGCTGGGCTTATGCCCCACGCTGGCTATCACTACCTCTGCCGTCAACGGCCTGAGCCTGGGGCTTGCCACTGCTTTGGTAATGGCTTTTGCCAATGGTGCGGTTTCGCCTGTGCGCAAGTTTGTGCCGGATGAGATTCGCGTGCCCGTATTCATTCTGGTCATTGCCGCACTGGTCACAGTAATTGATCTGTTGATTCATGGCTTCGCTCTGCCTTTGCACAAGGTGCTGGGTATTTTCATCCCCCTCATCGTAGTCAACTGTATCGTGCTGGCGCGCGTGGAATCTTTTGCTGCCAAAAACACGCCTGCGCCAGCCATGTTCGATGGCTTGATGATGGGCTTGGGATTGACTGTTGTTCTTACCATTTTAGGCGGCTTGCGCGAGATAGTTGGCAAGGGCACGCTGTTTTCCGGGCTGGATTTGGCTTTGGGGCCACAATTCAAACACTATGTCATCACCGTGATTCCAGACTATCACGGCTTTTTGCTGGCCATTCTGCCGCCTGGTGCGTTTTTGGGCTTGGCTTGTCTTGTGGCTTATCGCAACTGGCGCGAGCTTAAAAGCGCTGCCCGCCAAGCCAATATCCATGCGCCTTCTGCGGTACCCCACAATTAAAACACCTTTCAAACGATGAACGCAGAAAAACGTTTTGAAATTTTTAAACGTCTTTCTGCCGCTATCCCAAAACCGGAAACCGAGCTGGAACACAGCAGCCATTTCGAACTATTGGTTGCCGTTATCCTTTCTGCGCAGGCCACGGATAAAGGCGTCAACATTGCCACGCGCAAGCTGTTCAAAGTGGCCAACACTCCCCAGGCCATCGTGAATCTCGGTATCGAAGGCCTCGAAAGCTACATCAAAACCATCGGCCTGTATCATGCCAAAGCCAAAAACATCATCGCGTGCTGCCAACAATTGCTCGATAGACATCACGGGCAAGTGCCAGACACGCGCGAAGCGCTGGAAGCCCTACCGGGTGTGGGCCGCAAGACAGCCAATGTGATACTGAACACCGCCTTTGGTCAACCGACCATTGCGGTGGACACCCATTTATTCCGCCTGGGTAACCGCATCAATCTCGCGCCGGGGAAAAACGTACTGGAAGTCGAGAAGAAATATCTGAAGACCATCCCGCAAGAGTTCCTGCACGATGCACACCATCTGCTGATTCTGCACGGGCGCTACACTTGCACGGCGCGCAACCCGAAATGCGGCGAATGCTGCATCGTGGATCTATGTGAATATCGCCACAAACATATCCCCAAGCCGCACTTAATGGCCGGCGAGGCCATGGCCAAGGACAGCATGGCGGGTAAAACATGAACATCGCCACTGGATTAGCGATGGGTGCGAAAGCATCGGCCGACCTAGCAAGCCAGGCCGTGCAGAACGCGCTCGACAAATTGGACACTGACCGCGCCAACAGCGTCCTTCTTTTCTTGACCGAAGCGTTTGCCAGCAACCCGGAAGCCGCCATCAAGGCCGCCGCAAAAACCGCCAGCACCATGCAGATCATCGGCTGTTCCGCACCGGGTATTTTTACCGATGAGGACTGGGTGATCGATGGCGCGGCAGTTGCCGCGATGGCATTCACCGGAGAGACCTTGCTTGAAGCTGATACCCCCAACCACCCTAAAGCCGACCTGCTGCTTACCTTGGTGGCTCCCAACGCCATCAACGCCACCTGGCTGGCTGGCGCAACCCCTAAATTTGGTGGCGTTTCCGGCGATGCGACCGGCCAGGGCCCATTCTCGGTGTGGCAAAACGGCAAGGGCAGCACTCAGGGGCTGTGCGAGATCGTACTGCACAACGCACGCGGTGCGGTCGCGCCGTCGCATGGGCTCAACCTCATTTCCAGCCCGCGTCGCGTGACGCGTAGCCATGGCTATGACGTAGAAACGATTGCCGACACCCCGGCGCTGCATAGCCTGCAATCCGCCTGGCACAAAGCCCATAAACAAAGCCTGCCGATTCCTTATCACCAGATGATGGCCGTCTATGCCGACAAAGCCGCCAGTATCGAACGCGGCGATTACAAACCCTGTCCTATCATTTCTGGCAACGAAGCCGAGCAATCCGTGACACTGGCCAGCCAGCTCGCGGAAGGGCAATGGCTGAGCTGGGCGGTACGCGACAAGGACAGCGCGCAGCTCGACATTGTCAAAACCGCCAGTCAGCTTAAGCAGCAACTAGGCAAAACGCCGGATTTCGCCCTGTTCTTCTCCTGCCTGGGGCGCGGGCCTTATTTCTACGATGGCCTGGACCAAGACCTGGCCTTGCTGAAAACCTTGTTCCCCAAATTACCCATCATCGGCTTTTACGGCAATGGTGAAATCGCCCCTATCCATGGACGCAACATCTTGCTGGATTATTCTGCCGTACTCGGATTATTTACCTGCGATGAGCCTGTTTAACCCTAGCCGCGACGAAGTACGCAGCTTCTTCTTTGAAGCCTGGCGCAAATCTAACGCCAAGTTAGCACTTACCGATCTGGAAAGAATGGCGGTGCAGATCATACAACTGCATCCAGAATACCATGCTGTACTCAACCACCCTGAACTGTACATGCAGCAGGCCTATTTTCCGGAACTGGGTGAAACCAATCCTTTCCTGCATATGAGTTTGCATCTGTCCATTCTGGAACAAATCAGCATCAACCAACCAATTGGCATCACATCCATCTACCAAAAACTGTGTACGATGTATGGTGACGAACACGAAGCACAACACGCCATTCTGGATTGCCTGGGTGAAACCATCTGGCATGCGCAGCGTCATCAAACGCCGCTGGATAACGAATACTACCTACGTTTGCTGCACCAGAAAGCTGGCTTGCAGCTCTCGACTTAACATGATTGAATACTGCCATGACAAGTACACACGACTGGTTGAATGAGCACGGTGATTATCTGTACCGCTTTGCGCTGGCACGCTTGCGTGACCCACACCAAGCCGAAGACGCCGTGCAGGAAACTTTTCTCGCCGCCATCAAAAATCCGACTTTCGAAGAGCAATCCAGTGCCCGCACCTGGCTTACAGGCATCCTCAAGCACAAAATCATTGACCAGATGCGTAAAAGCGTCCGCGAAGTCGCAGCCAGCGATTTGATGGAAGAAGACGCCGACATGGATGAATTCTTTGACGCTAAAGGCCATTGGACTGACAGGCCGCAACACTGGGGCATGCCGGAGGGCGCGCTGGAACAGCAGCAGTTCCTTACCGTATTGCAGGAATGTCTAGATAGATTACCTACCAAACAGCAAGCCATTTTCATGTTGCGCGATGTGGAAGAAACCGAAAACGAAGAAATCTGTAAGGAACTAAACATCAGCGCGACCAATGCCTGGGTAATGTTGTACCGCGCCCGGATGGGAATGAGAAAATGTCTGGAAATGAATTGGTTACAGGCGAGTTGACATGCTAAGTTGTAAACAAACCAGCCAACTCCTTTCACAGTCACTGGATAGACCACTGTCTGCCAGGGAACGATTTGCCCTGCGCCTGCATCTATGGATATGCAAGTACTGCAGACGCTTTGGTCAGCAAATCAACTTGTTGCGCACCACCGTAAAGCAATGGGGCGAGCGCGTAGAAGGTGATGCAGGCATTCAACTCCCGGCCGATGCCAAGGTACGCATTGCTAGTTTGATTAGGACTAACTCACATTAACGAAAAGGAACTTGAAAATGAAAAACTCCCAAAAAACTCTGGCACTGGCAGTTGGCGGTGCGATCGCTATCGCAGCAGGTGCAACCGCTTTTGCAAATAGCGAGAATCCGTTTGCTTTCCAAGCGCTCTCCAGCGGCTACCAGGTAGCAGATAACCACGAAAAAGCCAAAGACGGCAAATGTGGCACCGGAAAATGTGGTGCCAACAAGAAAAAAGCAGCCGAAGGCAAATGCGGTGGCGAAAAAGCCAAAGAGGGTTCGTGTTCTGCTGAGAAAATGAAGGAAGGCAATTGCAGCGCTGAAAAAATGAAAGACGGAAAATGCGGCGGTGAAAAAGCCAAAGAAGGCAGCTGTGGTGGTGAAAAGAAAGCCAAGGAAGGTAAATGTGGCCACTAAACCGGCTTGCCATCCAACAGCAACATGGCTAGTTTAGCCGACATCAAAGGCGCGGGTTTGGGGTTGAAACGTGAGCTGATACCCCAGATCCAAAGCCGCTACCAGTCCCCCGAGATTTCCAACATCCACTTCCTGGAAATCGCCCCGGAGAACTGGATAGGTGCCGGAGGAAAATCCGCGCACGACCTGGCCTGGTTTGTTGAGCGCTACCCCATCGTGTGCCATGGCCTCTGCCTTTCGCTTGGCGGAATCAAGCCTTTGAATACCGACTTTCTCAAACAGGTCAAAACATTCATGGCCGAGCATCAGATTCCGCTCTACACGGAGCATTTGAGCTACTGTGGCGATACACAAGGCTTGCTGTATGACCTGCTGCCGATTCCTTTTACAGAGGAAGCGGTGAAGTACGTCGCCGCGCGCGTCCGGCAGGCGCAGGATGTGCTGGGGCAGCGCATCGGTATCGAGAACGCCTCGTTCTACGCCGCCGCGCCCATTTCCGAAATGGACGAGATCACTTTCCTGAAAGCAGTGCTGAACGAAGCCGATTGCCTGCTGCATCTCGACATCAACAACATCTACGTCAACAGCGTCAATTTTAACTTTGATGCCCATGCATTCCTGCGGCAGATCCCCAAGGAAAAAATTGTCTATGCGCATATCGCCGGGCACCTGCAAGTGAAGCCGGATCTACTGGTGGACACGCATGGCGAGGACATCATAGACCCGGTTTGGGCATTACTGGATGAGGCTTACAGCCTGTTTGGCACCTTCCCTACGCTGCTGGAGCGGGATACCAATATTCCCGCGCTAGTCGAGCTGCTATCAGAAGTGAATAAAATAACGGAGTTTCAGGCAAGATACAGCGCAACACAAAAGGCGGCTTGATGCTTACATTCCAACAGTATCAGGCACAGTTCACCGCCCACATCCGCAATCCGCAGGCGAACAAAAAACCCGCCCGCGTGGTGGATAGCCGTATGGCGGTGTACCGCGAAATCGTCTTCAACAATATCTTCGCCTCCGTTTCAGCCTGTTTTCCGGTGTGCCGGCAGATACTCGGCGCCCGCGCCTGGCGCCAGCTGGTGCGCGGCTTCTTTGCCGAGCATGGCTCAGAAACGCCATTCTTTCGCGAGATTCCGGCGCAATTCCTGAAATATCTGGATACGCAGCCCATTGCAGAACACCTGAAACAACTCGCGCATTACGAATGGGCGGAATTGCATGTCAGCACTATCCATGCAGAAACACCACCTTTAAGCGTACAAACCAACCTGCTAAACGAACGCCCAATCCTCAATCCGGCGCATCTGCTGCTGGAATACGACTATCCGGTGCACATGCTCTCCAAACGGCACAAAACGGTCGAGCCAGAATCTACGCATATCCTGATGTACCGTAACGATGCATTTGAAATCAAATTCATCGTACTCAACGCCATCACCTACCAGCTGCTCAACCAAATCCAGCAACACGCCATTAGCGGCAAACAAGCACTGCTGCAAATCGCCCAAACCATAAACCACCTGCAACTGGAAACTATCGTAGAATTTGGCCAACAGATTCTGCAGGATTTGCTACAACAAGACGCGATTGTGGGTAGTCAGGCATTGAAAATATGAATTTATGCTAAGTGAGTTAATATTTCCTTAACTCACGTACTACATCATGAGACAGCCCAATGACTTTCCAATTCAACCAACGATTTTTACAAAAACCTTCGGCGCTTACATCACCGCTGTTAAAATCCTTTCCAGCAAAATCACCTAAGGCTTCACCACTAGGCCGTTTTTGACATCTTTCACGCCTTTGGTGGCGCGCGCAATCTGCTCTGCGCGCGTTTTGGTGGATGCGTTATCTACAAATCCGCTTAGTACTACGACGCCGTCTTTGGTTTCCACGCTCACCTTGTAGCTTTTGAAGTTCTTTTCGACCAGATATTTGCTTTTGATTTTGGTGGTAATCGCGCCATCGCTCGCCGCCTGTTTGGTTTCTGCCTGTTGTACTTTGGATTTATATTCGGCAAATTCCTCCTGGCTCAAGCTGCCATTGTGGTTTTTATCCGCCTTGCCAAAGCCGCCACCGTCAAACAACCCGTCTTTCTTGATTTCTGCGGCACTTAGTTTGCCGTTACCATCCACATCCAGCATCTTGAATTCACGCTCATAGCCAGTTTGGCCGCGCATCTCGTCCATCGTTACTGCAAGCACCGGTGCGGATTGTAGACCGATTACCGCAATTAGAATCCGGACTGTTTTCATATCGCCTCCTCCATTTTCCACGTGAGTGTCTGCCCTGCGCGCAGCGGTATAAGTTCATCTGCGCCAAACGGCAGTTTTTCCGGCACTTGCCAGCTGGTTTTACTCAATGTGATTTTGTCGGTGTTGCGCGGCAGGCCGTAAAAATCCGCCCCGTAAAAGCTGGCAAATGCTTCCAGCTTATCCAGCGCATTGGCCGCTTCAAATGCTTCGGCATACAGCTCAATGGCCGTGTGTGCGGTATACATGCCTGCACATCCGCAGGCAGCTTCCTTGGTATGGCGCGCATGCGGCGCACTGTCTGTGCCCAGAAAGAATTTGGGGTTGCCGGAAATCGCTGCCTTCACCAGCGCCTGGCGGTGCGTCTCGCGCTTAAGCACGGGCAGGCAGTAATGATGCGGGCGTATGCCGCCGGTGAACATATCGTTGCGGTTCATCAGCAAATGATGCGCTGTCAGCGTAGCCGCCACATTCTTGGGCGCTGCTTGTACGAAGTCCGCCGCATCCGCAGTAGTGATATGTTCCAGCACCACTTTAAGGCCGGGGAAATCCTTGAGCAGCTTGATTAAATGCCGTTCGATAAACACTTTTTCACGGTCGAACACATCGACATTCGCATCGGTCACCTCGCCATGAATGAGCAAAGGCATTCCCTGCTTTTCCATTTCCGCCAGCGTGTTAGCGCATTTGACCAGATCCGTCACGCCGGAATCGCTATTGGTCGTCGCGCCCGCAGGATAAAGCTTGACGCCATGCACGAAACCGCTGGCCTTGGCTTGTGCGATTTCTTGCGGCGGCGTGTTATCGGTTAAATACAAGGTCATCAGCGGCTCAAACTGCACGCCTTTTGGCAATGCCTCCAGAACCCGCTTCCTGTAAGCCCCTGCGAGCAGTGTCGTCGTCACCGGCGGACGAAGGTTGGGCATGACAATGGCGCGGGCAAACTGGCGCGCGGTATCTGGCAAAACGGCAGCCAGTGCCGCGCCATCGCGCAAGTGCAGATGCCAGTCGTCGGGGCGAGTGATCGTTAAGTTGTTGGTGTGTTTAGTGTTCATTTTTCAGGGTTAAAGCCAGTTCGTACAAATCATTCTTTTTGGCGCCGGTAATCTCGGTCGCCAGTTTGACAGCCTGTTTGAGCGGCAGCTCGTACAGCAGCAAGCGTAACACATCTTGCACCTGCGCCGGCAGGCTTTCGTTATCTTCAGGCGCCGCTTCCACCAGTAGGACGAACTCTCCCCGCTGCTGATTGGCGTCTGCCTGCAGCCAAGCACTGGCGCGGCTTGCAGGGCAGGTATAAATCGTTTCGAAAGTCTTGGTCAGCTCACGGCAAAAAGTAATATTGCGATCGCCTAATGTGCGATAGATATCTTCCACGCAGTCAATGATGCGATGCGGCGCTTCGTAGAAAACCAGCGTCGCGGGCAATGCTTTCAAGCTATCCAACACTTTGCGCCGCTGCCCTGCAGAGGCCGGCAGGAAGCCGTAAAAATAGAACCCGCCTTCCGCAATGCCACTGGCAGATAGTGCGGCAACTACCGCACTGGCACCGGGGATCGGCACGACTTTGATTCCTGCTTCGCGCACGGCCTTGACGACCAGTGCGCCTGGGTCGCTGATGGCTGGCGTGCCTGCATCGGTCACCAAGGCAATGCTCTGTCCCGCCTGCAGCATTGGTAACAGCTTAACAGCCGATTGCTGCTCGTTGTGCTGATGAACCGCAATCAGTTTCTTGCTAATCCCAAAATGCGCCAGCAACCCAGAGGTATGACGCGTATCCTCCGCCGCAATCGCATCCACATTCTTGAGTGTATCCAGTGCGCGCATAGTGATATCACCCAGATTACCAATCGGCGTCGCCACCACGTATAATATGCCCTGCGCTTGCATGGCGCTATTTTACCGCTATCCCCCATGAAGCTGAATAAAAATAATGCCGGATTCGACGCAGAGCATATCGCTGCAACTTTTTTGCAATCTAAAGGCCTTAGACTTATTACACAAAACTATCATTGCCGTTTTGGTGAGATTGATTTAGTGATGCAAGACGGTAAAACGCTGGTGTTCGTTGAAGTACGCATGCGCTCTAATGCCGCATTTGGCGGGGCTGCCGATAGCATTACCCCGCAAAAGCAGCAAAAACTGATTTTGACCGCACGACATTATCTGCAACAGCATGGAGAGCAGGCTTGCCGGTTTGATGCCGTACTCATGTCGGGCGCGCAGCCCGAACAAGTCGAATGGATTTGTAATGCATTTAGTGCCTAATAGGCGTATCATGCACAACATTTAGTGGTTTCCTACAGGACTTGAATTGAAGGAGTTCCCTCATATGAATCTATTTTTCAAACTTTTCAGCGCTTTTGCCCTGGTTTCGCAATTGGTTGCTTGTGCCCCAGCTGTGGTTGGCGGTGCAGCCGCAGGCGGCGCGATGGCAGTAGACAGGCGAACCAGCGGTATTTTTCTGGAGGATGAAAATATCGAACTGAAAGCCGTCAAGCAGATGGAAACCAACCTAGGCAGTGAAGCGCACGTCAATGTGACCAGCTACAACCGCAACGTGCTGCTAACGGGCGAAGTGCCCAACGAAGAAGCTAAAGCGAAAGCCGAATCATTTGTGCGTGCGATTGAAAATGTGCGCAACATTACCAACGAATTGGTTATCGGCCCCAAAACCTCATTGAGCAGCCGCAGCAATGACACCTATCTGACATCAAAAGTCAAAACCAAATTCGTCACTGAAAACCGTTTTCAAGCCAACTACGTCAAAATTGTGACTGAGAATAGTGTGGTTTATCTGCTGGGCATCGTCTCCAAAGGTGAAGCCGATGCGGCGACTGACATTGCCCGCAACACGGATGGGGTCAGCAAGGTGGTAAAAGTTTTTGAGTATATGAACTAAAGAAGAAAGCATTATGGCCGAAAAAGAGTATATGATTATTCAAGGTGTTACAAAATCAGGAAAACAATTCCGCCCCAGTGACTGGGTAGACCGGATGTGCAGTTCCTATGCCACATTTGGCGATGACAAGAAACTGCGCTACTCCCCTTACCTAAAACCAAAAGTGATGAATGGTGTGCGCTGCCTAGAAGTGGACTTGCAATTGAAAATCGTCAACCCGGAAGGATTTGAACAGTTGCTACAGTTTGCGGATGAAAACCAGCTGAATATTGTAGATACCGAGGGCAACGCTTTGGCAGTCAGCCTTGCATAGGCTAAACAGGGCTATTTTCTGGCCCCGGACATGATCTCTTCTAGGTGTGCCCTGGAAACCTTGCCGCGCTTGGTTTTAACCAGTTCGCCTTTGGGATTGTAAATATAAGTGGTGGGCAGCACGTCCGCCGCCCCAATCTGTTTGACCACCGCGTCATCTCCCAGCACAATAGGATAAGACATCAGCATATCGTCCACGTACTCGGCGACTTCTTTGGTGTTTTCATAATCGAATACCACACCGAACATCTGCACATCCCTACCTTTGCGGCTGTCGTACAGCGCGACAAGATCCGGCACTTCTTCCAGACAAGGCGGGCACCAGGTAGCCCAGTAATTGACGATCACCCATTTGCCTTTGTATTGCGAAAGCGTATGCCGCTTTCCGGTAGTATCTGTCAGAGAAAATCCGCCGCCGGCAGATGCAATTCCGTAGCAACACAGCAAAATAGCCCCGAGAAAGCTCTGTAATATATGTATACTGGAAACAGATTGTTTAATCATCATGAATGGATAAAGTGACAAAAGGATCTTTAAGTCTTAATATAACGCAAGTATAGTGCGTTTCAAAATAAACAAACATGCCACTCAACCTCAAATTACCTCAAATTGATAACCATCCGATTTTATTGGCGGAAACACGGTCTGCCAAAATCGAGAGCTTTATCAGCGGCCTGCCGTTTGGAGACCCTATCCGGGCTACGACAGACCTGATAGAGGAGTTGCAGTCGCTCAACAGCCAGAAAGTAGCATATACCAATCGGCTGAACGCACTCGAACTTTATCGCCCGGCTGGGGCGTGTCCTGAATTTTGTGTAAACGTCGGTTAATCACTGTTGAGGCATTCTCTCTTCAAACTGAATACTAAACCTATTTAGCGCAGGTTTCCAATCCCGTAGTGGCATCGTCCAGCGCTTGCTG
>Ga0233425_10007804_pt1 | contig 14732 bp, 10 predicted proteins | sample Watercolumn_Towu_2_FD_181712 | JGI IMG/M metagenome (GOLD analysis project Ga0233425, IMG submission 181712) | Freshwater microbial communities from Lake Towuti, South Sulawesi, Indonesia - Watercolumn_Towuti2014_140_MG | ecosystem: Environmental > Aquatic > Freshwater > Lake | place...
CCAGGCAAGCGGTCCTCATACACAAAGCGCCGAAGACAAGGACACCAACGGCAGGACGGAACGTGCCGCGGCCGCCCTGCCGGTGACGAGGCAGGCGCAATCCGCGGTCCAGTGAACGATTGACGAGCAAACACAACTCCCTCCGACGATTCTCTTGCGTGACAGCGTATGCCTGATTTTGCCTACACAGCCCGAGATCTGCGGGGCGAACGCGTGACCGGCACAGTGGCGGCGGGCACGGAGAGAGAAGTCCTCGCGATTCTCTCCGGTCAATCGCTGTTTCCGGTGGAAGTCACGGCGGCGAAGACCGCGGCGACTTCGAATCGATCGTGCCGCGTGCGCGGCCAGCAGATGGCCGTGGTCTATAACCAGCTTGCGTCGTTGATGCGCAGCGGTGTGCCGCTACTGCGGTCGCTGGCCGTCCTGCGCGATCAGTCGTCGGAGCGGATCCTGAAGGAAGTGCTGGCCGACATTCACCACCGCGTGGAAGACGGTGCTTCGCTGGCCGAAGCCATGGCGCACTATCCGCGCGTCTTCAGCGAACTGGCAGTACAAATGGTGCGGGCCGGCGGAGAGGGCGGGTTTCTGGAAGAAGCGCTCGACCGAGTCGCTCAATTCACCGAGCAGAGCGAGGATCTCAAGAGCCGCACCGTCGGCGCGCTGGCCTACCCGATCTTCCTTTCCGTCGTCGGGACGCTGGTGGTGACGGTATTGATCGTGTTTTTTGTTCCGCGCTTTGCCACGATCTTCGATGGACTCCGCACACATGGCGAGTTGCCCGCCATGACGGACTGGTTGCTGGCGCTCAGCGCGACGTTGCAGAAATGGGGAGTGCTGATCCTGGGAGCGGGCATCGTCGCCGGTCTCGTGCTGCGGACGCAGCTCCAGACCGATCGCGGCCGCCGCTGGGCTGATCTGCTGAAACTCCGCTTGCCCATGCTGGGATCGATCTTCCAGAACCTCGCGGTCGCGCGCTTCTGCCGCGTTCTGGGTACCATGCTGCGCAACGGCGTGTCGATCCTGAAGTCACTCGACGTCAGCCGCGACGCCGCCGGAAATCGCGTGCTGTCAGAGGCCATTGGCCGCGCCTCGGAGAACATCTCTGCCGGCCAGTCGCTGGCGGGCCCCTTGGCCGCGTCCGGACACTTTCCCATCACCGTGGTGGAAATGATCTCCGTCGCGGAAGAATCCAACACGTTGGACTCGGTACTGGTGGAAATCGCGGACGGCCTCGAGCGGCGCACGCAACGGCGATTGGACCTGATGGTCCGCCTGATTGAACCGGTACTCCTGCTGATCCTCGCCGGCGTGGTACTGATGGTCGTGTTAGCCCTGCTCATGCCCGTGATCAAGATGAGCGCAACGGTATAACCTGTTCCCTTCCGTGAGAAACATCCAACGCGTGCGGCGCCGCCCAAGCCAAGCGACTGGCAGGAAACGCAACAGAACGGTAACAACGTATCCAGAAAAACAGGAGATCGGGTGATGACTCGCAGAACAAGCCGCCGGAGCGGCTTCACGCTCCTCGAAGTGATGTTGGTCCTGGCGATCCTGGTCGTCATGGGCTCCTCGGTAACCTACTACTTTGTCGGCGCGCAGCAGAAGGCCAACACGCGCCAAGCGATTTCGCAGATCAGCATGCTCGAAGACATGCTCACCGCTTACCACATGGATGTCGGCTCGTACCCCAGCACCTCGCAGGGACTGGCCGCGCTGCGTACGTCCCCGCCGGAGTTGGCCAACACAAACATCTGGCAAGGCCCGTATGCGGCCAAAGAGATTCCGCCGGACCCCTGGCGCAACCCTTACCAATATGAACTGGCTGCGGCCGATCAGTACATGATCTGGTCCTGGGGACCCGACCAGCAGAACGGGACTGAAGACGACATCCGCAATACGCAATAGTGCCGCGATAAGCGTTCACGGATCCGTGAAGACGATTTCGTATGACGCACTTCCCTGTGACTCCGCAGATTCGTCAGGAATTGACGGCCCCACGCGAAACGACCGTTCGGCGTGGGCGCGGTCGCCGTGTCGACCGCGGCATCACACTGATGGAAGTCCTGCTCGTACTGGCCGTGCTGGCTGCCGTCGCGGGCATGGCGGCACCCGCGCTGCAGAAGACCCTCGACTCGCATCGCCTGCGCAGCGCAGCCGACGACCTGCGGACGGAGTGGGCCAAAGCACGCGTCCAGGCCATGGAGTCGGGCCGCACCTACACCTTTCGCTATCAACCCGCCGGCAATTCGTTCGTGGTCGAGCCTTACTCCACGGATGAGGATCTCGTCGAGTCCTCCCAGCTCACGGTCAATGGTCTGCCGCTGGCCACTTCCAGCAGCCAAGATCCGCTGGCCGTTGACCCGCTCGTCAACCAGGCAGTGACCAAGCAACTACCCGAGGGGATTACGTTCCTTAACGCCGAAGCCGTGTTGGACACGCGCGGAGCGTTGTTGACCGATGAGCAACTGGTCGCGGGAACCACCGACCTGCAGTGGTCTTCTCCGATCTTCTTCTATGCCGACGGGACGACAACCACGGCCCGGATTTCCATTGGCAATCAGCGCAGCCAGTGTGTCTATGTCGCCATGCGCGGCCTGACGGGAGTCATTGAAGTCAGTGGCGTGCAAATCGCCGAGATTCTCCCATGACGCCGAAGACGAAACAGAACGTGAAGCGCAATCAGCGCGACGTGCCCAGCGCTCGCCGCGGGCTGTCGCTGCTGGAAGTCATGTTGGCGTTGGCCATCCTGGGTGGCGCGTTGGCCGTGATCGGGGAGTTGACGCGGTTGGGTGCGCGCAATGCCGAGATGGCGCGCGATCAGACGATCGCCCAGCGTCTCTGCGCCAACAAGATGTCCGAACTGTCGGCCGGACTTCTGGTGCCGCAAGCGGTCACGTTGGCTCCTGTCGAAGAACTCGAGGACCAGAAGACCTGGCTGTACTCCATCGAAGTGGAGCAACTGCCGCAGACCGGCATGATCGGTGTCTGGGTGACGGTGGAACAAAGCCCCGATATCGTCAGCCGCCCCGTCTCCTACACGCTCGTTCGCTGGATGATGGACCCGCAATACGCCACCACGACAACGGACGATTTGACGGGCCAAACGACCAGCTCATCGGCATCCGCGACGGGATCGTCGTCGGGCGCCTCGTCCGCCACGGGAACGCAATAATGAACCGGTTCGGCCAATCCCGTTTTGTGGCGAAGGGATCATCCCCCTTTCGGGAGCGGCGCCTCGCGGGCCGTGTCAGAACAAGGGGCCTGATCTCGTTTCGGGCGTTCACGCTGCTGGAATTGATGTTGGCCCTGGCCTTGACCGCCGTGGTTCTCATCGCAGTCAACATGGCCGTTAACCTCCATCTGCGCCTGTTCGATTCCCGCCGCACGTACCTCGAAGAATCCCAACTTGCCCGGGAAGTGCTGCGGTTGATGTCCGATGACCTTCGCAGCGCCGTGACTCCCTATGAACAGGACGTGTCCTGCGTCACGGAGATGCTCAGCACCGCGTCGTCTCCCACATCGTCAGGCAGCAGTTCTTCCGGCGGCAGCTCAGCAAGTGGCAGTTCTTCCGGCGGCAGTCAGTCCTCCGGTTCCCCGTCATCAGGCGGCAGCCCTGCCGGAGGCAGCAGCCCCCCTGGAGGCAGAGGCGAGACCGGAGCCGGCAGCCCAACCGGGGACAGCTCCGGCGCCGACGGCTCCTCGGAACTGTCCGCGGATACGGCGGAGATGCTGGGGGAGTCCGACGCCTCCGTTAATACCCAGGACCTCGCGACCTCGGTCACTGTGCCCACGAAGCCGGGCATTTACGGCAACCAGTACGAATTGCAGGTCGATATCAGCCGTCTGCCGCGAGAGGATGAGTTCATCGCGGATGTCGAGAGCAATCCGACAACGGAAATCATCGACATTCCCAGCGACGTCAAGACCGTGACGTACTACGTGTTGAGCAGCGCGACGTCGCTCACCGGATCACAGCCCGCAGTGACCGTCGCCGACTTGTCGCAGGCCGACGACCCCGCGGTGGTAGGACATGGCCTCGTGCGCCGGCAACTCGACCGCTGCGTGACCGAATGGGCGCTGAACAGCGGCAACGCCACGATGCTGGCCAATGAGGGAGAGGTAATCGCACCCGAGGCCATCAGCGTGGAATTCCTCTACTTCGACGGCCTCGAATGGCGCACGGAATGGGACAGCGAAGCCGAGGGTGGAATTCCCATAGCGATTCAGATCGTGCTGGCTTTCGGGGACGCATCCGCGATCGCGGCTACTCCCCTGGCTTCAACGAGCGTCCCGGCCACCGGCCTGGAGAATATCCGCTACTATCGGACCATTGTTCATTTGCCCACGGCCACGGCCCTGGAAGAGGAACTGACATCCGATACGGAGTCGTTGGCGTTATGAGTCACTTACAGCGGATCGACGGGTATTCACCGGGGAAAGCGAACCGCGGTTCCGCGCGGGATTCGCTCCCTTGGTGCCGCGCCGCAGCCTGGCGTGGGCGCGCCGGTGTGGTGCTGCTCATCGTTCTGGTAGTGATCGTGGCACTCTCCCTCTCGGCTTATACGTTCAGCGACTTGATGCTCGCGAATCGCCATGCGACGCTAGTCAACGGCAAGCGTCTGCAGACTCGGTATTGCGTCGAGTCCGGAGTCGAGTCCATCAAGATGTTCCTGCGGCAGGACATCGCCACGCAAACGGATGCGGGGGGCTGTTACGACAACCCCCTATATTTCCAGGCGCGGGCCGTGCTGCCCAATACGGATCTGAAGAGCCGCGGCAGTTTCTCGGTGCTGGCATCGCTGTTTGACGACACGGGTCTGCCCGTTGGCGTGCGTTTTGGGCTCGAAGACGAATCCGCGCGGCTGAACCTCAACGTATTGCTGGCGATCGACGAGGCTTCCGCGCAGCTTTCGAGTGCCCTGGAAGGCTTGGCGGGGTCCGCAGAAATGGGGGGGGCTGCTGCCGCAGCGGCCTCGGCCGCGGGCAATGCTGATGCGGAAACAACCGACGCCGCGATGTCTTCCACGGGCCGCACGCTGCTGATGGGCCTGCCCGGCATGACGGAAGACGTAGCCGACGCGATTCTGGATTGGATGGATTCGGATGACGAACCGCGCGAGTACGGCGCTGAGCTGGATTACTACGCTTCGATGAATCCTCCCTACAAGCCGCGCAACGCGCCGCTGCAGACCGTGGAGGAGCTGTTGCTGGTGCGCGGAGTCACGCCGCAAATGCTGTTTGGTCTCGACACCAACCATAACGGCCTGGTGGACACCCACGAGATGACAACCGCCGGCACGGGTCCCAATACAACCACCATGGCGGCCTCCACGGCAGCCATGGCCACCAATTCGGCAACCTCACTCGCATCGGGTTCCATTCAGGGCTTGAGCGAAAGCGGCGTGCCGCTGCGCGGCTGGTCCGCTTACCTGACGTTGTACAGCGCCGAGAAGAACGTCCGATCGGACGGCCAGCCGCGGATCGACCTGAACCAGGAGGACCTGCAGCAACTGCACGACCAGCTGGTCGAGGTCTTTTCGGAGGAGTGGGCCGATTTCATCGTGGCCTATCGACTGTACGGCCCGACAACACAGTCCGGCACCACCGAACCGGAAGCCGCCTCGGACCTGGAACTCGATCTTTCCCAATCACCCAAGGCGAAGTTCCAGCAGGTATTGGATCTCATCGGGGCAACCGTCCAACTGCCGCAGCAGGGAGGGCAGCAAGGGGGGCAGCAGTCTGGTCAGAACACCCCACAGCGGACGATTGCCTCCCCGTTTGCCAACGACGTCTTGTCGATGGCCACGTACCTGCCTCTGCTGTCGGATACGTGCACCGCAGTGGCTGTGGACGTGATCCCCGGCCGAATCAACGTCAACACAGCGCCGCGCGAGATTCTGTTGGGCGTGCCCGGAATGTCCGAGGAAATCGTGGATCAGATCCTGTCCAGCCGCAGCCAGCAAACAACGGCGGCCACGAGTTCGAGCACGAGCACCAACGACGGCACGACGGCCGGATCAACGGGCCGAGAGAGCGAAACGTGGCTGCTGGGCGAGGGGCTTGTGACACTGGACGAAATGCGGCAGTTCTCACCGTTCCTTTGTGCTGGCGGCGACGTCTATCGGGCCCAGATCGTGGGGTACTTCCAGGGGGGAGGACCTTCGACCCGGTGCGAAGTGGTAATCGATGCTACCGACACGGAGCCCCGCGTATTATTCTGGAGAGATATCAGCCATCTCGGTCGTGGCTTTCCCCTGGAACTGCTGGGGGTGGATCTGATGCAGGCCATGTAGCCGGAAGGGCTCGAAGTACGTCTCGAGGTTATCCATGCCGCAACTCTTAGCGCTCGAATGGGACGCCCGTGAAGCACGCGTGGCCGTGGCGCGCACGCGCGGCCGCGAGGTCGTGTTGGAACATGCCTTCGCGGTGGAGCTCAGCCCACGGGATGCTGGTTCCACCGTGGCGGACGTCAATGTGGGGGAGCAGATTGCCGCAGCCCTGGCGACACGCAAGGTCGGTCGCTGTGAGACTCTGGCCGCTGTGGGTCGCGCGAGCATCGAATTGCGGCAGTTGAGCATCCCACCGGCCCCGGATGAAGAGCTGCCGGACATGGTCCGCTTCCAGGCCCTGCGGCAGTTCACCGGCATTGGCGAGGACTGGCCGCTGGACTTCGTGCCGCTCGAGTCCGCTGATGCGGGATCACTGAACGTTCTGGCCGCCGCCATTTCACCGGAAATCGTGGAACAGATTCGCCGGGCCTGCCAGGCCGCCGAACTGGCGCCACAACGCCTGGTCTTGCGGCCGTTTGCCGCGGCGTCCTTGTTGCGCCGGCGGAGCGACGTGAGCGGGTCCGCCTGCCGCTTGATGGTGGATCTGCTGGCGGAGGAAGCCGACTTGACCGTGCTCGTGGACGATCAGGTCTCGCTGGTGCGCACCGTGCGTGTGCCGGCCGCCGACGCGAGCGGCGCTTCGACCCGCATTCTCGTGGGCGAAATCCGGCGCACGATGGCCGCCGCGCACAACCAGCTGCGCGACCGCCGCATCGAGCGCATCATCCTCTGCGGTGCAGGGGAAGAACAGGCGGCTCTCAAGCACCAGGTGGAGCAGGAACTGGGGCAGGAAGTCGATACCTTCGATCCGTTCAGCTGCGTGGCGCTCGCCGCCGAACTGCAGAAACACAAACCGGAACACCCCGGTCGGTTCGCACCGCTGCTGGGCATGCTGGTCGATGAAGCTGCCGGCACGCCCCACGCCATCGACTTCCTGCATCCGCGTCGCAAGACCGCGCCACCCAACCGCCGCCGCCGTTACGCGCTGATCGGAACCGCCGCCGCAGCAGTCGTGGTGATGCTCGCCGGCTTCCTGTGGCTGCGACTCACGGGACTTGACGACGAGATCCGGACGCTGACGAAAGCCACCAGTGACCTGAAGGATTCAGTGGCAGAAGCGCAAAAGAAACAGAACGACGCCCGCGTGATCGGGGAATTCCTAGACAATGACATTCCTTGGCTCGATGAGATGTACCGCTTGTCGCGCGAGCTGCCCTCCTCGGAGGCCGTAATCCTGACGCAGGTCACGCTCAGCATGCGCACGCCCGCGGGCGGACAAATTGTCCTCGACGGCTTCGCCAGCGAACACGATCGGATTCGCGAAGTGGAAGAAGCGCTGCGCGCCGACGGACGGCAGGTCGTCAGTACCGGCGGCCAGTACGAACGCCGCGAGGGTTACAGCTGGCGGTTCAAGGAAACCGTGATCGTGGAACCGCGTTCGAAGTCCGGCGGCACTCCAACCGCCGGGCCGAATGTCACGAAGTCCGCAACCAGTGCCCCAGACCAGAAGAAGCCGTCATGAACCAGCGCGAACGAATCCTCGCCGCAATCGTCGGATGCATGCTCCTGACGATGTTTTCCCTGTTCGTCGTGGGGCGGATACGCGATCTGTTCGACTCGCGGCACGACCGCATCTCGCAGCTTGAAAGCGACCTGAATCAACAGCGGCAGACACTCAATCGCGGCAAGTTGGCCAGTAAGACCCTGCAGGAATACGCCTCGCAGTCCCTGCCCGGCGACCGGACACTGGCTCGCTCCGTGTACCAGGAATGGCTGCTCGAGCGCGCCGTGAAGTGCGGATTCAGTGAGCTGAATGTGAGTCCGCTGCCGGGCAAACCGAATGGGGATCTCTGCTATCAGCATACCTTTCTGGTCAGTGGCCGGGGAGACCTGAAGGAGCTGACTCAGTTTCTCTATGGCCTGCACAGCACGACACTGCTGCATCGCATCAACCGCTTGACGGCCAAGCCCATCACAGGTACCAACGACCTCGACCTGTCAATCACGATGGACGCCCTGTCGCTCAACAGCGCGCCGAACACTCAGTCGCTGGACAAAGCCGCCACCACGCAGCTGACGCACGGCGACTTGGAACACTACGTCGATGCCATTACTCGGCGGAATGTCTATGGTCCAGCCAATAAGCCGCCCGAGCTGACGCTGGCGGGCACGCAGACGGCGCACCCGGGGCAGCCGCTGCGGTTCCAGGTACGTGCGCGGGACCCCGACAAGAACGACAAGTTGAGCTACGGCGTCGAAGGCGAGTCGCTCGCCGGCGCAAGACTTGACGACTCCTCCGGCCAGTTCGAGTGGACTCCGGAGAAGTTGGGGGAATACGAGATCGCCTTTCGCGTCACGGACAATGGCTTGCCAGCCAAGAGCCAAGTCGGCAAGGTGAAGATCAACGTGGTGGAACCTCCCCCGCCGCCTGCTCCCCAAATCGGCTTCGACCCGGCGCAGCAATCCGTGCTGACCGGGATTACCGAGATCGGTGGCAAACGGCAAGTCTGGATCACGGTGCGCACGGAGGGGCGGGTGCTGAAGCTCTTCGAGGGCGATGAATTCGCTGTCGGCACCATGAAGGGAACGATCCAGCGGATCGACTCGGCGCAAGCTGAGATCAAGACAGATGCCGGCCAGGTCCTGACCGTGGCCCTGGGCAAGTCGCTCCTCGCACCTGGTGGCCCCTCCGCCGCCAACCTGTAGCCTTCCGCCGCCGTAGTCGGGCTCGGCGCGGGTCTCCTGACCCCGCCCATCTCGTATCCGATCGCATTGGGGACGCGGTGTGCCGCGGTAACGACGCCACACAGCACCACGCTGGCGTAGCAGGCGCCGACGCCGCCCACGGCGAATCGGGCGTTACGTTTCTCCTATTCTGCGCAGTCTGGAAACCTCCCACCCGATCAGCGACTGCTGCTAGCGGGCGACCTGCAAGATAGCGCTCGGGAAACGATCACAACGCTTGTAGTAGGTCTGCCGCGTTTGCCGAATAGTCACACAAGGCAGATTCTATGATCGACCCGCCGTCCGTACCCGTCGGACGTCCTGATCGAATCTGTGCAAACAGGGGGGAACATGAATACCGTAGTGTGTGCGAGTGCGCGCCGGTACTTGCGTTGGCTGTGGACTGCGACGCTGCTATTGGCTGGGGGAGCAGACCTTGTATCCGGGCAGTCATCGGCCCTGAACGGATTCCAGCCCTACTCCCTGCAACACCGGCAGGCGCAGGATGTGGCGCCGCAACTGCGCAATCTGCTGCAGGGACTGCCGAGTCCAGCAAACGTCGTCGTCGATCCGGAACTCAACCGCCTGCTCGTGCAGGGTCCGGCGGAAGCGCAACAAGTCGCGCGACAGTTCGTCCAGGCGCTCGACCAACCGACGACTGCCGCCAAGTTGGCGGGGGCCGTGCCACCCGACGTACAAGGCTATCGTGTACCCACGGGCGACTTGAAGACCGTGGCCGCTCGACTGCAGTCCGAATTCGGCCGCATCTCGGGTGTGCGCATCGCCGTGGACGACCGCACGGGGCAGATCATTGTCGTAGCTCCCGCTCAAGTTCAGAAGCAGGTTGCGGAACGGATCGCGCCGCAGAAACCAGCGCCGCAAACCGAGGTCGAGCCGTCACCCTCGTCCGATGCCGCGCCAACCGCCACGGGCATTACGCACCAGTTGCGGAACATCTCGTGGCGCGAACTGGAGGATGCGCTCAAGACGGCCTGGGGACCCCAGATACAGCTCACGACATCCCGCGGCGGTGAGGTGGCGACTCTGAGCGTCAATGCACAGGGCGGGACCAAGTCCGTCCTCGAGATCGACCGCCGCAGCGACGTCGTGCACATGCTGGGGTCCGCTGACAGCGGAGCCTGGCTGAATGCCGTTCGCGCGATGGACGCACCGCGAGTCGCTGGCGACGACCAGACGCGCCTCGTGTTCGCCCCCAACGCCGATCCGGCTCAGATCCGTTCCGCCGTGTCGCTCATTCGTGCAGCCTCCCAGGCGACCGACGACAGTACGGCTGTCGCTGTCAAGCCGTTGAGCAGCACGAACCAGCCGCGCTGGGGCGGCGCGCTGGTGTCCATGCTTTTCCAAGAAGCGCCAGCTGGTAGCGCCGCGCCGACTCCCGCAGCACCCGCCGCTCCGCCTGCGGGTGAAACCGCAGCCCCCGCGCCGCCGGCCGAATCGGCCCCGGCACCCGGCGGTGAAGCGCCTGCCGCGCCGGGCGCGGAGGAAGGCGTGCCCGAGGAAGGCGGCCTGCTGGGCCCCGTGCAGATCGAATACCTGGAGGGTCTCGACGCCTTCGTAGTGAAAGGCAACAAACGCGACGTGGCGCGCGTCATGCAGATCATCGAAGACATCGAGAAGATGAGTGCCGAGACGCGGCCCGAAGTGGACATCTACACGTTGAAGCACGTCAACGGTGAGTCGCTGGTGACGTTGTTGAATGAACTCTATACGGAGGTGCTCTCCGCGCGCCAGGGGCAAGTCAGCATCCGCGCGCTGGGGGAACCCAACGCAATTCTGTTAATCGGCCGCAAGGAGAGCGTCACCGTGGTGCGCGAGCTGATTGACAAGCTTGACCAGCCCACGGATCCCTCGTACCAGTTTCAAATCTTCCCGCTCAAGCACATCTCGGCTGTCGACGCGGAGACCGCGGTTCGCAACTTCTTTGTCACGCGTCCCGGCGATGACACTGAACCGCGTACCGCGTTGGGAACGCAAGTACGCGTCCTGGCCGACTATCGCAGCAACTCGTTGATCGTACAGGCCAGTCCCCGCGACCTGCTGGAAGTCAAACGCCTGATCGAAGGGATCGACGTGGAAGACAGCACGACTTCGGCGGTGATTCGCGTCTTTCGGCTGAAGAACGCGCTGGCTGATGACCTGCGCAACGTCATTCAGGGCGCGATCACGGGCCAGACCACCGGTCAGACCGGCGCACAAGGCACCCTTGGGACACAAGGCGGTGGACAGGCCGGAGGCACAACTCAGAATCGCGCCAACATGCCGTCCTCCTCGCTCGAGTTCATGATGATCGACCAGCAGGGGGGCAGACTGCTGCGCAGCGGAATTCTCGCCAATGCCCAGATCACTTCCGATCCGAACATCAATGCCCTGGTCGTGCGCGCTCCCGCGAAGAGCATGGACCTGATCGCCGCCTTGATCGAACAACTCGACCAGGTCCCCGACGCCAAATCGCAGATCAAAGTGTTCACCGTCATGAACGGCGACGCCACGAGCCTGACGCAGCTGCTGCAACAATTGTTTGGACAACAGGTGACGGCAGGCACGGGGACCACGGGTGGTCTGTTCGGAACCAACTTCGGCGCGTTCAACCAGACGCAACTCCAGACCGGAGCCGGCGCGGGCGAAAGCTCCCTGGTCCCGCTGCGGTTCGGCGTGGACATGCGCACCAACAGCATCATCGCCTCGGGGTCGGAAGGAGACCTGACCGTCGTGGAGGCTCTGTTGCTCCGGCTGGACGAAGGCGACCTCGAAACGAGAAAGGTCGCCGTGGTGCGACTGAAGAATGCCCCGGCCGCCGATGTGGCCACTGCCCTCACCAACCTGCTAACCAACGAGCGTACCCTGATCCAACAGCGACTGCTGACAACTCAGGCGATCAGCGCGTTTGAGCAGATTGAGCGCGAGGTGATCGTGGTGGCCGAAGAGGTGACCAACAGCCTGATCGTCAGCGCCACGCCGCAGTACTACACGGAGATCATGCAGATCATCGAGGACCTCGACTTCCGGCCGCCCATGGTGATGGTGCAGGTGCTGATCGGCGAGATCCAGCTCGATGAAGCCTTCGAATTTGGCGTCGAGTGGGGTCTGCAGGAATCCCTGCTCTTCGATCGCGGCATCGCGACGACACCCAGCACAGAATACGACCCCGGGTTCAATTTCAACAACGTGGGTCTACCGAATTTGAACGACGCCAGCCGCAGCAATCTCGCCGGCCAGACCTTGCAGACTTTTGGCCTGGGTCGCACGAACCCGGCACTGGGCTACGGCGGCCTGGTCCTTTCCGCGGCCAGCGACTCGATCAACATCCTTGTCCGCGCCCTGCAGGACTCCGGCCGACTGCAGGTCTTGAGCCGCCCGCAAGTCATGACCTTGAACAACCAACAGGCATTCGTGCAGGTCGGTGCCACGCAGTCGCGCATCACCGGTTCGACAGTCAGTCAGGGCATCGTACAGAACCAGATTACGGACGTGGATACCGGACTGATCCTGCGTATTCAACCGTTGATCAACGACGACGGCATCATCGTGATGAACGTCGATGCGGAACGCTCGGAGCTTGGCAACGAAGTGGACGGCCCCGTGGTCGCGTACGGAGAGAACGGCGAACCCATTCGTTCACCACCGATCAACCGCACCACGGCCCAGACCACGATCAGCGCCCGCAGCGGACAGACCGTGGCCTTCGCCGGGCTGATCACCAAGGACCGGTTGGCCGTGATTCGCCGCATCCCGTACATCTCCGACATACCCGTTGTGGGCCGCCTGTTCGAGTACACATCAACAGCGGAGAAACGGCGCGAGCTGTTGATTGTGATGACGCCGTACATCATCCAGAGCGATGAAGACTACGAGTGGATCAAGATCCTGGAATCGGAGCGCATGAGTTGGTGCCTGGCCGACGTGGTGCAATTGCACGGCGACTTTGGCCTGCAGGGACCCAACTGCATGTTCTGCCAGCCCACGGTACCGGTGCTTTATCCGGACTCGGATCCCTTGGGGTTCACTCCGCCACCCGGCACGGGCATGGCAGCTGCGGAACAATTCCAGTTGATGGGCTCACCCGGCCCGCTGCCTCCTTCCACGATGGCAAACCAGTCCCTGGCGCCGGTACCGGAATCCGGTTCCACGCCACCGGCGCCGCCCGTCGCGGATGAAACGGTCACTCCCGCGCCAACTCCGGCGGAGCCCGGCCCCGACTCCGGCGCGCGGTTGGCTCCACCGTACCCGACTCCCGGCGCGCCGGGGCCTCCCCCAGCGCCCGGATACGTGCAGGCCGCGCAGTACGCACCGCGTGCCGCGGTGCCGGCCACCAATGCCAGGTCCTCCTTCCGCCTGCCACCGACCCAGTGATTTGACGACGAGGAAATTCGCGATGAAACGCTGTGAGCTGATCTGCATATCCGTCCTGGCCTTGACCTGCGGCTGCCAGTCGCTCAATACGAACTGGATGGCTAAGCTGCCCTGGTCATCGAAGAAGGTCCGGGAGAGCGACTACCAGACGCCGACGCGCGTGGCGGCCATCTGGACCCCGGACGTGATGACGGGATCGGGCCAACCTCCCGTCCGCGGTTTCGGCGGTCGGTTCTACTTCTACAACGCGCAGAATCAACCGATCCCCGTCGAAGGGCAACTGGTCGTCTATGCCTACGACGACAGCGGTAACCCGCGCACGGAAGGCCGGTCCCCGGATCGGAAGTTCGCGTTCATGCCCGAACAGTTCACGCAGCACTTCTCCGAGTCGGCGCTGGGCGCCTCGTACAGCGTCTGGTTGCCGTGGGACCAGGCCGGCGGTGAACAGCGATCCATCAGCCTCTTGCCGGTATTCACGGCCACATCGGGACAGATCGTCATGGGGCAGCAGGCCATGAACATCCTGCCGGGAAGGCCACCGGCAGCGCAGCCCGCAGCCGCCAATGCCGTAAACTGGAACCGGACCTCGGACTCCGGCGTGCAGCCCGTTGGGCTGGTGAGCCAGGAACCTCTCGGAGCTCAGACGCAACAGGCTCGGCTCAGGTCCACCACGATTGAGCTACCGATGACGATGCGCCAGCGGTTGTCCGCGGCCGGGAGTGCTCCGTTGCAGATGCCGTCCGTCGAGGGTCCGCGCGCCGACCAATCCGCTGCGGGTGCAAGAAACTACGCCGATAGCGCACTGGCGGCCAACGGCACGCCTACGGAGTATCTGCCGGGACCGCTTCCGGTGCCGGCAACGTACCAGGGCTGGCCAGCGACGGATCGACTACCAGTTCGTTCTGAACTTGCGAGATCCCCGGCTCCAGCAGCGCCAACCGTTCCAGCACGTCGCGCTGGCTTTGGCTGGCGACCACACCCTGCAACACCGCAGTCCGGCCATCCATTTTCACATCAATCCCCGCCACGCGCTCCAGACCCGGTATCCGCGGGACTCGACGCAACAGCCGTCCGCTGACCTCGGATGCTACCAGCGTCGGTGGTGCGAATCCCACTCGCAGTTGATTGCGGATCTGCGTGTTTGCGCCGTAGCGATTGGAGCCCATCTGCATGCCGAATTGCCCGCCATAACCGCCGCGATTGCCCATCATGTTGCCGCGGCCGTAGCTGCTCATCCCGTAACTACCCATGTTGCCGCTCATCATGCCTCCCAGCCCGTAGAGCGATGAGCTGCCGGCACCCGTCAGA
>Ga0233425_10007805_pt1 | contig 14730 bp, 14 predicted proteins | sample Watercolumn_Towu_2_FD_181712 | JGI IMG/M metagenome (GOLD analysis project Ga0233425, IMG submission 181712) | Freshwater microbial communities from Lake Towuti, South Sulawesi, Indonesia - Watercolumn_Towuti2014_140_MG | ecosystem: Environmental > Aquatic > Freshwater > Lake | place...
TAAAGCAGTGGGCATTGCGAAAAACAGAACATGGCTAATATCAACAGCGAAGGCAGTTTGCTCGAAAATTAATGTTCATCAGCAAGCTGAAGCGTACTGCGTTCACGCGATTAATTTTCGTTGTAAACTGCCCAGAGCTAAAGCAGTGGGCATTGCGAAAAACAGAACATGGCTGATATCAACAGCGAAGGCAGTTTGCTCGAAAATTAATGTTCATCAGCAAGCTTAAGCGTACTGCGTTCACGCGATTAATTTTCGTTGTAAATTCTGTTCCTGCTTGCGGCTGTTCAAAGCAGGGCGTTTGATGAACTACTTCAAGAACTCTTAAGCGGTATTGTTCAGTGAGAAATCCTTTTCTTGCTTCAACAACTTCAACTCTCCAGCAGTTTCCAAGTTCATAATAAAATGCTGTTATCATTTTTTTGGGGGAAATTTGTTTGTATTTAAACTGTTTATTGATTTTTTATCAGATGAATGGCGCTGGCAGAATGAAGCATGAGATTACCAAGAATGCACTATTCACATTCTATAGCGGAGAGTGGATTTGCATGCGAAAAACATAATTTTGAATTAATAAAACAACAGATGTTTTTCGGGTAAATCCGCTCATCGCTGGCAGAATGAAGCATGAGATTACCAAGAATGCACTATTCACATTCTATAGCGGAGAGTGGATTTGAACCACTGACCTCCGGGTTATGAGCCCGACGAGCACTCCTAGCTGCTCTACTCCGCTGTGCCTGATGAAAAACGCAGTTTGTTTATAAAGTTTGTTTAATTAGGTTAAGAATTGTATTGGCTGGCAGAGTTTATCCAAGCACTTCGCCTTTAGAATTTGCAATGTTGTATGGAAGGTCTTTTCTTGAGATGTCAATCTTTGCAAATATCTGGCAGTGTTTTTCATAGCTTACATACTGGCAGGAGCCCTCAGGAAAGTTAAAAAATGTGTGGTCCTTTCTGACAAGGCAGACATATCCCTGGGGCCGGATTACATTTATTCCAACCCCTTTTAAGCATACTGTTTCAGGTGTGCCTTCCGAAAATAATTGTGCCAATTCAAGAGGATGAAAATCATGCGGGTTGACAATTGCCCTGAACATTGCCACGCGCGCATCATCAAACGTGGTTATCCTTCCGGTATTGCGCCTGCATGGAAGAAAATGCCCTGGCGTGTATCTCTGCGAGCCGTGAATCAAAAGCCCAAATTTTGAAGCCAGATGGCTGATAAGTTCTTCAGCAGCATGCCCTTCTTCTCTTAGTGCTTCAAGTTCTCTTTGCGTAATTACATTAAATGTAGTATTCATGTTTGAATTGATAAAGTCTTCTATTGTAAAGTCTTCTATTGTGGTCATTTTGCGTAAAAAAAAGTGGTGTATTAAAAAGGTTTTTACAAAAATTTAAAAATGAGCCTGCGCTTTGCCTTATCATGGATGCTTACGGCGGCCAGGCAGTTATTGAGGGGGTTATGATGCGCTCAAAGAATTTCATGAGCACTGCTGTCCGTCTGGGTAATGGAAAGATAAAAGTACGGACTGAAAAGATTGGCGCATTTCCATTTTCAAAAATATTCTTTATTAGGGGTATGATTAATCTTTTTGGGACTTTGCGCATGGGGCTTAAAGCTCTTGAGTGGAGCGCAAACCAGCAGGTTGGTGAAGATGAGTCTGGTTCGTGGATTGCGGTTCTCTCAGTAATTTTCGGGATTGCAGCTGCACTGGCTGTTTTCAAGCTGTTCCCTTTTTTTGTTGCAAGCATTGCGCCTGTTGACAATATTTTTTTGTTTAATCTCATAGATGCTTCAGTAAAGCTCTGCCTTTTTACCGGTTATGTTCTGGCAATTTCTTTGTTTGATGATGTCAAAAGGATATTTCAGTATCACGGCGCAGAGCATAAGGTTATAGGGTGTCTTGAGGCAGGAAAGGTGCTTTCAGCCAAAGACAGCGCAGTTTACTGCAAGGAGCATAGGCGTTGCGGGACAAATTTTGTTTTTACCGTAATAGTTATAAGCATGCTTGTTTATCTCTTTATTCCGCTGAAGCTTGGTTTTTGGCAGAATTTCTCATTGAGGCTTGCGCTTCTTCCGGTTATTGCCGGCGTGTCTTATGAAATAATTAAATTAAGCGGGAAGGATACTTTTTTTACAAAAATAATTTCTTATCCCGGCATTATAATGCAGAAGCTGACAACGCGCGAGCCTGACAAAAAACAGCTGGAAGTTGCTGTTGTCGCGATGAAAAGCGTGGTTAGCGCAGAGAAACTATTCTCCAGCACCCTATCTTGATTTTTTTGCTATCTTTTGTGTGGTGCTTCATTGTCTTTTTAAGGGGAAGGATGAATTCAAAGAAGTGGGTTATGATTTTCTTGTTTTCCCTGCACATTGCCTCAATAAATCCTTTGCTTTCAATTTTTCCAATATAATAAACAGCCTTTGCAGCTTTGAAAGCGGTTTCAACAAACACTTTGTCAGCTTTCCTTTTCTGCACGCCGAATGGAGGGTTCATGACAATAGTGTCAACCTGCCTGTCAAATTCAGCCGCATCAGACTGGATTATTGCACAGTTTTTCCATCCTTCAATATTTATTTTCAGTACAGCCGCTGCGTCATCATCTATTTCAACAAAATAAACCTTTTTTGCATTCAGCGCGATGCAGCCGATGCCAAGAATGCCGGTCCCTGCGCCGAGGTCTGCAATAGTCTTTCCGGCTATATCTCCGAGCATGCATGCATTCCACAGTATTTCTGCAGCAGTCTCAGAATCAGTTGAGTACTGCTCAAGCTCTGGCTTGGGGTTTGAAAACTGCTTGAGCTTGGAAAGCATAATTGCGAGTGCTGATTTGGACGCCATTTTTTTGTTCGTTATTCTGTCTGTTTTTATTTGTTTTGGTTGCAAAATCTTTATATATCTTTAAGTTTTCGCTTTATGCATGGGGTTGATAAAGAATTTTATTTCAAAGGAGATTCTGCAGAAGATAAGGATTTCTTTCAGGAAGGTTGAGGATGAGCTGAATGACCATCTTGATTCAATAAATTCAAACACGAATGAGATTGAGTCTTTGTATGAGCTGGTGAACGAGATTAATGAAAAAGTTGAGAAGCTGTCCTCAAGGATTGATGCGCTCCAGCTGAAGATAGAGCCTAAGTCAAAGAAGGTTATTGATTTCAGGGTAGAGCCGCTCACGGGCACTGAAAAAGATATTTTTTTTGCGCTTTATTCTGCTCCGAAAGACCTTACATATAGGGAGATAGCAAAGAAAACAGGTGTTGAAGATGTGATGGTGCAGGAATACATAACGAGTTTAATCGCAAAAGGCATTCCTCTTTCAAAGAAGTTTAAGAATAATCAGGTTTTAATCTCTATTGATAAGGAGTTTAAGGAAGTTCAGGCAAAAGAGAACTTGGTTAAAAGAGAGTGAGGAGAAAAAATGGCGCTGGGGGCAATCATTGCATGTGCCTGCGTTTCTTCTGTTGTGGCTCCTATTTTTATTGCTGAGCAAACCCTGGCAAAACAGCTTGAAATTCAGCAGAAACAGCGCAGATTAATGGTTCGGCGCTACAGTCCGCCGGTTGAAGGCGGTGCTGTATGTGCCTGCGGGGAGTAGCTCTGCGGGCATTTGATTTCATAATTGTTAAGCAGGCCTTTGCGCAGGAGGAACAAAACAATATTGTCTTCTCGGGAGCAGGGCTGGTGTGTTTTTACAACCCCTTTTTTTTCGCTCTCTCGTCTAAGCATGCCTTGATTGCTGTAACTGCATGTTTTTTTAGCTGTATCAAAAAACAGGCACTTGCAGGGATTTTCTGAGTCGTGGCTGAGGAACATATTTATTTCGCATAGCTGGTCTTGTGCTGCATCTTCTCTGTTTTCAAGCCGTACAAATTCTTTTAGGGGAACCCTGTATGTTTTTCCGTGATAGTGTATTAGCTCAAATACATTATCTGTTTTTATTAATTCATCAAGCATATCTTTTAAGGCAGTTATTAAATCCATAGTTGTTGTTGCTCTGTTGTCATATTTAAATCTTTTGCGTTTTTGCCATTGCAAAGTAATTAATTCGCCATTTTTCAGCCACCGAATATTTTAAGTTATGATTGAATATTTTAAGCTTAAACAATTCAGTCAATTATTTTAGTTTTTTGTTGGATTTTGGATTAATTTCTTTCTTCTTTCTGTGCCCGTCAGTTTTTTCTGCACTGCATCAAAAGTCTCGGTAGAAATTATCGGCTCGTGAAGTCCGTCATGCCATTCGTTCTTAAAACGCACCATACCAAGATAAGTTTTATTTTTCAGCAGTTTCGTGATTCCTCTTACGCTGTAGCGGTACTTCTTTGCCAGTTTGTTAAGGCTGACTTTGTTGCTAAGAAAAAAATTAAAGATTTCTTGTATTTTTGCCTTTTGGACCGGTTCGACAATAAGTTTCTTGTTCTTTATGGTATACCCTGATGGAGCCCTATTGGTTATGTCGCCCTCTTGAGATTTTTTTTCCATGCCGAAACTTGTTCGCTCGCCGATTATGTCCCGCTCAAACTCTGCAAAAGATGAGATTATGTGAAACATAAGCTTTCCTGAAGCAGATGTTGTTTCTATCTTATCTTGTAATGATATGAAATCAATATCCCATTTCTTTAGCTTTTGAATTGTTAGAATGAGGTCGAGTAGGCTTCTTGAGAACCTGTCAAGTTTGTATATCAAAATGGCATCAAACTTCTTTTGTTCCGCCGCTTTTAGCATGCTTTCCATCTCTGGGCGTCCTTTAATTGATTTTGCAGATTTGCCGGCATCTTTGAAAACATTATAAACTTCATAGCCATAAACCTTGCAATAATTCCTCAAGGCTTCTTCCTGAGCTCTTAGGGAAATGCCTTCCTTGGCTTGTTCCTCTGTAGAGACGCGAATATATATAGCGACTTTAGCCATAAATGTGGACTAAGGGCACCCTTAGTATATAAACTTTGTTTTTTAGGGCAAGTTTATGGGCTTTAAACTGCGGCTGGCTAAACTAAAGCGTTTTTATGCATTGGCAGTTTGCTCAGAACTCAGCAGTATTTCATCGGTGAGCTACGCACAACACTCAGGCAGTGATTTCTGTTGTAGAGCTCTCTGCAACAAATATTTATAAGGTTCTGTGTTTTTCGCTGTATTTTAGAATGGATGATATAGTTGCAGTAACAATACGAACTCTGGATGGAAATGAACACAGAATGTGCAGAGGTGCCGGTCGCTTGCATGAATTTCTGGAAAGGCTTGGCAGTCATGGCGCAGGATGTGTTGAGGATTATCTTGCTGAGTGGAATAAACTGAAAACATCTGCAATTTATGCTTCTCGTGGCAGTCTTTCCCCGGATGACGGCTGTCTTTTGGTGCTTGATATGCCTTCAAAAACATTATTAACTGCAGGTATTGGTGTCAACGAGGTTGACGGCTATAAAATAAGGCGTTTTGATGAGAATGACTGCGGTGAAATGGCTGAGTTAAAGAAAGCAGTTCAGGATTTGGGTTTTGGGCTGAGTGAAGGTGAAAAAACCTCTTGGAAAACATATTTGGATGCAGTTGACTCCACAAGGTAAATCTTTTGATATATGATTGAATATTATAATCTAATAAGTTATTAGCATATACTAAAAGATATTACATTAAAACAATTATTAATTAACTAATGATGTAATAATTGATTAAATATTATAAGCATAGAATAATTAATCAAAAATTAAATTATAAGCCTGAGTTTTTGGCAAAAAAAATAAAACAAAATCTCATCCGAAATAGTTTTCCTGCTGTTTTTTTTGCTGGGCTTCTGTGGCAACCTGCCCCTGCTCAAGAACATGCTTTATTTTCGCCTCAAACAACTCTGCCTGTTTTATTAATGGAACAAAATCCACTTTAAGCCCGAGATATGCATCAAGCGCTTTAATCACTTTCGCTGCGGCGCGGGAGTCAGGCATGTCTGTGTGCGTTTCTGCGAACATTGAGACAAATGACGGGGAAAAATCTTTTGTTAGCAGCGCGGCTGTTACTCCTATTACTATGCCCTCTTTCATTTTAACAAGGCCTGACTGCTCAAGTTTTTTGGCAAGATTCTCCTTGTTTGCAAAGAAAAACACGCTTTCTGTTGGGTTAAGCTGGCTCATCACTCCTTCTACGCTTATAATCTGCTTTGCGCTTGTTTTTTTAACAAGGTCGTTTATCGCCTGGCTTATTTTCCACTCAACTTTTGTTCCGGGCGAGATTGAATGAACTATTATCAGGTTGTGTTCCTTGCTGTAAAACAAGGTGATTGGTTTTATTAGCTTTTCTGTGTGGATTGCGACAACCGGTGATGAATCTTTTATTATGATTTGGCCGATTTCCTCGCATTTTAGGTGGTTTGTAAGAAACTCAGTGGTTATTGTTCCGACAAGCCCGAATCCGGGGAAGCCGGTGATTACTGTAACATTTTTCGGCATTTTATTAAGTATTAGCTCCATTGTATCACCCTTTTAAAATTATTAACCATTCATTAAATAACTACTATATAAAGTTTGGCTCAGAGCTCTCAGTCTTTGTCAAAATAAACCTTAAATTTTTTGCCTTTTATGTCTGCTTCTCCTGAGAATTCCATATCTGAGTCTGCATCAGAAATCGTTATGCCTTTTGCCCCGCATTTGTCCTGTATGTGCTCTGAATACAAGTCGATGCCAGAGAAATCGGTTTTTATGTGTATTTTTATTGCGTCTTTTTTCTCAAGCCCTCTGTCTTTTCTCATCTGTTGGATTCGCCTCATAAGCTCTCTTGCATAACCCTCAGTTTCAAGCTCTTTTGTCCGTTCTGTGTCAATGAATACTGTTCCGCGGGAGAATTCTGCTGTTTTCAGCTCTGCCGGAGCTCTTTTTTCAAATACTACATCTGCGGGTGCAAGCTCGTATTCTTTTTCTGCTGTTTTGATGGTGAACTTGCCTTTCTTTTTTATGTGCTCGTATGTTTCATTTCCGTTGTATTCTGAAAGTTTTGCAATTATTTTTGGAAGGTCGCGTCCGAATCTTTCTCCGGCGTGCTTGTAATTTATTTTTATTTCATATTCAACTTTTATTTCTTTGTTTATGCTGATTGTTTTGGCATTTACCTGCTGTTTTATTATCTCTTCCGTTTCTTTCACGCATTCTTCTATGAATGGGTCTTGGGTGTGCACCAGCACTTCTTTTATCGGCCATCTCAACCCTATTGATGCCTTTTCTCTTGCTGCGAGCACAGCCTGCATTATGTCCTGTGCGCCTTCCATGTGTTTTTCAAGAGGCTCGTCAATAAGTGCAGGGTTATGGGCTGGCCAGCTGAAAAGGTGTATGCTTTCTTCCTTGGTTTTGAAGATTTCTTTGAGATTTTTGTATATTTCTTCGCATATGAACGGGCATATAAGCGAAAACATTTTAAGCACTCCCAAGAGGCATTCTTTTACAGTGAAAAAAACGAGGTTTTTCTCGTGCTCTGCGCCGAGCGCTGTCTTGTCCCTTGTCATTTGAATGTATGTTCTTGAAAGTTCAAGGAAAAGGCTTTCAATATCTTCTATTGTTTCGTCAAGCCGGTACATTTCAAATTTTTCCTCAACTTTTTTTATTGTTGAGTTCAGTTTTGAGTTAATATATCTTTCTTCAATTCCTTTTTCTGCAGTTGCTGTCCCTTTTATTTGGCCTGCAAGGTCAATTAGGTAATTTTGAAGGTTCCACAGCACATTCAGGTTTCTTTGTTTGAGTTTTACTGCATCCCAGCTGAAGCAGATGTTTTTTCCTGCGCTTGTCTGGCACATATAATATCTAAGCACATCTGCGCCGTATTTGTCAACAATTTCGTACGGCGAGATTATGTTGCCGAGTGATTTTGACATTTTAATTCCTTGATAGTCTAATATCATGCCGTGGGTGTAGACATTTTTGTAAGATGTTTTTCCAAATGCGATTGCAGAGCATATCTGGAGCATTGTAAACCACAATCTTGTTTGTTCTGTTGCTTCCAGAACAAGGTCTGCAGGATACAGGCTGTTCATATAGTCTTCCCTATGAGGGTATTCAAGACAGCTCCACGATGCGGTTCCAGAATCAATCCATACATCAAGAACATCAGGTATTCTTGCCATTTTTTTTCCGCATTTGCATTTAAGCTTTACTTCGTCTATGTATGGCTTGTGGAGGTCGTCCGGAATTTTTGTAGCTGCTTTTTCAAGAAGCTCTTTTGCAGAGCCTATTACTTCAATATGGTCGCATTCTTCGCATTCCCATATCGGGACAGGGCATCCCCAGAATCTTTGCCTTGTGATTGAGTTGTCCTTGAGGTTTTCAATCCATAGCTTGAAGCTGTTGTTGCTTTCTTCAGGAATCCATTTGACGCTGTTATTGAATTTAAGGATTTCTTTTCTCAGGTCTTCTGTTTTCATGAACCATTGCTCTGTTGTCCTGAAAATAACTTGGTTGTGGCATCTCCAGCAGTGGGGGTATTCGTGCTCAACAGGCGTTACTGCGAGAAGGCATCCTGATTCTTTGAGTATTTCAATGAATTTTTTGTCGTCTTTTTTTGCGGTCATTCCTGTATACTTTCCCATGTTTTCAAATTCCCCTCTTTCATTAAGCCTGTTGAATGGGTGAAGCCCGTATTTCATGCCGACTTCATAGTCTTCCGGGCCGCATCCGGGGGCTGAATGGACAAGCCCTGTTCCTGAACTTGTATCAACATATTCTTCGCTTAGCATGACTGTGTGAATTTTTTCTGACCGCACTTCATTAAAGGGTATTGAATCGTGAAGCGGGTGTATGTATTTTTTTCCCTCAAGTTTTTCTCCTTTAAATTCTTCAACAACTTCAAACTGCTTGTCAATAACACCCCCTATCAGCGGTCCGGCAAGAGGCTTTGCAACAATCCAAAGCTCGTTTTCAACTTTTGCCTTGATGTAATCAACTTCGGGATTGGCCATTACACCCATATTGTATGGAATTGTCCATGGCGTGGTGGTCCAGATTATTAGGTATTCATTGTCTGTTCCGGCGATTTTGAACTTAAGGAATATTGAATTGTCTGTTGTATTTTCGTATTCAAGCTCGTGTTTTGCAAGGGCTGTTTCGCAGTCTTTGCACCATGTCATTACTTTTTTTCCTTTGTATAGGCGGTTGCTTTCGTGCGCTCTTTTTATGAGTAGCCATTCTCCTTCTATGAATGAGTTTTTTATCGGCCAGTATGCGTTTTCATAATCCATCCAAACGCCGAGCCTGAAAAGGTCTGCGTCCATTAGCTTTGCGTTGTCTTCTGAAAACTTTTTGCATTCAAGAATGAATTTTTCCATGCCGAATTTTATTATGTCGTCTTTTGTTTTAAGCTCAAATTTTTTCTGGACTTTGTTTTCGGTGGGAAGGCCGTGCATATCATAGCCGGCCCTGTCCCATACATCAAGGTTTTTCATGCGCTTGTAGCGCAGTATGATATCTTTCATTGAATTATTCCACGCATGGCCTATGTGAAGCCTGCCTGAAGTATACGGCGGGCCCTGAAGAAAATAGAATTTTTTTCCACCCTTATTTTTTTCCCTGCATTTCTCGGCAATCGCGCAGGACTCCCAAAACTTGATTATGTTTTCCTCAACTTCTTTAAAATTATACTGCGCGCCCATAAAACAATCAAACTTGTGCACTTATTTAAATATTTGCCTCTTTTTCGGGCTTTACTGGATTCGTCTTTGTTTTGCAACAAGCCGCTCAAGTGTGTCTATCTTGCGCATTAGCTCAAGTTTTTCTTTGTCGCCTTCTTCAATGAGGCGGGAGTATTTTGCCAGCTCAAAATCTGCGCTTCTTATTTTGGAGGATATTTCGATTAGTTTTGCCATTTCCTGCTTCATCTGCGAGGTTTGTGCTTTGAGAAGGTCTGCTTCATTTTTTAGCTCGCGGAAGCTTTCTAAGTCTGCATAAATGCCTACGGTTGTTTCTTTCATCTCCCGTGAGAATTCTGCTGTAAGCTCTGTGAGAATGTCTTTTTTTATTTTTGACACAAACAGCTTGAAGTCAGTTATCTCGTTCTTTAAGTTGTTATCTGACTGCTTTATTCCTTCACATGCGGTTTTAAGCTCTTCTGAGAATGATTTGAGACTGTTGCGGGAGTCGTCAAGCTCTATTGCCAGCTCTTCGTTTGTCTCTTTTAATTTTGCTATCTCCACATTCTGGCTTTGTATTCTGTTTCCAAGTTCGCTGATTAACTTTTCAATTTCCTCTATTTTTTTGGTTGCGCCGAACATACTGCGGGTATTCTGCATTATTTTTTAAATTTTTGTGTGAAATAGAGTCTGATTGAACTTCTGAGAATTTACAACGAAAATTAATTGCGTTGAACTGCGATTAATTTTCGAGCAAACTACCTTCGCTGTTGATATCAGCCATGTTCTGTTTTTTCGCAATGCCCACTGCTTTAGCTCTGGGTAGTTTACTCCAGCCGACTTTGAGTTTTTGGGCTGCGCCTAACATTGCATTAAAACTCAATTTTTACTTCTTAAAAAGAAACTAACAGGGCTTAACCGACTACGAAACCTTGCAGGTTTCTTCGTCCAAATTCTCTCGCCAACTCTGTTCCGCAAAAATTCTCATGGGTTGCCGAGAATTTTTGCTCCACGAGGGCTCGAGAACTTCGTTTATCCGCGTTGTTAAGTGAAATTGCTACGGGGTCGCCTTAGATATCCATCTTTTGTAAGAGAATCTACAATTTTAGAAGTAATATCTGATAGATTATATTGACTTGGATTTTCAATCCAAGTATATTCAGCAATTTCTGCAGCGGGTTGGCAAAGCTTTCCTTTAATGTTTGCAAAATAAACCTTCGCTCTTAATATATCTCCAGTATGTGGAGTTCTCCCTTCAAAATCCTTATAATATCGAAGGTTATCTAATTGTGTTCCTGATAATTCTTCACTTACTTCCCTACAAAGACATTCGATATCCGATTCATTGGGCTCGGGTTTTCCCCCAGGAAGAATCCAGCTTTGCTTTTTTCTAACTAACAAAATTTTTCCTTCATCAATAATCGCTGCATCAATTGCTGTCCTCATAATAAAGTATATTCTCTTAAGTTATATAAATATTATTGTAACGGCACCCTCACGACTTTGAGTTTTTGGGCTTCGCCCAACATTGCACTAAAAATCAATCCTCGCAAAGCTCGGAGAAACTAATAGCGATTTAACGGAAAAATGCTCGGCTCGCATTTTTCCCAAATTTTCTTCGCCAGAGGTCAGTCGCAAAATTGTGGGTTGCCTCAAAATTCCTCCGCTCGGCTCGCAACTTCGCATAAGCCCGATGTTCTATTCAATCGGCTGGAGTTTTATTTAGGGGGCTGGTTCGATAAAATTGATAAAATTCTTAACAGAAATCAGGGGGTCGGCTACGGGTTGCTTCGCAACAGATAGCTTCGGGCTTCGCCCTCAGAAAATTAACAAGAAAATCGAAAGATTTATTGTTTCTCTGCTTTTGCTACTGGCTCAACACTCTGGATTAGGTAATCTGTTCCGCTTCTCCAAGGCCATGTTGCCAATGGTTCAACATAAGTTACTTTCACTTTTGTTCCAGATTCTAAATATTGTCTAATTTTTTCTGCAAGTTCCTTTGGATTTTCTCCATGTCTTGCTTGTCTATCAAAACTAAAATCCCAAACATTTGCACCAACTGAATTATTCCCGCTTACAATTCCTTCGAGAGCCATTTGCCCTTCATAAGTTTTCCAGAATAAACCTTTTTCAGAAATTTTATTTATCATTCCAGTTCTCATGCCTTGTGAATATTCTACATTATTTCCTATTCCTTGATAGCTACCCCATAAAATCGCTCCAGCACAGAATAATGTTCTAGTATATTTTTTAACCATATACCACAAAACATCATCAAATTCGTCTCCAACAACTTCTTCTGAATCAGACAATGTTGGCAACCATTTCTGTCTAAGAGTTTGTTTTGGTTTTTCGTCTTCCATGCTTGTAGGAAAACAAACCCTATTTATAAATCTTTCGGCTGTAACTACTATGAAGTTAATAACCAAAACGCCGACCCCCTAAAACCTCAAAGATACTATCGAACCAGCCCCTAATTTTAATAACTTTAATTTACAACGAAAATTAATCGCGCGAATGCAGTATGCTTCAGCTTGCTGATGAACTGCGATTAATTTGTAAACTACTTCGGGTTTTAGCCCGATGTTATACGCAATCGAGAATGAGTCCAAAAAATAGAAAGGGGATTCTGTTTTAACTGCTTTTTTCTGGAAGCTGTTTTTTCTTTCTACTTCTTTTCGGCGTCCATACTTCATCAAAAATTTCGGGATGTTTGGCATACGCTTCTGCATATTCATCTATTGCTTGTTGTTTTGTATAACCTATCCAATTTTTTGAAACAAGCAAACCATCTCTTATTTTTTTAACTTCTTGTTCATCTCTATATTGTTCATGAGTCAATAATCTTAAAGAAGGAGTCCAATCTTTTGGTAAGCCAGTTACAGCATAAAATTCAGGAGCATCTTGAGCAAGATGTCTAACTGCGCCTTCAAGTGATAATGTCAATATTCCTCCATCTAATAATTCTGGGATTTGTTCGTTCAAACTCATAACCCTATCTCGAGCATAACTTTCATATTTATCAAAATCTGTAAGACAAACACCACTTCCACTTCTCAAATCTCGACTCAAATTTCTACGAGAAGGATTAACAAAATATTTTTGTTCCCTCAGTGTTATTCCTAAAAGATTGATTAAAATACCTTCCAAAAAAAATTCGCTTCTGAAACTCAATCCATTGTAATATCCTTCCCACTCATGTTTTTGATGAGGATGTGTACCAAATTCTCTACAAGAACCGCCTCTTTCTGCAACAAATCGGGCTATCTTTTGGAACTCTGCTTCCATGTTTGGAACCTGGATAGGATTGCTTACAATTTGATAGTGTGTTCCCCTTACTTGAAAAGTTGCTGAATACATAATAATTATACGATTATGCTAATCTTTATAAAGATATCTATGATTTATGCAAACCAAAGCCCATTTATTCTGTGTCTTGATTGCTCACTTTGTTCGCTTGATGGACGGACTCATTCTCGACTTCTTCGTCGCTTCGCTCCTCGACCGCGCTGCGCTCTCACTTTGTTCGGAGAAACTAACAGGGCTTAACCGACTACGAAACCTTGCAGGTTTCTCCGTCCAAATTTTGCCCCATCTCTGAGAATTTTTCAGCTCTGTTTAGGTTTTGTGGGTTGCCTCAGCCTCGCCCATCTCTGAAGAAAAAACTTCGTTTAAGCCAGATGTTAGTTACAATTTGCCCCCTCGCTAATAATAGAAAACGGAAGTGCCCACGTCCTTCGGACAGATAGTCTTGACTTCGTCAAGAATAATTATTCAACAAACTGCCTTGCTTCATTCTGCACAATTGCAGTAGCATTATACTTTTTTCTTAATATTCTTAATGCACCAGGAAAAGATTCTTTGGGGATAAGAATATTAAATGCTGATGTTTTCTGCCCTTGTGTTATTGTCGGTTCATCTGCACATAATCCCTGATTTATTAAATATGTTCTTGTCCTGTCAACATCTCCAGTAGGAATATTAAATTTCACATCGAAATATTTTTTTCCAACAATCGCTCCTTTTAGCATATCAAAAATTTCTTGTGCTTTTTCTCCTTTCCAACCTGTGCAACTTGGACCAACATATAATCCTGAACTTGATTGCATTATGGTTTCCAATTCTCTTAAACCATATTCTCTTAACGTGCTTCCTGTTTGCGTATTATCAACTATAAAATCTGCACCTTTTGCCATATATCCTTCTGTAACACCATCAGAATTTATAACTTGAACAAGTGTATTATTACCATCTCTTAATCCTCTAACTTGGACTAAAGGTACTTGTTCACCAAAAGATTGTCTATATCCTGGATTTTGCATTATCCATTGCCTTGTTAAATTTGGATATTCTGTAAAACAAAGAATCGGATTTGTTCTTCCTTTATTGGCTCTGAAGAACTCTGTTAGTGTTCCATAATTTGCGTCTCTTGGAACACCAATAACCAACCTTGTTTGTCCATATTCTAAATCTCCAATTCTTCTCACAGAGCCATTACTATTTACCGATTCTTCTCTAACCCAATCCTCTCCAACAATGGCAGCATCAAGCAGTTCTCTACTTAATTCAACAGGGGCACTTTGTGGTCTGCATAAGAAGGCAATTATTTCGGGGTCATTAACAACTGCAAGTTTTTTATCAGATTCTTTACCAGGTTCATAACCTCTAAGTTCGTAGCCTGCATTAGCGAGTATTTCAGCAGTGTTACCTCTACCGATTGTATTCAAACTCCCTTTTGGTAATCCTAATCTGATTTGATTCATAACTCTTAGTAAAAAGAGCGACTTTATAAATTTTTCTTTTTTTACTACTAATAAAAGACTACATAATAACGCCGACCCCCTAAAACCCCAAAGATACTATCGAACCAGCTCCTAATTTTACTAACTTTAATTTACAACGAAAATTAATCGCGTTGAACTGCGATTAATTTTCGAGCAAACTGCCTTCGCTGTTGATATCAGCCATGTTCTGTTTTTCGCAATGCCCACTGCTTTAGCTCTGGGTAGTTTACTTTATCATCCTCTTACGAATATTCTGTGTTTTTCTGTTCCTGCTATTTCTGCGAGTATTCTTTTTATTATGAGCTTTTGCGGGTCAGGCATTAGTTTTACTCGTTTTTTGATATCCTCA